>Ga0315292_10001150_pt1 | contig 13794 bp, 12 predicted proteins | sample YL17G13_0_MG_FD_204029 | JGI IMG/M metagenome (GOLD analysis project Ga0315292, IMG submission 204029) | Sediment microbial communities from Yellowstone Lake, YNP, Wyoming, USA - YL17G13_0 | ecosystem: Environmental > Aquatic > Freshwater > Lake > Sediment | place: USA: Wyoming | collected... | reverse complement strand
CGGGTCCGGCAGCGCCGCGACGACCGAGAGCGGCGTCGTGGCCTGGTAGCGCTGGATGTCGCGCAGGAAACGGCCCGGCACCGAGAAGGTGACGTAGATCGGCACGATCTGCTTGATGACGACCAGCGGCGTCGTGTCGTTGGCGCGGATCAGATCGCCGATGTGGACGCCAAGGGAGCCGGTGCGGCCGCCGATGGGCGCGGCGATCTCCGTGTACGCCATGTTGACCCGCGCCGTTTCGATGGCAGCCTTGTCGGCCTCGATCGTGGCGTTGAGCGCCTCCACGGTCGCGCGCTGACTCTCGAACTGGTCCTTCGAAATCAGCCCGCGCTGGAAGAGCGTCTCGTTGCGCGCCTGCTGCGACACCAGGTTCTTGAGTGTCGCGGTATCGCGGGCCAGGGCCGCCTGGGCCTGCAGCATCGCCGTCTTGAATTGGCGGGAGTCCAGCGTGAAGAGCGGCTCGCCCTGCTGCACATCCTGGCCTTCGATGAAGTGAATGGCCGTCAACTGGCCCGTGACCTGCGACCGGATGTCGACGCTCGACATGGCCTCGGTCGTGCCGACCGCGGGCACGGTGACGGGCATCGCCTTGCGGACCGCTGTCGCGGTGACCACCGGGACGGGGCCGCCCCCGCGGCCCGCCCGCCCGCCGCGGCCGCCGGCGGCGGCGGAACCCGCGTCCGTGCCGGGAGCGGAGCATGATGCGGCGACGACAGACAGCGCGAGAAGGACAGCGACGTGACGCGCGAATTTCTGCATATGAGTTCCGTATGTCTCGGCTTCTTACAGGCTACGACAGCCGGGCGGCAATGCTTACACCAAATACAGTAAGACACCGTGACATGGGCTGACGATCCGGCGTGGCGGAATGGTGCCAGTCGCGGAAGGTGACAGTGGTCGCGGGTGCAAACAAAGGACTTACGGGCGATGATTCCTCACGAACGCCTCGCCGTCCCTCCGGCCCAGGTCGTAGGCGAACTGCAGCCCGTCCGCGTTCGTGTAGTCCCAGGCGCTGACGGGGATCTTCATCGACGGCTGAACATACGTGCGCCCCGGGATATCCGGCAGGGCCGGGTAGCGCCTCGTCAGCATGACCAGCGTCTCCCCGGGGGTGTCGTCGAGCGCGCACACGGGCACGTTGTCGACGACCCCGCCGTCGAGGACGTAGCGCCCCTTCCACATCAGGAGCGGCGTCATCGGCGGCGAACAGGACGAGGCGAGGACGAGATCCGCCAGGGCCTCCGGCGTCGCGCACGCACGCACGGACGCGACCTCGGGCCAGAACCCGAGGGCCTGCGGCGTCGTCGGATGCACGACCTTCCGGACGCGCTTGTCGAAATTGTAGGCTGCCGCCGCCACGAGAAAGCCCGTGCGCGGCCCGAGCCAGCGCGGCATGTGCCCCAGCAGCATCCGGATGTCGGGTCCGGCGTGCACTTTCGCCAGCGTCGCCGGATCGAAGAGACCGAGCACGGCCTGACGGTACATGCGCTCGTGCGGGAACACCGGGTCGTTCCCGAGGAGGTTGCGGGGGTACCAGTTCCGGGGATTCGCCCGCGTCGCGGCCTGGAAGAGGCGCAGCGCGTCCTCGCCGATGCCGGCGTTGAGGGCGCAGGCAATGGCCCCGGCCGCGCTGACCGCCGCCATCTGGCGCGGCGCGAGCGCGAGCGGGCCCTGCACTTCCCGCCAGAACCCGGCGTGCCAGAAGCAGCGGCTGCCGCCGCCGGCGAAGACGACGCTGTCGAATCCGGGCTGGTCTGGGCTGGACATGGTGCGCGACGGACCTACTCAGGAATGAGCGAGAACCCCTCTCGGCGCGCCGCCTCACGCAGCCGATCGTCGAGGCAGGCAAACGCCTCGCCGTGGGATTGTTCTTCACACCACACGAGGGCCGCGCCCAGTTGCAGGGCGTCGGCCGCACGCAGGGGATGCGCGGCCACGAGCCGGCCGGCGCGGCGCCTGACCTCGTCGGTGGGCGACACGGTGTCGGCGTCCTCGACCAGGGCGCGCAGCCGGTTCAGCGCCTCGGTGAGCAGCGCAGCCGGCACCGGGCTTTCCCGGTGGCGGCGGTAGATCGCCGACAGGCACTCCACCGGCGTTCCCCACCAGAGCGTCACCTCGCGATCAGCGGTGAGCCGATCGGTGAGCGTGGCCGAGCGCGCTTCGGGCAGCAGGACCGGGATGATGGCCGAGGTGTCCCAGAACATCTCACGCCCCTTCGCCGCGTTCGGCCAGCAGGGCGGCCAGCACGTCGCCCCCCACGGCCTCGCCGGTCGGCGGCGTCTGGAGCACGCGACGTACGCGGCCCTTGCCAGGCTTGACCGCCCCGGCTTTGGCGAGCCGGTCGCGACGGGTCGCCCGCCGCTCCCCGACCTCGAGCCCGGTCAGGCGCGCGACCGGCACCCCGCGCTCGGTGATGACCACCTCGTTGCCGGCCTTGACGCGCCGCACGAACTCGCTCAGGCGGGCCTTGACGTCGGCGATGCTGGCGGCTGTTCTCATGTGACCATGATGGTCATGTGAGATGGCTCTGTCAAGGCCAGACAGGCCGCCAGACAGGGTGCCCAACGCCGCGCCGGCCGACGGGCAGGGTCCGGCCGGGCATCGCTTGACCGCGAGGTCTGAGACCATATATGGTAACCATATGAGCGACCATGAAAAGACCACCGTGTATCTGGATCCGAACGACTACCGCCGCCTCAAGGGCCTCGCCCGGAGCCGCGACGCGAAAGCCGCGGAACTGATCCGCGAAGCCGTCGCCGAATACGTCGTGCGCCACGCTCCGGTCCGGCAGCCGAAGAGCCTCGGGAAGTTCTCGAGCGGCCGGACCGACATCGGCGAGCGCGCCGAAGACCTCCTCGACGGCATGGGCCGCGATCGATGATCGTCGCCGACACCGGTGCCATCGTCGCGCTCATCGACCGGTCGGACCGGCATCACGAGGTGCTCATGGCGATCTACGAGGAGGACCCGTCGCAGTGGGTCCTGCCGTGGGCGATCCTGCCGGAGGTGGATTATCTGGTCGGCAAGTTCCTGGGGCCGAAGGCGGAAGAGGCCTGGCTGGCGGATCTCGCCGGCGGCGTCTTTCGCATCGAGTGGGGACGCGAAGACGATCTGGCCCGCGCGCACGCCCTGGTGCGCCGGTATCGCGCCCTCGAACTCGGCCTAGTGGACGCCGTCGTCATCGTCGTCGCCGAGCGCCTTCACGCCTCCGCCATCGCCACGCTGGATCTGCGCCACTTCGGCGCGGTCACCATCACGCACCGCCCGGCCCTGCTGCCGCGGGATCGAGCCTGGCATCAGAAACTCAGCGTGCCGAGCACCCGCAGCTGGTGACGCCAGACCGAGTAGGTCGTCCCCGCCAGAACCTTCGCGAGTTCGGAGGAGAGTTCGACCGCGGCGTCCTTCTCGAATCCCATCTGGTGGTGGATCGCGCTGTAGCTGACCTTCAGTCCCAACCAGGTCTTCCCCGCCGTGAACCGGCTGACGTCGATCCCGCCGCCAACAACGAGTTCGTTGAATCCGAAATTGTACCAGCGGCCCTTCGGCCTGAACACGGGCGAGTCCGCCGTGATCATGGGCACGCCGTCGACACTGACGCCCGTCAACTGGTACCAGGTGATGCCGCTGCCGTACTTCACGTAGGGTTGGACCTGGCCCGTGAGCAGGTTGAAACGAAGGTTGCCGTGATAGTCGAATTGCTCGAACCGGGCCCTGACCTCGACGGGCTTCGACAGGCCCGACGCCGTCACGTCGAACCCGACCGGAGCCGAGTAGCTGGTGAGCGAGTTCTCTATTGAAAAGCGCGGTCCCAGGTGGAAGACCAGCGAATAGACGGGCGCCGCGACGGTCGGGAAATCCACGACGACCTTCAGGTCCGCGGCGTCGGGTGGAAGCGCAACAGCGATCCTGACAGCCAGCTCGAGGTACTGGTCCCGGTTCAGGAACAAGGCCTGGAAATCCTGGCTGATGGGCGTGACGACGGCGCCGGCCTCGAGACTGACCAGGCGCTGCGGCGGGGCATTGGCGGGCATGAAGGTCGGCTGGCGGCTTCCCGCCGCAGCCCGGACAGGCAGCGCGAGGGTGCGCCAGACCAAGTCCAGCGGCGGCTTGATCATGAAATACAGGATCGGCGCGTTGAGGAAGCCGGCTCGCGGAAGGAAACTGTCGGCCGGGCCGAGCGGCGACGCCCAGTTCAGCCGGACCACGTCGTAGGCGGAGTAGCCGCTGGCCGCGCCGGTCCGGTTCCACCCGCCGTTGAATGTCGGCCCGACGGGTGAGACATTGCCCATGTCGGCGTGGGCAACCATGCCCGCGCCCGGAGAGGGCGTCGCCGGAAAGCCATAACGGATCGGCAGCAGGAACCATGCCCAGTCCCGGCGGACGTCAGGATCGGTGAGCACCGGATCGGTCAGGCGTTCCCAGTCCGGAAGCAGCGCCACCTTCCCCGGCGCGGCGAAGTCTTCCACGTAGTCGGCCGCCGCCTGCGGGGCCGCGAAGTAGCGGCGGTGGTCGAACGCGCGCAGCACGCGCTCGCCCGTGCCGGGGCCGATCTGCTTGAAGTAGCCCCTGAACGGGTAGCTCGCGTGGCCGTCCTGATCCCGCAGTCCCGGCATCTCGAGGACGCTCGCGATCCCGATGGCGTCGCCGCCGATCCACACGATCGGGTGCGTATTGACGGATGTCTGGGCCTCGTCCCGCCAGGCGCGCTCGCGGATCCGTTCCTGCAGCCAGCGCTCGCCGTGCGTCCCCTTGGTCGCGTCGGCGATCTCGCGTTCCCAGACCTCGCGGGGCTTGTAGACGTTCGGCCGCGAGAAGTCCATCGGGTAGACGAAATGATGGAAGTAGTACTGGATGCGCCTGATAACCAGGGGGCCTCCGCTGTCCAGTGGCTGACTGGCCGAGAGGAGCGCCCGCACCTCGGCCGCGTCGAGCGGCCGATCGACCCTGGACATCGGGGACACGATCACGTTGATGTGCTCCCAGTCGCCTTCGTGATCGTTCGGACCGTCGTTGACGGGATAGTAGAACCAATACTGCAGGACGAACTCGTACCTCCGATCGCCGGACTCGCCGGATGGCCACTCGGCGACGAACGGGTGCACGAACACCCGCTCGGTGCCGAGGAGGTCCTGGCGCTTGGCCTCGTGCGGCCGTGGCCAGTACTCCGCCTTCCAGGTCTTCGGGTCGTACCCGGGGGACGTCGAGGTACATGACGGAGAAGCGTTCCTGCTCGGGGCGACCGGCCACTTCGGGCTCCACCGGCCCCCGCCTCGGCCCGAAGTCGTTGAGTAACCGGAGGAGCCGGCAGTCTGCGCCATCCCGATCACCCCGGGCGACGCACGGCGCACCCGCGAGATCCGCCAACGGGATGGTCGTACCTTCCAGGAATGCGGCCGTGTCCCGCGCGAGATCCCAGGTGTCGACGTGGAGGGAGAACGACGGCCGACTGCTCAGCGCCCTGAAATCCATGGGAAACAGGGCGCTGTTCCGCACCATGATCGGCGCGAACCTGACGCCGAGTTCCTTCAGCCACAGCGCGCGGGCATCGTCGACGCCGTCCGTCGGACTGGTATCGCGGTAGGCGGGATCGTTCCGGTCCCCGTAGAGCGCGAAACGCTCGCTGGCCTGGGTCTCGCGGACCAGTCTCGGGTACGTGAGAGGAACGTATTTCAGGTACTCGTCCTGCGGGACCTGCGCACCCGCCGGAGCGGCGCCGACGGCGGCCGCCAGGCAGGCGGCGATGCAGATACTGGTTCGTGGGCCCACACGACACTCCTGTCCGGGGACCGCCGGGGCACGGCCTCCCCCCGTTCTGTCACGACCTGTGAAACTATTAGTCTGCCGGTCTCACCGATTCGAGTCATAGGAGATTCGTGTGGACTTCCTGCGCATCGTGCGATCGCTCGAAGAACTGCTCTACGAGGTGATGACGTGGCTCGTCTTCTATCCAAAGACGATGTGGCGCATTGTCGTGCGGCCCACCGGGATGATGCACTACTCGGACGCCGAGCAGGGCGACACCCCGGACGAGCAGTACACCGACACGCTGAGCCCGCCGCTCTTCCTCATGCTGACCATTCTGATTGCGCACGGGGTGGGACTCGCGCTCGGCGCGAAGAGGCCTGAAGGCACGACGGAAACCGCGAAGGCCCTGTTCGGATCCGACCAGAACCTGCTCATCTTCCGATCGCTCTTCTTCAGCGTCTTCGCGCTGATGAGCGCGACGACGGTCGTCAGGCGCCGCGGCCGCGGCCTCGATCGGAAGACGTTGCGCGGCCCGTTCTACAGCCAGTGCTATCTGACGGCTCCCTTCGCGCTCGCCATCTCGGTCTCGATCGCGTTGTCGATCACGGCGATGCGCGGAACAGGGCCGGCAGCGGCAGCGCTCGCGCTGGCTGGCGTCGCGTGGTACCTCTGGGTCGAGACCGGCTGGTGTCGCCTCGAGCTCGGTGTCGGCCCGGGCAGGGCTTTCGGCATCGCACTCTGGAGTTTCCTGAGGGCGGTCTTCGTCGGCGCCGTGGTGCTGGCATTAGTGGCCGCGCTGGTCATGTGACGGCGGCCCCCGGGGGGGCCGGATCCGAGGGTTGGACGGGTGGAAGGCGCTTCTGCGGAGCTGGCTCAGTGCACCAGCAGCCACACTGCGCTCACCGCGGCCAGGCCGAGGACGATGTCCTGGAAGGCGCGCTGCGGCACGCGATCGATGATCCGCTTGCCAGACCACAGACCGGCCAGCACCCCCGGCACCAGGCAGGCGTTGAGCGTCAGCGACCCTACGTTGATGAGCCCCAGCTGCACGCCGAACGGCACCTTGAACAGGTTCACGAACAGGAACAGCCACGCCATCGTGTGCACGAACTGGAGCTTTGGCAGCGACTGGATCAGGAAGTAGATCGACACGATCGGGCCGGCGGCATTCGCCACCATCGTCGCGGCTCCCGCCAGCAGGCCAGCCGCCCAGGCGAACGCCGGCGAGTGCGGCAGGTGCGCGTCGATACGTGGGACGTGCTGGCGCCCGAACTGGACCACGAGCATCACGAGCACCATCGCGCCGATCACCGGCCTGAAGGCGGCGTCGGGGATCACCCTCAGCAGGACCCAGCCCGCCACGACGCCGATGCCGAGCGGCAGCCCGAGGCGCCGGAGCAACGCCCACTGCACGTGCGCGCGGAAGGTCGACGCCGCGATCAGGTCCGCGACGATCAGCAGCGGGAGCACGATGCCGGTGGACGCCTTCCCGGGAACCGCCGCCGCCATCAGCGTGACGCCAAGCATGCCGACGCCGGCGAGCCCCGCCTTCGACAGCCCCGAGAAGTAGGCGGCGAGTGCCGCGAGCGTCCACTGGAGCGGGGTGAAGTCCGGCATCCCCGGCTCAGGGCGTCTTGACGATCGGCAACTCGACGAAACTCGCCTGGCCCGGCGCATGGAAGATGCGCTGCACGGCCTTGCGGTAGTCGCCCGGCTTCGCCAGAAAGATGCTGGGCACGAAGGTCTGCGGGTTGCGGTCGTAGAGCGGGAACCAGCTCGACTGGATCTGCACCATGACCCGGTGGCCCGGCAGGAACACGTGGTTCGCCGTCGGCAGCGCAAAGCGGTACGGCAGCGCCTTGCCGGCTTCGATCGGTTTCGCCGTCTCGACGCTCTCGCGATAGCGGCCGCGGAAGATGTCCATCGCCACGGCCAGCTGATAGCCGCCCATCTGCGGCTGCCCGGCCACCTCGTCGGGATAGACGTCGACGAGCTTCACCACCCAGTCGCTGTCGGTGCCGCTGGTGGAGGCAACGAGATTCGCGATCGGCTGGCCGCTGATCTTCAATGGCGCGCTCAGCACGTCGGACACGAACGACACGACGTCGGGGCGGCCCGACGCCTCGCGCTGATCGTCGACCAGCCATTGACGCCAGGTCGAGTCGGGCGCGTAGGACGGGCGGTGCGGGCGGGCCCGGTAGGGCACGGGCTTCGCGGGATCCGACACGTACTCCTCGAAAGGCGCATCGCCCGCGTTCGGCCCCGCGAAGCTCAGCGTCAATCCCGCACGAAGATAGAGCGGCGACGGCGTGACGGTGCAACCGCTCGCGCAGCCGGAAGGCCACGCCGGCAGCCGCCGCCACGTGTTCGTGCCGGTTTCGAAGGCCATGACGGGCGAGATGTCCGCCTTCGGCGCGCCGTCTTTCAGGTACTGGTCGAGAAACGGGCGCAGGATGTTGCGGCGGAAGTACAGGGCGGTGTCAGCGTCGAAGCGGATGGCGCCAAGCGCGCTGCCGTCGCGGATCGACTGCCCGTGGTACCACGGCCCCATCACCAGGAACACCTTGTCGTTGTCGGTGTCCTTTGGCTCGATGGCCTTGTAGACGGCGGGCGCGCCGTAGATGTCTTCCTGATCCCACAGGCTGTGCACGAGCATCACCGGGACGGTGAGCGGCTGCGCGCCGAGGATCTTGTCCACGGCCTGGTCGCGCCAGAACGCATCGTACGCGGGGTGCTCCAGGATCTTCCGCCAGAAGCCGAGCTGCTCCATACCGCGTCGACGCGCGAGCTCCCCGGCCGAGCCGGCCTGCAGGAACATGTCGTACTCGTCGTAGTGCGTGTCGCGCCACGTCACGTCGTTCGCACGCGTCGCCTCCTGATCGTGGATGTACGAGAGGTTCACCTGGCGGAAGGCGCCATGGTGGAACCAGTCGTCGCCCATCCACCCGTCGACCATCGGGTTCATCGGCACCGACACTTTGAGCGCCGGGTGCGGATTCACGAGCGCCATCAGCGGCAGAAAGCCGTCGTACGAGATGCCGAGGATGCCCACCTTGCCATTGGTCTCGGGGATGTGCGTCACGAGCCAGTCGATGGTGTCGTACGTGTCAGTGGCGTGGTCGACCGTCGTCGGGTTCTGCGGCCCGCGCAGGGGCCGGTTCATCACGTAGTCGCCCTCGGAGCCGAACTTGCCGCGTACGTCCTGCACGACGCGGATGTAGCCGCCCTCGACAATGACCTCGGTGGCGTTGTCGTAGCCCCAGAGCGCCGTGCCCAGGTGCGCGCTGGGCGCGTTGCTGGTCAGCGCCGTCGCGTTGTACGGCGTGCGTGTCAGGAGGATCGGCGCGCGCGTCGCGCCCTTCGGCACCAGGATCACCGTGTGCAGCTTCACGCCGTCCCGCATCGGGATCATGACGTCGCGCCGCTCGTGATCGAAGCCGTCGTGGGTGGGCGTGAACTGCGCGGGCGTCTCGCTGGGGAACCCCGCGGGAGGCTTCTGGCCCGCCTGCTGCGGCCACGCACGAAGCGAGGCCGCCGCCACGACGAGCAGCACAATCGCGACGACAAAGACGGCCCGGCTGCGCGAGATGGTACGGCGATCACACGTCATGAGGCTTCCTCCACGGGGTCCTGACCCGACGGCAGGCCGCCCGGATGTGCATGCTGAGGCTTGTCCGACGTATTGTGACCGGGTCCGGGCGGCTACGGCAACTGGCGCCAGATGGTCGCAACGCCGGCCCACACCTGATAGACGCCGAAGGCGGCCAGCGCCAGGGCCGACACCCCCACCATCGCGCGGCCAACTCGAGGGCCCAGGGCTCGCGCACCGGCAAAGGGAATCAGGATGACCGCGGTCGTCGAGATCATCGTGACGTAGAACGACACCAACAGCGCGATCCCGTGCGCGGGCGCCTCTTGCCACGCCCGGAGCAGCAGCGGCCCGAGGATGAGCGACCACGAGAGGTACGGGTTCGGGTTCAGCAGATTCACGGCCGCGGCCTTGGGCACCGTCCGGGCCGTGCGTCAGCGTTGAGGAGATCAGGCAGGTCTGAAAGGGTCCCGGCTGCACGGCAGCCGCGAGGGCGTAGGTCGCGCCCAGGATCAGGTACTCGGACGTGCGCCCGTCATTGTTCCAGGAAGCGCGACGACCTTCACGTCTCCTTCTGGGTCGGAGCGGTGCGACAGGGATTGGCGTCGCCCGCCGGTCCGCGATAGGCTTACCGCATGACCAGTTCCGAGAGCGGGCCGCCGATCGTTGTCGTGTCCGCGCGGATCGATCCCGGTGAGCTCAGGCGCCTGGTCGAGCTGTACTTCGGCGACATGGTGAAACTGGTCATCGATGTCGAGCGCCAGCGTGTCGCCCTGGGCGGTGAACTGCATGCCGATGCCGAAGCGGTCCTGCTCGAGGGCGGGAGCCTTCAGACCGATCTGTGGGGCGCAAACTACTATCCGGGGCTCGGACCCGGTCAATGCCTCGAGTACACCGCGCTCATCAACATCCGGCCGGCCCAGGGCAATCGCAGCATGGAAGTGCAGGATCCTCCGACGCGCGAGCGGATGGCGGCCCTCGTCAGTGCGCTGGTCGGAACGGGTGAACCGCTGTGACGCCCGCGGCGCAGCACGCGGGCCTCTCGCTGGAACGCTGGCGCGGTTACGACTTCGATCAGCAGGTCTTGATGATCGCCAACGAGATGAATCGGGCATCCACGATGCTCGAACGGGGGGCGCCCGATCTCGTCCGATCCGGCTACGAGAGGGTGCTCGCGCTGACTGATCTCAGCGTAGCGGTGGCGCAGACGCGCGCCAGGCGCCGGGAACTGCTGCGCTGGCGCGACGTCGCGGCGTCTCTGTACGTCAGCTCGACCCTCTCGTCAGCCGCCCATCGAGAGGCGTTCAAGGCGCTGCTCCAATTGACGCCCGCCTCGGCTCGGCAGATCCCGTTTCTGCTGGCGTCGAACTGAGCGGCGCGCAGCCATCAGAGGACGCAGCCGCCTTTACTTGCGGATCCCCGCGCGCATAGGATGCGCGTGATCCGCACACGCTCTGCCAGGAGATGCCCATGCCGACGGCAATCCGGTCGACCTTCCGCTTCTCTCTGCTCGCGCTCGCACTGGCCGCATGCCTGATTCCCGCGGGCCACGCGCAACAGGCCTCCCGTCCGGCCCCGGACGCCTACAGCGCGCTGCGCTGGCGCTACATCGGCCCCGAAGGCAACCGCTTCTCGGCGGCCGCGGGCATCCCGGGCGATCCGTCCACCTACTACGTCGGCGCCGCGTCGGGCGGCATCTACAAGACCACCGACGCCGGCGCGCACTGGCAGCCGATCTTCGACGGCCACCCCGTCCAGTCGATCGGATCGATCGCCGTCGCCGCCTCCGACCCGAACATCGTCTGGGCCGGCACGGGCGAGGGCAAGATCCGCAGCCACATCTCGGTGGGCCAGGGCATCTACACGTCGACCGACGCCGGCAAGTCGTGGGCGCTGATGGGGCTCGATCAGACGGGCCGCATTCCGCGCCTGGTGATCGACCCGAAGAACCCCGACGTCGTCCTCGCCTGCGCGCTCGGCCACGCGTACGGGCCGCAGCCCGAGCGCGGCGTCTTCCGCACCGCTGACGGCGGGAAGACGTGGACGAAGACGCTGTTTGTGGACGAGAACACCGGCTGCTCCGACATCGCGATGGACCTGAACAACCCGCGCATCCTCTTCGCAGGCATGTGGCAGATCGAGATCCACACCTGGGGCCGCACGAGCGGCGGCCCGGGCAGCGGCCTCTACACCTCGCGCGACGGCGGTGTCACCTGGAAGAAGCTCGCCGGCCGCGGCTTGCCCGCGAAGCCGGTCGGCAAGGTCGCCGTGGCCATCTCCCACTCGAACCCCAACCGCGTCTACGCGCTCATCGAAACCGGCGACGGCATTCCGTGGGACGGCAAGGAAACGGATGCGGGTCAGATCTTCCGCAGCGACGATGGAGGCGAGACCTGGCGGGTGGTGAGCTACGACCACCTCGCCATGGGCCGCCCGCACTACTACTCGCGCATGGCCGTGGCGCCCGACGACGAGGACGAGGCGTACTTCCTGACCGCGTCCTACGCGAAGACGCTCGACGGCGGTCTGACGCTGACGCAGCTTTCAGGTCCCCAGGCGCCCGGCGGCGATCACCACGACATCTGGATCGATCCAACCGACGCCGATCGCCAGATCGTCGCCCACGATCAGGGCCTGTCGATCACGATCAACCGCGGGCGCACCTGGTTCAAGCAGCGCCTCACCAACGCGCAGATGTACCACGTCACCGTGGACAGCGCGATTCCGTACAACGTGCTCGGCAACAAGCAGGACGAGCCGACCTACCGCGGCCCGAGCAACAGCCGGCTCCAGAGCGGCATCATCCCGCGCGCGATGTGGCACGCGGTCGGCGGCGGCGAGAGCGGTTTCGCCACGCCCGATCCCACCGATCCGAACATCGTCTGGTCCAGCGCCTCCGGCTCCGGCATGGTCGGTGGCATTGTCGTCCGCTTCGACGAAGCGCGGCGGCAGTTCCGGCAGGTCGAGGTCTGGCCCGATCAGTCGAACGGCCCCGCGGACGGCGTGAAGTACCGCTTCGTGTGGGACGCGCCGCTGCTCATCTCGCCGCACGACCACAACACGGTGTACACGGGCAGCCAGCACGTGCACCGAACGGTCAACGGCGGCCAGTCGTGGGAGGTCATCAGCCCGGACCTGACGCTCAACGACCGCAGCCGCATGGGCAGTTCGGGCGGCCTCACCGGCGACAACATCGGCGTCGAGTACGCCGGCGTCGTGCACGGCCTGGCAGAGTCGCCGAAGGAACGCGGGCTGATCTGGGCCGGCACGAATGACGGCCTCCTGCACATCACGCGCGACGGCGGCAAGACGTGGACCAACGTGACGAAGAACCTGCCCGGTCTGCCGCCCTGGGGATCATTGCGCAGCCTCGTCGCGTCGCGCTACGACGCCGGCACCGCCTACGCGGTCGTCGACCTGCACCAGGTGAACAACCGCGACCCGTTCATCTACAAGACGACGGACTTCGGAAAGACCTTCCGCCTGATCACCAGCGGCATCCCGAAGAGCATGCTGAGCTACGCGAAAGTGATCTGCGAGGATCCGGTGCGGCGCGGCCTGCTCTACGCCGGCACCGAGAACGCGATCTACGTGTCGTTCGACGACGGGGAGAACTGGCAGCCGCTGCAGACCAACCTGCCGGGCGCGCCGGTGTCGTGGATCACGGTGCAGGAGCACTTCAACGACCTGGTGATCTCGACCTACGGCCGCGGCTTCTGGATCATGGACGACATCGGGCCGCTGCAGCAGATGACGCCGCAGGTGCTCGCGTCCGACGCGCACCTGTTCGCGCTGCGGCCGGCCTACCGGTGGCGGTTCATCACGGCGCCGTCGACGCCGTACGACGATCCGACCGTGGGCGAGAACCCCGAGTACGGCGCGTCGATCAACTACTACCTGAAGGCCGTCGTGTCAGGGCCGGTGCGCCTGACCATCCTCGACGCGAAGGGCGAGGTCGTGCGGACGCTGACCGGCACGGGGCGTGCCGGATTGAATCGCGTGACGTGGGACCTGCGCGGCGAGCCGTCGAACGAGATTCGGATGCGGACCAGTCCGCTCGCGCCCGCTCCGCAGGTGCGGCTCGGGCCCGATGGATGGCGGCCGCCGGGAGGTGGCGGCTCGTCGATCACGATTCTCCAGCCGCCGGGCACGTACACGGTGAAGCTATCGGCGGGCGGCCATGAGCTGTCGCAGTCGCTCGTGGTGCGCAAGGATCCCAACTCCGCCGGCACGGAGGCGGACATCGCGGCGCAGACCGCGCTGCTGGAATCGCTGCGCCGCGATCTCAACACCGGGGTCGATCTGCTGAACCGCATCGAGATCGTGCGCAGCCAAATCGAATCGCTCGGGCGTATCGTGACGGACGCCGAGGTGAAGAAGGCCGGCGCCGCGCTGAACCAGAAGCTGATCGATCTGGAAATGCAGCTCATCGATCTCCGGATCACCGGCGGCCAGGACGG
>Ga0315292_10001147_pt1 | contig 13804 bp, 12 predicted proteins | sample YL17G13_0_MG_FD_204029 | JGI IMG/M metagenome (GOLD analysis project Ga0315292, IMG submission 204029) | Sediment microbial communities from Yellowstone Lake, YNP, Wyoming, USA - YL17G13_0 | ecosystem: Environmental > Aquatic > Freshwater > Lake > Sediment | place: USA: Wyoming | collected... | reverse complement strand
ACTGATACCCGAAATTCCCAAGACTCGCGTGCCTCCATGTCGAGCTGTAATAACCTCAGGAACGGTGGACATTCCGACTGCATCTGCGCCAATGATGCGTAAGTATCGCAAGTCAGCCGGAGATTCAAATGAAGGACCAGCCAGGCTGATATAAACACCTTCCTGCAGCTTTATTTTTTCTTCCATGGCAGCTTTCCGAGCAATATCCATTAACACTTTGTCATATGCCTGACTCATATCAGGAAAGCGGGGACCTAACGGATCTAGATTTGGCCCTCTTAGGGGGTTCAATCCTGCCATCCCAATCATGTTAATATGGTCGGTAATTAACATTAGATCTCCAGGTGTGTAATCGGGATTCACCGCGCCTGCTGCATTGGTGACTATCAATATCTCTATTCCCAATCGTTGCAATACTCGTACCGGTAATGCGACCTGGGAAATGCTGTATCCCTCGTAATAATGCACCCGCCCTTGCAAGACAATGACTTCTATATTCTCAAATTTTCCAATAACCAGATGCCCCTGATGACCAATGACGGTCGATATTGGCCATTCAGGTATTTCATTATAAGGTACGATGGTTGAATATTCCACACTTGCTGCTAGGGCACCCAAACCTGAACCGAGAATGATTCCCACCTGAGGGCGATCGTTTGACTTTGAACGAATAAAATTAGCGATCCTGTCAATCTGTTCCAACGAGTAAAATTCGCTCATGTTAAGTCTACCTCTCCTTAAAAGCAACGTTAATCTAAACCGGTCCACCCCAATTAATAATCCAAAATATTATAACATGGGGTACATATTCTTCTTGCTCATTGGATTTAGTTGCGTTCCTACTTCCTTGAATGCAAGGATCGCTTTATTAACCGCCAAATCGTCAATCCAACAATGGGTAACCAGCCGAAAGCGCCTATTACCCACCACCCCCACCTTCACTCCGAGATTGGCCATTTCACCTGCCACCTGTTTTGCATCCAATGGGAACGAATCTGCGAGTGTCATGAATATCATATTGGTGGAAGGCGTTCCAGCATCCATGACGAGCCAAGGGAGAAAAGACAAACCCTGAGCCAGAGATTGCGCCCGCTTATGGTCCTCAGCCAACCGCTCGACCATTGTCTCAAGTGCAACAATCCCGGCAGCAGCCAGGATTCCCGCCTGCCGCATTCCTCCACCAAGCTGCTTCCTTATGCGGTGAGCCCTGCTAATGAATTCAGAACTCCCGCATAGCACTGATCCAACGGGTGCAGATAACCCCTTACTGAGGCAAAAGGTTACAGAATCTGCCGGTTCGGCCAATACTTTTGCAGATACTCCTTGAACCACCGCAGCATTGAATATGCGCGCACCATCAAGATGAAGGAGTAATCCCCTCTGGTGTGCAAGTTCTCCGACTTCTCGTGTATAGTCTGCGGTCAAAGCCACCGCCCCGCAACGATTATGTGTATTTTCCAGGCACACCAGGCGAGAGATCGGTTGGTGGGCATCTGCTGAACGAATAGCGAATTGAATATCTTGCAGCACAAGAGTCCCATCTGGCTGGTTGGGTAGTTGGCAAGAATGTACACCTCCTAATGCAGAGATCCCTCCCGCTTCATATAAAAAGGTGTGCGCCTTGTTCCCCAGAATAACTTCGTCTCCCCTTCCACAATGTGCAAGGATAGCTGCCAGGTTGCCCATCGTACCGGAAGGTAAGAACAGGCCAGCCTGCTTACCCATTTTCTCAGCTGCCAGCAATTGCAGCTTATTTACCGTAGGATCTTCACCGAAGACATCATCCCCAACCTCCGCGTTCGCCATCGCCTGACGCATGGCTTCAATCGGGTGAGTGACGGTATCCGAACGTAAATCTATCCAATCCATAATTTCTCCTATTAAATCAATGGAATGACTTCCTTTATATTTATCTCTCTTTTCGCAACCTCTCCAACACTTCTCCCAATTCCTGAGGTAGGGGAGCTTCAAACGTGGTTGGCTTTACTTCTCCGGGTAATATGATGGTCAATTGGGTAGCATGCAGGAAATGCCGGTTTATTGGAATCGTTGCATGTGTATGACCATACACCTTATCCCCTGCCACCGGGCAGCCAATGAGTTTCAAATGCAGACGGATCTGATGGGTTCGTCCTGTAAGTGGATGCACTTCAAGCAGCACATGGTTTTTGAATGCCTCCAATGTGCGGTACTCACTGATTGCTTCCCGCCCTTTATTGTAGCTTGTTATCGTCATTAATTTACGATGTACAGTATCCCGACCGACCGGAGCCTCTATCCGTCCAGAAGGTGTTGGCGGATTGCCATCCACCAATGCAATATAGGTTTTTATCGTTTTTCGTAATCGGAATTGGTCCTGCAGCCAACGGTGCGCCTTGTCGCTTTTTGCAAGCAGGATCAAGCCCGAGGTATCCTTATCCAAGCGGTGGACCACCCCAGGACGCTTCTCTCCCCCGATTCCGATCATCTCTGGAGCGTGTCCAAGGGCAGCGTGTACGAGTGTACCACTTGAATGACCTGCTGCTGGATGCACCACCATTCCGGCAGGCTTATTCACCACCATCAGATCATCATTCTCGAAAATGATATCCAGTGGAATGGCTTCAGGCACGAGCTTTGTCGGTTCGGATGGCGGGATATTAACTTGGATGATATTCCCCTGGTTGATCATCTGACTACTTTTATGGGCTGCATTCCCATCCACCCGGATGGATCCATTTTCAATCAGGTGTTGTAGGCGCGTTCGCGAAAAATCTGGCAGGCAGGTCACCAGGAATTTATCCAGGCGCGAAGACTCTTCCCCTTCATATCGAAAGCTCGAGACCTGCTCAGTCAATAGGATGATTCTCCGGATCGGATGCTTCGTGTGAAGTCAGAGCTTGTTCTTGACAGGCTTCGGCTAGTTTTTTTTGTTTATGCTCGCTATTCCATACAGCCAATATCAAAATCGCCGTCCCGACTGAGATACATGCGTCCGCCACATTGAATACCGCAAATGTGCCAACAGAGATGAAATCAGTCACAGTGCCTTGAGTCAATCGGTCGATCAGATTCCCCACAGCTCCACCCAACATCATAGCCATCGCCAGACGCATTACCCACTCATTGCGAGGCACCTGCGGGAAATAATACAGGATCGCAATGGCTACGACGAATGCCAGTACCGTGAACACCATCCCAAACCGCTGGAACATCCCAAAAGCCGCCCCGGTGTTCTGCCAGTGAACGATTCGGGCATATGGCTCCAGCCATTGCCAGGGTGACCAGCTTTCCCCGAAGGGAATCAAAGTTCGAACCAGGTTCTTCGTCCATTGGTCTAAAATGACAATGATCGAAGCGATCGATAATAAGTAAAAATAATCCCAGAAATACTTCTTCAATCATTTACTCCATGAATAATAATCTAAGTGCTCTCGCTGATAAGAATCACAATGTAACCATTTTACCTCACTAACGAAGCTTTTCCCCTGCTTCAATCGCTGCCAGGTTGTCTTCCGCAAACTCAGACCGCTCACCAACCGCCTCTTTGAAGGCTTCCAGCGGGTAGATCTGGATCTCACTTAAAAGCTTAGACAGAGCAATGATCGTCCAATACTCTTTTTTGCTCGCCCAGCGACCGGTCTGATTAAAATCGATTGGGATCAGTTTCGCTGTGGTCTGATCTGGCAGTATGTCGTTGTTGATGATTAATGTATCTTCCTCATTCATGGCAGCCAGCTGGCTATGTACGGTCAATGACCCTTCCTTAAACAACAGCAGCATTACTTCAGGTTTCGTTATCCCGCTGAAGCCTATTTCCTTTGGTGCCAGGATTATTTCCGAAACTGAATGTCCCGATTTGACTGTGACCGGGTAATCATTGCGTTGGGTCGCCCATAAACCCGAGAGTATTGCCCCACGGCAGAAAAGTGTTGCTGCCGAGTTGATCTTCTTGCCAGCTGCGCCCGCAATGATGATGCCCACACGTCGATCCAGGTCGCTCCTATACTTCGGGAGGATCGGACGGAAAGCCACCGCTGCCTTCCCTGCTTCATCAGCCACAGATTGGCGATACGCCCGGCTGTACTCTGCTCGTGTTGCTTGGTGGATGACCCCTGTAGAAAAATTCAGCGATGTAAGGGTATGCTCCAGCATACTTTTGCTGTAACGGTTGTTCGGTACATAATATGCCGTACACAATTCCCAGATATCCACCAGCGAGAAACCGTCGTTCCTGATGGCTTCACCCAATAAATCAGACAGTCCTTTATCAAACGATGTCGTCCGAGCGACGAAGCTGGCTCCATTCACCGCCACAGTCTGGCAGATATCCATAGGGTACTCAAGCTGTCCGAATGGGGTCGAAGTGGTGAACCCACCCAGAGGTGTGGTGACGGAATGCTCGCCACCTGTCATACCATAGTTGAAGTTGTTGAAAACTATCACCGTCACCCCAATATTTCGCCGCGCCGCATTGATCAGGTGATGCCCACCAATCCCACAGCCTCCATCTCCCATCAAGACGATCACCTTAAGCTCGGGATTCGCCAACTTGATCCCCGTGGCGTACGTCACCGAGCGCCCATGCAAACCATGAAAGGCATTCGTGGTGAAATATTTATCCGCCAACCCGCTGCACCCGATATCCGTCACAATCACCACCTTGTGTGGGTCAAGCTGTAATTTAACCAGGGCCGCGTTCAAGTGGTCGGTGATCATGCCATGCCCACAGCCGGGGCAGAAGAAGTAAGGCAATAGTGTCTCATCAAGATATGTCGTCACCGCCTGGTCACTCATTTCAAGCCTCCTTGCTCGAGGATTTCCTCAGGCGAGATCAGCTCTCCATCGACCCGGTGTATCCCAACCACTTCGATTCCATTGGTTGCCAATCGTTCCACTTCCAGGCTATACTGCCCCAGATTTAGCTCAGGCACAATCACCTTACGGACGCCGGACAGGGCAGACTTGATCTCCTTTTCTGGAACCGGCCACAATGAGTGGATTGTCAATGATGAAACCTGCCTGCCCCTCTCCCGTGCAGCCGTGATGGCTTCCTCCACTGACTTCGTCGTCACCCCATAGCTGATAATCAGCGTCTCAGCTCCCGGTTGCATATCAGTTTTGACCATCGCAATCTCATCTAAATGCGTCTCCACTTTCGCAGCCAAGCGCTCGTTTAGCTTACGCACCTTCTCCGGCGATTTGGTAAGCTGCCCATGCTCGTCATGCGTGGAGGTGGTGAAGCGCAGAATGTGTGCTCCTCCATAAGGAGAAAATACCGGTACTTCATCCGGTGCTGTCGCACGGTAAGGGACAAAATCTGCCTGTGCGGAGGCGATTTGCCGCTCCCGGACAGGCACTTTTTCAAACATTTCCGCATCCACGGTTGAGATCGTCAATGCAGTCTCTTTATCCGTCGCAAGGAAGACCGGTATCCGAAATAGCTCAGCCAGGTCGAAGGCTTTACAGGTCAGGCTGTAGCACTCTGCCACGGATGTCGGGGATAATACAATCACCGGGTAGCCACCCGAAGTACCCCAACGCAGGAACTGGATATCGCCCTGAGCTACACTGGTTGCGCCTCCCGTTGCGGGACCCATCCTCTGCACGTCCACGATCACCATCGGTACCTCACCCATGATTGCCAGACCGATGTTCTCGCTATAGAGGCTGATTCCAGGTCCGCTGGTGGCAGTCATGACGCGTTTGCCGGTCATGGCTGCCCCGATGCAAAACCCCATCGATGCAATCTCGTCCTCTGCCTGGATGGCAATGCCACCAACCTTGGGTAGCTCACGGATCATGTAGAGAAGAATATCTGTCGCTGGCGTGATAGGGTATCCAGCAAAAAAATTGCACCCCGAATGGATCGCCCCACGTACGATCGCCTGCGCACCATTGATCAACTCACGCATAACTTCCTCCAATCTTCTGCAATTTGCCAAGTATAACCAAAAGGTGTTAATCTGACATCATGAAGATAATCACGTCTACGTACGCTCATTCATACCTATACCAATCTACAATCAATTAAATAAAGCAAGATTCGGGTGGATAAAATCCTCCATTTGCTTATAATCATGGCATGAACAATTACACGCAACTCTCCAATGACTATGCCCTCATTGAGCAGGTCATTTATTATCTCGAAAAGAATGCTCCCCACCAGCCGAGCCTGAGTGAGATTTCCGAACACATCCACCTCAGTGAATATCACTTACAACGCCTGTTCACTCGCTGGGTTGGTATCAGCCCCAAGCGCTTCTTGCAATTCATTACAAAGGAACATGCTAAGCGATTATTAGAAAAATCTGCCACTATATTGGAGGCCACCAATCAGGTCGGGTTATCCAGCCCGGGCAGGTTACATGATTTGTTCATCACCTGGGAAGCTGTCACCCCAGGGGAGTTTAAGCTACGCGGAGATGGGCTCACCATCAATTATGGTTTTCACCATACACCATTTGGTGAGATTTTGTTGGGCAGCACGGACCGTGGCATCTGCAGCCTCTCGTTTGTCATGCCAACCGGCCGTGTAGAAGCGTTTGATGCCCTGCAGCAGGACTGGCTGCACGCAAATCTCGTAGAGAACCCTCGTCTTACTGAATCTTTGGTTGAGAACATCTTTCACACCTCAACTCAATTTACACCACAGCCTTTGCGTTTATACCTGCATGGGTCAAACTTCCAGTTCAAGGTTTGGGAAGCGTTGCTGCGCATCGCTCCGGGCAATGTGGTATCATACCGGGATGTTGCCAGCTACCTCGGGGAACCCAAGGCTTCGCGTGCCGTAGGCAATGCACTGGCTCGTAATCCTGTCGCTGTATTGATCCCCTGCCATCGTGTGATCCACTCAATGGGAGAATTTGGCAACTACCATTATGGTGCGGCGCGGAAAGTCGCTTTGCTCGGTTGGGAAATGGCAAAGGTTGCACACCCCGCTAGCTGAAACCTGGAGTTAGATCAACTATGAAAGCCCGTGCCTGGGTTGCACTCATCGCAGTCTATATCGTCTGGGGATCCACTTACCTGGCAATCCGTTTCACCATTGAGACCATCCCACCCTTTATTTCGGCTGGCATGCGTTTCCTTGTCTCAGGCACCGTACTATATCTTTTGTGTCGGGTGCGAGGTGACCCAGCACCTAAGAAAGTGGAATGGCGCTCGGCAAGCATCATCGGTCTCTTGTTGCTTTTGGGAGGTAATGGTGGGTTGGTTTGGGCTGAGCAACGCATCCCGTCTGGCATCGCATCCCTGTTCATCGCTACGATCCCTATATGGATGGTGCTGATCGACTCACTTCGACCATCTGGGGTGCGTGCGAACTGGCTTACCTGGTTGGGGGTTTTGGTGGGGTTTTTGGGAATTGCATTACTTGCCAACCCCTGGCAGTCCCACACTGCTAGCCCACCGCTTGACCCGATTGGTATGCTGGTGTTGATCTTGGCAGCATTGTTCTGGTCGATCGGTTCCCTATACAGCCGAAATGCCTCTCTTCCCAGATCATCATTATTGGGGACCGGGATGGAAATGCTGGTTGGATCTTTGGGCTTGTTCGTTTTTGGAACATTGATCGGAGAATGGAGCCATTTTCATCTTGCCACAGTTTCTCTGCGTTCCCTAGGTGGTCTGACTTACCTGATCTTATTTGGCTCATTTATTGGGTTCGTGGCTTATACCTGGTTGCTGCGCAATGCACCCACCCCAATTGTATCAACCTATGCATATGTTAATCCGGTAGTGGCTCTCTTCCTCGGTAGCGTTATAGTCAATGAACCCCTGGATGGACGAGATATCATTTCAGCCCTTATCATCCTGAGCGGTGTGGTGTTGATAACTACCGCAAAATCCTTGGGAATGAGAAAAGCATCCACAATCCCAATAATGCCTGGCGAGGATTAAATTAGGATAAGTCTATCAAGGGGCTGTCTAAAGTTACTTTTTAGACAGCCCCAATCGCGTACGTAATTAGATCATCAACTCCTAATGGCCTTGCTTTGGCTTCCTCATAAGTATCAAAGCGAACGGAATAAGAATAAGAGGCAAGAAGCCTGCTGTGCATGGACCGGATGCCTGTTTGGGTGGAACCTCAGTGGGTATCTTAGAAGGTGTAACGATTGGGACGTCTGAGTTATTTGGGGTAGGCGTAGAAGTGGGAGACACTGGTTGAGACATATTCTCACTGGAGACCACCTCATAAGCCACACCATCGGAAAGGGCAATGACCTTTTCTCCAAGAGCAAAGGCATCCGCCAGCTCAGGATGGTCAGCAACCAGATTAAAGTAATCTTGTGAAAGGAATTCGATCGCAGTGGTGTGCATTGTGTCAGGATCAAATGCCGTATCAATCCACTTACCTTCTGAGAGTACATAAGTACGCGCACCCATTACTCTGACAGTCGAAGAACCTTCTCCCTTGATCTCGAGCGCACTGCCATCACCCTGCATCGCACCCGCATCCGCAGCCGATTGGACAGCCGCTGGACCTGAAGGAGCTGCCGTAGGCATCGCCTGCATCTGACTGAAAGTTTCGTTTGCCAGGCGCTGTTGCTCGGCTTCCCCCAACGGGGCTTGTTCGGTCACCAGATAGGATGTATAGGGTGTGACGATGCCATAACGGATGCTCAAGTGTACGATTTGATCGATGATTTCCTGGTTAGCTCCTTGCAGCCGGATTTGGTTGAGCAGGTAGCCTATCTTGCGCGTCGCCCATAAGCGTGGAATTGATGCTTGAGCCGAATCTGCTGATGATTGCTCCTCGAATACCTGGTCTGAGAAGGTGAAAGTCTGCCTATCACCATTCACCTCACCCGTCAGGGTTATGTCTGTTTTATCGCTCTCCCGGTAGCGCCCCATTAATATAACCTGTGAGCCAGCAAATAGGTCCGGTAATGGGTGTGGGTATAGATCATAGGTGGATAAACCACCAAAATCCAACTCCAGGTTCGTGAGAACCGGGGTACTGATGCTGGTGTAAAAGGATGAAAGGATTTCATCCAGGTTCATACCAGGCTGTACATATGTACTGCGCCCTTGGTGGTCTTGTGAAAGTGTATCCAACAGGATTGTGTCCACATCGTATCCAACGCCAAATGCAAACAAGTGTAAATTATCTCGTGCGTTGGCTGCAAAGTTTGATAGTATGGATTGACTATCAGTCACTCCTTCTGTGGGTAAGCCATCCGTCAGAAAGATCAGGTATGTGGAACGCTCAGTGTCAACCATAGCAGCAGCTTCAAGTAATGCTCGATTAATATCCGTTGAACCTTCCGCTTGCATGCTATCCAGCCAAGATCGGGCTTCAGCTGCTTCCGATGCTGGTCTAAGTCCGGAGGCATATGTTTGAATGCCAGTACTGAAGGTGATGAGATTGAATCTATCTCCCTGGTTGAGGTTATCCAGGATATAACGGGTTGCTTGCTGCGCTTGCTGGAATTTCTCCCCATCCATGCTTCCCGAACGGTCAAGAACCAGGATCAAATCCTTTGGGATGACCTGGTCAATCGTGTTGATCCTCGGTGCAAGCAGAACCAGGAAGAATCCGTCAGGGTCTGAGCTATCGGCTGGGTCACGGTACGTCAATAGGTGGAATGCCTCTGTTTCGCCCAAGGAATAGTACAGTGCAAAATCGGTATTCGGGATCACGTTGGCGGCTTCATAACCGACTGATACCTGATGGTCACTTTCACGGCTAACGCCTACTTCATGGCTGGGTGAATATACTGCCCGGATGGGTACGCTAGATTGAATTTCGACACTGATGGTGACCGATTCGATCGGCATGGCTGAAAATTTTTCGGTGTTGAGGGGGTAAATGTATCGGACCAACCCACTCTCGGCTGGAAGAGCCTGGGTGTATTCCAGTTCGATCCTGCGCTCTCCCTGAGGCGCGATCGGGAAGATCCGTGCCTGGACTGCACCACGCCCCACATACTCGAGTAGAGCAGGGTCACGCATACTGGAGACGATTTCCTCATAGGTTTGGCGTGCCTGGGTAGCATCCAGCACCTGTCCTTCCACAGGTTGCCCATCAACCCACAAGGTGAAACCGGAGACGGCTGCACCATCCGGAATGGGAAAAATGTAGGTTCCTTCGATGGTCCAGTCATTGGGATTGTAAAAAACCTGATCCACATGGGTAACCGTTAGTTGATCTTTTATTTTTACAGTCACATGATGGTAGCGGATCACCAGCTGGTCCATTGGGATGATTACCGGTGGGCATGGTAATGGATCACAAACTGGGGGATCCGGGATAATGAGACCGTCAGCAAATGCTAAAGCTGGAAAGAGCAACGTAAATACCAGGATAACTAACATATTTATGGTAAGTAAAACGGACTTGGGTTTCATTCACTCCTCCTGAAAGGTTCGTATTTAAGCTGTCTGCGAATGACTGGCTATTTGCGCATAGACGATAATAAATCACAAAAAGTTCCGGTGGTATAATCATTTTCTTGATTGGGAGACCTACAATACCTATATGTCATCGGATATATTAGACAAGCTAGTCAGAATTGAACAGCATTATGAAGAACTTAACCAGCTTCTAATGGAAGTCGGGGACGACTACCAGCGTGCTGCAGAGTTGAACAAAGAACGCATCGATCTGGAACCGATCGTCACTAGGGCGCGTGACTATCGCAAAGCGCTCGAAAGAATGGAAGAAGCCCGTTCTCTTCTAGAAAGCGATGATGTCGAGATGCGTATGCTGGCAGAAGCAGAAATTCTTGAATTGGAACCCCAGCTCGATCGGCTGGAAGGTGAAATCAAAAGTATGCTTCTGCCGAAAGACCCTCGGGATGCGCGGAATGTGATCATGGAAATTCGAGCTGGAACAGGTGGCGATGAAGCCGCTATTTTTGCTGCAGATCTATTTCGGCTTTATTCTCATTATGCTGAAATACGGAAATGGGTGATCGAAATCCTATCCACAAATGAAATCGGAATCGGTGGTTTCAAAGAGATCATCTTCCTTGTTAAAGGCAAAGGAGCGTATTCGCGCCTGAAATATGAATCAGGTGTTCACCGTGTGCAGCGAGTGCCAGTGACAGAATCACAAGGTCGCATTCACACTTCAACAGCTACCGTAGCGGTTTTAGCAGAAGTTGATGACGTCGAGATAAATATCCCCGATGTAGATATCCGCATGGATGTCTACCGCTCAGCTGGCGCGGGCGGGCAGAATGTCCAGAAGAATGCCACCGCAGTTCGTCTCACACATATACCATCTGGGATTGTAGTGGCATGTCAAGATGAGCGCTCACAGCTCCAGAATCGCGTGCGAGCTATGAGCATTTTACGTGCCAAGTTATACGAGATTGAAGAAGAGAAACGTCACGCTGAAATTGATGAGAATCGCCGCTCACAAGTGGGAACCGGTGAACGTTCTGAAAAAATCCGCACCTACAACTATCCTCAATCGCGGGTGACCGAACACCGTATTAACGTCTCGACTTACAACCTGACTGGCTTCATGACTGGTGCATTATTGGATAATTTTATCGATGAGCTTGCTACCAGGGATGAAGCAGATCGACTATCCGCCATTGGTGAGGAAATGGTTATATAAATCAATGGTTAATCATTAAAATCTTTTTTTGAATCAATCTGTGTTTTGTTTTCGAAATCATAGAATACGCATCCCTACTATAATATATCAACGGGATGCTTCTTTTTAACCTAATGGCGATTACCATCCAAGATATACTTACTCAGATCAATGCAGTGATTTCTCAGCACACCGAAACACCTGCACTGGATGCGCAGGTTCTGGTGGCTCATTGTCTGGAGAAACCTCGCTCCTGGGTGTTGGCACATCCTGAAGCTCACATAAATAATCATCAATACAATAAGATCATCCAGGGCATGCATCGTTTGGAATACGGCGAACCGCTACCATACATCATCGGGCATTGGGAATTCTTTGGTTTGGATTTTCATCTGACACCTGATGTGCTGATACCGCGCCCTGAGACTGAATTGTTGGTTGAAAATGGGATAACCTGGTTACGTAATCATCCGAACCAACACAAGGCTATTGATGTCGGCACCGGCTCTGGATGTATCGGGATTGCCCTGGCAAAAAACATCGCAGATTTACTAGTTTTGATGGCAGATATCTCACCAGGCGCACTGAATGTCGCCTGGATAAATGCAGATAAACATGGGCTGTTGGATAGATTAGAATTCAAACAGGCTGATCTAATGGGTGGGATCGAGGGACATTTTAATTTGATATGTGCCAACCTGCCTTACATCCCGAACCCGATGCTGAGGAATTTATCTGTGGCAGAAAGAGAACCCCGTCTAGCTCTGGATGGCGGGCTGAGTGGGACCGAGCTGATCTCCAGGCTGCTGGATCAATCAAGAAGTCACTTGGCACCAGGTGGAAAAATAATATTAGAGATCGAATCGTCTCAAGGAGTTGAGGTGAGATCCATGGCAAGCTCTTTTTACCCGGCTTCCCACCTGGAATTATTGAAAGATCTTTCAGGCAACGATCGATGTATAGAAATAACTCCCTCAAACTATCTTATCCATCTATGCCAGGATAAAGAATGGCAGGACGCACAGGAGCTAAGAATTTTTAAAAGCAAATCCCTCGATCATGAGGGATTCATCCATTGCTCTCAGCCCCAACAAATTCTTCAGGTGGCAAATCGCTTCTATCAGGGAATACCTGGATTAGTCTTATTATGGATTGACCCAGAGAATATCACCTCTGATATTCGTTGGGAAGCAGCAGACGGTGCACTATTCCCACATATCTACGGACCGATTAACCTGGATGCAGTATTCTCGGTGACAAATATCAATCCAGATGATGATGGCATTTACCGTTTAATCCAATTACCGGATTGATCTAAACCAGGCAGGGTTACACTTGCCAGGAGTGGGTCAATATAACGTTATTTGAGATGTAGCTTAATAACGCCTGTTACCGCCCGGCCGTCTAAACTTTCCACTATCCTCTTTTGGGCGGGCAAGGTTTACTTTGAGCGTTCGGTTGTCAAGGGGTGTATTATTGAACAGGCTAACTGCCTTTTCCGCCTCAGCCTGAGTGCTAAGTTCCACAAAAGCAAACCCACGTGAACGTCCAGTATCCCGGTCTTTAATCAGGCTGATGGAGACGACGGTTCCTGCTTGCGCAAACATACCTCGCAGGTCTTCTTCAGTCGTGCTGAAAGGCAAATTCCCTACGTACAATTTATTATCCATCTCTCCTCCAAAAAATTACCGCCCTAACATTTCGTCGGCGGTATTCTAACTGCAGTAAGCCTGTAGCTTGATTCGATTATATCATAGCCATTATGGCAGGGGAATTCCGGAAAAGGTGGTTCACTAAAGCTATCAATTTAGGCGAATTATAAACATTCGCTTGTTTATCAATCTTCCATACAAATTACTTGCAACTCACCGGGACCATGGACACCTATTGTCAATGTCATTTCAATATCGGCAGTGCGCGATGGACCACTGACCAAGACAGCTGATGGAGCTTGCCTTATCTCCTCAATTTGTAATACCTGACCGAGCTGATCATAAACATCCTTCTCCCTGAGCAAAGCGATATGAACTTCAGGCAACAGCGATGAGGTAAGGGGTCGCCCAGGACCTCCCAGCACAAGGATCGAGCCTGTTTCTGCAATTGCAGCTGATGCTCCAGTTAATCCTGCTCTGACATGGCTGCATGCCTGAACGGTTTCCCCGGTGGGGAAGATTATCTCAACGCCAGCCTCTGTTAATTTCTCTAAAAGCCTGTCAGGCAGGTAGGTTGCGTTCCATGCCAGGATTTCATCGATGCTATGTGCCCTTAATATCT
>Ga0315292_10001141_pt1 | contig 13820 bp, 13 predicted proteins | sample YL17G13_0_MG_FD_204029 | JGI IMG/M metagenome (GOLD analysis project Ga0315292, IMG submission 204029) | Sediment microbial communities from Yellowstone Lake, YNP, Wyoming, USA - YL17G13_0 | ecosystem: Environmental > Aquatic > Freshwater > Lake > Sediment | place: USA: Wyoming | collected... | reverse complement strand
CCCGGAGTGGCATCTCCGCTACACCACGGTGAAGAAAGGCGCCTCGATCGGAGCGAACGCCACGATCCTTTGCGGGATCGAGATCGGGGAGTATGCCTTGATCGGAGCCGGAGCCGTGGTCACGAAAGATGTCCCGCCTTACGCCTTAATGGTGGGCTCGCCGGCGAAGATCGCGGGATTCGTATGCAAATGGACCCATCCGATGAAGGTCGTTGGCCGGACCAAGCAGGGGGTCAGGATGAGCTGCGGGACGTGCAAGGAAATCGTCATCATCCCTGCGAAAGTTTACCCAGGGAAGGCTAAGAGGAAGCCATGAACCTCTCGGGAAGCCGGATCGCGGTCATCGGAGGGGCCGGGCTCATCGGCTCGCATCTCGTGGACCAACTGACCCGGGAGGACGTTGAGATCGTGGTCATCGATAACCTGGTGAGAGGAAGGAAAGAGAACCTTGCCGAGGCCTTGAAATCGCACAAGGTGAAACTGGTCATGGCCGACATCCGGAACAAAGAAGAGCTTGCGAAAGTCATGGCTGGAAGCGATTACGTCGTTCATCTGGCCGCGCTCTGGCTTTTGCAGTGCCAGGAGGATCCCAGGGCGTGTCTGGAGGTGAACGTTGTGGGGACGCAAAACGTCATCGAAGCGGCCAGAGACTTGAAAGTCAAGCGGGTTGTGTTTTCTTCTTCAGCCTCGGTTTATGGCGAGCCTTCCTACCTGCCGATGGATGAGAAACACCCCTTCAACAACCGCACGGCCTACGGGGCCTCGAAGATCGCCGGCGAGCAGATGCTCCGAGCGTTTTACGAGATGTACGGGTTGAACTATGTGGGCCTTAGATACTTCAACGTCTATGGACCGAGACAGGACCATCGGGGGGCTTATGTGAGCGTGTTTATGCGCTTCTTAGACCGGATCGAAAAGGGCGAGCCGCCGGTTCTATTCGGAGACGGGAGCCAGACCATGGATTTCATTTATGTGGAGGACGTGGCCCGGTCGAACCTCTTGGCCTTGAAAGCAGAGGCCACGGATGCCAACTATAACATCGCCTCCGGAACTGAGACCTCGCTCAACGAGCTGGCGAAACTCATCCTCCAACTCACGGGCTCGTCGCTGCAGCCGATCTATAAGAAAGATGCCAACCCAGGAGTCCAGAAGAGGAAAGCCGGTGTGGAACGAGCCAAAACCGATCTTGGCTTCGAGGCCGCGATTCCGATTGAGGAGGGATTGAATCAACTCATCGCCTGGAGGATGAAGACCCGTGCCCCGGGGACTTAGGACGGTCCTCATCTCCGGGGCCACGGGTTTTGTGGCCCGGGGCCTGGTGGAGAGGCTGGCAAAACGCTTTAGGGTCATCGGACTAGCCCGCCGCAGGAAGAGGGCCTTTCTGCTGGAGAACGTGGAATGGGTGGTGGCGGACCTGAGGAAGTCTTTCCGGGGGAGAGGCCTTCCGGAAAGACTGGACCATATCATCCACTTCGCAACCATCCCTCCCTCCTGGCCCAAACAGGACCCCCGCGATATCTTCTGCGTCAACACCCTTTCCACCCTGGACCTTCTGGAGGCCGGAAAAACCCGGGCCCTGCGCTCGTTCATTCTGATCTCCACGGGCGCGGTGTACGGCTTCGGGCGCAGGCCCCATCGAGAGACCTCTCCCATCAATCCCAACTCCTTCTATGCCCTGACCAAGAGGCAGGCCGAGGAGCTTGCTCAAGCTTATGGGGGCGTGTTCCCGGTCATCATCCTGAGGCTGTTCTTTCCCTACGGGCCGGGACAAGTGCGCAACCTCATCCCTTCGCTGATCGGAAAGATATCGCGCGACGAGCCCCTGTTCCACAACCAGGGAGGGGGGCCGATGATCAATCCCATCTACATCAGCGACGCCCAGAGGGCGATGGAGAGTTGCCTCCGGCTGAAGGAGAGCGCGGTAATCAACCTTGCCGGGAATGAGAAGGCCAAGGTTGAGGCACTCGCAAAGAGGATCGGCCAGCTTCTGGGGAAGAAGCCGCGGTTCGAGGAGAGCGGAGAACGCCCGGGCGACCTGCTGGGCGATAATTCCAGGATGAAGCGCGTTCTGGGCGTCACTCCCGGGGTTTCCCTCCGGGAGGGCCTGCGACGCACCGTCGAACGCGTGATGACGGACCATGACGCTTGAGCCGGTGGACAAAGCCGTATGGAGCTCCAAGCTTAAACACTTCCGCAGGTCCTATGAGCGGCATCGTCTCCTCGGTCGGCTCTCGCTTCAAAGCTCCGAGGCGAGGGAGGATGAGCTGGCTCTCCTCAAGGCCTTCTTCGCCTTCACCGGCCCGCTCAAGGGAAAGGTCCTGGACATCGGGTGCGGGGACGGGTTCTACCGTGACCGGATTCCCGAGGCAGAGTACTTCGGGGTAGACCCCCTGGCTTGGGAGATGCATTCGGCCTTCCCCTTCCTCGCGGCCATGGGAGAGGCCCTGCCGTTCCGCTCGGAGAGCTTCGATCACGTCCTGATCGTCACCTCCCTGGATCACGCCCAGGACCCCCTGCGGTTCTTGTCCGAAGGACGAAGGGTCTTAAAAACCGGGGGAACGCTTTTCCTCCTCTGCGGCTTGGAAGGAGAAGGGGTTGGAGAGGGGAAGAGAAAGCGGTGGGAGAGGCTGCGCTCGGATGGGATGAGGGCTCTGTTCCGGGGGACCATCACACGCTTCTACCGTTTCACCTTTCGGATTCATGACACTCATCCTTTCGAATTCACGGAAGATGAAATCCGAAGCCTCGTGGCCGGCGCCTTTCCGGATTGCGAGAACCAGCGTTATTCCTCCAACATCCTGTTCTTCAAAGCCAGGGTGCCCTCATGCCCGATGAACTGACCATCGCCCTTCTCACGGAAGCGGACCGTCCGCTCTGGAAGCGCTTCGTGTACGAGTCCCGGAACGGGACCCTGTTCCACGATCTGGACTTCCTGGCTTATCATCACCCCTCGCGATTTCAGTCTGCTCATCTCGTTTTCAAATACAAGGGGAACCTCTGCGCGGTCCTGCCTGCGGTGCGGTCGAAGGAAGATGGACGGCCTGTGCTCCTCTCTCACCCCGGGGCCTCCTATGGAGGGTTCGTGGTCGCGAAGGGGTTCGGGGCCGAAGACACCTTTCAAATCGTCAAGGGGTTCGCAACCTGGGCTGAGAAAGAGGGCTACTCTCGAATCGAAATGACCTTGCCTCCCGAATTCTGCTCGGCGGACCCTGACCACCATCTGGAGTTTGCGCTCCACTTGGCGGGCTTTCGCATCCTCCGCCGTCAACTTACAGGGGCGGTGCCCTTGTTCGAGCCCCCTCCCCGGATCACGAACAGCGCGATGCGAATGGTGGGAAAGGCCAGGAGGTCAGGGGTGGAGGTCAAGGAATCCGGGGATTATCGAACCTTCCACGAGATCCTCCTTGGAAATCGCGCCAAGCATGGGGCCGCCCCCATACACTCCCTTGAGGAACTGGAAAAGCTCAAGAAGCTGGTTCCAGGTCATCTGGCTCTGTTCATGGCTGAATTAAAAGGGGAGTCCATCGCCGGGACGCTGTTGTTCGTTTTGAACGAACGGGTCGTGCTCAATTTCTACATGGCGCATCTCTGGGAGTTTCAGGAGCACCGGGCCACGAACCTGCTTTTCTACGAGACCATCCAATGGGCCAAAGAGAAGGGATACTTCTACCTGGACATGGGCACCTCCATGGTCGGGGCCGAGCCGAACTGGAGCCTCACTGATTTCAAGGAGCGTTTCGGGGCTCGCGGTTTCCTTCGGGACACTTATGAACTGGTGTGGGCATGATTTTGGATGCCCACCTTCATATCGGGGCCTGGGCCCTGGAGAAGTTCTACGGGCTGGCCAACGATGTCCCGGGGACGGACGGGGTCCTGGACGCCTGCGGAATTGCGGGGGGAATCGTCACCCCCTCGGACCAGCGAAGAAACCAACGCCTGCTTGCCGATCTTCTTCAGAAGGGCAAAAAGCGTTACTGGTTCTTTCCCTGGGTTCATCCCGGGGACCCGGAAGACTTTCCGTTCCTTGTCAAAAACCTCAATTTTATCGCCGGGTTGAAGTTTCATCCGGCCCTGAGTCAGAAAGCGGTCACGGACTCGGGTTACGAGCCTTATCTCCAGTTCGCAGACCAACGCGGATTGCCTGTATTAATCCACTGCGGGCGGTGGCAGGAGGTGGCCGGATACCGGTTCGCCGTCAAAGTGGCTCAGGCCCATCCCGGGATCAAATTCATCTTTGCCCATCTGGGCGGCGACGGCCCGGAGCTCAAGGTCGAAGCGGTGCGGACCGTAAAGCAACAGAGCCTGGGTAACGTCTGGTTCAGCATCGAGGGGACCCGGGAATACTGGGCTCTGGCACAGGGCATCCGAACCCTTGGCATCGAGCGTTTTCTGTACGGAAGCGACTATCCCATCGAACATCCCCGGATGTATCTTGGGCTCGTGGATGCCCTCGAGCTTACCGATTCCGAGCGGAGGAAGCTTTTGGGCGGGAACCTGACAGGGCTCCTGGACCCGGACAAGTGCCTGGTGAAGGGGACGGGGATTTGAAGGCGAAGCGCTTTATTTGGGCAGGCCTTCTCCTCCTCGTCCTCTTCCTCATTCTCTGGCCGCGAGTAGCCCATATGGATGCCGATCCCCCGGTATCGCTCTCCCAGGCGTTTCAGAACGTGGGTGTGTTTCTTTACGATGAAGGATGGTGGACGGCCAATGCCCGGCACAAGGTGTTGTTCGGAGAATGGACTTTCGGAAGCTATAATTTGATGTACGTGAGCCCGGCCTTCACCCTTCTAGCCTGGACCTCTTTTTCCTTGTTCGGCGTGAGCTTGGAGACTGCCCGGATGCCTTCGCTCATCCTGGGCCTCCTCGGACTCGCCCTATTCTTCCTCCTGGCTCGCCAGGGCCTCGGCCATCGGTGGGGCGCGGTGGCGACCCTGATCACGGGATTGAGTTATCCCCTGACCATCTACCATCGCGCAGCCCTGCTTGAGCCCACGGCCCTCTTCTTCACTCTCCTCGCAGGATTCCTCTGGTTCCGGAAAGCCCCCTTCTGGGCTCTGCTTTCAGGGGTGGGGGCGGCCCTCGCATTGATGACGAAGCTCAACTTGGCTTATCTCCTGCCCGTCTTCCTCCTGATGGGGATTATCACTTGGGACAGGGGAGGAAGAGAGAGGAGCATCCTGTTCCTGATCGGATTATCGCTGGCGGCGGTTGTCTGGTTCTTTGCTTTCCTCCTCCCTCACCAAGCGGATGTTTTTGCCTCCTACAGCCAGTACAATCGGGGCCGCTGGGTCCCGGGCACGGTGGGATCCTTCTCGTTGGGACTGAACGTCGCCAAGGTTCTGTTTCAGAGCCTGATCACAGGGACCATCTACCGGCATGAAGTCCTGTCCAAGATGCCGCTCCTTTTTCTCTTTTCCTGGCTGGGCGCCCTGATTCTTTTCCGCCGGAGAGAGATTTCGGGTCCGTCCGCTTTCTTTTTTCTTTTCGCAGGAATGGGAGGGTTCTTCCTGGCGTTGTCCTCCTATCAGCCGATGAGATATTTATGCCCGCTCATCCCTGCGATGGGCTATCTGACAACCTCCTGGGCGCGGTCTGCCTGGACTTCCGGAGAGCCGTCAAAGCGGGTTCCCTTAGGATTTCGTCTTCTAGGCTGGGTCGGGCTTTCCCTCGTGTTTTCCCAGATCTCCTATGCCCTTCTTCTGCCCCTTATCAGGACCCATTGGTTCGGGCTTGGGCTTCCGGATAGCGATGTTTTCCGTCCCGAGGCCTTTTCCTTGAGCGCGGCGCTCTGGGACCTCGTGAAAACCAGGTCCCTTTTTCTGATTCGATTCCTGAGCCGGCAACAGGCTTGGATGGCGTTCCAAGCGCTTGCGGCATCCTGCTCCCTGGCTTGCGGGGTTTTCCTGGCTTCCGTATCGGTTAGTTGCTTCCGCAAGGCTCTCCGGAGATGCGCACAATTCCTCGCTTGTCCCGCGGTGGTGGTCATCGTTTTGACCGCGGGGCTCGGCTTCGACATGTACCAAACCTGGACGTGGGCCCTGCATCCGAGATATACCATCCGAGATTTCTCGCGTTTTCTGGGTGAAACCCTTCCCGCCGGAAGCGTGGTAAGTCCCGGCGGGGCTTACGCCCTGGAGAACCGGCTTCAGTACGATAACAGCGAGCTCGGGACGGGTAAAGTGGTCAAGTACGATTTTCCGGTCAATGCCGTAGTGCTGTTGACCGCGCATTCCCTGCTGGGGAAAGGGAAGCTCCAGGACATCCTCCGGGAACACGAAAATGCGTTCCTCGTAAAGAGGTTGGCGGTCCTGGAGGGGCAGTACCATTTGGCGGTCTTTAAGTTGGAGAGGGGAGCCCCCTGATGATGACCTTATCATCAAGCCCGAAGAAAGGCCCTTCTCCCTCCGGGGAGGGGAGGGCCTATTCCACGATCGCGCCCTACTATGACGAGCTCATGGTGGTCGTGGAATACGAACGCTGGGTGGATTACGCGGTGCGCCTCCTGGAGAAGACGGGAGTCCACTCCAAGCGGGTCCTGGACCTGGCCTGCGGGACCGGGACCACGACCCTGCTTCTGGCCCAGAAAGGGTTTCAGGCCGTCGGCGCGGACAACGCACTTGGGATGCTTGCGATCGCCCGGAAGAAGGCCTTGGAGACGGGAAAGGAGATCCTATTCCTGAACCAGGACATGCGCACCCTCCACCTGGAGGAGGCGGTGGAGCTGGTTACCTGCTTCTTCGACAGCATCAATTACATGCTGGAGGAGGACGATCTTCTGGCCACGTTCCAAGCGGTGTTCGATGCCCTGGCGGACGGCGGGGTCTTCCTGTTCGATGTAAACACCGAACTGGCCCTCTCTACCTTGGAGCCGGTGTACGTGCGGGAGGAGGGAGAGGTCACCTCTATCTGGAGGAACTACTACCACAGGAAGGACAAGACCGTGACCCTGGACCTGACCCTGTTCGTGAAGGAGGGTGAGTATTACCGTCAGTTCACCGAGACCCACCAGGAACGGGCCTGGGGCGATAAGGCCCTAAGGCAGGCGCTGAACAAGGCCGGGTTCCGCCGGACGACGGTCTACAAGCACCTCACCTTCCTTCCTCCGGATCGGGAGACGAACCGGCTGATGGTGGTCGCGGAAAAGTAGGGGTCTCCCGCAGAGGATTTTAAAAAGCCGCCTTTTCAGGCGGCTTTTTCATTCATTTCCAGGCATGGTTATTTCAGGAGAAAGGTCCGTGACGGAGTCGAAAGAAGTCTGCGCTGCGGGAGGCATCCAAACGGTGGACCTTGTTCGGCATCGCTCTACGGTAAGCTTCCCCAATTACTCCCGGTTGACCTCATCCAGGAGCCTGACCATCATTTTCCTGGCCCAGATTTTGTGGAAAGCGATCAGGACCCAGGGCCAGACGAAGCACCAGAAGAGAAGCGAGCCCCAGAAGACCCAGGGGTAGGCATGGTAATTGGCTTTGCTCCCGGCAAATTGGAACAGGGCAGTGCTTACCAGGATGGCCGCCGCAATGACCAGCCCCAGCCCGATGCAGTAACCGGCCCAGAGCCAGTACCTGACGCTGTAATGAACAGCTCCCGGGGTCTTGTCCGTCCGGAGCGTGACGTCGTTCAAGCCCACGAAAGCGCCGGTCAAAAGCGAGGTGGTACGGTAGCGCAGCTTCTGATGGCTCTCCTCGGCGATCACATACTGATTTCGCCTCGCGGTCGCCCAGGGGAAGACTTTCTTTGCCCGGACCCTTTGAGCGAGGTTTTCCAGAAGCCTGGGGGAAAGCTTCTCCGGCTTGTAGAGGCCGTCGAAACCGGGCAGAAGAAGATGGGCCATTGGTTTTCCTCCTTATCCATTATCATGTATCATGCATCACAGCGGAGTTCATTCCTTCCCTTATTCCTTCAAGGCGTGCCCCGACCAGCGACATCCACGACCACGAGGGTCAGGTCGTCGTCCAGAACCCCTCCCGATTTCTTTCCCGACCAGGCGGCGATGTGGGCTATGAGCGCATCCGTGACCGCGCCGGCCGGATGCTCCTCGTGGTTCTGAATAAACTCTTTGAAACGCTCCTCACCGAAGAACTCTCCGGAGGCGTTCCTCGCCTCGGTGATGCCGTCCGTGTACATCACCATCCGGTCTCCGGGCTCCAGGGCCAAGGTGGCGTTTTCGTACCGGGCCTCGGGGAACGGCCCCATCACGAGTCCGTTGTTGCAGAACTCGCGGATTCTTCCCTCCCCCTTCCTCCAGAGAAAAAGCGGGGGGTGGCCTGCGCCGGCATAAACCATCTCGCACTTCCCGGAGTCTACGAACAGACATCCTGCGGTGATGAACCTGTCTTCCGGTCCTCCGCAAAGGACCTGGTTCATGCCGGCCAGGATGCGGGCGGGGTCCGAGGCCCGGGAGGCCTGGGAGGCGAAGGCGACCTTGACCATGGAGGCGATAAGGGCGGCCGGGACCCCGTGGCCGGAAACGTCGGCCACGAGGATGCTGAGGCCGTGGCCGTCCGTGGGCAGGAAGTCGTAGAAATCTCCCGCTACCGAGGCCATGGGGAGATAGCGCGTGGCAATGTCCAGGCCCAGGATCTCCGGGGCCTGGCGGGGGAGGATGGAGAACTGGATCCGACGCGCGGTTTCGAGTTCCTGCTCCAGGGCGGCCATCTGCCTCTCCCGGGTGAAGAATCGGCGGGCCGTGGCGTAACCCAGGCAGCCGATGAAGAGCATCAGGCCCAGGGCCTCCAGGCCCAGGTTCAGGGGAAAGAGGCGCATGCTGACGAGGTTTTCGTGGATCGTGAACACGACGAAGATCACGAAGCCGGCTCCCATCACCCTCAGCTCCGGGGTTGCGGGCAGGCCGCTGCGAAGGCCGTTGGCCAGGATCACGACCACGACCAGAATGCTCAGGTAGCTCTCCCAGAGCAGCGCGGAGTAGGGCGTGCGCAGAAGGATGTCCGCGGCCGCGGCCCCGACTGCGAAAAGCGCCTGGACGAACAGGGACCAGCGGATGGAGTTCTTCCATCCCTTTCCGAGGAACTGCTCGGCGAACAGGGTGAAGGGGATGGAAACGGTGTAGGTGATGAGCGCGCTCAGGTGTGGCCAGAAGAAGGGCGGGGCCGGGATGAGGAAACGGATGGAATAGGAGTCAATCAGGAGTCTGGCCCCGTAGAGCAGGGAGAAGGCCCCGAAGAAAATCAGGGAAAAGTCCCTTGACTTCCAGGGTAAAAGGGAGAGCAGCAGGGCGGAGAGGCCCAGGGCGGCGAAGAGCATGCCCAGCGGGATCTGCAGGAAATCCCTGCGAAAAGGGGCCTTGGAATTTTCGCTGGCGAGATCCGGAGGGACCTTGAGGGGAGAGGGAAGGAAGGCCGAGAGTCCCGGGACCAAGGCCAATAGGCGCAGGGGGTTCTGGAGGAAGTCTTTGCGAAAGGGCGCCTTGGCGGTCTCGCTGATGAGCTGGGGAAAGGCCCGGCGGGGGGCGAGGGTGGCGTTTTCAATGAACACGTCATAGGGCCTGAGGTCCGGGACCCAGAGGTAGATCCGCCTGCCCTGGAACCCGGGAGGGACCGGGATGAGGTGCCAGGTGAGGTCGGGAAATCTTTTCGGGGCTTTGCCGGTCAGGTCCCCGAACTGGTAGATCTTCGCTCCCTCCAGAAAGACGGCGAAGGCAGGGGCATCGGTCTGCAGCAGGATCTGGGAATCTTCCCAGGGGATCTGGGGCAGGGAGGTCCGGAACCAGAACGAAAGGCCCTCCTTCTGCTCTGCCAGACTGAGCTTCTTGTTGGGCCGCCATTCCGAAGTCTCTCCTGAATCCGCGACTTGGGGAGAGGCCGGATACTCCTCGGCGGCCCTGGCGGCACGGTATTCCCAACCATGAGCCAGGCGGGTGACGGATGCGGAAGTCCCGCCCTGAGGGGAGGTCTGGGCCGGCGCCACGCAGGGCGCGACAACGAGCAGGATGAAGAGGGAGAAGAGCAAGTGATTCCTGTTCAGCATCTCGACGCTTTATCCGTTCACGGGAAGCGTCCCGCAGGACTCAGGGGTGAATCTACCAGTCGGTTCCATGAATGTGATCAGGGACTGCTCTTCGTCGCCCGGAGGGAGAACACCATGGGGATGGTTTCCTTTTTCCATTTCAACCGCCACGATCCATCCCGGCCTTTCTCCATGAAAGAGAAGTGGTCATGAAACAGGACGGGGAATTCGTGCAAAAAGCCTATCCGCAATCCGGCCGCGATCGGAACCACCTCATTCCAGTGCTCCTTGTTGGCTTTCGTGTGTTCATCCATGATCTCTCGAGTGGTTTTAATTTAAAATACTCAATGCGAAATGTTAAATTTGCAATGATATTTAGTCCTTCTCCTTGAGCCTCTTTTCAATATCCTTTTTCAGGGCCGGGTCCTTGGCGAGGGGCTTGGCTTTCACCCAGTAGGCTCTGGCTTCCTTTCTCCGGCCGAGCTTCTCCAGCACGTCGCCCAGCCCGGCCAGGGCCGGAGCAAGGTCCGGGGCCAGACGGATAGTTTCGCGGAATTCTTTCTCGGCCTCGGGGAGGGTTCCCGGCTTGTTGAGCATCACGGCGAGGTTGTAATGGGCCTCCACGATATCCGGGTTGAGCCGGACGGCTTCGCGGCATTCCTTCTCGCCTTCCGCGGCTTGGTCCATCATCCAGAGCACGGCTCCCAGCCGGTAATGGCTGTAGGCATCGTCAGGCCGGTACCTGAGGGCTTCGCGGTAAGAGTCCGCGGCCTCCTTGTAATTCCCCTGGTCGGCCAGGGCGACGCCGAGGTTGTAAAGGGCCTGAGGATACTTCGGATTGAGGCGCAGGGCTTCGCGGAAGCAGGGGATGGCCTCCTGGGCGTTATTCTGACTCAGCAGGAAGTATCCTAAGTTGTATTGCGCCTCCGGGTACTCTGGTTGCAGGCGCAGGGCCTCCCGTGTCTCGCTCTCGGCTTCTTTAATATTCCCCTTCTGGGCCAGCACCCCTCCCAGGTTGTAATGGGCCTCGGCGTCCTGGGGGTCTAATTGGATGGCCTCTCGGACCTCAGCCTCGGCCTCCTTGACCTTGTTCTGCATCAGGAGGGCTATGCCCAGCGCGGTGTGCGCCTGGACATACTTGGCGTCCCGGCGGACGGCTTCGCGGAGCTCCTTCTCGGCCTCGGCATAGGAGCCCTGGAACTCCAGGGCGGCGCCGAGCCCGGTTCGAGCTTTCACGTAATCCGGCTTCAGACGGATGGCTTCCCGGAACTCGGCCTCGGCGGGTTTTATCAGGCCCTGGTTGGCGAGCGCGGCTCCCAGGCCGTAGTGGGCCTCGGTCAGACCGGGCTTGATTTTAAGGGCCTCGCGGAAGGCGTTCTCGGCTTCGGCGAGGTTGCCCTGCTTTCCCAACACGCTCCCCAGCCCGGAAAGGGCCTCGGCATAGGTTGGGTTGAGGCGAATGGCTTCTCGGAAGGCCTTCTCGGCCTCAGGCAGCTTCCCGGCCTTGTCCAGCGAGTCCCCGAGGGCGTTGTAGGCCTTCGGGTCGTCCGTTTTTGACCAGGCCGTCAGCGGTCTACAGGCTATCAGGCCCAGGGCAATCAACCAAAGGGCTTTCAAGCAATGATCTCCCTCTTTATTTTCATAAAATAGGCTATCACATCGCAAGCAAAAAAGCAAGCCCTTCCAGGCTTGCTTCTTTGCCTTGCTTCATTCAGAAAACGCTACTTGCCCTTGGGCTGCAAGAGGCCAAAGACATTTCCCTCCGTGTCCGTGCAGTAGGCGAAATGGCCCACGCCTGGGATGGTTTCCTCCTTAATAACCTGTCTCCCGCCTGCCTTCTTAACCTTTTGAAGGTATGTATTCAGCGAGTGAACTGCGATAGTGTTGACCGTCGTCGCCTTCTTCATCCGGCGCATGATCGCGCCGTCGATCCCGGGCTGGCCCTTCTTCCCGGTCATGCACATCCAGTAATCCATCGGGCCCTTCCACTTGGCGACTTTCCAGCCGAATACTTTCTTGTAGAACGCTGCTGCCCGCTCCGGCTTGTCCGCGTTGATCTCGAAATGCACGACTCTGGGCATGTTTTCCTCTCTTGTTGAGTAAGGCTTCGTTGACGACACGGCCGGGAATTAAAACAACGATTTACGGGGTAAAGGTTCCTCCCGTGCTTTGTTATTTCAGTGGGTCTGACACGGCCCGGCTGAGGATGAGCCTGGCCTTTGCCAGTTTACGGTATTTGGCCAGGAGCTTGTTGGCGTCCCTGGCGACTGCGGCCTTCTGCAGGTCGCCCTCCAGCTCGGCGACCTCCAGGAGCTTGTAGTAGAGAAGGGATTCCTTGAAGTGCGCGAATACGATCTTGCCGGTCAGCAGGGGATGGTTGTTGGTCACGTTGGCGTCATGAAACCGGACTCCGTGCTCCAGTTCCACCTCCAGCCCCTGCAGGAAATCCTCTAAGGGGACCTTCATTCCCTTGATCTGAAGGGCTCCCAGGATCTTGCGGGCTTCTGAGGGCAGGACCTTGGCCTCCCGCAGGGCCGTCCAGTCCCTGATTTTTAGCATCCTGCAGACCTTCCGAACTTCTTCCTTGGTCACATACTCCGGGATCTTCATGATTTTCTTCTCCTCTTGAAATAGGGTTGTTCCTTATTCGCCCCGTCCGGGGTCCGGATCAGCGCATTGGGGACGAAGTGTAGGATTTCCTTTCGATCACTTTGGCGAGCACACATAGAACAGCCTTCCCGAGTCCTTCCTTGGGCTGGTGAAGCGGTACTCGTCGTATTTGGGGAAGGACTCAGCTTCCGGGCAGGCTTGGCTCCACGAATACGGTCTTCTCCTGGGTGATAACGACGAGCCCGGGCTTAGCGCCTTTGGGTTTGTGTACCCATTGGCACTCGGTGTAGCTCACCGAGACGTGTTTAGCCTGGCGGGCTTTGGAGAAGTAGGCCGCGATCCGGGCGGCGAACAGAATATCCTCTTTGGGCGGCTTCTCTTTTCTGGACCCGACTCTGAGGATGGTATGCGAGCCGGGGTTGCCGCGGGTGTGGAGGAAGATGTCCCGCGGCCCGGCGAACTTCAAGGTCAGAAGGTCGTTCTCGGTGTTCGTCCGGCCCACGAGCGCGAGGAAACCATTGGGCGAGGTGAATCTGCGGGGCGCAATCTTCTCCCCATTGGGCAGGAAGATGGGCTCCCAGGCCGGGGGAGGGGGGACTTTTGATTTTTGATTGCTGATTTTTGATTTTGGAATGACTCCGGCCTCGAGGGCTGCGATTTTGGCCTTCAGGGTCTCCCGTCCTTGCTTGGCTTTGCGGTAGCGCTTGTACAGGGCCTGGAGGTTTTCTTCGGGCGTCTTCTTGGAGTCCAGGAGGATGGTTTTTCCTTCAGCCACGAATTCTAATGCGTGCTCCGGAACCTTTCTGAGATTGCGTTCCAACGCCACGGCCTGCAGTCTCAATAGGTACGGGTCCTCCAGGGTAGCGAGCTTATTTTTCAGCTTTTCCAACAAGTTGCCGCCGCCTTTCTCGCCCTCCCTTCCTCCCTCGACCTTGGGCTCCATAGCGCAGCAGGCCTCGGATAAAGTACTGAAAGGTTTGGCTTCCAGGTTTTGAAATTGAATTTGAGGGAACGGCGACAGCGCGACAGGCCTACCGCCCTCCAGATAAAGCATGGGCTCCGGCGCTCCGATCAGGCGCCTCCTGAGCCCTTGGATGGCGGTGAAAAGCTCTGCCGGTTCTGAGGTCCCAGCCCGGACAAGGATCTCCTCTGCCCACTGCGGGCTAAGCCCCCGGATGTTCCGCTTAAGGATCGAAGCGGTATCTTCCTCTTTCTTCCTCAGGAGGTCTAAGAACTGTTCCTGAGTG
>Ga0315292_10001139_pt1 | contig 13831 bp, 9 predicted proteins | sample YL17G13_0_MG_FD_204029 | JGI IMG/M metagenome (GOLD analysis project Ga0315292, IMG submission 204029) | Sediment microbial communities from Yellowstone Lake, YNP, Wyoming, USA - YL17G13_0 | ecosystem: Environmental > Aquatic > Freshwater > Lake > Sediment | place: USA: Wyoming | collected... | reverse complement strand
CTGGTACGCGGCGGACACTACGTCACGACCGTGCCGGGCCCGGCGACGTTCCTGCTCGATCCTTTCGTCAGCCTGTTCGGCGGCGTCCGCCGCCACGGCGTGATGCTGAAGCCGGACGCTGCGGCGATGGACGAACTCCTGCAGTACGCGACGCAAGGTCGACTGCGCTGCTTCATCGAGAAGGAATACCCGCTGGCCGATGCCCTCGCCGCGATCGAACGCTCGCGGTCGGGCCGGGTGCTGGGCAAGGTCGTGCTCAAGGTCGAGTGACGATGACCTTTGCAGCAGCATCGAGGAGCGCCTCGGGCGCCTCTGCCCAACTTGCCGTTCGACCGGTGACTTGCTCGAACGGCAGCCGGCCGGACTCGATGAGCGGCAGGACCTCGTCCATGCAGGTGCGCGAGTTCACGCGGCCGTGCACGAAGGTGATGCCGGTGCCGTACATCGCGAGCAGCGGCATGGGCGTCCGAGTCGAATAATAGATGCCGACGCTCGTGCAGACGCCCCCTGGGCGCGTCGAGCGAATCGCTGCCGACAGGCCGCCCGTGCTCGCGCTCGCTTCCACCGTGATGTCGTATTCGGGGCGGACGCGCCCAGGCGCGGCGGCGAGCACCTGGCTGACGCCGAGCCGCGTCGCGATCTCGCGCCGTCCGTCATCGGCATCGACGTAGGTCACGGCGGACGCACCGAGTGCCACGGCAATCCCGGCGGCGTAGAGCCCCACGCTGATCGCACCGCCACCCATCACCAGCACGGTGCCGCGCGGGCGCCGCTGCAGGTGCGGGCCGACCGTGCGCCATCCATCGACGATATTGTCGGGAAGACTGCCGAGGGCGCGCGGATCGCCGAGCGCGTCCGGCAGAGGGACCAGCATGAAATCGGCATACGGCACGCGCACGAGATCGCTCAATGCGCCGCCCCAATCGCCGCCCAGTTCGCCGAATCCGTACATGGAGCGCGGCGGCACGCCGACGCAGTTGCCGGTGAGGCCTTCGCGGCAGAACTCGCACTCGCCGCAGCAGATCTGGAAGGAGCAGGCGACCATCGCGCCGGGTCGCACGGAGGTGACCGAGTCACCGACGTCCGTGACCACGCCGACGAACTCGTGGCCGAACGCGTACGGACCCTTGAACGGCGCATTGCGGAACAAGCCGCGCTGCCCGATGGCGGCCGGCAGGTGGTTGCGAAGGTGATGGAGCAACCTACCGCGAAACGGCGCCTCGCCGTACAGGATCGCGCGATCGAGGTCGCAGCGCGCAACCGAGACCGGCCGCACCAGCGCCTGCTTCGGACCCTGCAGGCGCGGCGCCGGAACGTCGCGCCACTCGAGCCGGCCCGGGCGCAGGAACGTCAGTTGCTGCATCGGTCGGCCAAGCGGGCGGCGCTCAGAGGAACGCCTGGACGTTCGTGGCGGCGTGCAGCAGCGAGCCCGCGACCACCGTGACGCCGATCATCAGTCCGGCGAGCACTCGGGCCAGGAAGCGGTTGGAAGCATTGCAGGTGAACATGGCTGGATCCTCCGTCGTCGATGGAGGGCAAGCTACGCTCAGCCATTGATTTGATAAACAGCGATAATCCAATTTCACTATTCTGCTTTTACGCACAATCCTGTGCCGTCTGCCGGATGCCGGCCAGGCGCGCATCGAGTTCGCGCGCGATCTGCTCGTCGCGCAGTTCCATGCCCGCGACGTCCGCGCCGGCAAAACCGAGGATGCCCATGTCCGCGTAGGCCTTCTGGATGCGCGGGCCCCACAACCCGATGTCACGGATGGTCGGCACGATGCGCGTGAAAAGGCTGCTGCGATAGACGCGCATGAGGTCCGAGCGATCCACCCATTCCTTGCACTCCGCCACGGGAAATTCCAGCGCTTCCCAGACTTCGTCGCCGAGGAAGCGGTCGCGCAGCAGGTAGCATCCCTCGACGACGAACTCCTCGCGCTCGTCGCGCTCTTTCGCGGTGAGCTGCGGGTAGAAATCGCGCAATGCGAGGCGCCCGAAAGCGACGTGGCGCGACTCGTCCTGCATGACGTAGGCCGTGACGGACTTTGCGAGGGGATTGGTGGCGTAATCGCGGATCAGGCCGAAGGCCGCGAGCGCCACGCCCTCGATGAGCACCTGCATGCCGAGGTAGGTCATGTCCCAGCGCGAATCGCGCAGCGTGTCCTCGAGCAGGCTCTTGAGGTAGGGATTGATCGGGTAGACGAGCTCGTACTTGTCGTGCAGCAGCCGCGAGAACGCCTCGACGTGGCGCGCCTCGTCGACCACCTGGGTGGCCGCGTAGAACTTGGCGTCGAGCTGCGGCACCTGCTGCACGATCTTCGCGGTGCACACGAGGGCCCCCTGCTCGCCGTGCAGGAACTGCGAGACCTGCCACGCCTGGATGTGGTGGCGCAGCTTCGCCCGCGCACGTGCATCGAGCTTGTTCCAGGTCGGCGATCCGTAGATCGACAGCATCTCATCGGGCAGGCCGGACGGATTCTCCGGGTCGAGGTCCTGCGACCAGTCGATGCGCTCGGCGGCATCCCACTGCTGGCGCTTGCCCTTGCGGTAGAGGTTGAGGAGCGACTCCCGTCCGTCGTCGTACTCCCAGCGGAAATTCGCTTCGAAGTCCTGCGCGACCTTCCAGTCGAGCGTGTCGAGCTGGCTGACGTAGTGGTTGGCAGTCGACATGCTCCCTCCCCCTGGGTCAATTCGTCCCGAACCGATAATGCTCCGTCTTCACGTGCCTTGTCTGCAGCCAGTAGCGCCACGTCGACCACGGCCAGATGGTGAAGTTCTTCCCGTCCGACTGCTGGTACCAGCTCACGCAGCCCGAACTCCAGACCGTGCCCTCGAGCGCCTTCTGCACGCGCTGGTTGAAGGCCTCCTGCGCGCCGGAGGAGACGTCGAGATACTGGGCCTTGCGTTCCCGCAGTTCCCGGATGCATTCCAGGACGTAGTGCACCTGGCACTCGATCATGAAAATGATCGAGTTATGGCCGAGCGCGGTGTTGGGCCCGACCAGCTGGAACAGGTTCGGATACCCGGTCACCGTGATGCCGTAGTAAGCCTCCGCGCCCGCCTTCCAGTCCTGGCCGAGCGTGTGCCCGGGGAGTCCCGTCACCGGGAAGTTCTGCATGTAGATGCGCGGGTCCACGATGAACCCGGTGCCGAGGATGATGCAGTCGACCGGGCGCTCGACGCCGTCCTCGGTGACGATGCTCCGCTCGCGCACTTCGCGGATTGCGGCCGTGACGAGTTCGACGTTCTCCCGGTTGAACATCGGGTACCAGGCGTTCGAGATCAGGATGCGCTTGCAACCGAGCGTGTACTCGGGCGTCAACGCATCGGCCAGCTTGCGATCCGTGACCTGCTTGCGGATGAAGAGCTTCGCCAGCCCCTGCAGAGCACGCGCCGCCGCGGGGTGGAAGATCGGCCACACGCGCGACTCGTTGGTCCAGTACAGGCGCGCACGGTGCACCTTGCGCCACCAGTCGAAGCGCGCATAGCGCCGCTTCTCGCCCTCCGAGTACGCCCTCGTATCACGCGGGATGACCCAGGCCGGGGTGCGCTGGAACACGTGCAGCTTCTCAACGACCGGAGCGATCTCGGGGCAATACTGGATCGCGCTGCCGCCGGTGCCGATGGACGCGACCCGCTTGCCCTCGAGGTCGCAGCCGTGGTCCCACTGCGCCGAATGGAACACGCGCCCCTTGAACGACTCGAGGCCCTTGAGTTTCGGGAACTGTGGGCGATGCAGCGGGCCCGACGCCAGCACGAAATGCCGCGCCGTCACCGACTCGCCCGACCCGAGACCGACCGTCCAGCACGCGGTGGCCGTGTCGAAATGCGCAGAGGTCACTTCCTGGCCGAAGCGGATGAACGGACGCAGCGCATGCTTCTCGGTCGTATCGAGGATGTAGTCCTGGATCTCGTTCCAGCCCGCATAGCGCTGGGTCCAGTCCGCCTTGCCGTCGAACGAATAGGAATACAGGTGCGACTGGACGTCGCAGGCCGCGCCGGGATAGGTATTGTCGCGCCAGGTGCCGCCCACCTCGCGGTCCTTCTCGAGGATCACGAAGTTACGGATGCCCGCTTCGAGCAGCTTGATGCCCATGCACAGGCCGCCGAAACCGGCGCCGAGGATGGCCACTTCGAACTCCGGCTGCGGCCGGCTCTCCATTGTTTCGCTCATACACCACCGGGTCGCAATTCGAGAATCATCTGCACCAGCGACGGGTCGTCCTCGTCCGTCTTGAGCCGGAAGCCGTTCGCACGGGCCAGTTCGAGCATGCGCGAATTCTCGCGCAGCGTGACGCCCGTCATCACTTTCAACCGCGTATCGCGCGCCGCATCGATCAGCGCGCCGAAGAGCTGCCGCGCGAGGCCCATGCCCTGCCACGCGTCGCCCACCACGATGGCGAACTCGCAGGTTTCCTCATCCTCGAGCGTGATGTAGCGCGCCACCCCGATCTGCTCCTCGCCGTCCGGGCTCTCCACGACGCCCACCAGCGCCAGTTCGCGGTCATAGTCGATCTGCGTGAAGCGCGACAGCATGCCGGGCGAGAGGTCGTGCAGCGTGAACATGAACCGCAGGAATTTCGACTGCTCGGACAACCCGTGCACGAAGGCGCTTTCGATCGCCGCGTCCTCGGGGCGGATCGGGCGGATCGTCGCCGGCACGCCGCCCTGCAATTCGATGCGCTGGACCAGCCCGCTCGGATACGGGTGGATCGCCATGTGCTGGTACGGCCGTGCCGTCGGCGAACTGCGGCTCACTCCGATACGCGCGTCCATCACCATCGCGCCTTCGTCCGTCACCACCACGGGATTGAGGTCGATCGCGCCGATGTCCGGCATCTCGCATACGAGTTCGGACACGCGCAAAAGGATCTCCTCCACGGCCGGCTCGTTCGCGGCGGGCATGCCGCGCAGCGGCTGCAGCGCCTGCCCGGCGCGCGTCCGCCGGATCAGGTCGCGCGCCAGGTAAGCGTTGAGGGGCGGCAGCGCGACGGCACGATCGCGGATGACTTCGACGAGCGTGCCGCCGAGCCCGAAGCTGATCGCCGGGCCGAACACCGGATCGCGCACCACGCCGATCATCAGTTCGCGGCCGTGGCGGTGCCGGAACATCGGCTCGATCAGCACGCCTTCGATCCTTGCGTCCGGCCGGGCATGAGCCACGCTGTCCATCATCAGTGCGTGCACCTTGCGCAGGTTGTCCTGGTCCGCGAGATTGAGCCGCACGCCGCCGACATCCGTCTTGTGCGGGATGTCCGGCGAGAGGATCTTCATCGCGACCGGATATCCGATCTGCTCTGCGACGCTCGCCGCTTCGTCCACAGTCGTCGCCGCCCGGCTGCGCAGGATGGGAATTTCGAATGCCGCAAGCACGGCCTTCGACTCCGCCGGGTCCAGCCACTCCTGGCCCGCCGCGAGCGCCCCGTCGATCACGCGTTGCGCGGCGGAACGATCCGGCGCCGTCGCGCACGCGAGCGGTTCCGGAACCTGCAGCAACTGTTCCTGGTTCGAGGCATGGAGTGCAAGCGCGGCGATAGCATCGACGGCGGCCTCCGGCGTCGTGTAGCTCGGCACCTTGTGCTCGGCGAACAACTTGCGGCTCGCGGCGATCGACTCGCCGCCGAGCCAGCAGGTAAACACCGGCTTGCGATGCTTCGCGACTTCCGCAACGAGCGCCGCGGCGAATTCCTGCGGATCGCGCTGCGCATGCGGCGTCAGGATCGCGACGACGGCATCGACGTTCGCGTCCTCCAGGCACAGGCCGGTGGCCGCCGCGAACTGGCCGGGATCGACTTCCCCGCGCACGTAAACGGGATTGCCCGCGGCGACGTTCGGCGGCAAGATGTCTTGCAGCCTGCGCTCGGTTTGCTCGGCGAGCGCCGACAGCTGCAGCCAGCGGTCAGTCGCACGATCGGCCGCGATGGTGCCCGGACCACCGGCATTCGAAACGATCGCAACGCGCCGTCCCTTCACGCGCACGCCCGAACCGAGCGTCGCGGTGGCGGTAAAGAAATCGTGAAAGTCGCGGATCCGCAGGACGCCGGCGCGGCGCATCGCCGCGTCGAAGACGTCGTCCGACCCCACGAGGGAACCGGAATGGAATGCGGCGGCATCCGGCCGCTGCGCGTGGCGCCCCGCTTTCATGACGACGACGGGTTTCACGCGGGCTGCCGCGCGCAACGCGCTCATGAAGCGCCGGGCGTCGCCGATGCCTTCGGTGTACAGCATGATGCTGTCGGTGCCCGGGTCGCGCACCAGGAAGTCGAGGATCTCGCCGAAGCCGATGTCCACGCCGTTGCCGGTGGAAATCACGGTCGAGAACCCGACGTGGCGGAACCGCGCCCAGTCGAGCATGGCCGCGCACAGCGCGCCCGACTGCGACACGAGCGCCAATCGACCGGGCATCGGTTCGAGGGGACCGGCGGCGGCATTGAGCTTGTCGTCCGTGCGCAGGATGCCGAGGCTGCCCGGGCCGAGGATACGCAGCCCGCTGCGGCGAGCCCGTCGCTTGATCTCGTGCTCGAGCGCCTGGCCCTCGGGTCCGGCCTCACGGAACCCGGTCGAGATCACGACGGCACCGCGCACGCCTCGCTCGGCGCAATCGGTGATGACATCCGGCACGGTGGCTGCCGGAGTCACGATGACGGCGAGATCCACCGCGGCCGGCAAGTCCCGCACGCTGGCGAAGGCCGGTTGGCCGCCCACGGTCTCGTGCGCCGGATTGACGAAATGGACCGGGCCGGGAAAGCCCGCTTCGGCGAGGTTCGTCCGCACGAGATTGCCCAGCGAGCCCGGCCGGTCGCTGGCGCCCACGAGGACCACGGAGGCCGGCTTGAAGACGGAATCGATGCGGTTCTTGCTCACGGACATCCGGGGGAGCGGGAAGGCCCTCGTGCATGCTAGCTTTGCGGCACGAATCGCGCATGGCGAGTCACCGCAAGGGGTGGTGTCGAGTATGACCGTTGCCTTCATCTCCCATGCGGCCTGCCGCCTGCACCACATGGGCAACGGGCACCCGGAACAGCCGGCCCGCGTCACCTCGATCGAAGACCAGCTGCACGGACGTCGCCTTTTCGATTTCCTGGTGCACCACGATGCGCCGCGCGCTTCCGTCGAACAGCTGACGCGCGTGCACCCGCGCGACCACGTCGAGCGCGTCAGCATGCGCTCGCCGGAGGAAGGCCTCGCCTTCCTCGACCCGGACACGGCCATGTGCCCGGAGACGCTCGAGGCCGCATTGCGCGCCGCCGGCGCCAACGTGCTGGCCACGGATCTCGTGATGTCCGGAGCCGTGCAGCGCGCGTTCTGTAACGTCCGCCCGCCGGGCCACCATGCCGAGCGCGCGCGCGCGATGGGTTTCTGCTTCTTCAACAACGTCGCCGTGGGGGCGGCGCATGCGCTTTCGGCCCACGGCCTCGAGCGCGTCGCGATCCTCGACTTCGACGTGCATCTGGGCAACGGCACCGAAGACATCTTCCGCGACGACCCGCGGGTGCTGCTCTGCTCGTCCTACCAGTACCCGCTGTATCCCGACATGAATCCACCGAGCGTGCCGGGCCACATCGTGAACTGCCCGCTGCCCCCGGGCAGCGGCGGCGAGGTGTTCCGCAAGGCGGTGACCGACCATTGGTTGCCGGCGCTCGAGCAGTTCAAGCCGCAACTGCTCTTCATCTCGGCGGGCTTCGACGCACACGCGAACGATCCGCTCGCCGAGCTTTCGCTCTCGACCCGCGACTATTCCTGGGTGACGGACGCTGCCTGCGGCATCGCCGACCGCCACTGCGGTGGCCGGATCGTCTCGACGCTCGAAGGCGGCTACGACCTGACGGCGCTCGCCACGAGTGCCGCAGCCCACATTGAACGGCTGATGACCACCTGAATTTTTACCGGGTAATATTGCTTTTCTGTTTTTACCCGGGTAAATTGCCCGCCTTCTCGTTCCCTTGGGCAATCCTCCATGGTCCACGTCCCGGCATCCCACGTCGCTTTTGCAGGCGACAGCCTCCTGCTGCACGGCAGCCTGCCGGATGTCGCGGTGGCCGTGCGCCACGCGCTGGACAACGGTGAGACCCGGCCGATCGTCGTCATGGATGCGCTGACGGCCCAGGTCATCGATCTCGACCTGCGCGGGACGAACGCCGAGATCGTCGCACGCCTCGCTGGTGCGCACGACACACCCAAGTCGGACGATGCTGCAGGCCTGCGCTCGAGCGGACCGGGCCGGCCGCGACTCGGCGTCGTGTCGCGCGAGGTCTCGCTGCTGCCACGTCACTGGGACTGGCTGAAGACGCAACGCGGCGGCGCCTCCGCAACCTTGCGCCGACTGGTGGACGAGGCACGCGGCAGCAGCGGCAACCGCGACCGGGTCGTCGCGGCCCAGGAGGCGGTGGATCACTACCTTCGCGTGATGGCCGGCGACCGACCGCACTACGAGGAAGCCTTGCGCGCGTTCTACGCGAAGCGCGACGCCGATCTCGAGCGCCACTCGGCCGGGTGGCCGGTCGACGTGCGCGTGCACCTGCAGACCCTGGTCCGCCGTTGCCGCGAGGCGCAATGCCCATGAGCGAGTCGCCCAGCACCGCCCTCGAAGCCGGCAAGCTGACCCAGGGGCCGATCTCGCGCAGCGTCATCGCGATGGCGGCGCCGGTGGCAATCGGCATGGTCTTCCAGACGCTGTACTACCTGATCGACCTGTATTTCGTCGGGCGGCTCGGGGACGCGGCGATTGCCGGCGTCAGCACGGCGGGCAACCTCACGTTTCTCGTGATTGCGCTGACGCAAGTGCTCTCCGTGGGCACCGTGTCGCTGGTCGCGCAGGCCATCGGCCGGCGCGATCGCGACGACGCGAACCTGGTCTTCAACCAGAGCCTGTCGATCGCTGCGATCTTCATGCTCGGCACGCTCGTCCTCGGTTACGTCCTCACGCCGTTGTACATGGGCTCGGTCGGCGCCGACGCGAACACCGCTGCCGCGGGCGCGAGCTACCTGCGCTGGTACCTGCCCGGACTCGCGCTGCAGTTCGCGCTGGTCGTGATGAACGCGGCCCTGCGCGGCACCGGCATCGTGAAACCAGCGATCCTCGTGCAGATCCTCACCGTCATCCTGAACGCGGCGCTTGCGCCCGTGCTCATCGCAGGCTGGGGCACGGGACATCCGCTCGGCGTCGCGGGCGCGGGACTCGCCAGCACGATCGCGATCGCGTGCGGCGTCGTGCTGCTCGGTTTCTACTTCCACCGGCTCGAGCACGACGTGGCGTACGATCCGTCGCTCTTCCGGCCGCGGCGCGAACCGTGGAATCGCATCCTGCGTATCGGCACGCCGGCCGGCGCCGAGTTCCTGATGATGTTCGTCATCATGGCGGCCATCTACATGGTGATCCGCCCTTTCGGCGCGGACGCGCAGGCGGGGTTCGGCGTCGGCAACCGCATCAACCAGGCGCTGTTCCTGCCGGTGATGGCCGTCGCATTCGCAACCGCGCCGGTGGCCGGCCAGAACTTCGGTGCGGGCCTGCACGGCCGCGTGCGCGAGACGTTCCGGTTCGCGGCCGTCTTCGGCAGCGTGCTCATGCTGCTGATGACGCTGCTTTGCCATTGGCGCCCCGAGACGATGGTGCGCGCGTTCACCGACGACGCGCAGGTGGTCGAAGTCGGCGTGCAATTCCTGACGATGATTTCCTGGAACTACGTCGCGTCGGGGCTGATCTTCACGTGCTCGGGCATGTTCCAGGCATTGGGGAACACCCTGCCCTCGCTGCTGAGCAGCCTGTCGCGCCTCGTCACCTTTGTCGTGCCGGTCGTGCTGCTGTCGCGCGCTCCCGATTTCCAGCTGCACCACGTGTGGCTGCTGTCCATCGCGACGACGGCACTGCAGGCCGCGTTGAGCCTTGGGCTGCTGCACCGGGAGTTCGGCCGCAAGCTCCGCCCCGCCTGAACGCTCCATTCGGCTGGAGAGTCGCATACACTTCCGGGCCCCGACCCTCGCCCAGGAATCGCAAGATGCGTGGATGTTTCGTCCGGAAGGCCGCAGCGCTGGTTGCGCTCGTCACCCCTGCCCTGGGCGTTGCCGCCGCAGCACCCGACGTGACGGGGGCGCTCGAGTGGCGTCTCGTCGGTCCGTTCCGGGCCGGCTGGGCGACCACCGCGACGGGCGCGGGCAACGGGTCGAACGTTTTCTACCTCGGGGCCGCGGGCGGCGGCGTCTGGAAGACCGACGATGCGGGGCTCACGTGGCAGCCCGTTTTCGACGGCGTCGGGTCGGCATCGGTGGGCGCCCTTGCGGCTGCCCCTTCCGCGCCGAACACCCTTTACGTCGGCATGGGGCAGGTCAGCAGCCGCTACGACATCACCCCGGGCGACGGTGTCTATCGCTCGGACGATGCCGGACGCACGTGGAAGCACCTCGGCTTGGAGAAGACGGGCCACATCGGCGCACTGCACGTGGATCCGAACAACCCGGAGATCGCATGGGTTGCCGCGCTCGGCTCGATTTTCGGACCGACGAAGGATCGCGGCGTGTATCGCACGACCGACGGCGGCAAGACCTGGCAACGGACGCTGTTCGTCAGCGAGAACACGGGCGCCGTGGACATCGCCGTCGATCCCGTGGACTCGCGCATCGTGTTCGCATCCGTCTGGCAGGTGCAGCATCGCCCCTGGCTGGCGTACTTCACGCCGGAAACGGGACCGGAAAGCGGGCTCTACAAATCGACGGACGGCGGCGCGACCTGGGCGCGTGTCGCCGGCGGCGGCTGGCCCGCGCATGACATCGGACGCATAGGACTTGCGGTGTCGCATCGCACGGAAGGCGCGCGAGTCTGGGCCGTCATCGACGCAGAGAAGGACGGCGGCCTCTATCGATCGGACGACGCGGGCTCGACCTGGCTGCACGTCAGCTCGAATCCCGAACTCATCAACGCATATTTCTCGCAGCTGACCGCAGTGCCGGACGATCCGGACACGGTGTACGCCATGGGCCGCGGCATCCATCGCTGCACGAAGGGCGGCACGCACTGCGAGATCGTCAAGGGCGCGCCGGGCGGCGACGACTACCACTACCTGTGGATCGACCCGAAGCGTTCCGAGCGCATGATCACCGGTTCCGACCAGGGCGCGGTCGTCACGACGAACGGCGGCCGCTCGTGGAGCAGCTGGTACAACCAGCCGACGGGTCAGTTCTACAAGCTCGCGACGGACAACGCATTCCCCTACCGCATCTTCGGCGGCCAGCAGGACAGCGGCACCGTCCGCATCTCGAGCCGCAGCGATGACGGCTCGATCACCTTTCGCGACTGGCGCCCCGTCGGCGGCGACGAGCGGGACTACCAGCTCGCCGACCCGCAGGACAACGAGGTGGTGTACAGCTCGGGCCTCGGCGGACGGCTCACGCGCTGGAACGGTCGCAACGGCGAAGCGCAGAACATCTCGCCCTGGCCGCTCTCGAGCTACGGCCAGCGCCCAACCGATTTCCAGCAGCGTTACTCGTGGATCACGCCGATCGCGATCTCGCCGCTCGCGCCCTACCCGCTCTATTTCGGATCGCAGCAGTTGTGGCGTTCGACGGACCAGGGCGCTCACTGGGAAGCGATCAGCCCGGATCTTTCCGCGCGCGACGACGAACCCGGCAACTGCAATGGCAACCTGGAACCCGCGCGCGCCCGCAAGTGCGGCTATGGCGTGATCTGGAGCATCGGCCTCTCGCCGCGCGGCAACGACGAGATCTGGATCGGCACCGACGACGGCGTGGTGCGCATGACCGGCGACGGCGGCAGGTTCTGGACGAACGTCACGCCAAAGGTCGTGCCCGCCTGGGCGAAGATCAGCAGCGTCGAACTGTCACCGACGGAGCCGCATGCCGCCTACATCGCGGTCGACAACCATCGCCAGGACGATTTCCGCCCGCTCGTGTACCGCACGCGCGACAACGGCGGGACATGGACGCTTGCAGTCAACGGATTGCCCGCCGGGCACTTCGTAAGCGTCGTGCGTGCGGACCCCGTGCGCGCGGGCCTGCTGTACGCGGGCACGGACATTGGCGTGTACTACTCGCCCGACGACGGGGCGAACTGGCAACCGCTGCAACGCAACCTGCCGACGGCATGGGTACGCGACCTGCTCGTGAAAGGGGACGACCTGATTGCGGCGACGCAGGGCCGGGCGATCTGGGTGCTCGACAACGTTTCACCGTTGCGCCAGCAAGGCGGTGTCCCCGGCAACGCGAAAGCGCACCTCTTCCAGCCCGCGGCGGCCGTGCGCCTGCACAAGAACCGCAACCACGATACGCCGCTGCCGCGCGAAGAGCCGGCGGGCCGGAACCCGCCCACGGGCGCAGTCATCGATTACTGGCTCGCCGCACCGGCGAAGCGTGTCGAGTTGGAGATACGTGACTCGGCCGGCAAGGTCGTGCGTCGCTTCGCAAGCGATGCGCCCGAACCCGCGCAAGAGGTCGAGCGCTACTTCTCGGAGGACTGGTTGAAACCCGCCGCCCACCTGTCGAACGCGCCCGGCACCCATCGCTTCGTCTGGAATCTCCGCCCTGCACCGCCGCACACGACCGAGTACGAGTACTCGATCGCCACGGCTTGGGACACGGGTGTGGACACGAGTCCGGCCGGACCGCTCGTGGCTCCCGGCACCTACCGCGTCGTCCTGCGCGTCGACGGGAGGGAGTTTGCGCAGCCGCTGACCGTGGTCGCCGATCCGCGTGTGCCGCTGGACAAGGCGGCGCTGGCCGAAGCGCAGGCGGCGTCGAACGACGCGCAGCAAATGCTGGCCCGACATTACGATGGTGCGGCACAGCAGGAGTACGTCGAGCATCGCGTCGAGGAGATTCGCAAGGAGAAAGCAGGTGACCCGGCGGTGATCGCAGCCCTGGACGCCTACGAGTCGCGTGCGCAGCCACTGGCGGTCGTCGGCGGCGACCTGCCGGACAATCTCGGGCTCCACAATCTGGGTTCGCAGCTGCGCTCCATCGCGTCGGACGTCGAAGACAGCGACCGCGCGCCCACGGAGCCGCAGCTCCGGGCGCTGAAGGAGACGGGACAACGGCTCGATCGTGCGCTGGCCGCCTGGGCCGAGGTGCGCAACAAGGACCTTGCCGCACTGAATGCGAGCCTCAAGACGGCGGGCGTCGAACCGATCGTGATTCCACCCGTGGAGCGCATCAAGTTGAGCGGGCCGAGCGCGTCACGAGAAATGCCGTGATCCGTTGGTCCGCACGCATCCGCCGTTCTTCGTAATCGACGGAGCATACGAATGACCACTGGCCACCACCGTTCGGGCGCATACTGCTTCCCGCAGAAGGCTTGATTCCACGCTTGCGCCGCGCATGAGGGGATCCGGGTCAATTCTGCGCGCCCTGCGACGCCGGTCACGATTCATTCCGGGGACGCATCCGCCCGTTCAGTCCCCGTAACGAGCTCGTTCCGCTTGTCCACTTAGCTCCTGTGCTGCTTCCCGCAGCGCAGGTCGAAGATCTTTCCAGCTCAAAGACGGGGCACTGATGAACCCGATGGCCTTCGTCGCCGGTGCCCATCACTGCAGGAGCCGATCATCTTGCGACCAGCCTGGTTGCTGAGGTCTCGCGCGCGCCGGGGAGCGCGGGGACGCTTGTCGCAAGTGTCGCCGTGGGACAACGAGGAGGTCTTGCGCGAGGACCTCTTCAGCATCGAACGTCTCGAGCGGCACGCCGCCAGCCTCGCGGCCGCCCAGCAAGTGACGTCGAATCCGGTTCGCCGCCCTCCGCTCAGCGTGCGGCTGAGCGACAACGAGGCGGTGCTGCTCGGCGCGTACCGCGCAATCGCGAAGTCCGTGGGTGAAGGACGCGACGCGACTCC
>Ga0315292_10001133_pt1 | contig 13863 bp, 9 predicted proteins | sample YL17G13_0_MG_FD_204029 | JGI IMG/M metagenome (GOLD analysis project Ga0315292, IMG submission 204029) | Sediment microbial communities from Yellowstone Lake, YNP, Wyoming, USA - YL17G13_0 | ecosystem: Environmental > Aquatic > Freshwater > Lake > Sediment | place: USA: Wyoming | collected... | reverse complement strand
GGAGCAAAAGACCAATCGACGCGAGGAGAACGAACCTCCGTACCATTGAACCTCCATCCGAAGTGGATCCTGCGCGAGCAATTGAAAGATTGACCCACTATGGTAGTGCGTGGGCGGGGGAGCGTCAATCCGGGACCGGGCCGAATCCGTTCAGGAATCGAACTGCTGGGGCGCCCCCTTGCTGAATGCCAGGTCGTCGCCGGCGGCCTCGACCCGGATCGTGTCGCCGTCGGCAAACGTGCCCTGCAGAATGTCGAGCGCGAGCGGGTCGAGCAGCTTGCGCTGGATCGTCCGCTTCAACGGGCGCGCGCCGTACATGGGATCGAACCCCTCGTCCACCAGCAGCTCCCGCGCCTTCTCCGTGAGTGCGAGCCGCATCTTCCGGCCCTCGAGCCGGCCCGTCAGGCCCCGCAGGAGGATATCGACGATCTGCCGCAGGTGGTCCCGCCCCAGCGAGTGGAAGAACACGATTTCGTCGATCCGGTTCAGGAACTCCGGCCGGACGTGCGCGCGCAGCGCGTCGAGCACCCGCCGCCGCGTCTCCTCGCCGAGCGGCTCGCCCGCCTGTCCCACGTGGTCGGCGAGGAACTGGCTGCCCAGGTTCGACGTCATGATGACCACGGTGTTCTTGAAGTCCACCGTGCGTCCCTTGCTGTCGGTCAACCGGCCGTCGTCCAGCAACTGGAGCAGCACGTTGAGGACGTCCGCGTGGGCCTTCTCCACCTCGTCCAGGAGCACCACCGCGTAGGGGCGCCGCCGGACGGCTTCGGTGAGCTGCCCGGCCTCGTCGTACCCGACGTATCCCGGCGGCGCGCCGATCATCCGCGAGACCGTGTGCCTCTCCTGGTACTCCGACATGTCGATGCGGATCATCGCCTGCTCGTCGTCGAAGAGGAACTCGGCCAGCGCGCGCGCCAGTTCGGTCTTGCCGACGCCGGTGGGGCCCAGGAACAGGAACGAGCCCAGGGGCCGGTTCGGGTCCTGCAGGCCGGCCCGGGCGCGCCGGATGGCGTTGGCCACCGCGACGATGGCGTCGTCCTGGCCGACGATGCGCTGGTGGAGCCGTTCCTCCATCCGGATGAGCTTCTGAACTTCGCCCTCCATCAGCCGGCTCACGGGCACCCCGGTCCAGCGGCTCACGACGTCGGCGATGTCCTCCTCGTCGACTTCCTCCTTGAGCATGCGTTCGTCGCGCTGGAGATCGACCAGGCGGTCCGAGGCCTGCTGGAGGCGGCGCTCGGTGTCGGGAACGCGCCCGTACTGCAGCTCCGACGCGGTGGCGAAATCCCCGGCTCGCTGCGCGCGCTCGATCTCGTGGCGCTGCCGCTCGAGATCCTGCTTCAGCGTCCGGGCCTCCTGGATCACGGCCTTCTCCTGCTGCCAGTGGCTGCGCAGGTGGTCCCGCGATGCCTTGAGGTCGGCCAGTTCCTTCTCGAGGCGCGCGAGGCGATCGATCGACGGCGTGTCGGTCTCCTTGCGCATGGCCTGCGCCTCGATCTCGAGTTGCATGATGCGCCGCTCGACCTCGTCGAGCTCCGCCGGCATCGAGTCGATTTCCATGCGCAGCTTGGCGGCGGCCTCGTCGACCAGGTCGATGGCCTTGTCCGGCAGGAACCGGTCGGCGATGTAGCGGTGCGACAGCACCGCGGCGGCGACCAGCGCCGCGTCCTTGAGCCGCACGCCGTGGTGGATTTCGTACCGCTCGCGCAGGCCGCGCAGGATGCTGATCGTGTCCTCGACGTTCGGCTGATCCACGAGGACCGGCTGGAAGCGCCGCTCGAGCGCCGCATCCTTCTCGATGTACTTGCGGTACTCGTCGAGCGTGGTCGCGCCGATGGTGTGCAGTTCGCCGCGGGCCAGCATCGGCTTCAGCATGTTCGACGCGTCGATCGATCCTTCCGCCGCGCCGGCGCCCACCACGGTGTGCAGTTCGTCGATGAACAGGATGACCTGGCCATTGGCGTCCGTAATCTCCTTGAGGACGGCCTTGAGGCGCTCCTCGAACTCGCCGCGGAACTTCGCGCCGGCGACCAGCGCGCCCATGTCGAGCCCGACGATCCTCTTGTGCGTCAGGCCTTCGGGCACGTCGCCGCGGATGATGCGCTGCGCGAGCCCTTCGACAATCGCGGTCTTGCCGACGCCCGGTTCGCCGATGAGCACGGGGTTGTTCTTCGTCCGGCGCGAGAGCACCTGGATGACGCGGCGGATTTCCTCGTCGCGGCCGATGACCGGATCGAGCTTGCCCTTGCGCGCCAGTTCCGTCAGGTCGCGGCCGTAGCGTTCGAGCGCCTGGTACTTGCCCTCGGGGTTCTGGTCCGTCACTCTCTGCGATCCGCGAATCGCCTGCAACGCCTCGAGGAGCCGCTCCCGGGTCACGCCGCGCGTCTGCAGCAGGCGGCTCGACGCGGCGCGCCCGCCCTCTGCGGCGATGGCGAGCAGCAGGTGCTCCGTGCTGACGAACTCGTCTTTCATCTGGGTGGCTTCGTCCTGCGCGGCCGTCAGGACCTGGCGCAGGCGGGGCGAGGCCACCGGGGACGCGCCGCCCTGGGTGCGGGGCATGCCGCCCAGCGCGGCCTGCACCGCGACGGCCACCTCGCGCGGGTCGAGTCCCAGTTTGCGGAGCACGTCCGGGGCGATGCCGCCGGGCTGCCCCACCAGGGCCGCGAGCACGTGCTCGGGCTCCACCTGGGGATGGCCCGCCTGTTCCGCGGCCTGCTGCGCGGCTCCGACCGCTTCCTGCGCCTTTTCCGTCAATCGATTCAAGGTCATGGCTGTGCCTGCTCAGGCCGCGGTGCGGCTACTCCTCGTGGCCGTCTTCCAATCGCGCAAGCGCTTCGAAATGCGCCTTCTGCTCCGGCGTCAGCGTCTGCGGAAGCCGGACGTCGACCGTCGCGTACAGGTCGCCCCGGTCGTCGGGGCGGCCCACCGCCGGCATGCCATGCCCCTTGAGCCGCAGCACCTGCCCGTTCTGCGTCGTCACCGGCACGCGCAGCCGCAACGTGCGGCCGTCGACGGTCGGCACCTCGGCACGGCCGCCCAGCACCGCCGTCACGAGCGGGACGGCCACCCTCACGTGCAGGTCACGGCCCTTCCGCTCGAACTGAGGGTGCGGCTCGACGTGGACGCGCAGGTAGAGGTCCCCCGCGCCCCCGCCCGCCGTCCCGTGCTCGCCTTCGCCCGACACGCGGACGCGCGAGCTGTCGCCGACGCCGGCCGGAATGCGGACATCGACGCTGCGCGTATGGCCGTCGAGCTTGATGATCAGGCGCCGCGTCACGCCCTTGAACGCCTCGTCGAGCGTGAGCGACAGGTCCTGCTCGACGTCGCTGCCGCGCCGCGCCCGGCTGCGCGCCTGCCGCGCGGTCCGCGGCGGCGCTTCCGGGCCGCCGCCGCCGAAGAACGCGTGAAAGAAGTCCGAGAACGGGTCGGCATCGCCGAACACCGACCGCATCTCGTCCTCGGACATCGTCCGGAATCCCCCGGGCCCGCCGCCGCTCACGTTCCAGGCGCCGCCGGCGCCGGCCCGCTCGGCCTGCTCGTACTGGCGCCAGTTGGCGCCCAGTTCGTCGTACTTGCGGCGCTTGTCGTGGTCGCCGAGGACCTCGTAGGCCTCGTTGATGGCTTTGAACCGAGACTCGGCCGCCTTGTCGCCCGGGTTCACATCGGGGTGGTGCTTGCGCGCCAGCTTGCGATAGGCCTGCTTGATGTCCTTGTCGGTGGCCGACTTGGCAACCCCGAGCGTGGCGTAGTAGTCCTTGAATTCCACGAATGCTCCCCGGCTAGAGTCCCACCATCGCCATCAACTGTTCGAGTTCCCGGGCCAGCCGCCGCCGTGACGCTACGGTGCCGGGTGTGTGCGCGGCCACCATCGGCTGCATGCGCCGGACGACGTCCGCGACATCGAGGAGGCGCTGGACGCCGGCCAGGTTGATCCCCGCCTCGTCGACCATGTGCTTGATCAGCCGGAGCCGATCGATCTCCCCGCGCGAATAGACGCGGACGCTCCCGATCGTGCGGGTGGGCTGCACGAGCCCCAGCCGCTCGTACTTGCGGAGCGTCTGCGGGTGCATGCCCAGTTCCCGCGCGGCCATGCTGATGAAGAAGAGTTCGTCCCGGTCGGTCATGGATGCCCCAGGCGGCGCAACACCTGCTACGAAGCGAATATAGGTCTTGATACGTGGCGTGTCAAGAATCGGGCGCGGTTCCGGGGCACGACGCCCAGGCGCGGCGCTTGACCCGGACGGGCTCGAGGTCCATCATCAAGCGCGATGTCTATTCCCCTGAATCTCGTACTGGCGTTCATGGCCGGATCCGCGCTGGGTGTCGTGGGCGCGTGGCTGATCACGCGCTCGCTCGGGCGCCAGGACGCGGCGCTGGCCGCGGCGGCGCTGCAGGCCCAGGCCGAGCTGGCCGGCAACCGGGCGACGAGCCTCGAGCGCCGCGTGAAGGAACGGGAGGCCGACCTCGAGACCGCCCGTCGCGCGCTCGACGCCCAGGCGGCCGAACTGCGCAGCCTCGGGGAGACGCGCGCGAGCCAGGAGACGCTCCTCGAGGCCGAGCGGCAGGGCTACCGCGAGCGCCTCGCCGATTTCGAGCGCGCGGAGCAGCGGCTGCGGGAAGCGTTCAGCGCCCTGGCGGCCGGCGCGCTCCAGGCGAACCGGGAGGCGTTCCTGTCGCTGGCCACCACCAAGTTCCAGGAGTTCCGATCGGAGGCCGCAACCGATCTCGACGGGCGCCGCCGCAGCATCGACGACGTCCTGGATCCGATGCGCGAGAAACTCTCGAAGGTCGAGGCGACGCTCTCGGCTGTCGAGGAGGCCCGGCGGGAAGCGTACGGCGGCTTGAAGGAGCAGCTCACGCGGCTCGACCGCGAGACGGGCAGCCTGGCCACCGCGTTGCGCGCGCCCCACGTGCGCGGGAAATGGGGCGAGTTCCAGCTGAAGCGCGTCGTCGAGATGGCCGGGATGCAGGAGCATTGCGATTTCGATGAGCAGGCCACGGTGACCACCGATGGCGTCGCCCTGCGGCCGGACCTCGTCGTGCGCCTGGCCGGCGGCCGATCGATCATCATCGACGCGAAGGCCTCGATGTCGGCCTATCAGGACGCGTTCGAGCAGGCCGATCCCGAGGCGCGCGAGCGCAAGCTGAAGGAGCACGCCGCGCAGGTGCGGGAGCATGTCCGCAGGCTCTCGGCCAAGTCCTACTGGGATCAGTTCGAGGACACGCCGGACTTCGTCGTGCTCTTCCTGCCGGCCGAGCCGTTCTTCAGCACGGCGCTGCAGTACGACCCCGACCTGCTGGAGTTCGGCGCGGCGTCCCGCGTGATCCCGGCCAGCCCGCTGACGCTGCTCGCGCTGCTGCGCACGGTCGCCCACGGGTGGCGGCAGGAGAAGCTGGCGCAGAACGCCGAAGCGATCCGGGACCTCGGCCGCGAGCTCTACGAACGGCTGTGCGTCATGGGCGACCACTTCGTCAGGCTGGGCGACCGCCTGAACGGCGCCGTGCAGGCGCACAACAGCGTCGTCGCCTCGCTCGAGGGCCGCGTGCTGGTGACGGCCCGGAAGTTCAAGGACCTCGGCGTGAGTTCGACGAAGGACCTCGAACCGGTGTCGCCGGTGGAGCACATGACGCGGCAGTTGCAGGCACCCGACCTGACCGGCGAGGTGCCAGCCGTCGCGGTGGAGGCCGACGTGGTCGGCGAACCGGGCGAGGAACCGCGATGCTGAACCCGGACATCCTGCTCAGTCGCCTCGTCGATCGGGCCGCGGCCTGGAACGCGCTCGGCCCGCGCGATCGCGCGGTGCTGCTGCGGCGATGCGCCGACGCGATCGTCTCGGTGGCCCCGGACTGGGTGCGCGCCGGTTGTGCCGCGAAAGGCATCGACCCGGGATCGGTCCTCGCCGGGGAGGAGTGGCTCGCCGGCCCGATGACCGCGATCCGCGGGGTTCGGCTGATGGCCGAGACGCTCGAGCGCCTGCCGGACCTGATCCCGGTGCCGTTATTGACGCGCGAGGACGGCCGCCAGGTGGCGACGGTCTTTCCGCGCGGCACCTTCGACCGCATGCTCTATCTGGGGATGACGGGCGAGGTCTGGATCCAGCCCGGCAAGCCGGCGTCACGCGCCCGGGCGTACCGTGGCGAGCGCACCGGCGGCGAGGGCTGCACGCTGGTGCTCGGCGCGGGCAACGTGTCGTCGATCGGCCCCCTCGACGCGCTCACGATGCTGGTGGTCGAAAGTCGCGTCGCGCTGCTGAAGCTGAACCCGGTCAACGAGTACCTCGAGCCGATCTTCGCGAAGGCGTTTGCGCCGCTCATCGACGCCGGCTTCATGGGGATCGTGCGCGGCGGGGCAGAGGTGGGCGCCACGCTCTGCCACCACCCGCTCGTCGATCGTGTGCACCTGACCGGCTCGCGCCAGACCTTCGAGGCGATCGTCTGGGGCCGCAGCGAGGAGGAGCGCGCCCGCCGGCGTCAGGCGCAGGACCCGGTGCTGGCCAAGCCGGTGACGGCGGAACTCGGCTGCGTCACGCCGATCCTCGTCGTGCCCGGGCCGTGGTCCGACCAGGACCTGGACTTTCATGCGCGGCACGTCGCCGGCATGGTGGCCAACAACGCCAGCTTCAACTGCGTCGCGGGCAAGGTGCTCGTGCTGGCCGGGCGCTGGCCGCTGCGCGAGGCGTTCCTCGCACGCGTCTTTGCGGCGCTGGCGCGAACGCCGGGGCGCCGTGCGTACTACCCCGGTGCGTCCGACCGGTACGGGGAGTTCCTGAGGCGCTATCCCGGCGCCCAGGCGCTCGGGCCCGCTGGTGATGGGGTGGTGCCCTGGACGCTCATCCCCGACGTGCCGGCGGTGCGCGGCGAGTACGCGCTGTCGACGGAGGCCTTTTGCGGCGTGCTGGCCACCGTGGGGATCGACGCGGCCGAGCCCGACGAATTTCTGGCGAAGGCCGTGCCGTTCGCCAACGACGCCATCGATGGCACGCTGTCGTGCGTGCTGCTGGTGCATCCGCAGGCTCGCCGCTCGCATGCGGCCGCGTTCGATCGGGCCGTCTCGGCGCTCCGGTACGGCGGCATCGGCATCAACGTGTGGAGCGGGGTGCTCTTCGCGATCGGCGTGACCAGTTGGGGCGCGTATCCCGGCCACACGCCCGAGGACGTGGGGTCGGGGATTGGCGTGGTCCACAACAGCCTGATGTTCGACTACCCGGAGAAATCCGTGATCACGGCGCCGTTCCGGATGTGGCCTACGCCGCTCTGGTTCGCCGACCACCGGAACCTCGCCGAGGTGGGGCGCCACATGACGGCCTTCGAGCGCCAGCCGTCGTGGGGCAAGCTGCCGGCGATTCTCTCAGCCGCGCTTCGAGGCTGAACCGTCCCGCTGCGGCCTGCGCCCGTGCCACGAGGTCATGCTCGTGGTCACGCCGAACACGCTCGACAGCCGATCGAACAGCCACCGCGGCAGGGCGGCGTTCAGCATCGGCGTCAGTTTCACCAGCCACGGCGTCAGGACGAACGCACGGTTGCGCAGCACGGCCCGCACGGTGAGCGCCGCGACCCGATCCGCCGTCAGCAGGCGCGTGAGCCGAGGTGCGCGGGCGCCGTCGAACATGCCGGTCTGGACGTAGCTCGGACAGACGGTGGTGACGCCGACGTGACGGTGGCCCAGTTGCCGCAGTTCCATGCGGATCGACTCCGAGAACCCGACCACCGCCCACTTGCTCGACGCGTAGGTGGCGCCGAACGGCAGGCCGACGAACCCGGACGCGCTGGCGATCTGCACGAGGTGGCTCTCGGGACGGGCCAGCAGATCCGTCAGAAAGGCGTGCGTCATGATGACGACGCCCTCGGTGTTCACGCGATACGTGGCGAGATGGTCGGGGAGCGGGACGTCCAGGAACGCGCCGCCGTGCACCACGCCGGCGTTGTTCACGAGGACATCGACGGGGCCGCCGTCCGCGTTGACGCGCCGGCGCAGATCCGCCACGGCCGCGGGGTCGGTGACGTCGACGGCGTAGCCGGCGGCCCGCCCGCCGGCTTCCCGGATCACGGCGGCCGTGTCCGCGGCGGCGGCCTCCCGGAGGTCGGCAGCCAGGATCTGCGCGCCCTCCCGGGCGAACCGCCGCGCAAGCGCTCGCCCGATTCCGGAACCCGCACCGGTGACCAGGACGCGTGCGCCGATCAGTGTCTGCACGGGGACTCCTCGAGGGGACCTCTGGCGAAGGACGCGTCTCAGTCGGCCGGGCGTCGCCGCGTCACGGGCGAGGGGCCGGGACCGCGTCCCACTTGATCTCAGAGCCCCACGCGCTGTGAGGGATGGCGAAGACCACCAGCGTGGCGACCGCCGCCGCGATGATGGCGGCGCGTGCCGGACGGCCGCCGCGCATCTGCCACGCCGCCCAGAGCCACGCGACCGCAGCGCCCAGGGTCTTGTTGTCCGTCAGGTCGAAGCCGAACGGGATGCCCGTCCACCAGGCGCCGAACGCGTACTTCTGCATCAGCGGGCCGAGGACGAAGCCGCCGACCAGCAGCAGCCAGATGCAGATGACGGCTTCCGTGCGGGCCCTCGGCGATCGGCTCCAGGCGCTGAGCCCCGCGGCGGTGGAGAAGAGCATCGCCAGGAACATCGCCAGCACGTGCGGGATGAGCACGGCGGCGGGGACCTCGTCGCGGAACCGCGTGATCGCGGGCCGCTCCGGGAAGACGGCCTCCTCGGCGCCGCGCTTCAGGCGGACCTGGTACTCGAGCTTGCCGGCGACGGGCTGGTGGGGCAGCGCGGCCGTGAGCGAGTCGCCCGAGCGCTGGAGCGGGATGATCTGCCACGGGTCGGAGGTCGGATAGCGCCGCCACGCGATCTCGCCGGTGACGGCCGCGTCCGCGATCGCCACCACCACGGGCTGGTCACCGGCCCCGGGGTGGGTGCGCGTCAGCCTCAGCGTATGCTCCTGCCCGCCGAGGGTGACGTGCCCGCGCGCCGGATACGTGGGACCGCTCATCCGCTGGTAGACGGCCGACGCGAGCGTGACGACGATGGCGACGGCCCAGAGCAGGCGGCGATGCTTCATGGCGACCTCACGCGGACGGGCGTGTTCCCGTCCGGCATGCTCCCCATGATAGTGCAAACAAGCTGCTTGACAGCCGCAGACGGCGCCAGTCATATTACTAGCTCCGGTGCGCGGCGATTTCCCCGACTTGATGGGCCGCGCCATGGGGGTCTCAACGACCACCTCGGAGCTATCTAAGTCGCGGGAGGGCTCGCGACATGCCGTCGTCGAGCCTTTTCTGTTTTCCGGGGACGAATATCCATCCCCGCTGTCAGTTGGAGCCATACGTATGGAACATCTGCCCTATACCGTCTCGTCCGAGTCCGTGTCCGAAGGGCACCCGGACAAAGTCTGCGACTACATCGCCGATTCCGTGCTCGACGCGTACCTCGCGCAGGACGTCGCCAGCCACGTCGCCTGCGAGGTGATGTGCAAGGACAATCTCGTGATCCTCGGCGGTGAGATTTCGTCGGCGGGCAAGGTCAACTACGAGGAACTGGTCCGCACCGCGATCCGCGACATCGGATACGTGGACCGGACGGAGCCCTTCAGCGCGGACAGCGTCCACCTGCTCATCGGGATCAGCAGGCAGTCCGCCGAGATCGACCAGGGCGTGACCGTCGAGAAGAACAAGGACCACGAGCAGGGTGCCGGCGACCAGGGCATGATGTACGGCTACGCCACCGATGAGACGGCGGAATTGATGCCGATGCCGGTCTTCCTCGCGCACAAACTCACCTTCGGCCTCGCCCAGGACCGGAAGGCCGGGAAGTACGACTGGCTGCGGCCCGACGCGAAGTCGCAGGTGTCGGTCGTGTACGAGAACGGCGTGCCGGTGAAGGTGTCGCACGTGCTCGTGTCGACGCAGCACCGGGCGTCGATCGACCAGGCCGGCATCATGCACTACGTCAAGACGGACCTCGCGCCGCGCGCGCTGGGCTCGTGGTTCACGAAGGACACGCAGGTGTACGTGAACCCGACCGGCAGCTTCGTGCTCGGCGGACCGTCGGCGGATTGCGGCGTGACCGGCCGCAAGATCATCGTCGACAGCTACGGCGGGGTCGGCCGGCACGGCGGCGGCGCGTTCAGCGGCAAGGACCCCTCCAAAGTCGACCGCACGGGCGCGTATTTCTGCCGCTTTGTCGCGCGTCAACTCGTGAAGGCCACGCTGGCGAAGCGCGCGGAAATCCAGGTGGCGTACGCCATCGGCATCGCGCAGCCGATTTCGGTGAAGGTCGACACGTTTGGCACGGGCGACGAGAAGGCCGCGGTCGAGTTCGTGAAAGCGTTTGACTTCCGCCCGCGGGCGATCATCGAGCGGCTGAACCTGCTGCGCCCGATTTACCGCCAGACGACCAACTACGGGCACTTCGGTCGTCCGGGCCTGCCCTGGGAAGCCTAGGACGCCAGGTCCTGCCACATCCGGACGATCGCGTCCCGCAGGGCGGCGGTGTGGCGCTCGTAGCGCGTGGCTGCGGGCTCGGCGGCGGTGGCCTCGGGCAGGAGCGGGGGACCGAATGCCAGGGTCACCCGCGTGCCTGCCCAGGGTCGCATTCGCCGCCATTGCAGGCCTTTGCCGCGCGGCCACACCTCGAACACCCCGTGGATCGCCACGGGCACGATCGGCACACCCATGTGGAGCGCCGTGATGGCGGCGCCCTTCTTGAAAAGGCGAGGGGTGCCGTCGGGCGACCGCTCGCCTTCCGGGAACAGCACGAGCACGCGGTTGTGGCGCAACCCGAACGCCCCCGCCTGCATCGCCTTGACCAGGTTCGCGTCCGGATCGACCGGCACGATGTTCCACAGTTCCGCGATCTTCCGTGTCACCGGCGTGTCGAAGTACTCGCTCGCGCCGACGAAGAACAGCCGCGTGAACAGCGCCCATGGCAACGCGCCCGCCAGCAGGAATCCGTCGAGGTAGCTCTGGTGGTTCGGGCTGAGCAGGAACGGCCCGGTCGACGGCAGGTGGCCGAGTCCGCGGATGCGGAGGCCTGTCAGCGCGCGCGCGAGACCGCTCAGTAGCTTCATCGACGCGAAGGCGAGTGGCGTGAACAGCGGCTTCGGCCGCAGGATCGCTTGCAGCACCGGGCCGTCGCTGTCGTCGGTGAGGAGCCGGGCCCAGGGATCGGCCTGCGCCGGTTCGGCCGCGCCGGCCGGGGAAGACGGGCGGGTCGCCTCGACGAGGTCCCTGACCGTGAAGATCCGCTGGGCGGCCTCGTCGGGGACGTCGACGCCGCAGGCGTGCTCGAGGCTCGACAGCAGTTCGACCCGCTCCAAGGAATCCAGGCCGAGGTCGAGTTCGAGGTGGGCATCGGGCGCGACGGCGGTTCCGTGCCTGGCGACGGTCCGGATGGCCGCGAGCGCCCGCGAGACGTGAGGATCCGACGCCCAGATGTCGTCGGCATCGCTCCACTCGGCGTGCTCGGCCACCTGGTCGGCCCGCGCCGCGCGCTCGCGGTAGAGGCGCTCGATTTCGAATCGCTTGAGCTTGCGCGTCGTGGTGCGCGGGAGATCCTCGAGCCAGATGTCGAAGCTCAGCACGCGCTTGTGATGCGGCAGGTCGAGCGACAGCCCTTCGATGTCGAAGCGGATGATCTCGCGGAAGTTGACGATCCGGCGTTCGCGCATCACGTCGAGGTCCGGGACGACCACGGCGTGCAGGCGTTCGGCCGCGGGCTCGTCGCGTAGCGCGATGCCCATCACGCAGAGTTCCTTGATGAACGGCGACTTCACGTACTGGGCCTCGATCTCCTCCGGGTAGATGTTCTTCCCGGAGGCCAGCACGATGATCTCCTTCTTGCGGCCCGTGATGTACAGGCGGCCGTGGGCATCGAGATAGCCCAGGTCGCCGGTGTGGAGCCAGCCGTCGGTCAGCGTGACCGCGTTCACGTCGGGGCGGTTGTGGTACCCGGTCATGACGATCGGGCCCTTGATCAGGATCTCGCCGTCGGCGTGCTCCCGGTCGCGGGCCTGGGCCGGCTCCGAGGCGATCCGGATCTGGACGCCCTCGAGCGCCTGACCGACGGCGTCCACGTGGTGGTCGCCGGGCCGGGTCACCGTGGCGGCTCCCGCACATTCGGTGAGCCCGTAGGCCTGCAGGATGTTGAAGCCCATCCCGTACAGATCCCGGCCGATGCGCGGATCGAACCTCGACCCGCCGGACACCAGGATGCGCATGCGGCCGCCCAGCGCCTGGTGCGCCTGCCGGAACAGCGCGCGTCCGGCGTTGAGGCCGAGGTGCCGGCGCAGCCGCGTGTTGACGGCCAGCAGCGTCCGGAACAGCGCACGCACGGGCAGCGGGGAGGCGGCGACGCGCTCCATGACCCGCTGGTGGAGCAGGTAGTAGAACTGGGGCACGACGCAGAACGCCGTGATCCGCCGCTGGGTGAACGCCCGCATCATCTCGGCACTGTTCACCGTTTCGAGATACACGACGCGGGCGCCTGCCGTCAGGGGCAGCAGCAGGTTCGCGATCTGGGCCAGCGCGTGGAACAGCGGCAGGACGCCGAGAATCGCGTCCCGCTCGTCGACGTGCACGACCGTGAACGCCGCGGCCTTCTCCGCCAGCAGGTTGCCGTGCGTCAGCACGACACCTTTCGGATCACTCGTGGTGCCCGAGGTATAGAGCGTGACGGCCGGGTCGGAGGAGGAGGCCGGGCACGGCGGCGGCGCGGGCAGCTGCCGCGTGCCGGCGATCGCGTCCTCGATGGAGGCGGCGTCGGGGGCGCGGCCGGCGGTCAGCACCAGGCGCGGCGGGCTGGCGAGGCCGCGGACCGCCTCGCGCGCGACGTCGGCGTACCTGGGGGATGCCAGCAGGAACGTCGCGCCGCAGTCGGCGATCACGGTCCGGACCTGGGCGGCGCGGTAGGCCGTGTCGAGCGGCACCACCACGGCACCGAGGCGCAGGATACCCAGATAGGCGCCGCACCACCGCGCGTCGTTGTCGGCAAGCAGGGCGCAGCGCGCCCCAGGAGCGGCACCGAGGTGGAGGAGCAGGCCGGCGATGCGGACCGCGAGCGCGTGCATGTCGCCGTAGGTCAGGATGTCGACGCCGGACCGATGGCAGACCTCGACCGCGGGGCGATCGGACAGGCGGAGGGCGACAGCGGCAAAGTCGTCGAAGATATTGGTCATAGCGGGCTGGCACAGGATCATACCAGCAGACGGCGAAGAGCGGACCTGTGGCCGGGCGGGGAGTGACGGCGACCGCCTGCCCGGCGGCGCTACTGCCAGAGATGGTCCCGCTTGTTGGCCTGAACCGATCCGATCAGCTTCCGCTGACCCTTGTCGTGATACATCCGGCGGTCGGCGACGGCAATCACCCCCTCGGCCGTGTCCGCATCGTCCGGGAACGTTGCGGCGCCGACGCTGACGGCCAGCGGCACCTGGCGGCCCGGTGCGGGCTCCACCCAGCTGGCCGCCACGGCCTGCTGCAGTTCCAGGCGGCGGTGCTCGGCCTGGATCGTGTCGCATTCGCCGAGCACCACCACGAACTCGTCGCCGGCGAAGCGGGCGCACAGGTCATAGTCGCGCAGGCTGGCACGCAGCGCATGGGCGACTTCCTTCAAGGCGAGGTCGCCGGCCTGGTGGCCGAACTCGTCGTTGATCTGTTTGAAGCCGTCCATGTCGAGCACGAGGACCGAGAGCCGGCCACCGTGGCGCTGCGCGCGGGACAGCTCCTGGGACAGCTGCCGGTCGAGGTAGCGGCGGTTGGGCAGGCCGGTCAGCACGTCGGTGAGCGACTGCTCCTGCGTCTGCTCGAAGACGAGGGCATTGGCGATGACCTGCGCCGCCTGAGCGGCCACGCGGGTGAGAAGGCGGC
>Ga0315292_10001128_pt1 | contig 13886 bp, 12 predicted proteins | sample YL17G13_0_MG_FD_204029 | JGI IMG/M metagenome (GOLD analysis project Ga0315292, IMG submission 204029) | Sediment microbial communities from Yellowstone Lake, YNP, Wyoming, USA - YL17G13_0 | ecosystem: Environmental > Aquatic > Freshwater > Lake > Sediment | place: USA: Wyoming | collected... | reverse complement strand
CGGGACTACATGGGTCTTGTTCTTTCTGAGAAGATTAATCTCGAGCTTTGTTTTTGCAGATTCAACAATTATCTTATCTGACTTATTTGCCAATCCTATCAGGGCATCATTTTTTTTCTTCATCTTAAGCCAGTCAATATGGCAGCTGCTAATATAAATGTCCAAAGGAAGAGTGTCTGTGAATGCAATCCTGCTCAGCGGAGCCCTAGAATCAATTTTAGTCTGCGGGTACCATGGCAGTTGGTAGATTATTCCTCCAGGAGAGTCCCACCTGGACTTTCTGTCAGGAGTTGGATAGCCTATGGTCTCGCCAAAGATATGCTTACCAGGAAAGCCTTCTCCTTTGACAAAGAAAGCAACATCATTAGTATCAAACCTGTTTAATCTTAAAAGCTTTGATAAAATCTTGAACTTCTTGAAAACCGGCTCATTAATCTCTTTTTCCAGCTCGCATCCAAGAAGAGTTGCTGCCAGCTCACTGGTTCTCTCTGAGTGTTCAAGCATGGTCTTCTTTGAAGTATAGGCTGAAAATGGTTTCTTCTTTGCATAGCAAGCAACCCACATGGTCCTAGCGATAGCATATGAGTCAAGGTAGTCTTCCAGAGGATATTTTATGTCCTTGGCTTTGAGGATGACATCAAAGCCAATCCCTACTTTCTCATTCTTTTTCAGATCGTAAACCTGATTCCAAATGATTTTCGCAGTCTCTAAAAGCTTGTCCCACTTGTACTTCTTAAACCAGTCAGGCTTGAAATCCAATTTTAAATCTGGAGTGATGATAAAGGCTTTGTCATCGGCAACAATAAAAATATCAGGTCTCTTGAAAATCTTCCTAAGTTCTCCCTTCGCTTTCTTATCAGCTTCTGTGATGAAATCATTTAACGCAATTGTTTTCTTGTTCTTTATGCCTTTGTTAAGCTGGTCAAAAACATCCCATACGTCGTTAAGAGCATCCGAGGATTTTGAAGGACCGTCAAGTCCTCTGACATGCATTTCACAGTCTAGGTTGTGGAGTGCTCTGCTAAGGGGAGCAATTGAAAAGAAAGCTTTGTCATTCTTTGCCTCAAACACCACAAAGACGTCCTTTTTCTTAAAATTCTTAAGCTGGCTTTGATAATAGGCAACTGCATCATTAAAGGCTTTAAGGTCGTATTTCATGAAAAAGAAAACTGCAACGGTGATTAATAAAGGTTATGGTTTTAAAATCTTTTTATGCAAATCAGATTCTTAGTGCTCTTTGTCAGGATTTCCTTGCTCTTGCCTTGCAAAAGAACATCATCCTCTATTCTTATTCCAATGCCTGTTTTCGGGTTGTAATAACCCGGCTCTATTGTAAACACGCTGTTCCTCCCCAGAATATCTTTTGATTTCAAGCCAAAACTTGGCCTTTCATGAATCTCTACACCAATGCCATGGCCCAAACCATGAACAAAGTATTTTGCGTCCTTGCCAAAGAGCCTTATTGAATAATTGTAAATCCTCCCAGCATTTAAATTAATATTTGCCTTGTCAATGCATTTCTTTTGGATATCAAGTACTTTATCATAAACCATCATCTCCTTTTCACTAGGCTTGCCGAGATACAATGTCCTCGTCATGTCTGATAAATATCCTTTGTATCTGACTCCGAAATCAAGTATTAGGAAGCCTTTTCCTAGCTTAGAGTCGGGATTATGATGAGCAACCACTGCATTCCTGCCACTGGCAACTATTGGCTCAAAAGATATTCCGTCTGCGAGCTCTAAAGCCTTAATCTTAATGAATTTCATGATGTCTGCTTCTGTCTTGAAATTCTTGAAATTCTTAATAATCAGAGAGAATATCTGGTCTGTAATCCTGCAAGCAGTCCTTATCCTGATAATCTCTTCTTTTGTCTTGGTTTGCCTGATATAACCGAGGAATTCGCTGACATCACAAGTCTTAAAATGCTTGCTTAGAAATTTCTTCTGCCTGAGCAAAAGATTATTATAATCAGCTCCAATCTTCTTAATTTTGTGCTTCTTGGCAAAAGTCCTTAAGTCATCATCAAAATTATCCCAATGCACTACCTTGAAGCCATGTGCTTTTGGGCTGTAAAGCTTAGTGAGAATAAGATAATTATCTTTTCTTGTCAAGAACATCAATCCGTGGTCAAAATCTCCTCCAAAAAAATAATTAAAGCAGGGGTCCTTGTTGAACAAGATGATTGCATCTAGGTTTTCTTTCCGCAAGTATTTCTTGACCTCTTGGAGTTTCATAACTTAAAGATAATGCTAGAAGTATTTAAAGGTTATTTAAACAATTCAATAAATAGTTCGGAGGACTTCGAGCGTAGCGAAGAACGTCCTCCTTAAGTTTTTCCCTCAAGGCTTTCGCAAAGGCTTGCACTGGACAGTTCGGCGTAAGACTTATAAAGGAGCATATTCTGTGACTCATCTTACCATGATCGCTGTTAGTTTGCTCTCTAGCTATGATTATTGTGCAAGAAAGCTTTTCTTAGAGCAGGTTCTTAAGCTGGCCGTTATCCCGAGAGAAGCAGTTGTTAAGGGCAGCATCAGGCATTCTGTTCATGACAGGACTAGCAAGGCAGAAGAAGGCTTTATTAAGGGAATTAAGAAAGAGTTTAATTACAATGAGCTTGTAGATAAGTACAAGAAGCTTCATTCTGACATATTGAAAGAGACTATTGTGAGAAATAAGAGCAAGTTATCTGAAATGAGAATATCTTTAACTGATTTTTTTAAGGAGAGCTGGCCTTTGGTGCTACAGGAATCACAGCATAGGGCTTTGAACCTTCACGAATTCATGAAAAAGAACAATGTGTTTGGAGATGACCTATGGAGACAGCTCAGCCCAAAGATTGAGTCAGAATTCTATATCCAGTCAGAGGATTTGATGCTTAAGGGAGTTATTGACCAATTAGAAGTTTATGATAACAAAATAGTCAGGGAAGTGGTTCCTTATGAACTAAAAACAGGCAGTGCCCCTAGAGAAGGAGTCTGGCCTGGCCATAAGATCCAAACGGGGGCTTATATCATGCTCCTGGAAAAAAACAAAATGTTTGTCAGGGAAGCTTTTGTAAAATACCTTGATATTAATGAGGCGAGAGCTGTTGTCATGAATCCTTTTTTAGAGAAAAAAGTCATAGAAAGTCGTGATAAGGTTATTGAGCTTTTTAAGAGCAAAGAAATACCAGTTATATGCGATAACAAGACCAAATGCGCTTCTTGCTCCTTAAAAGAGCATTGTTTTAATGAAAAGTTTATAAAAGAAAAGCTATCACTCCTTTCTTAAGTAATTGGGCCTGTGGTCTAGCGGCTTAACCTTTTGCAAAAGCAAAAGGTTCTGTAAATGATATCACCTTCACATGATGGCAAGGTATTCTTGCTATCTGAACACGGTGGAGGTCGCCGGTTCGAATGAGAAACTACGTTGCTCACCCAGAAAAACGGAGTTTTTCTGAATGTCCGGCCAGGCCCATTTCTTAAAATGACAAAGGCTGAAGAACTTGAAAAAGAGCAGTTAGAGCTTGCCAGTAAAGTGATAAAGCAAGACGCATATTCAAAGCTTGAATTAATTGGAGGCTTGGATGTTCGTATTCTAGATGACAAAGTTATTTGCGGCATTGTCGTATGCAACTACAAGAATATGCAAGCCATAGAGCATGCTCTTGCTGAAAAAGAGTGTAAGATACGCTACCTCCCTGGTTTCAGGGCTCAGAGCGAACTTGGGATAATGATTGAGGCTTTTAATAAATTAAAGCAAAAGCCTGATGTGCTATTGATAAATGCAAGTGGAACATTACACCCTAGGAAATGCGGATTAGCATCTCACTTAGGAGTTGTTCTTGACCAGCCAGTTGTCGGGGTCACTAAAAATCTTTTGTGCGGAAAGAACAAGGACAGCTATATAATTCTTGACAACGATGTTGTAGGTAGGGCCATATTAATAAAGGAGAAAGCAAAGCCCCTATTTGTCTCTGTCGGGCACAAGGTTTCTCTTGATAAGAGCGTTGAGATTATCAAGAACTGCATGAGGCAAGAGCATAAGCTGCCTGAACCAATTATTCTTGCTCAGGGGATTATTAAGAAAGAAACAAATAGATTAAACCTTAACTCTTAATCTCTTCACATGCGGGCTTGCCTGCCATAACTTTTTCTTGTTCTTGATGCCTGCTCTCACAATCGCTCCCCTATTTTTTAGGTCTCGTATCCTGGAAGCAGCCACCCCTTCAGACACATTGAATTCCTTGGCAACATCGCCAGCTGTTTTAGAGCCGGTCATCAGGAATACTAGCCAGGCCTGCTCATCCTTGCTGAATCTTTTTTCAAATGCTTCCAGCCTTCTCTTCTTATCCTCTTTCTCAAGGTAAATATACGCGTTGATATTCACTTTTTGCAGTTCTAGAATCTCTTTTGCGCCCCAATAAGTGACCATATAAGTCTTGTTCACAAGGAGCGGATTATTGTCCTTGAATTTCCTGTAGTGAAAATCAAAAAGCATGTCAGCATACTCTAGGAGCTTTCTCGGGTTGCCATCAGCACATGCAACCAGCAGATTAAGGGCTTCATTGTGCAGTTTGTTATAATAATTAGTCCATCTGGTCTGCAGCCTCAGCTTTAATACCTCTTTCATCTCCTCATCATCGAGAGTGGGCAATTCAATAATCCTGCTGCCAAGCCTTTCTTTGAAAGCAGGAGTCACGTTCTTGAGATACTTGCTTATCTGAGCAACTACAATGCTCTTAATTTTCTTATTATCAGGGTTCTCCCACTTAGCCCTGGCATCCAGCACCAGGTTTTTGTCTGTTGCCTGGAACTCATCAATGATTAGAACTGGCGTTTTGGAAGGGAATTCCTTAAGAGTGAGCTTGTCAAAAAAGCTTCTCTTCTTCTTCAACTCCTCTTCAAGGTTAAAGTTCTTAGGTAATTCCTGTGCATCCAGATATACAAAGGCATGGTTCTTGAGGTTTCTTTGTACTCTGACTAATAATGAGGATTTTCCAGAGCCTGTCAAGCCATTTAGAAAGCAAATCTCTCCTTTAAGGATATGATTAACCAGCTGTTCTTCCTGTCTTTCCAAGCCAACGAGTAGTGGGCTGGGCCTCACATCCAAGGGATTCTCCTTGAAGCCAAGCTGTTCAAACCACGTGGCCATAGTATTGCCTATTGAAAGGGTATTATATAAATCTTACCTTCAAAGTGGTTCATGAGCAGTTTTTAGCCCGCTCACTTCGTTCGCTTCAAAAACTGGGAAAATGCAGGCGACATTAGCCTACAAAGGCGAAGTCCCCTTTAAGTGCTACCGAGCCTTCTTTGGCGAGTGTAGCACACCTTTGTTAACTTTTCGTAAAAGTTAAGCAAAAACTTTATATACTCCAATAAGTTCAATAGGAGTAGAATTTTTATGATTAACTGTTAGGGAGGGATTATTATGGCTGATGAAGATAAGAAGTTTTCAAAACAATTAATAGGCAAGGTCGTGGTTTCTAAGACAGGCAAGAGATTCGGAGAAGTCGGAGATATTGTGTTTGAGACTGGCTCAGGAGAATTAATCCACATGGTACTAAAGAATCCAACAAGCTACACAGAGAGGCTTGAGCTAGAGAGAACCAAAGAAGGAGAGCTGTTAATACCTTTCAGCGCAGTCATCGCAGTGGGAGACTTCATGGTAGTTGCTGAAGAGGATATTGTTTAAAATTTTTATTATATTCCTTTTTCTGATTTATGTTTCATAATATTTATATCTGGTTGATGATTCTTTCCTGTCAAATTAAAAAGTATTTTAAGTATATTGCAAAGTGAGTTGCTATGAAAGAGAAAAAGAAGGGATTAAGTTTGGATGCGTGCATAAGAAGAGCTGAGAAATACATTGCAGAGCAAGGATTATGCGTTCTAGCAATGGATGTCAAGAATTCAGGAGAGTACTTAAAAAAAGAAGGATATGTTTATACAGATAAATTAAGGAATATGGTGAGGGACTTGAACCATGCTTTTGTAGGATATCTGCCTGTTAACAGCATCATAACTGGCGCAGAGGAAAAAGGTTTTAAGATTGTGCGAGGAGACCAGATAATAGGCGCTATAAACTCTGCTGAAGCAGTAAAAAAGATTCATGATTATCAAATAGAGCATTATCCCAAAATGCCATTATACTGGACTGTTGCCAAGGATGGATGGGATGAAAAAGGGTTTAGAAGCGTGGATTAACAGCCAGAACAAACAGATTATCCAATAAAAAAAGTAGGTGATTTATATGAATGAGCGCATAAGAAAGCTAAGAAATCAAAGCCTTGAAGCTAAGCCTTATATTGACCTTGAAAGAGCAGTTCTTATGACAGAGTTCTATGAAAGTAATAACAACCAAACATCGTCTCCTGCAATTAAAAGGGCTTTAGCCTTTAAATATGTCTTGGACAATAAGACTGTTTGCATCAATGATGATGAGCTTATAGTGGGAGAAAGAGGCTCTGCTCCCAAAGCCACCCCTACCTATCCTGAACTGACAACTCATACGCTTAAGGATTTTGAGATTCTTGATTCTCGGGAGAAGATTCCTTTCAAGGTAAGCCCAGAAGCAAAGAAAGCTCAGGCAGAAAAAATAATTCCTTTCTGGCAAGGCCAGAGCATGAGAGACAAGATATTCGATGAGATGGGAGAGAATTGGAAGAACGCCTATGAGGCTGGAGTTTTCACAGAGTTCATGGAGCAGCGCGCGCCGGGGCATACTGTGCTGGATGACAAGATTTACAAGAAAGGAATGCTTGATTTCAAGGAGGACATAAAAACAAGCCTTGAGAGATTAGACTTTGAAAAAGACCCTGAGGCTTATAAGAAAAAAGAAGAGCTAAAAGCAATAGGTATTGCTGCAGATGCAGTTATTGGCTATGCTGCTCGCCATGCTGAAAAGGCAAAAGAGCTATTGCGGTCAGAGAAAAATGAAGGGAGAAGGAAGGAGCTGGAAAAGATTATTGAAACAAGCAGCCATGTTCCTGCTCGTGCTCCTCGTGATTTTCATGAAGCATTACAGTACTATTGGTTTGCTCATCTGGGAGTCATCACAGAGCTTAACACCTGGGATTCTTTTAATCCTGGGAGATTAGACCAGCACCTTTATCCCTTCTATAAAAAAGGGCTAGAGGATGGCAGCCTTACCAAGGATAAAGCAAAAGAGCTTTTGCAGGCTTTCTGGGTGAAGTTCAACAACCAGCCAGCGCCGCCTAAAGTTGGAGTGACTGCTGAAGAGAGCGGCACATACACAGACTTCTGCCTCATCAATACAGGCGGAGTGAAAGCAGATGGCAGCGATGCTGTGAATGAGCTCTCATTCATGATATTGGATGTTATAGAAGAGATGAGGCTTCTCCAGCCAAGTTCAATGGTCCAGATAAGCAGTAGGACTCCTCAGAGTTTCCTTATGCGGGCGCTTAAGATTATCAAGACAGGCTATGGTCAGCCATCCATATTCAACACTGATGAGCTAATCCAAGAAATGCTTCGTCAGGGTAAAAAAATTGAAGATGCAAGAAATGGAGGCTCAAGTGGTTGCGTTGAGACAGGAGCTTTTGGCAAGGAAGCATACATACTCACAGGCTACTTTAATCTTCCTAAGATTCTTGAGATAACCTTGAACAACGGTACTGACCCATTAGGAGGGAAAAAAATAGGACTAGAAACAGGCAACCCTGCCGAATTCAAAAGCTTTGATGAGCTTATGAAAGCTTATACTGCTCAGATAAAGCACTTTGTTGACATCAAGATAAAAGGCAGCAACATAATTGAGAAGCTCTATGCAGAATACATGCCAACACCCATGATGTCTTTGTTAATAGATGACTGCATAGCCAATGGCAAGGATTATCATGAAGGAGGGGCAAGATATAATACCTCTTATATACAAGGGGTAGGTCTAGGCAGCGCTACAGATTCTCTCTCATCCATAAAATATAATGTGTTTGACCAAAAGCAGATAAGCATGCAAGAGATGATCAACGCACTAAAAACCAATTTTAGGGACAATAAGGACCTGAAGAATCAATTCATTAACAAGACTCCTAAGTATGGAAATGATGATGACTATGCAGACAACCTTATGCGCCAACTTTTTGAAGCCTATTTCTCTGCAGTTGATGGCAGGTCAAACACCAGGGGGGGAAATTATCGCATCAATCTCTTGCCCACAACTGTGCATGTGTATTTTGGCAAGATGACTGGAGCTTTGCCTGACGGAAGAAAAGCTCATGAGCCTTTGTCAGAAGGAGTCTCGCCGGTGCAAGGAGCAGACAGGAAAGGCCCTACGGCTGTAATCAATTCAGTGGCTAAGATGGACCATGCGAGGACTGGAGGTACCTTGCTCAACCAGAAATTCACTCCCAGCATGTTAGCTGACCGGGCAGGAATGGACGCAATGACCTCTCTTGTAAGGTCTTACTTTGCCTTGGGCGGACACCACATTCAGTTCAATGTTGTCAATGCAGATGAATTGAAGGATGCACAAAAGCATCCGGAGAATCACAGGGATCTGATTGTGCGAGTGGCTGGCTATAGTGATTATTTCTGCGACCTTGGCTCAAAGCTGCAGGATGAAATAATCAATAGGACAGAGCACGACGGCAACAAGTGAACAAATAGTGGATAAATAAAAGAAAAACACATTTAAACACTCAAAATTTTCTTGTTTTACAATGGACCCGGAGGATATAGCTATTTGGACTGAGAAGTACAGGCCTCATGATTTTGAAGAGGTAAGAGGGCAGGATGAGATTGTTAAGCGAGTAGAGGCTTTTGTTAAGAAGAAGAACATGCCTCATCTCTTGTTTGCTGGTCCTGCTGGCGTTGGAAAAACAACACTTTCGTTGGTAATTGCAAAAAAACTTTTTGGTGAGAGATGGAGAGAGAATTTTCTTGAGCTTAATGCCAGTGACGAAAGAGGCATTGATGTTGTGCGTGTCAAAGTCAAGGATTTTGCACGAACCAGAGCTATTGGCGACGTGCCTTTCAAGATCATTTATCTTGACGAATGCGACGCCTTGACAAGAGAAGCTCAGCAGGCTCTTAGAAGGACAATGGAAAACTACACTCAGACTTGCCGCTTTATTTTAAGCTGTAATTATTCTTCAAAAATCATTGACCCTATACAATCAAGATGCACTGTTTTCAGGTTCAAGCCGTTGCCTAAAGAGGATATGTATAGGATAATTGATAAGATTGCAAAGGCAGAGAAGCTTACTGTTGATGCAAAGACAAAAGAAGCCTTGTACGAGGTTAGTCAGGGTGATTGCAGGAGATTAGAAAATATTATGCAGAGCAGCGCCGCAGTAAAGGACAAGATAACAGAAGATGTGATATATGATGTTGCCAGTGCAGCAGAGCCAGAAGAAATAAATGATGTTCTTGCACTCTGCGTCAAAGGAGATTTTAGTGCTGCAAAAAACAAATTGCTTGACACCATGCTTAACCACGGGCTTTCTGGCCTGGATATTATCAAGCAGGTTCAGCAGGAAATCTGGAAATTAAAAGACGTGGATAGCAGGAAAAAGCTTGAAATGATCAAGGATTGCGGAGAAGCAGAGTTCAGAATGGTGGAAGGCAGCGATGAGTTCATACAGCTAGAAGCATTGCTGGCAAAGTTTGTTCTGATTAACAGCAAGTAAAAGAGTTATTTAATATTCTAGTTCTAGGACCAATAAGTATAGAATTGATTGTATTGCGGATAAGAAAGATAGCTGTTGTTGCAATTAACTTTATGCCCATAAACTGAATTGCAGACTGGGCTTGTCCTTACTCGCGGGACTTGATCATAACCCCAAAAATGATAATTATATGCATCATGGGGCTTGTAATAAGAAAGACCAGTATTTGCGTAGTATTGAGCCTCTTCATAGGCGAGATATTTTACTGCTGAAAATATACTTGGAAAGAATAGAAGTAAGGTTATTAAGGTTAACATCATTCCAGAAACTAGTATATTCCTAATTTTAAAACTTCTAGATTATAATAAAAAAAATTTATAAAAAGTTTTTATACATAGCCATTGTACATGTAGTTGTAATTTTGGCTCGGGTATCTTGAAGCCCAGCCAACATTTCCACCATAGGTGTTGTAGTTGCCCCATGCTCCGCCCCAGCCGTAATTTGCACTACCACGGTTGCTGTATCCACCAAACCAGCTCCCGCCGCCACTATTACATGGCCGTGAAGCATCATAGTATGATACGGTGTTATACCTTGGGCACCCTGGTCCATAATATGTTCCTGCTATCAGGTTTGGCATGTACGCACTTGCAAAGCCACCACCTGTTGCTGTACGGCCTCCCACTACAACCCAAGGGTAATAGGGGGATGCGCCTTGAGCTACGTAGGCTGATACTGCGCTTGTGCACATCACTATGCTTAGAACAACTAAGCCGAGCAATAATATTTTTTTGTTCATCAAATGTTTTGTTTGATGCTCAAAAATCTTTGATTTTTGTTTCATGTTGCTCATCTCCTCCGAATATTTATTAGATTATTACCAAAAAGTAAATACAAGTAATTTATAAAGATTTCGCTTCTTAACTCCTAGAGAGTGATAAAGAAAACTGGGTTTGAGGAAGTAAGCCGGACACTTCTTATATGCCTTACAAGAGCTCAGACTGTATGCGAATCGGGATTTCGACATATTCGCCGTATCTGTATCGCATCTTTATATTAATTATATCCTTATAGGCTTGAATGCTTGTTGGTCTGGTTCTTGACAAAGAGCAGCTGATGGCTAAAGGAGCTCCTTTAACCAGAGTAACAACTCCCGAAGCCCCTCCTCCAGCCAAGCCATTCCCCAGTCTTGGACAATCAAGGGAATAGGAATTATCTTGAACAGGCTCAACAAAAACCTCGACCTTATTGATATTAGGGTTTGCATCACTAAACAAGCATACATCTGACAAACTAGAGTATGAGCTTCTCTGGAAAAAAGCGCCACTACCAACATGCTCGATATAGAAAATGATCTGAACTGTATTATTGTTAATGGGCGCTTCCTCAACTCTTGTAATGTGAAGGGGAGAACCACTATTGCCAACAGGCTTAGATTCCCTTATTATGCATATGCTGTTGTCATCCCAGCTATTGAAAATATTACTTTTCATGCAAAACGTGGTAGTGGCATAGCTCTCATAATCATAGCATACCTCTACACGAATTACAAGGGAAAGGTCAGCAGGGAGGTCTGGCTGGTAAACAAGATTATCAAAATTTACATATGTGATTGCTCCGGGTATTTCTGAGCCATCATAATTCCTCTTAGCAGAATCCAGGTTTTGATTAATTGATTGGATGGCTTGCCCTGATGTAAAGCCAAAATTAGTGTAGTCTATGCCTGTAATCCTTGCCATCAAGAGAGGATTGTCAGTGCCTGGCCCCACATCAGCTTCTCCAATATTCTCTAAATTGATTATGACAGAGAAAGGATTGGCGCCGGCATCCAGCACTACGTTTGGAGGAGCATCCTCAACCATGCCCATTCGCAAGCCTGTTGTTCCCCCTATAAAACCGCCAATCTCATTGTTCCAAGACTCTCCTGAAGAGCATCCGGCAATGAATAAAGCCGAAAATAAGATAATAGCAATTAAAAATAGAGAAAAGAATTTCTTAAACATAAAAATCCTCCTTTTGAGATAAAAAAAATAAAAAAATAAAAAATTTAGTTAGTCACATCCTGAATTACAAGCGGGGTTTCAAGGTACTGGCCATACCTGTATTTGAGGTTTATGTTCAGTGGCTCTTGGAATACTCTGCCTGCGCTTGTCCTTGTTCTCTCAATGGTGCAACTGATAGTTGTGGCTGCTCCTTGGTATAGCTTGATTCTGCCACTGTTGCTTCCTGAGAATCTTGAACAGGTAACAGTCAAGCCTGAGTCCTGGAGAGGAGAGACTTCTACATCAACATAGTATTTGTTAAAGTTCCTGGTGCTGAAGTCACAAATCTCTGATTCGACACTGCCAGTAGGCCTGCCAAAGAACTCTCCGATGCCGACATGCTCAATCTTAAAGTTTACCTGTATCTTGTTCTCAGCCATAGGATTCTCGACAACACTGGTTACATGAATTGGCCCTCCACTGTTCTGAGGGTTCTTCTCTCCTGTCAAGCTGCAAATGCTAGTGTCCTGAATGCTCTCAAGCACATCATCCTTTATGCAAAGCAAAGCTGTTGCATCAGTCTCATAATCATAGCATATGTCAGCTCTTATGGTGAACTGGGTGTTGCCACGAATATCAGGCATGTATGTCAGGGGCTCGAATAATACGGAAGTTATCTCTCCTGGGAAAATTGTGCCGTCATAATTTCTCATTGAGCCCTTTATAGGAGTATCGAGCACTTTTCTCAAATCAGCGTCTGTTGTTCCGAATTGCTCAGGATTAATGCCTTCAAGCCTTACCATAACGAAAGGATTGTCTGTGCCAGGGCCGACATCTACCTCTCCCTGGTTTTCAATTGCAATTCCAAACCCGAATGGGAATGTGTTAGCATCATTGATAATGGGTGGCGGCATACCTTCAATCAAATAGGTGTTAAGCCCTACTGTTCCACCTACAAATGCTGCATTAGTATTACCACTCCCTGGTTGGGCTGTCTGTGTGCAGCTTGTAGCCAAAAACAGCGCTGTTATTGCCACTGCAAAGATAAACCATTTATTATTTATATTCATTCTACTCAACCTCCTGTTTATTCTATATAATTTATTACTGCCTTTTTATTATTTTTGGTTTTTAGCTTATTTAGATTATATTACCTTACTATTATTTATTCTTATCCATTTAAGTACTAGTATTTATGCTTTCTTATTTATTTGCCTATGCATTCATGTATCCTTTATGAGTATAATGCTCTTTTTATCATAACCCTCTTTAACATCGCTTGTGAATAGCCATACCACAGCTCCACAACCAGAGGAGTCTGGTAGGCAGATTTCAAGGTCGTGAAGGGGATCTGATATGAACAGATGATTGTACCCTCACCTGTAGCAGGGTCTAGCCTGACAAAATTATTAGGAGTGCACTCAAGGATTTGTAAATCACCTGAAACTCTTATGTCTCCTATATAAACAATATTCTTATCTTGATTAGTAGTCATGGCGGGGTAATATGGGCTGCATATCTCCAGCTTGCCAGGATCATACACTTCTCCTCCGCCTACATTCCTTACATGAATTGTAAAGATAACGCTGCTAGGGCTGCTCTCTTGGGTTATACCTGTTATTGCCACAGGCGCACCTTGGCCGCCAGTGCCTATGTATGCTGCAGGAACACAAACCTTTGCATCTGTTGAAAAAGGAGTAGGGTCAATGCAAACAGTTGGCGATGCATAGGTAGTGTAAAGAAAACAATTAGTTATCATAAAGTCAGTGTACATTATTGGGTTTGGCCCAGCAGGCCAATTAACAATGTTGCCTTCAAAAGTAATCTCATCAATTCCTCCTCCAGGAGTCTGGACAGTGTTTCCTTCTAAGAAGTATTCTTGGCCAAAGTTCCTTGAGAAATCAATTCCCTGTAGCATGGTGATGAGCAATCTTCCGTTGTTAGCATAATCGAGGTCAAGACCACCAGCTCCGAGGGTTACTCTCTGCTGACCGCTTCTGGTTCGCTGGTAATAGAAATCAATTCCGCCTGCTAGTCTATTAAGGTCAAATTCTCCTGCATAAAGCCCTCCTGTGCCAAACAGGTTTCTGGCACTCACCTCCAAAGTTCCTCCTGAACCCGATGTAATGCCAAAGTTATCGCATCTTAAAGAGAAGCCTGATTCACTAAATCCAATATTCCCAATATCAACCCAGCAGGCATTACCGCCTGTTCTGCTAGGGTTAATTCCTATAAACTGAAACATTGTCGGGTCATAGCCAGATAGGAAAATTCCTCCTCTTGTCCATGAGGAT
>Ga0315292_10001123_pt1 | contig 13914 bp, 9 predicted proteins | sample YL17G13_0_MG_FD_204029 | JGI IMG/M metagenome (GOLD analysis project Ga0315292, IMG submission 204029) | Sediment microbial communities from Yellowstone Lake, YNP, Wyoming, USA - YL17G13_0 | ecosystem: Environmental > Aquatic > Freshwater > Lake > Sediment | place: USA: Wyoming | collected... | reverse complement strand
TGACTTAATACACTCGGGGATGAAATAATTTCACCCAAGATCAAAATCAAACTAAGAATGTATATGTAAGATTTGGTTTTCATACTTACAACATAAACAAATGCGGAAGCCCTCAAGTACGAACTTCCGCATTATTACTTTAATGAAGAGCTGATTGTTTTATTTTAACAAAAGCAATTTCTGCAGAGCAGTAAATTCCTTTGTGGTTCCCTGGCTTGCAGTTTGATGTGCCGCCATACGAACATAATAAACTCCGCTTGCTACCGAGTTACCCTGAGCGTTCAATCCATTCCAGCTTCTAGAATAAGTACCCGGTGATAATTCTTCCGATACAAGCGTTATCACTTTTTGTCCTAAAACGTTATATATCGAAATTTCCGTCATCGCACTCTTTTCAAGATCGAACCATAATGTTGTACTTGGATTGAATGGATTCGGATAATTGGGATACAGTGAAAAACCGGTTGGGATAGTTCGCGATTTCTCTTTGGCTCCCGCCGGTTGATTTTTTGTTTGAAACTTAAACGGTGAACTCTGAAATAAGCTGACACCGTATTGATTTGTAACATTAACACGCCAATAATACCACTTTAATGATTGAAGTCCGGTAAATTGTTTTGATGTAGCGCGCAAGGTATCATCAAAAATGCGACTTGCAAATGTAGAATCGGTAGCGAACTGGAGTCTATAATAATATGCACTTGTTGGAGCATTCCATTGCAGGGTAACATCAGCCGGTAATTCGGTTGAATCTTGTACGGGAGATGTAAGCTGAACCGGCGCAGGCGGTCCGGGAGGCACCTTCGGACTGACCATAGCAATCGAATAAAATTGATATGGCACCGAGTCTGGTATTATCCATTTCGATTTAGTCAACATATTTTCGTTGACTCTAATTATTCCTTGGTTCGTTATATATAATAATCTAAGACTGGTACAATATTGATTTAATACCGAGGGCCATTCAAACGATACTTTCGATATAGGGTCATCTACATCCACCTGGAATTGTATCTTAAACGTGTCCGTTTGCGTTAAACTGATATATTGGTGGATATTTATCTTTACTCCAAAACCCAAACCAAATGGAGCAGTACACTTTAGCGGTTTGGTTCCCCCGTTATCCAGACGTGCATCAAAACTAGGTGATGGTGGCGGCAATTCAGTTTCTTTTGACTTCTGCGAGTCGATAACACCAGCCAAAGTATAAAACCAGTGATCTTGAAAATCGGTCATCCAAAATTTATCGAGGCAATAAGTCGCATTCGGATGAATACCAAATTGTACCGTATCGCGCCTTACTTTGTTTAATGTGCTATCGGCGTTAAATATACTATCAATAACTACGATTGGGATCCTGAATTGTGGTGTTTGACTTAATACACTCGGGGATGAAATAATTTCACCCAAGATCAAAATCAAACTAAGAATGTATATGTAAGATTTGGTTTTCATAGTTGCACCATAAACAAATACGGAAGCCCTCATGTACAAACTTCCGCATTATTATTTTAATGAAGAGCTGATTATTTTAACAATAGTAATTTCTGTAGAGCGATAAATTCCTTGGTGGTTCCCTGGCTCGCAGTTTGATGTGCCGCCATACGAACATAATAAACACCGCTTGCTACCGAGTTACCCTGAGCGTTCAATCCATTCCAGCTTCTAGAATAAGTACCCGGTGATAATTCTTCCGATACAAGCGTTATCACTTTTTGTCCTAAAACGTTATATATCGAAATTTCCGTCATCGCACTCTTTTCAATATCGAACCGTAATGTTGTGCTTGGATTGAATGGATTCGGATAATTGGGATATAGCGAAAAACCGGTTGGGATAGTTCGCGATTCCTCTTTGACTCCTACCTGTCCACAACCATCGACGAATTTACAGCCATATTTATAAATCAATAAATCCTTTATTCCATTCAATGTCGCTAACGGTATTACAAGACTATCAACTGAAAACATATCCACCCATTGAGAAATGGGGTCGGCATTGGGATCGAGATAGTTGAGCTTCATGCTGTCGCATCGCTCGGCTAAATATACAGCGTTGGGCCATCGAATAAGGAAATCGGCTGAATCTTTTGAATATTCATTCTGGAAATATAAATGGAATGTGTCTTTCTTTGTCGCATTAGTCGGAAGTCCCCTAAAATCATATATCACTAAACCAAAACCGTACGGATTTATAGGACGATTTTTAATATTTCCCCACCAAGTGCCCCATGCCGGAGGAGCCGGAGGCCCGGATACTTCTCGAACCCTCGAGCAACTATCCGGCGGATTGAATAAACTTAGCTCCAAGGTATCCAAAGGATAAAATCTGGCATCGATGTGATTACCCAACCAATTGGTAATTTCATCCTTACCCCCTGCTGGAAAATAATCCCTTACCTTAATCCATATTTCAGATGATGGTTTCTGTGAATAGGATGTTCCGTATGCACTTATGAAAATCACTGCAAACACGAGAATGATTTTTACGCTTTTACTTAATTTCATTTCTACCCTCCGAAAGGTATATAAATGTTAATTGATAATGAATTATTGTTTTTAATTAGTTCTCCCGTCCAGCTTTCGCGGGACGGGAGAAAGACCCCTAAATTGGGATTTACTTCATCAACACCATCTTCTTCACTTGCGTGAATGATTGACCGGTGCTGCCATCGTCGCCAATTTGTTCTGCAACGATACGATAGAGGTAAACACCCGACGCAAGCTGACTTGCATCAAAATATTCCTCATACGTTCCTGCAGAATACTCTTGACGATCGAGTACGGTTGCTACTTCTTGACCTAATAAGTTATAGATCGTCAAAGTTACAACTGCATCACTCGGTAATTCAAACGAAAGTGTTGTTGTTGGGTTGAATGGGTTCGGATAGTTCTGACCCAGTGCATACACATCCGGTATCACTTCAGGCGTGCCAACCGGCCGTACCTTTGGAGCTGCCGTTGGCGCTAGGAAGCCTGCTTCTAACGCAGTCTTGATTCCAACATACTGAAGCTTAAACGGACTTGAGCGCCATCCACCAGTCGGTGTTGTATCGACAACTGATGTCGATGCAAATGCCAGGTTGATTTCTCTAACGGCAGTGTACAACGCATCATAATCAGTCGGGTTAACCGGTTGTGGTACTACCATTCCAGCAGCCCAATTTGTCATGATCTTGTTGCCGTATGCCTCTATAGCATCAATCGTGGCAGTCGTTCCCCATGGACCTGGCCTTGGGTAAATAACAACGCCTAATCCAGTGGGTGTATTTCCTTTATCGCTTGCTGCAAGGTTCACTTGCAGTGTTAAGAGTTCAGCAATAAGCATGTCGCTCTTCTTTGTAGGTAGTATTTTCTTATACCTCTTCGACATAACGCTACTGCCATACGTGTTGAACGGTTGTGATGCTCCGATGTGATAAGTACCAACACCCTTAACGCATTTAACAAGTGTCGCACTTACATCACCGAATTTCGCGGGTTCTAACCATGCTGCTAACTTGCCCCATGGATAGGTTTTATCCTTTTCACCAACTACCAACACGGCAAGCTCTGTTGCCATAATCTGGCGCACTAAGTCTCCAACCAGATGTGGTGCATACCACGGCTTCGACACTGTTGGTGGTTTCATCGCTGGTGGGTTTTGCTTCGCTTGCTGATCGCATTCTCTCAGCTGCTCGTAAGTGAACGTGCGATACTTGGTATTATCGGCTGCTTTGCAGTTACCGAAAGGTACTACTTTCGCATCACCGCTGATACCTGAGAACGTGATAGTTCCAGCCGGAGGTGTTGATGCCGTCCAACCTTCTGTTGGACTCTCGGACAACGTATAGCTTCCGGGAAGGAGACCGCACCATTCGAATGTACCATCCTCACCGGTCACGATTGGAGTCTTACCGGTTAAGTTCATGGTAAAGTTCGCTAATGGTTCTTCATCTACATCCTGTATGCCATCGCAGTTACGATCGCGGAACTTGATACCGCTTACACAGAACTTCTTGAAGTTACCAAAGTTCTTGGCTGTCTGGTTTCCACCCTGACTTCCCGTTATGGCTGTAAAGGTGTATGTACCGGGAGTAGCCGGGAAGGTTTGCACCCAATCCGCATTGAGCATAGTTTCACTAACAGTATGTGAACCAGGACCAACATCACTAATAGTATAATTGCCACCGTCATGAGTAACTGCCGATGCAGAACCATACACGGAGCCGCTAACGTTGATCGTCCAGCCATCGGCGCCCAGATCACCGCCTGTGAACGAGCTGCTGCCATCCTTATCTTCAAACTTCAATCCAGTTACGGAGAGTAGTTGGAAGTATAAGAAGCTGGCTGATTTAACTGTGCCGCAAGTATCTACGACAACAGTGATCGAATCCAATACATCCGTAGGTGACGGTGGATTGGCTGATGCCGGAGCCGTTTCAATATGGCCCGTTGGAATAGCGTTCATTCTCTTGAATCCATAAATGCCTGCTTCCAACATACGATGTACTTTAGGACTGTTACCATCGCCCAGCGTATCTGTTGCGATCTTTACCTGATTCTTGAATACATCGATATAAACTTTCGATGTACCCAATGGGATTGCCGGATTATCAGCCAGTTCTCTTACGCCGTTTCCATTACGATCCTGAACCGCTTCACACGTGATAACGCCAAAGACGAAGTTACCAAAGTTTATATCGGTAACCCCTGCAGTTGGACTACCACTTTGACCTGTGACAGTTACCGTGTAGTTCTTACTTGGATTCCATGGATAAGTCTGGCGACCAATTGTTGGCCTTGCAACTTCCTTTACCACATAATTACCAGGGTTTGTTCCGCCCCAATAATATGGTGGTGTAGGAACTGAGTATTTTCCGTCAACACCCGATACAGCACTACCAATTAATGGTCCGTTAGCTGAATCTTTGTGTACTTCAATCGTCCAGCCCGATAGTGGAGGATCAACTACGGGAGTATACAAACTATCGTCGTACCGATCGTTGAATTTTATACCACTCACAAAACCAAGGTAGTAACCTAAGTTCTGTGTCATAATATCACCATTTGATGGACAAATCACATCGGCGATACCTGAAAAACCAGCCGGCTGAGTCCATACATATCCTGGTTTGTTAAATCTAACTTGATATGTACCAGGGAGATTTACTCGACCACCTAGACTCGGTGGAAGGAAAGTAAATACGCCATTAGCATCTGTCTTTTCAGTATCCAGTGGAACACCGAAATATGTCAAAAAGACATCTACATTAGGCACAATTGGTTCAGCAGCTAAGCCCTTTGCAAGTAGTGTACCATCGAACTGTCCGTTACCATTCATATCCTCATATGCAGTTCCTGTGATGGTGTTACCGGTGAACACTGGAGCAGTATTCGAGATTGCAAAATTATCAACTGCCCAACCACCTGGGTCTTCCGTTCCCCCCGCGTCAGAAAATGCAACGTATCGGAATCTGATTGCCTTTGATCCAACGATTTCGGGTGTATAGTCGCCTGTATTAATTCTTAACTGAGCGTAAACCCATCCGTACGGACCAGTCGCAGTAGCTCCACCATTGCTTGACCATGTAGCAATATGGGCAAGGGGGTCTGTGATCAATCCATACATAAGCATTGTTGCCTGATCTATGGCATCGGGAATTACGTCAGCCCATTCATAGACTGATTGATTATAAATGTTGACACCCTTAGGATCGTTCAGTTTGCCAAGATGACTCCATGTCAAACCGTCGGTCGTATATTCTAACCAACTAATATCCCAACCGGGTTCAGTCTTTAAGCTATGATCGAGACTAATATATAATGTCGTTCCACCTAACCCTGATATATCTAACCACGGGCTAGTCAGAAGGTTCGGACCAGGATAGGCAGCAGCGTAACCTGATGTGCTCGCATACTGACCTGTTGTATAAGTCGATACTAAATTCGGACGCTCGGTTACCCACGAGTAACCTGATTTCGGACCACTTAATTTAGTAAAGTTATTTTTCCGTTTCCAGTCAGTTATGGCTGATGGTCCGGTTGTTGCGCTCCAACCCTCAGCGCTCAAATCCCATGTATAAGTTTTAGGTGCGCTAACGGCTATTGGATCAATTACAGTTACACCTTTTGTTGTAACATCGTTGCCAGCGTTAATATCGCCAGTCAACTTTGTTGTTGCTTGTAATGTGTAGCTTCCTGCTAAGTCAGGTTTCCAATTGTCGAATATTACATTTTTCGTCTCCATCGGTAGTAAGGTAACCTGTTTCGTAGAAATGTAACTACCCGTACCTGCGGTTTGCAAGAGTTCGACATCGAAGGGGATAGTTATTTCTGTCGCAGAATTGTTACTAATCGTTACAATTGGAATCTGTGGAACTCCAGTTGGTGCACTAGCTGGGGGTACAACGATTACGGCAGCTATTACATCAGGACCGAAAGGTGTTGCAATAGTCGCGAACTCATCAGCACCTGCATCGCGTACTCCACTCGGGGTTATATCACGCGGTTCGCTGTCTATATCAGGCATATTTAATACTCCAGCTTTACCGATATTCGAAGCAGACGATGAACCCGTAAGATCGATGTGTAGATCTGACGTGAAATTTACCAGGCCTAACACACCACTTATGTTAATTGCTGCGGCTTCACTCATCGTTGCGGCACCAGAGACGTAGTATCCGGTTGAATGAATAGCGTTGTTATTAAGAGTACCGCTATTGGTTATACCGCGACGATTGGAGGGAAGACCGCCGGTTATTTCATTCGATAATGCATTATTGTAAATGTACGTTGCCTGGTTGATAGTTGTAGATGCACCGGCTGTCGTACCTAGCAATTGAATAGAATTATGGTATACATCACCAGCAGGTCCACGGATAGCTGCGATGCTTGTTTCATTTGTGAAAGTAAGATTGTAGAATCTATTATTATACATCTTTGCACGAACGTTATAGCCGAGGTTATATGTATAAACACGGCATCCATAACCAAGAAGCAAGCTTCCTACTGGAGCATCTGTGCTAATATTTCTAAAAATATTATTCGAGAATACAGAGCGGTCAACTAATAAGAAGTGCCCGAACGTCGACTGTCCGAAACCGTGTAAGAAACTTGCGCCACGTGCGCCGGGTGCAAACACGGCATCAAAATCATATTCAGTATATGATAAAGTAGTGTTGTTCCCTGAAGGCAAATAAAATGAATAGAGGAATTTTACTCCATCAAATATATTATTATCAAAGATAACATCAGTTGCTATTTCAACTAATGCACCAACTATAACGGGGTCGCCATAAGCACCGCCGATTTTACAATTCTTAACAGTTAGGACATCAACGCCATCCCAGTATCCTTCTGTTAAGAACTTCATACCATAAGACGCACCAGTGATAGTGCAGCCATCAAGTATAATATCGGTTACACCATTGGCATCTGCATCAGCAGCAAAACTGAACACTGCAGGTCGGCCATCTGTTGAACTTGCCCATACTGCATTATTCATTTGCCCCTTGATGCTTGTGTTTTTTATAGCGATATCGTGTGAGGCACCCGTGAAGTATATAGTTGCCGCGAATGGGTCACTATATGGAAACGCACCGGTGTACTCGAGCGAGAGGCTTCCTCCGCTGCCATCTATCGTGATGTTATTTGCACCGTTAAATGCAAAACCCTTACCATCTCCATCAGTGGAGACGAACGTAATAGTAACGTCCACACCAGTAGCTGGCTTTATTGTTACAGTTTTTCCAACTGGCTTACCGAAATCGCCAAACGTTACAGGGTTTTCGGTGTAGCTGGGATTGTCCAGTATAAATGTTACGTCATTACTTATACCAAGGGTGTTGAGAGTCCCGACCGCATGTTCGATATTATCGAACGGAAATGCAGAGGGAATGTGATAATCCCCCGCCAAAATACCCGGTGGTACAACGGCTAATGCAGACTCCAACTTCTTTGGTTTTGGGCTGGCAGTCGCAGTACTGACGTTAACCCTCTTACCTATTTTTTGTATTCGTCCCTCAGGTACATCAGGTACATCTGAATCTGATCGCACCCTATCAAGACGTTGATCCGCTTGTGTTACACCCGGAAGTTTTGCTTTAACGCCTGTTTCTTTTCCAGCGAAACCAAGCGAAGTAGCAAGCACCGTTAGTAACACGAGTACTATAAAGAAATTAAAATGTTTCATATATCCTCCTTAAAGGATTATAATGAATTTGTGGATTAGTGAATTAGTGTTTAGTTTGTTTTATTTTTTTATAAATTTAGATTCTGAGTTATCGGGAAATTAAGATTATACAATGATGTCCACCGGAGAATTGTTTCAATCCCCTGAGGAATCGAGAAAAGACTTGCTGTTGTAAGAAAAATTGTAACAAAATTCATCTTCTGTTTCTTTTCTTTAATGTATTCAATGAGCCGAGAGTATAAGTAATATTTTTTAAGTTGAGCATACGCGCATGTAAATCCCCATCAAATAATTTTAAAACTATTGTCTGAAGTATCATACGTGTATTTTATTTTTATAGAAAAAACTTGAAGATGTCGGTATCTGAACAGGTGACAGGTTACAAACTAAGTTTATCCAAAATAACACAATACTCGTTGGGGCGAGTGGGTATTATATCAGCTTGGGTAGTGTTTTTTTCCTATCATGTCCTGCTCAATAGTACTAAAACTTAAGCAAACTGTCAAGTCTTTTTTGAAAAAAAATGATATTTTTTTAATCTGTAAAATTTTTGCGCTATTTCTGTAAAATCTTTTTGAAAACTATTTTTTGCGAATTTCATCAAAATGGTTTTAAATAATCGAATTTCGTGAAAATATGAGTTATTTTAAGCCCTGTATCAAATATTTAACTCTCAGCTCCGGCTGCAGCTTGCTATCGGTCCGGATAACGATTTCACCGCTACGCGAGGTCTCGCCAACGGGTTTACCTAAAACCTGAGCGTTTACAGACTCACCGGGCTGTATTATTTTTCTTCGCAACTGGACGGTAGCGATATTCGTCGGATCAAAAATCTTTTGTATGTTCAGCGTTTTCTTGCTCGTGTTTTTTAAACTTAGGATTTTATACTCACCTGATACGCATTCCTGATTTTTAAAATATAAACCGCGCGGCTCTACCTCGAGCAAAGTGATTACGTCGGCAGTGAAAGGAATTATGATCGTATGCTGGCTCATATCGTTTGAAGTGATTGATAAAGATTTATTTTGAATCCTTGCATTCTGTTAGTCTTAAAGGTGACGGTTAAAGCTGCCTTTTTTTGAGGAGGGATTGTATCAGAATCCAGATGCAAAATTGAACCTTCGCATACAGCGACAACCCTGCTTATGATCAGTGGTTCGTTGGCAAGATTCATCATTATTCAAGGTCGAATGAACAACACAACTGCAAGAAGCGGGGTATCATTTTTTAATCGTGTTTTGAAAATAGCATCGACATTTATTTCGGGGAAAATGATACCGGGAATTTTCCTTATTCTTTTGCGGGGCCGACGAGACTCGAACTCGCGACCTTCTGCGTGACAGGCAGACGTTCTAACCAAACTGAACTACGACCCCGTTATTTTAACTTCATCTCCCTCCAATAAATCTTTGATGTATTTTCTATTCTTCATCCGTTTAATTTCTTGTTCCCTACGAACCGCTCTACATCGATCATCAAGTTTCTCTAAGTACACTGTCTTCCAAGGGCCTCTCCCTTTTGTCGATCGTGTAAATCCGGCATTATGTCGTTCAAGTCGTAACATTGGATTATTCGTTGATCCAACATAATACCTTCCAGTCCGCTCACTCTCAAGAATATAAACATAATAATTCATATCTACTATCTCAACCTCAACCTAACCCATTTCTATATCTTTACTCCTGCGTGACAGGCACCCCGACTTGTCGGGGTAACCAAACTGAACTACGACCCCATTTTTTTTATTTTTTTCTCGAACTTAATATTTTCCCCTAGCAAGCAAAACGACCAAACTGCTTGCCCGCCATGCTTCACCTTTCGGCGGAAATTACGACCTAATGTAGTAAAGACAGAGAAAAGATAAAAAATATTTTGTCGATTTCCAATTTATCCGAAGGGAAATGGTTTAGTAGAATGATCGAGTGTATTACTGGAGAAACGTGAAGCGGACATTCGGATGGGTAACACGGAACATCAGCTCATACTCCGTGTATTCTTTCTGAAGACTTCGAATCGTCTGACAAAAATATTTCCGTTTTTCTTTCCCAATCGTATAACGAGCATCAAGAATCGACTTCCAATCATCCATAAACGCATTGTCGAGCCGGATCATAAAATCGATCTTCGCCTTCGTTGAGTGTAGAAGAAGCTGACTATGAATTGCCTGCGCGAAATTTTTTTCCTTAAATAGTAGTTTCTCGAGAACCTTAACATTTCTAACTTTACTTACAGGATGTCTCGATTCACGCTGAGGTACTCTTTCTCGGGCAATGTCTGTAAATAACGGCAATTCAATTATATGCCGGTCAAATGCAAATACTTCAACATCCCACTCTATAGCATCATGAACATCTATCAATGTACGAAGCAGCTCAACGTAGCGATCCTCGATGTGCTTAACAATATTTTCCAAATTTTGGATGATGGTCCAAAATGGGAATGAAACCATTACTTCCTCTGCACGGAGCGTATTGAGAATTTTCTCATGCTCATATTTGCAAACTGCGGTTTTAGCTGTCGTAAGAGTCGGTTTACCTGTTTTATCGAGCGAATAATCTTCCGCTGATATTTTATTCATGAAAAATCGTACGTCTCCATAATCCATCAGAAAAACAGTGTTAACGCCATCGATTCCTTTTAGTGCAAGTTTTTTTGATGGTACTCCTTTTCCCGTGCTTTCCGGTGCATAACAAAAACCATAAAGATATAACCAATCAGTAGGCCGAAGCTCTATATCCATCGGCTCCAGTGGGAAATGTTCTTTTGTCCCGAAATGTTCCATTACCGATGCTGGTTGTGCATCTTCCAACATTTCAACCGGTTTTTCTTCTTCAATTGTGTCAGATGGTGTTTTTTCAACAATTTCCGGGGGCGGTATTGAAACTGTTTCAGCTTTTTCAACCGCAGGTGCGGCAAGACTTTCTTCCGCCTTGATCTCTTGTTCTATTAAATGAATTATGAGGTCGCGAAGATCGCTTGAAAGGAGATACTCGAATTGTTTTATGATTGCATCTGCAACTTTTTCTACCGGAAGGTCAGCGAATGGCTCAAGCTTATGCTGGAGATTCTCATCTCGTTTTATTTTTTCGCCTAATTCTTCTACTATTAGCTGCGAAATACGTTTTCGAGTTTCGTCCATCATACGTTACGTTCCCTTGTTATTATAGAAAATATACACAAATTGAATTTGCCACCTACAAAATATTTATTGATCTCAAAATAAATCTCTAATCTTTTAAAATGCATTTTTGCGGAGAGCGAGGGATTCGAACCCCCAAGCCCTTGCGGACGCCGGTTTTCAAGACCGGTGCAATAGCCGTTCTGCCAGCTCTCCATAAATATTTTCAATCTGTCCTTGCGGACGTCCCGCTTGAAGAGCGGGATCAATAGCCGTTCTGCCAGCTCTCCATTTCCATAAGTTTTATCAGCGTGAAATAGTTTCACTAATTGTTTCCAATCTTGTCCTAACCTTGCTTGTTAATAAATCCTTCATAAGGTTCGCAACAAATATAGAGAAAAGTGTAACTTAAATCAAGCACCCGTCTCAGCCGAATTGCGCCAGAACAACTCCCGCAAGTGCGATGCTACCCCCTATTATAAAAACTGTCGAGATCGCCTGGCCTAAAATAACAATTGCAAGAATCGTAGTGAAAATCGGCTGTAAATTAGAAAATACCGCAACTTTGGTTGCTGCAATCCTGCCTAAAGCATAATACCATAGAAAATAAGCAAAGATTGATGTGACCATAGCAAGGTAAAACAATCCTCCCCAGTGGCCGATTGTTAATCCCGAATAATCAAAATCTGCCACATTAAAAATTCCGATTGGGATGAACATTATCGCACCAAATATCATTGTGATTGAACTTGTTGTGAACGCACCATATCTGAGAATTAAGATTCGACCCTGAATTGTATATAAAGCCCACGCAATAACTGCAACGAAAAGCAGCAGGTTTCCGATTGCATACTCAGAACTAAAATCGATGCCTCGCTCAAATACAATTATGAAAATTCCACAAAATGCAACAACAACACCAAGACCTTTTACCCAATTTACCCGTTCCTTACCAGTGACTAAAGAAATCAATAGAACGACTGCCGGCGTAGTACCATATAATAGAGAAGCATTCGTAGGTGTTGTATATTTGATTGCAAGAAGAAATAAAAACTGGTTGACCGGAATCGCCAAAAAGCTTAAGAATAAAATGGATTTATAATCTTCTTTTTGAAATCGGAACTTTGTTCTTTTAATGAGAATGATCAAAAGAAGACCAATGGCGGCGATACCCGACCTTAATGCAGTGAGTGTAACCGGATCGATATCTTTGACGACGACCTTTGCAATGATGTGTGTTCCGCTTGCAATTAATTGCTGGAAAAGGAGAACAGAATAAACAAAATTCTTTTGATAATGAAATTTTTCGATTAATGTACTTTCTTGCAACTTTAATAAAGATGGTAAAATAAAAAATTAGAGCAAGCGAGCGAGAGATAAGAATCTTTTTTGAACTAATAGTTTCGGAAGTTTTGATATCATTGACCTAAGTAATACAATCAAGTATATCAGCAGATAAATAACTGATGAATGTAAACTATTTCTCCGGTCAATACATCAATGTAGAAATTCCACTGAGGGTAACGTCCAGACCCAATCGGAATTTTCCATGCAACTCTAAGCTCAATTTTGTTACTGCTTTTTTTGGGGTAAATAACCATCGAAACCTGATCAGTGAATACTTTGTCAATCGAAACTATAAATTTCTCTCTGGTCCAACAGTAATATTCGATTTCATATCCCAATAAACTCTCGATAGCTCTTTCAATTGTAATCAAATCATGTATGGGTATAAAGACATTCTTATATGTATTCCCGTACATTTGAACGACCTCTTGATGAACCAGAACAGAAATCTCCTTGGCATCAATCACTAGACCTTTATATGGTTGCTTCAAATGAATATACCAATCTGTAAAGAAACCACTGGATGATCGTGTTGCCTGTTTTACGATAAGAAGATTCGTATCGATAACATTTGTAAACTTCCTAAATTTCCAAACCGCGCTTTTTGCTTTAGATACTACAATATTCGTATCAGTAATGGTAGATTGCCCTCGGTCGAGCAGTCCAATCGTTTTGATAAAACCGTATTCATCTAATTCGGATTGCATCTTCGTGTGGTTTAAAGAATCAAATTCAGCTTTTAGCATTCGTAATTCAGATTCTGGTAATGGAAACAGAATTGTGGGATAGTTCATATTTTCACGACGCATAAGAACTGTCACCATAAAGCTTGTAGAATCAACCTTCCGTCCATCTCGTCCTATTATGGTAATTTTCGTTTCACCTGTACGACCAATTATGGGTGTGATAGTGATTGTTCGGTTGCCCCCAGATCCACTCAAAACAATATCAATGCTATCCACTAATTTCTTATTTGATGATATTGCAGAAACTTGAAGCTGTTCAAAATTGAAATTCCTATCACCTATTGTAAAGTTTATCGGACCAAGTGTATTATTTATGAATACAGTTTGATCGGGTATCTGATTCCTGGAGGGTTGGGGATAACGATGTGGATCCTGCTCTATAATATTGGGTGATTCACAAGACGAGATAAGAACCATCAATAAATATAGAAGTCTATGATGTATTTGAGATTTCATATCTTCGCAAGAATGTAACAAGAAAACACATTACTTCCAAACTACTCAATCATAGATTATTACAAAAGTTGATAA
>Ga0315292_10001122_pt1 | contig 13918 bp, 10 predicted proteins | sample YL17G13_0_MG_FD_204029 | JGI IMG/M metagenome (GOLD analysis project Ga0315292, IMG submission 204029) | Sediment microbial communities from Yellowstone Lake, YNP, Wyoming, USA - YL17G13_0 | ecosystem: Environmental > Aquatic > Freshwater > Lake > Sediment | place: USA: Wyoming | collected... | reverse complement strand
TGGGGAAAGAACTGTTCGGCATCCCCACGCTGGAGATTCAAAAACGCCACGATGACGCCTTCGATGTCGAGTCGGTCACCAAGGCGTTCTACAAGGAACTCGCCAACTGGTATTTCTGGGCGCTGAAGCACGTCCGTTTCCCCAAGGATGCGCCCAAGGAGGCTGACGGGCACGACCATATCGGCGTGATCCGCATGATCACACGGTTGATTTTCTGCTGGTTCGTGAAGGAAAAAGGCCTGATTCCCGAGGTGCTGTTCGATCAGCGCCGCCTGGATGCACTACTCGACGGGTTTGCCCCGGACAAAGACGCCAGGAAGGATTCCGTTTTCTACAAGGCGATCCTGCAGAATTTGTTCTTCGCCACGTTGAACACGGAAATGAACAAGCGCGGATGGGCGCGGGACGAACAGAACTTCATGGCGCACAGTCTTTACCGCCATCGCGATTTGTTTAAGAAGCCCGGCGAGGCGCTGGCGTTGTTCAAGAACATCCCATTCCTCAACGGCGGCTTGTTCGAGTGCCTGGACAAGGATCTGGGCGAAAACGCCAGGCCGCGTTATGTGCGGATTGACGGATTCTCCCGACGGCCGGACAGCCAGCCGGTTGTTCCGGATTTCCTGTTCTTTGGACCTGAGCGCGAAGAAGACCTCAGCGCGGACTATGGCGACAGGAAGTTCAGGAAGGTCCGGGTGCGCGGGCTGATTCACACACTTCATCGGTACCATTTCACGATTGAAGAAAACACGCCCATCGAACAGGAAGTGGCCCTCGATCCGGAGCTGTCCGGTAAGGTGTTCGAGAACCTGCTTGCCGCCTATAATCCCGAAACCGGCGCCAGCGCCCGTAAACAGACCGGCTCGTTCTACACTCCACGCGAGATCGTTGATTACATGGTGGACGAGGCGGTGATCGCGTCCTTGAAGGGAACTTTAACCACAGAGAACACAGAGGGCACTGAGAAGAAACTCCGGCGGCTGGTGTCGTGGGAGGAGAGCGGCCACGATTTTGACTCCAAGGAAACCGAGGCGCTGATTGTCGCGATTGACGGGCTAAGAGCGCTGGACCCGGCGGTGGGGTCTGGCGCGTTCCCGATGGGCATTCTGCACAAGCTGGTGTTCATCCTGGGAAAACTTGATCCGCGCAACGAGCAGTGGGAGCAACGGCAGATTCGGCGCGTCCGCGACGCCGTCGCCACGGCGGAGAAGATCGAGGACGGCGCATTCCGCGAGCGGACGGTCAAGGAACTGGAACAGCAGATTGTCGGCATCGAAGAGGCGTTCGAGCGCAACGAGCTGGATTATGGGCGCAAACTCTACCTGATCGAAAACTGCCTCTACGGCGTGGACATTCAGTCCATCGCCGTCCAGATAGCCAAGATGCGGTTCTTCATTTCACTGATCGTGGATCAGCGGGTGGACCCGGATGCGCCAAACCTCGGCGTGCGGCCCTTGCCCAATCTGGAGACCAAATTCGTCGCCGCCAACACGCTGATCGGGATCGAGAAGCCGAAGCAAATGCTCCTGCGCAATCCGCAGATTGACGCCAAGGAGGCAGAGCTCCACCGTGTGCGTGAACGGCATTTCACGGCGCGGACGCTATCGGCCAAAGCCAGGTGCCGGGAGCAGGACAAGAAACTGCGCGGCGAAATCGCCGAACTGCTCAGGAGCGACGGCTGGGGCGACACCACAGCGAAACGACTTGCCGCATGGGACCCCTACGACCAAAACGCCTCCGCGCCTTTCTTCGATCCGGAATGGATGTTCGGCGTGCGGGAGGGATTTGATGTGGTGATCGGGAACCCGCCGTACGGATCTCTGATCACTGAAGAGCAGAAGAAAAGCTTCAATGCCATATACAGGTATCAGAGCTACCAGCTCGACAGCTATCTCTTATTTCTCGAAAGATGCCACGAGCTCTCAGTGCCGGCGGGCTGTATCGCTTTAATCATCCCAAACACATGGCTACTTAACCTATTTTCCAAGGAACTGCGGAGGTGGATTTTCACCGACAAGACGATCATCGCCATTGTGCATTTCACTACCGCAGTCTTTACAGCGGTCGTCGACAACGAGGTCGTGATTCTCAACAATGCCCCTCCGGCTCACAATCACAGTGTCAGAGTGATTGTCTATGGCGATGAAGGGGCCGCGATGCCGTTTGGGATGCCTCAAGAGCGATGGAAGCGCCGCGAGGGTCAAGCGATTAATGTCCTAGAGCGGCCAGAATTTGCTCAGTTGGCAGATAGACTTCGCGCCTTTCCCGTACTTGATGGCCTTTGCGTAATTACCCAAGGTGCAAAGCCGTTTCAGGTTGGCAAAGGGAAGCCGCCACAAACGCGCGCGATCGTGGACAGGAAATCCTTCGTCTCAACTCACAAGGAGAATAAATCTTTTCGTCCTTTGCTTCGCGGAAGTCTGATCCAACGATATGCAATCCTCTGGGACAACGACTACTGGATCAGTTTCGGCGATTAGCTCGCCGAACCAAGGTATTCGGCTAGTTTCGATGCGCCAGAGAAGGTCGTTGTTCGGCAGACAGGCGATTCGTTGGTCGCAACACTCGATAGTAAGCAGTTCATAGCCCGAGATAATCTTTACACAATTGTGCCACGCGACAGAGGAACCGACTTGCGATTCGTTCTGGGGCTCCTCAACTCAACGCTCATGAATTGGTTCTATCAGAAGGCTCTCAACCCGGAAGAAAGGGAAGCGCTTGCACAAGTGAAACGAGGCCATCTGGCACGACTTCCAGTAGCTTCGGCAGACGGAACTACCGCCACAGAATTAGTGAAGCTGGTCTCCCGTATCCTCGCCGCCAAGGCGGCTGACCCGGCAGCGGATACCTCGGCGCTGGAGCGGAAGATTGACCGGATGGTGTACGAGCTTTACGGGCTGACGGAGGAAGAGATTTCGATTGTGGAGGGGGGCGGGAAATGAGCGGGGGTGAGTCTGTTGGATGTAGCCGTAGAGGCGTTTCTCGCCCAGGTGACACAAGGTCACCCGGAGCAAATGGGGCCGGCGTCCCTGATGCGAGGTCAACGGGAATGAATGAGACCCGCGTCCCGGCGACCTTGTGTCGCCGGACGCAAAAAGTCGGCCTCGGCCCTGGCGGCACAAGGTCACCGGAAACTCTATACACTGCCCACAATCTCAACCTGGCTTTCAAGCTCCACTACGACTGGACCGGCTGGCCGACCGCCGGCACGACATTGCCTCCGCAGTGCGCCGCCGTTGCGCGCGAAACTGCGTCTTTGTGGGAAAAAGACGGCCTGCACCTGCTTGAACCCCACGCCACGGCTGAAAAGGTGCAGATTCTTTTCAGCGTCACCCCGCAGGTGAGCCCCACGTTCTTCTGCATGCGCGTCAAAGGGCGGCTGCAGCACGCGCTACGCAAGTGCGACACGCCGGTGGATTTCAGCCGCAAAGTATCGTTCCGCAGCCTCGGCGAGAACACCTCCGGCGTGGTCGAAAACTATATCCGCGGGCAGGTCGGGAAAGGGGACTTCGCCGACCCGCGTTTTCGAGAGACCATGCGCAGCTTCACGGTTGTCGCCGACGATGTGCGGCTGGCCGAGCCGTCGGAGTCCAACAGCGGGCGGTACTGGTACGACCTCCATCTCGTGCTGGTGGCGGCGGATCGGTTCAGGATCACCGCCCCCGAGCAGCTCGGACGGATGCGCGACGCGGCTTTGGCCGTGGCGGCGGAGGGCGGCCACCGGATCGCGGCTTTGTCGGTGATGCCGGACCATGTCCATATGGCGTTGCGCGGAAATATCGAGCGGTCGCCGGAAGAGATTGCGTTGGCGTTTCAGAATGGGCTGGCGGGGGCCGCCGGGTGCCGGGTGTGGCAGGATGGGTTCTACGTGGGAACGTTCAGTGAGTATGATTTGGACGTCATTCGTCGCATTGCCAGGCAGTCGTGATCTCCTGCCGGACAAGCCGACAGGGGGATGTCCCTGGTGGGGAAGCCGGCAGAGGGATGTCCCGCCGGAAATGAACAATGAACGTTACATTTCCAGACCGTATTGTCCGAGAACAGCAGGCTGCATACGCGGCGGCGGGCGCGAAGCAGGATCATGCCCTGGTGCGGGAACTATGGGCTATCGAGGGGCGGTCGGATCGGTTCCAAGTTCAGCGAATCGCCGAGAGGTCAGGTCTGCCGGTTAAATGGCTTTCCGCACCGCCGAGGATCAATGGAGAGCGGGGCATGGATAAGCTCATGGAGGAACGGAATGTCCTGTTGCTTCGCGACCGCAAGATCCCATTCATAGAACAGTTTCAGCATCCGCTTGGGCGGTGCGCGAAGTTCTATAAGCTGACGGCCTACAACAACTGTAATTTCTGGTGCGAATACTGTTACCTGTACCTGACGTTTCGTACCTGCCCGGTGTCAACGCACTTTGTGAACTACGACAGGATGTTTAAGGACATAGAGAAGTTTGACAGGCAGAGCATTCCCAATGCCCTTCGAGTTCTGAATCTTGGTGAGCTTGGCGATCCGTTGGCTGTGGATGATATCGCCGGGCTATCGGAGCAACTTGTTCCGTTCATGCCGGCACATGCACCCCGCACGAAGCTGCTCTTCTTGACCAAGAGCGACTGCGTCCGGAATCTGTTGGAGATGCAACATGGCGGGCAGACGATCGTCTCGTTCAGCGTCAACACGGACAAGGTATGGCAGTATCTGGAGCACCGGACGCCGTCACCGACGGACCGACTGAAAGCGGCGCGAAAGGTTCAGGATGCCGGGTATGAGGTGCGTTTGCGAATAGATCCGGTGGTCCGATATTCAACGTGGGAAAAAGATTATCGCAGGCTTACGGGGATGATTTTCGAACACGTCGAACCTTCGAGGATTACGATTGGCGAGTACCGCCCCGCAGAAGGGCTTTCAAGTCACATCAAGACACGTTTCCCGGAATCGTCCCTTCTGAAGGTAAATGGTTCGCTGATTACCGAGGCAGGAAAGTTGCGATATCCGAGGGAATACAGGATCGAGATGTTCCGCGCAATTGCGGATGGAATTCGCCGTTGCGGCAAGAAGGTTCAAATTGCGCTTTGCAAGGAGACTCCACAGATTTGGAAAGCGGCAGGGTTGGATGGGAGAGGATTGTGTTGCAACTGCACGGGCTGACGGAGGAGGAGATAGCGATTGTGGAGGGGGGCGGGAAATGAGCGGGGGTGAGTCTGTTGGAGGTAGTCGTAGAGGCGTTTCTCTCCCCGGTGACGCGGGGTCACCGGGAGCTGTAGGCCACAGGCAAGAGCGTCTTTAGGACTGGCTCAGACCAGTGCTCCGGCTTTGAGTGGCTTGACGCGATGGACTGATGGGTATGTTTGGATTGCAAGCGGCCGAGTATTATTGCAGAGGAGTTCGCGACAGGCGCGTCAGCTGGCAGCGGCAGGGGTGTCGTTCCCTCGCGTACGATTCGTGCTTGCATAGAGCGTGTGGGAATGGAGATTTGACCAGAGCGCGGCTGAGAAGCCATCGAAAGAGAGGACAGTGACATGATTACCCGCGTGACGATTCGCAACTTCAAGCGAATCAAAAAAGCCGCCATTGATTTGCGAGATCACATCGTGTTTGTGGGACCTAATAACTCGGGCAAGACGACCGCCATTCAGGCCTTGGCCGTCTGGCGCCTGGCGCTGACTCGCTGGCTTGAAAAACGCGAAAAGTCAAAGAGCAAGGCCACGCTGAGGACCGGTGTGCCGATAACACGTTCGGATTTGATCGTGCTGCCCCTTCGTGACATGCGGAGTCTATGGCATAATTGCGACGTTCTGGACTCCGAGAGCCGCAAAGTCCGTGCGGAAATTTTTGTTGAGGGATCCACGGGCGCTAAGGACTGGGCATTCGGCATGGAATTGGAGTTCCAGGGATCGGAACAGATCTACTGCCGTCCGATGCGAGTTTCTCCTGACAGCGAGGAGCGAATGCCGGTCCCTGAGGAAGCCAGAGCGGTGACTGTCGGCCACTTACCACCGTTGGCGGGTCTGCAGCGTATCGAGGAGAAGGCAAACGAACGCAGCCTGAAGACACGGATTGCCGAAGGACGAGCAGGGGACATCCTCCGCAATCTATTATACAACGTCTCCGAGAAGAGTGAAACTGACTGGGAGGCGCTGAAGAAGCATGTGGCCGACCTATTCCAGGTTGAGCTTCTGAAACCTGGATTTCTCGGCTCCGGTGAGATCCTTGTTGAATACCACAACGGTTTGCGTCCAGAAGGAAAGAAGAGCAACCCGCATCCCAAGCTGGATGTTGGCATGGGAGGGAGTGGATTCCATCAGGTCCTGCTCTTACTGGCTTTTTTGTACGATCAGGGGGGGGTCGTTTTGCTCTACGACGAGCCCGATGCGCATCTGGAAGTTATCCGCCAGAGGGATGTGTACAGCCTGCTGCGCCGCCTTGCACAAGATCGGAACGCCCAGCTCATTGTGGCCACCCATTCCGAGGAGATCATGGCCAACACGGATTTCACTAATATGTATGCCTTTCTTGGTGAAACGCCGAAACAGTTGATGTCTCGCCAGGAAGCCTCGCAGCTTCGCAAGTCGCTGTCCCAGATCTCCAGCAGTGATTATCTGAAGGCGAAGGAGCGAGGAGCCGTTTTGTATGTGGAGGATTACACGGATATCGAGATCTTGAAGGAGTGGGCTCGAAGACTGCGTCATGATGCCTTGAAGTTTCTGGAGTCCCCATTCACGATCTATGTCGGCAATGTGCCTTCTCAGGCACGCGGTCATTTTGAGGGCCTCAAGGCAGCCTATCCTAAACTGCGTGGCGTACTGATAATTGACAAGACGGACGCGGTTCTCCAAGAAGGCCCCTTGGATGAAATGATGTGGAGAAGACGAGAGATCGAAAACTATCTGCTTGTCCCGGCGGCAATCCTTCGTTTCTGTGCACAGGCAACAAAGGACATTTTTGGTAGCAGTACCGAGAATGGAGACACACCACTTCTCATTGGAGGAACTCCGGCGGTCCAGAAGCTTTTCAAGAAGGTTAGCCGTATTTCTGACGAGGAGTTTGATGCTCCGCTCAAGGACTCACCATTTCTCCTGGACACTAAGGCAAGCGAGGTGATCCTTGAACCCTTCTTCAAGGAGTTCTACAGGATGATAGGCCAATACAACGTAATGCCTAAGAATGCCTTCTATCGCATTGCCGCCGTAATGGAAGAGGAAGAGATACATCCTGAAGTCATTGAGAAGCTCGATGCCATTGCACAACTGTCCTGAGTCGTTAGAAAGGCTAAAGTCATGCCGACACATGACATCATAGACAACCGAACAGAAAAGCTGGTTGACCATCTCAGTCAGATGCTCGGCACGAGCGAACGGGCGCGGTTTGCCGTCGGCTATCTTTTCCTTTCCGGGTTGACGAGTGTCGCCAAGCCTCTTTTGAGCCTGAAGGAACTACGGCCTTGATTGGCAACACGACTAACCGCGAGAAGGTCATCGGGCTCGTCGAATCCCCAATGAAGAAGGCAGAAAGCCTGAAGTCAACCGGGAACCGTCAGCGAAGGAGATGATAAGGGAACGAAGTGGCGGAGATTGATGCCTGGATGCCTACTCTTTAGAAATATCTTGAAGTTATTAGCAAAACATTCCATAATTCGGCTCAAGGTCAAAAATTATGGTTGATATCGATAAGCAGATTTCCTATTGGAAGGAAAACGCCGAAGAAGATTGGGCGGTCGCTCAGCAGCTCCTTGAAAACGGTCGAACCCGCCACGGTTTGTTTTTCGCTCATCTGGCCCTGGAAAAGACGCTGAAGGGGCTTGTCTGCAAACACACCGGTGATCTGGCGCCTCGAATCCATAACCTGAATCGCCTGATCGATTTGGCGGGTGTTGGTTCAAGTCCGGTTCAGACGGACATACTGGCTGAAATGAATGCATTCCATATTGAAGGACGCTACCCGGAAACGTTGACGAAGCCGCCAACGAGAGAGGAAGCAGCCCGGTATATGAAACGGGCAGAGGAGGTGTTCCGGTGGTTGACCAATCTGTTGTGAAAGGCGTCAGAAACTACCTTCGGGCCTTGCAGGATCAAGGACTGATCATCAACTTCGGGGTGGTTTTCGGATCACAGGTCAGAGAAATACCGGGTTCATGGAGCGATATCGATTTGCTGGTTGTTTCTCCCCGGTTCGATGAACTGCGGGATCGCGCAGATATTGACCTTCTTTGGCGTGTTGCGGCGAGGACAGATAATCGCATCGAACCGATCCCCTGTGGAGAGCGGCAATGGCGCGAGGATGAATCCAGTGCCATCATTGAAATCGCCCGGCGCGAGGGACAGCCGATCACGATTACGGAAGACGCATAACCGTCGGCTTTAATTTAAAATTATCATGGAAAAGGGGGATGCCCTTAAATAATTCAATTGACATAGAGTCTGGGCCGAGGGGATGTAGTTTAAGATTAGCACTTTACGGAAGGACGAGGTTTCGAGGGCAGAGATCGCGCGGCATTTGGGGGTATGTACATCAGCGATGGATAAGGCCATTCAAATGAAAGCTGCGGTCAATCAGCACATCAATCAGATATGGACCGCCCCGGGCCAGTGCACCAGAGAGGACTTGCTTTACCTCATGAGTCTTTTCTACGCGTTCTCCCGGAACACCTAGGGACCGCGCGAGGCCCACGAAATCCACTGCTGGCTCTTCAAGGTCCATGCCGATGTAGCGGTCATCCCTGGCGGAGAAGCTCTGCAAGGCGTGCGTTCTCTGTTTCAGGATGCGGTACCCGCCATTGTTGCAAATCACAAATACCACCGCCAAGCCATAATGGGCCGCCGTCCATAACCCCTGTATGGCGTACAGTGTACTTCCGTCACCGACGAGAGCTACAACCGGGCGATCGCCCAGCGCCAGCCTGACGCCCAAGGCCGCGGGGAGACCCCACCCAATCCCGCCGCCGCGCATACCAAAGTAACTCTTGGGGTCTTCGCTCCGAAGGAGCGTCCTCAGCCCCCCGCCCGAAGAGATTGTTTCATCTACCAAAACGGCATTGGCCGGCAGGGTATCGCATATAGCTTCCATAAGGGCGAGAGAAGTAACCGGAACACGCTCCTTCTCGGATGCGGCTTTATCTCTTAGATGGGAAAGGGCCTTTTCCCTGGCCTCGCGGACGCGCGCTTGGCGCAGACGGGCTTGTTCCCGCTGCGGTGGACTCAACCTTTTGTCCAGCGCTTTTTCCACCTCAGGCAATGTTTCTTTGGGATCGCAGAGGATCGCTATCTTGGCTGGATAATTCTTGCCGATCTCCCATGGGTCCAGATGCAGGTGGATGATCTCCACCCCGGGCGGCATAGGGTCTACATCCGAAGGGAGGGACATGGTCAGCAAGTCTGCGCCCACCGCGAGGATAACGTCCGCATCCTGCAAAGTCGCGCGGGTCGTTTTCTGGTTGCGAAGCAGCGGCCCCATCGAGAGGGGATGGGATGAAGGGAAATCGCAGCTTCCCGACACGGTCTCCTGAAAAACGGGGGCCCCGACGAGCTCAGCCACCCCCGCCAGTTCTGCATGGGCGTCCGCAGAGGCAACTGCGCTGCCAGCGATGATCACTGGATGCTTTGCCCGGCTCAGCATTTCTGCCGCCGCTTCCACAGCTTCGCGCGGAGGGCGGATGCGGGGATCGATGCGAGTCGGGGCTCCGAGATCAATCTCCGCCTCGGCGTTGAGCACATCCACAGGGAGAGATAGAAAAACCGGCCCTGTAGGGGGTGCCATGGCGACCTTCGCCGCTCGGTGAACGGCCCGCGGCAGGTCCTCAAGACGGCGAATTTCGTACGCCCACTTGACATAAGGTCTGGCTACAACAGGGAGGTCGGACCAGAGGATGGGCTCAGTGATGGCAAAGCGCTGGTCATGCTGCCCGGCAGTCACCAGAAGCGGCGAACCCGCTTTGTAAGCATTGTACAGCATCCCCATGGAATTTCCGATACCCGGGCTGATATGGACATTTACGGCTCCCAGCTTGCCCGAGGCCCGGGCATATCCCTCGGCCATCGAGATCGCCACTCCTTCATGCAGAGCAAGAAAATAATGAATATCCTTCCGCTCAACCAGAGCATCCATCAGGGGGAGTTCGGTGGTCCCGGGATTCCCGAAAATATGGTTGACTCCTTCCTGTTTTAAGATCTCCAGGAAAGCCTGGCGGCCAGATAAGATTGCCATTGGCCCTCTCCTTTCAACTCTTTAAGTATAGAAATAGGTTAAACCTCTTTCTTCTAAGCCGTCAAGGTTGATTTCCTCCTTGCTTTTCCCAAGGCCAGTCTGTAAATTAGGCAAAGGAGATCAAGTTAAGGCCCCTCACCCTTCTCCTCTCCCCCGCAAACGGGGGAGAGGGCGGGGGTGAGGGGGAAGAATAAAAAAGAAATTTCTATACAAGCAAGGTATGTCCAGCCGTAAGGGAATGATTGCCATCATGGGCTCCGGGGAAACGACCGATTCCATGGTTCGGGTTCATCGGTATCTCCTCGAAAAGTTCCCCCCTCCGGTCAAGGCCGTCTTCATCGATACCCCCGCAGGTTTCCAGATGAATGCCGACGACCTTTACGATAAGGCTAGAGAATATTTTGAAAAACGCCTGAACCAACCCATCGACCAGGTTTCCTTCAAAACTTCCAGGAATATTTCGGCCTACGAGGCCGAGAAAGCGTATCAAACTCTGCGGCAGGCGAACTATATCTTCGTCGGCCCCGGCAGTCCGACCTACGCCTTGAAAAACTGGGCCGGGACACCCATCCCACAGATCCTCCTGGAAAGAATCCAGGACGGCGGCTGCTTCGTCGCGGCCAGCGCGGCCGCCCTGACCCTCGGCCGGTTTACGCTGCCGGTTTATGAGATATACAAAGTAGGAGAGGATTTGCACTGGGTAGAGGGACTGGACCTGCTGGAAAAGTTCGGCCTGAACCTCGCCGTAATCCCCCACTGGAATAACGCTGAGGGGGGAACGCACGACACACGTTTCTGCTATATGGGAGAGCCCCGCCTGAAGCACCTCGAATCCCTGCTCCCCCCTGAGGTCCCCATTCTCGGCATCGACGAGCATACGGCGTGCATCCTGGACTTCGGTGCAGGACAATTATCGATCAGGGGCATCGGGGGCGTCACTTTCCGTCACCGGGAAATAGAAAAGACTTTCAAGGATGGACAGACTCTCTCTTTGGAAGATTTTAAGAGCCTGGGGATTCCTCACCCCGCAGAAAAGATACTGGCCCCTGCACCTCCTGTGATGGCTCATCCGGGCCTGGATGTTTTCATGGACCGTGTTAAATCCTACCAGGAATCCTTTGCTGATCACCTGCAGAAATATCACGGGGCTGGCGTAGTGGACGTGCTCGTCGGGCTGGACAAATGGATCTGGAAATCCTGCAAGGAATTTGAAGACGACGAGACGATATCCCAGGCCCGCGAAGTTCTCCGGGGCATGATGGTTCAGATTGGCCTCCGTTTCGACGAGTCCCCGAAGGACGTTCTTTCCATCCTCTCCCCGCTGATGGACATTCTTATGGATATTCGGGGAAAGCTCCGGTCGGCGAAGCAGTGGGAGATGGCCGATCAGATTCGGGACAAATTGTTGCGGGCGGGGATCGTCGTCGAAGACACTCCGCAGGGGGCCCGGTGGCGTGTAAAAGCATAGGGCATAAGGCATAGCGCAAAGGGCATAGGGTGATTGATTTAAATCTCTTCTCTTTTGGCCTCTGCTCTCTGCCCTATGCTCTATGCTATTTTCTCTTAAAATGTTTGGAGGATGTATGGAAGATGACCGGGTACTGATCGAACCCCGGAAGATTCCCGGGGACCCTGAAATTGATCACCCCATCATTCTGGTCCTCTTCGAACCATACCTGGAGATCCTCCGAAAGGAACTTAAGCTCAAGAAAGCAGCACTGAAGCGTCTGCGCTTTCCCTCCATGGCCTATTGTTCAACAGCGATAGAGGGGAAGCAAATTGCGGTATTCGGGACTCCCTTCGGAGCCCCCCAGGCGGCAGTGATCCTGGAGAGACTGATCGCCATGGGGGCCCGGAAGATCTTAACTTTTGGCTGTTGCGGTTCCCTGCAACCGGACCTGCAGATCGGCCACCTGGTCATTCCGACCGACGCTTTGAGCGAAGAAGGAACTTCTGCGCATTATGTCCTTCCAAAAGGAGTGACGAGAAAAGCCAGCGAGAAAATTGTCCAGCTCTGCCAAGTGCAATGCCGGGAGAAAAATTTCAGGTTTGCCGCAGGGAAAGTTTGGACCACGGACGCGCTGTTCCGCGAGACGAGGAAAAAAGTTGGACGTTATTCCGCGAAGGGTCTCCTGGCCGTTGATATGGAAATGTCTGCCCTCTTTACCGTTGCCGCTTACCGGAAGGTGGCATTGGGGGGGCTGATGGTCGTCTCCGACGAACTGGGCACGCTCAAATGGAAGACAGGTTTCTTAAACCCCCTTTTCTGGTCGGCTTCCAGGGAGGCGGCGCGAATGGTTATCGAAGTGAGTCAACGTCTTTGAACCAGAGAGATCACGGAGAAATATTCTGCATTCCTAATATTCAATTTCTCGATACATCGTTAGGCAACCTGTTCGTCCCCCCTCACCCTACCCTCTCCCGCCAGGGGAGAGGGGAAGGGCGAGGGAGCGATCAATGTGCTTTTTGGTTGCGGCCTCCGCCGCGCTGTACTACTTAGGTTTAATTTCTTTAAATTCTGTAAAGATTTTTTATAAATTTAATAGGACGCAGATTTTCGCAGATAATCACAGATGACGAAATCGTAAAAAATCAGAAATACCCCCTCTCCCTTGAGGGGAGAGGGTCAGGGTGAGGGTGAAGAATCAAGAAATTTCACCAAATTATTTATCCCCCTCCCCCATCTATGGGGAGGGAATTTTGGAGCCCTTCAGTATCCCCCCTCCCCTCGCGGGAGGAGGTTGGGGGGGAGGGGGATAAAAAAAGGAAATTCCTATACAATAAATTTAAGGCCTTTAAGGCATTTAAGCGCATTTAAGGCATTTTCTTCGGCCCTCTGTGGTTAAATTTCGCTTTTCCCAGGAGGTAAAATGACTTCGAGAGAGCGGGTCCTCACAGCCCTCCAACGTAAGCAGCCCGACCGCGTCCCCTGGGTCGAAAGCAGCGTGCACAATCTCCTCGCTGAAAAGCTCCTGCAACGGACAGATTTCGAGAAAGCCACCGTGACCCAGCTTTTCGCCGTCCCCGGCTCGCGAATTCCGCCTGAAGTCCTGGAGGTCATTGCCCTCGACAATCTGACCTTCAGCATCGCCCCGCCCCGTTTCGTCAAGAGCCAGTCTTTCGAAGGAATGGACATGATCGCCGATGGCTTGATCAAGAGTGAAACAGACCTGGGAAAAGTTATTCTACCCGACCCCGAATCAGATGCTTTTTACCGGCCGGCCAAAGAGTTTATCGCCCGGCACCGCGGAAGCAATCGGGCCCTGGCGGTAGGCACCCGCATGGGCATCAGTAACACATACCTGAGTATGGGCATGGAACATTTCAGCCTGATGCTGTTCGATAATCCAAGATTCGTTTTGCAGTTCATGGACATCTTTGTGGATTGGGCCTGCAAGGCCGTCCCCAGGATTTGCGAACTGGGGTTCGACTTCATGATCGTCGCCGAGGACCTCGCCTGGAAGCAGGGCCCGTTATTCTCGCCCAAAACCGTCCGTGAACTCTTCATTCCCCGGATGAAAAAAGTGGCCGAGAAAATAAAACTCCCCTGGATCTACCACAGCGATGGAAACCTTCTTCCCATCCTCGACGACCTGCTAACCCTGGGCATGAATGGCCTGGCTAATGTAGAGCCCAACGCCATGGACATCGCCGACCTGAAAAAGAGATATGGCCACCGGATTTGCCTGATGGGTAATATCGATTTGCATTACACCCTCACTCAGGGCAC
>Ga0315292_10001121_pt1 | contig 13919 bp, 25 predicted proteins | sample YL17G13_0_MG_FD_204029 | JGI IMG/M metagenome (GOLD analysis project Ga0315292, IMG submission 204029) | Sediment microbial communities from Yellowstone Lake, YNP, Wyoming, USA - YL17G13_0 | ecosystem: Environmental > Aquatic > Freshwater > Lake > Sediment | place: USA: Wyoming | collected... | reverse complement strand
GGTATAGTAGCCTGTACCAGGGGGGCCATCATATCCACAAGAGGGTGGGGCCACGTCACCGGGAGCCCCGTGGGTCACATTGTCAAAGGCAAACCCCTGATAGTTGCAGGTTGGGTCTCCACCGGTGTTGGTGATATTGCCATTGAGTTGCGCTGATGTGTTCAAAACACTTCCTGCGGCTTGGGTGGTTACTGTTGGGTATACGTCTGTTGTATCAAATTGCTTAGTGGTAGCCCAGGAAGTTCCGTCTTTGTTCACAGCCTTGGCACTGAAGTAGTAGGTCACCCCTGGGGATAAGCTGGTTACATTCTTTGAAAAGGCTGCGATCCCCTGGGGTTGCGCCTCTTCGGGGGCACCATTAAAGTCCCATGTACCTGTCCCGCCATCATCATCTCCCCAGTAGACAGTCACATGCACATCAGTATCTTCCCCCACTCCTGTGACATTGCCGTTTAAGGTTGCTGTGGTGTTTGTGATGCTTCCTGCTGCCGAAGTGGTGATCGTTGATAAGACATTAGTTGTAGTAAAATTCTTAGTCGGGCCAGCCCAGGTTGTCCCTCCAGTATTGGTAGCCGCAGCCCTGAAGTAGTACAGGGTGTTGATATCCAGACTTGTGGCATCCTTATAGAAGGTAGTTGCCGTTTGGGGTTGCGATGGTGGTGATGTTGGGGCGCTGGCAAAGGTCCAGCTTCCCGCGGTAGTTCCTCCGTCTGTCTTCCCCCAATAGACCGTAACAGTGGGATCCACCTTTCCGGTAGACGTGACTTCCCCATTCAGTCTGGCTGTGGTATTGGTTTTGTTTGACGCTGCGCTAAGTGTTATTGATGGGGGATCGGGTAAGGTCTTGAAGCTAAGCTGGGGACTGTAAGCCCATCCTGATACGTTGTACGCATAGGCTCGATAGTAGTAGTCGGTATAGCTTATCAGGCTTGATATCCCATGAGTGAATGCACCTACTCCAAAGGTTCCGGCATCAGTCCAGTTATCTGAATACCCAGACGATAAGGGCGCTACGTTCCCTGGGTCTCCATGCCCTGTTGTGTCCCAGACAAATCCCCTGTAATCAATGTAATATGTAGGGCCATCTGCCCCGCCCGTATCCGATATTCCACCAATCAAAGTTGCGGTATTGGCGGTGATTCCAGCGACTGCCGAGGATGTGCAGGTGGGTCTGACTATGTATTCAACTGAGAGATAGGGTGGGTTTGTGCCATCTGCTGAATCAAACTCTAAGTTATTCGACCCACTAGGGGCATAATCAAAAATGTCATAGGTTAATTCACGAAGGCATAATTTTGTATATCCAGTTTTATTGACATGATCTAATTCGCCACCATAGAAATCTATCACATTCCACGTTTCATCTGTGAAAGCAGATGCATTGCCTGTAGATAAGTTGCCACTATATCTCAGCCCATCGGCTCCTATATAGTAGTCACCAGAATCTAGTGGGGCAGAGGGATAATTAGGCATCCCATTTTGAATCCTAATGTAAAGAGTCCCATCATCATCAACAATGTCAGTAACATATATCCAAAGTGAGGCACTAAGAATTACGGCATCAGCACCCAAGAATGCCGTATTGAAGTAGAGATAGCCACGATAAATGGCATACTGGAGTGCAGCCTTGGTAGATCGAACTACGATACTACCATCATCTGTGTCCATAGTCCCTGAAGTATTGTGTTGGACGGTATCCCAAGAACTATCAATGTCAGAAATAAAGCCATCATCATAGTTTCCAGTGGATTCGCTATGTACATGTGTTACCTTCCCACCAGCCTCAACATCCCCTGGTATCCCTACTATAGATGTAAGGCTTAAACCTGCCACCAGTAGGGACACTAGAATCAAACCGAGCCACTTCTTCATTTCGTTACCTTCTTAATCCCTTAATGGGATTATTCATTCTTACCATTCCCGGAAACAGAGGCCCTAAGAATCCATGCGACAAGGGTAATCGATACCGCTCTTGTTTATTATTAGGCTTTAACTCATACCTAAACGCCTGATTAACCTTCACTTTTACCAACCCTATATTCTTAATCCCATCTTTTCATTGCGTTACCTCACACCTACCAGCGGTAGCGGTGGGAGTCCGAGGGGTAAAAGTCACTTTGCGGCCTTCCTTGCTGCCTCAATAACACTGCTAGAACTTTCTAGTTCCTGTTCTATTCTCACCCTAAACCCCTCCAGATCAATCTTCGGCCTCAGATACCGGGCATACCGGGATGCCGTCTCTAATGTAATACTCTTCTTCATTATCGGGATAATCTGGGTGGATGCCAGTCTTTCCCACGATACACTGCGGCAAACCCACGACTGGTCTTAACAATAGACACCTTGCCCTTCACAGGCAAACCTCTTTGTCGCATAGCCCTACGAAACCCTCTCGCGTAGTCTTCGCATTCGCCTTTACTCTTTCCCTCAAGTATGACTTTGGGATGTTCCTTGTTCATTTCCTTACCTCCTTATGCAGTCCCACCCATCAGTAGTTCTTTGTAGAAGTATGCAGCAGCAACTGCTGTAGCTCCCAGGATAATAAACAAAGGCACTCCAAGTAAGCTACCCAATAATAGCACTCCGGTAGCAGGAATCATACCAAGTGCCGGCTTCCCAGTCTCCTTCTGCACCACAATCACCACCCAGGCTCCCAGTGCCAGCCATGCCAATGATGCAGCCAGCATCCCCGATACCCCACCGATATCCCCAATCACTTCCCAGTCGTCTGTAAATTCAGGCCCCCAGTTTGCCCACAGAGTCCCGGCATAGGTATCCCCGGTAGGGGTTGCCTGTGAAGCCAGATTGGGGTTCGCAAACAGGTGCTGTCTCAGGCTGTCAAGCAGGGGGATGCCCTGGATAAACATATCCCCGCCCATGTCGTTTAGCACCCACGCCCCTGATACCTGAGTCCGGTAGTAGTCCACGTCACTCTTGGCCACGCGCCCGATATCAATAGCGGTGGCCATCACCCAGGAGTCCAGGGAGCTCATGTCTGTCCCTTTGTAGTCTACGTTGACTATGGTGTGGGCTACATAAGGGACGTCAGAAATGAACTTGTCTGAGTTCCCTATGATTATCAATGTATAGGTGGCCACTGGGACTGCGTTGGCTGCGGAGAGGTAGATCGATACCGGAACGTATCCCCAACTCCACAGGGGAACGGAGGCCATGACGTTATCGGATTGCCTTAGTTGAACGGAAAAGTAGTCTGTGGGGTCAAGATCGGAGATACCGGACTTGTAGTCTATGTTCGATCTCATGATGTAGAGTTGGTCTCCAGTCTCGTAATAGTCCCTGAAGACCGCCACCGAAGTCATCTCCTTGGTATCCGGAACTCCCAGAAATCCCATGGTGTAGTAGTTTACCGTCAGGATCGGGGGGCTGGGGGATTCTGAGGAGTAGATGTCAAGGTATTCAGTTCCAGCCGGGGCAGTTCCCGAGATATCCCTGGAGGATCTGAGTCCGAAGACAGTAATTCCACCGTGCATTAAGGCAGATTCACCATCTCCGTTGAGGTCTAGTTGCATGGAAGAGGCGTATGTTGATGTGCTGAAGGTATCATTTAAGGATGAGGTCTTTCCATATATAGTGCCGTAGTCCTCGATCTGCATGGGTGATTGCATATCCCCGGGTTGCACCAGGACCAGGTTGAAGTCAGTATCAGAGTGGTTAGCCTTCCCCCGAAGTGTCACAAAGGCCGAAGAGACTATAGCGCCTTCAGGTAGTTCCAGGGTGTCGAAGAAGAATACCCCCCTCCAGACGTAATAGGTGCCAGTGGCATTGTCCTGGCCGACTCGCAAGGCTGTGGTGGTATATTCTACCGTTCCATCAGGTGCTTCATGGGCAGTGGTGTAGTTGTCATCTGAGAAGTAGAGGGTGCCGTCTGAATTAAGGGAATAGAATCGGCCCGAGGAGGCTGCATACGCTCCTGTTGGAAACAAAAAGCTAGCCAGAACAAAGGCAGTGGCTAGTAGGGATAGACACCTCAATATAAGTTTCATGCTTACCCCAGGGTTGCCTCTCCTTCTAACAAGAGAGGGGGACTTTTTACATCCCCCTCTACTCATTGCTTACCGGTATTGGTACTATCTGTTCTTGCCACCAGTCCCGGACACAGAGGCCATGAGGTACTTCACGACGAAATAAATCACGACCGCCAACGGTATGATGACCCACAGGGCTGCCACACCAGAGTCCCAACCGTCAGTATTAACGTCGAAGAAGTTCTCAAACGCGATGGGGACTATGATCGACAGCACCAGGATGCCGATACCCGCCAGGATTATATTCTTAACTGTAATACCACCCACGAGTCTCACCTTCCTTTTGCGGGCTGAATACCCGACTTTCTTTTATCGACCTTCTTTGATTTCTTTTTAATGCCTTCGAATAAAGGCGTATACCAGAATCCCGCCTACTCCACAGGCTGCAATAAACAATCCCGGAGCCAACTCCATAAGGGGCTTGTAAGTTCCCCATTTGTCAAGATTAGCTGTTTGTGTGTAGGCATACATTCCAACTGCAATAAAACCTATGAGCAACGCTGCAACAACCAAGGTAACAACTTTGACCATTTAATCTAACCTATACCACTTAACTTGAACTTTGTCAATACCCCAGCACCACCACACTTTCATTACGGAAGGAAACCGTCAGCAGCTCCGGGGTGAAATTAACGTCCATGACCTGCTCATAGAACGGATCCCAGGTGAGAGTGATATAGGCAGAAGGGATCGCCCTACTCCGTATAGTTTCCAGGAAGTGCCTCTCCCTTGTTGACATAATAACGTAGCCCCAACCATGTGAGAGCATGATATCCCTAGCCACTTCCTCCGATGGTGCAAAATAGAAAGAGGCAACTTCGTGGTCTGTCTCTTCGTTTTCGTTGACACCCCACGGTTGTCTTTCTGCTACATCTTTGATCCAGTACCCATAGTCCCACCAGGAGGCTACCCGAGACTCTGCCGGGGTGTTCTGTCTGATCCACACTAAGGCATCATGCCAGTCATTGGGCATCTTCACATTCTGGGGCACAACCCAGGACAGCCCCACAAATAACAGGCACCCGGCAACGAATACGGTCTTCCAGACTGTCCTTTTCTCCCACATAATTTGCAAACCGATCCCGCCGATAATACAGGCCGGAACTGCTGCATAGATCGATAGCCGGCTGGCAAAGCATCCCATCAATAAGAAACTCAGTACCCAGGCCAAGGGGAAGGTGCTGTCATCCTCCCCAAATTTAGTCCGCAGGGTCTCCTTCAGGCCAAAGAAGAAGGGCACAGCAATGGTGCTATATTGAATAAGTGACCACAGATTTAACGGAACCAGCTCGGAAATGTTGGTTCCTTTGAACCAGTACAGGTACAGTACCAACCTCCCAATGACCACAATGGCCAGAGCTAATAAACCAAGTAGCAACCAGGTCCGTTCCTTCCGGTAGTGCCTTACATTAAAGGATAGGATACAGATGCCCACCAAGACAGGCAGGTATTGCATCAGGGCAGGCCATCCCCATTCCAGATAGAGTAAAGGGATGCTGGCAAAGGTCAGTGCCAAGTATCGCCTCTGCTGCGTTTTGAGGAAGATGCCCATCCCCAGGATGCCCGCCGTCATGATCAGCATGTGCAACCCGTCCCGGTCCAGGTTACCCGATAAGAACACAAACCGGGGTATTTGGGCAAAGATAAAGCAGACTATACTGAGTAAGGCAATCTTGGTAGAGTAGAGTTTGGAGACACCCCAGTAGAGAACCAGCCCGGTCAGTATGCCAAGTAGGGGTGAAATCAGGAGGCTTGCCGCTTCCAGGCCAATGATCTTCCCTAGATAGCTTATCGGGTAGGCCAAGCCGCTGCCAATGATCGGGGGGTGGGGGACACTGGCAATGGACTTGGCCATGTGGTGGAAGTAGAAGCTGTCATAGTTGATGATGAAGTAGTGGTCATGAGTCAAGAGGTGAACGCATCCCAACCCGGCCATGAATAGTAAGAGGAGAAGGGCTTTTCTCAAAGACCTTTACTTGCCCCTCTTAGCTCTTTGCTTTCTTACATTATAACCACTCTTCTTGAGGAAGGTTCTGGCCTTCTCCACATCTAATGTATGGGCATCATCGGCGGGAGCCGGGGTTACAACTGTGCATCCTTGGGCCTCCAGGAGTTTCTTGGCATAGTCAAACTCTAGTGATCTGTCCTCCGATAGCGCCTCTCGGGTACGGGTAACCGGTCGGGATACTTCAGTCTCCCCGATAGATCCTCCGGGTGGGCCTTTCCAGGTATCATCGGCCTTTTCTTTCCCCTTCCTTGATTTTCCTCTGAACAGCCATACCACAACCTTAATGGCCTTGCCCCGGAACGGTGGTGAGAACACAACCCCACCAAATAGAAAGCAGACTACACATGCCACAATGGGAATAATCTGTGATTTCATTTCATCTCTCCTTCACGATAACTGAATTTGCCTTGAACTCTAACTGCGGGATAGACTCATCTAGTAGATAAGTCCCCATGTCCCCGTAGAGACGATTGTGCCTTACCATGCAGTCCTGGTTGAGTACAAGAACCCCGCCATCTGGTAAGGGGTAGTATTTCGAGGCCAGAACAGTGTCCCCTGTTCCCCCTATGATTGCGTATGGGTAGTCTCTAACCGGTGGCAGTGGAAACGCCATAGAGGTGGCCGCCGCAATGCCCATCCAGACAGCACAAAACAGAAGAAGGGTACACAGAGATCCGGATGCCATCAACCCTACTCGAACCCTATTCCTATCCCACCAACTACCCCTACGGTAAAAAGCCTCTCTTATCCCGGACAACTCACTGGCTTCATTTTCTGGCATCATGCCTCCTTTAATTCAATAAGTTTACTGCGATATCTCTTACTAAGTAGTGATTGCCCATCCTTGGGAAGACGCGCAAAGTGACGGTTGTGCTGTTGATCTAAGGTTACTGTGCTAGAACAGTTTATAGTGCGCCCCATGAGGTTCAAGTCTCCTCTCTGTAACGCATCCCCTAGAGTAGCCCTCCTATGATACTTCCGAGACCAGAGGTTATTCTTGGGATTTGCCCTTATCATCTGCAGAACATCTTTCAGGTAGAGTCCACCGGGCTTCTTATTCGAGAGCCATGAGAAGTCTTTAGAGAGGCAGAGAGACTCCCCGACATCTTCTGTCTTCCAACCACTGGATTCCTCTTCTGGGGTTAGCACTACGGGGCAATCAGTGGTGAACCCATCCACAGCAATGTGAATGATGTGATCGATAAGTTTCTTCCGGTAGGCGAAGGCAGCAACTCGCATCGCTATGCGGGTAGTGATCTCCGCTGCCCAAATGGGATTATAGAAGTCTCCCGGGTCCTTAGACTCCTCCCATCTCCATTCTGCAGTCAATCCCCACAACCCGGTTAAAATTTTCTTGGCCTCAAATCTACCCAGAAGTCGGTCTACCTCTTTCTCCTGCTTTGTCAGCTCCTCCCTCTTGCGGGTGAGCCGGTCAATAACTGTCTTCAGTGGTTGGCGGAGTTGCTTCCCTTCTTGTGGAAACCACCATACCCCATCGAGAATAGAGACTTCCCCAATCTTGAAATGCCTGATGAAATCAATTTGGCCTTTGGTCAGATACTTACCCTTTTGGGTGCCTGTGGCCGATATCACCATCCCTTCCGTTGAATCCTCCACCTCTGTTAAGATGGGATGGAGTTTGACATCCTTGCTGATCTCTAAATCGCAACAGCAGTACCCCAGCATGGCCTTGGGTTCATATTCCTTCCCCTCTGTAAACTGGCCTAATCTCCAGTCCGGTAGCCTGGACAATACCCCGGCATAGGCATTCTTGAGGTCTACATCTGTTGTATTGGGGAAATGCCCAATCTGCACAGCTTCCACGAAAGGCGGCGCCATACACTTACTGGCATAGTTCGCCACTTTGGGAGGGAGCTCCTCAATTCTTGGCAGAGACATCCTGCTGATGTACGGGCGCACTACATTGACAGGAGAGAAGAAGTATCCGGGAACTGGCTCATAACCTAGTTGCTTGGCGAAGATACCCAGGATTTTACGAGCATACATCTCGACTTCCACGGCATCCTTCGGGGACTCAACGCCATCGGGTACAAACGAACCCAAATGCCAGATGACGACTTCGTTCCCTGAACTCTTGTCATTGATAGAGAAGCACAGACCTATCCCCTGGCTCCGGGGGTAGAATAGCCGTATCCTCTTTATTCCCCCATCCTTCAGGTCTACATAGAACTCACAGCGTTCCGTTTCCCCCAGGATACGCAGTTGGTCGGGAGGCAGGAGTTTCAGAATGGGTATCACCAGATCATCGATGTCCCAGGCCATCTTCCATACCTGAGTGCCTTCCCCCTGCTGTTTGTAGGGCTCCAGGAGCATCTCCAGGACTTCCCCCAGTTCCTCTACAGGCAAGGCATTCCCCCGGCTGTCCGAGATTACGCCCTCCGAGGATGGCCAGTAGCCTATAACAATCATTTTACCTTCATGGTGATGTTGGTGGTCATTTAGGGAAGTTCCTCTTCAAAAACTCTACACAGCAGATACGAAACATAAAGAAGAGGACTAACATTGTGGCATAGATTATCAAGAGCACAGTCAGATTAGTCATTTCTTCGCCCTCCTCTGCTTTGCCTTCTTCTTTTGCTGGGTTGACTTCTTGATCTCATCCATCTTTTTATGCGACATCCTGCACTCTAAGTCCGGGGCGCTGGTGGTCATTTCTTCCTCGGCTTGATGGTGCCAACGAAGATGGCACTCAAGATAAACATGGTAAGTATCGGCCCCATCAGGATAGCCCAGCCATCCTTCACCAGACGATCACCCATGAAGTGCTGTACGAGCTTACCATTCACTATGGATATTAGCCACCAGAAGATCGGCACCGAGGGTACGGCGATTAGCCAAATCATAGTATCGATATCCCTAGCGCAGCATTGAATCGTTTATCTATAGCACTTACCCTTTCCCGGCGGGTCTTTTCTCTCTTTCTCCAGGGAGGCATGTAGGGTTTCTCCTCTGCAATCTTTTCGTAGTGGTCAGCGTAGTAGCGCATAGCACCATACGGGTCAATCCGGTAAGTTACCCGGCCATATCTCTTCCTTTCCTTGACCCAACCATTATCGGCGTACCACTTACGCACTAAAAGCTGGTAGGAGAGGGACTTGCGGAGGGTCAGGGGGTCGATAGTAGACAGGTCAACATGCTTCTTCTTGGCCCATATCTTAACCAACTTGGTTCTGTCTTTGCGTAGCTTTGGCCACCATGGTGCCTCTCGAAAATCGAAGCCAGAAAAGACTCGGCATTCTGAGAGAAAATAACCACGTTTGACTAGGCTGGCATATCGCTTCTCTTGCTTAGTGGCCATCCGTTTCCTCCTCGCATCCCCAGATGTCCTGGTCAAGAATCTGCGCCTTCGCATTCTCCAGTAAGTACACGGCCTGGATTGCATTGACGTTAGCAGACCTGTACCCAACCTGACCATCTGGAGTCATAGCGATTAAGAGAACCCGTTCAAAGGAAGCCTTCTGCTTATTGAGATCGGATACCAGCTTCTCTATATCCCCGGATACCAGGATGTCCTGAATGGTCACTACCTTTCTCTTCGGTAGCCTAAGAGGTTTCAGTTGCTTTGCCATGACCTCCCCCTTCTTTAATCGCTTCCTTTCGTAATTCCTGTAAGTGTTTAGAGTCTGAATCCATCCCACAACATATTTGAAAGGATAAAGCCATAAGAATGAAGGGGATTAACCACCATAGGCCATGTACGAATATGCCTACCAGTAGGGCGGATAGGCCGGATGGCAATACGCCAATAAGGGTGAGCCATAGAACCATCCTGTCTAAGTCTGAGATTTTACCATCTAGATCAACTGGGTAATATAATGTCATGGCCTCCCCCTAGTTGCACGAGATATACACCTTTGCCGCCACTATCTTGTATTCGTACCCCAGATAGAAGTCGGGGATACCATACTTTAGCATAAGGCAGCTAAGACTTACACCGCCGGTTCTGGTTGCCTTCTTACGGAAGGACTCAGAGTAAGCGAATTCCCTTGTTCCTGGTACTATCTTTCTTGGATTCCACATGTTCATTCAACCTTTTAAGAATCGCACTAATGAGTAATGGCAATAGCATATTCCTACCCTGTTGAGAATACCACCGAGTAGTCTACAGAGGTTGCCCCAGCATCAATGAAGGTTATGGTAAGTATAACATCCTGGCTTGATCCCGGAGTTAGGGAGAAACTCGTCTTGTCGGCTGAAATCTCTAGTGCCGATGAGATGGTTGGGGTTACCATCACATTGGAGGTGGCAGTTCCGGGGTTGGATACTGTGTAGGTAACTGTTCCTGTCGTTTCATCCAGACCCATGACTAGGGATTGGTCTGCACTGACATTCAGGTGTTGCGTTAGGGTTCGGGAGATATGCCCGTTACGGGTAATCACCGTTTGAGCTAGTACCACAGTGCCGCATATCAGGAGTGCGGTCAGAGCCATTAAGACTATCGGGGGAAGAAGTTTAAGCCTTTCTATCATTCATAACCTCCATTCATTCAAGGGGTAGCCTTGGTCAGTGTACCGTAAAGATGATCGTCTTCCTGTTTCGATTGTCTGTTTCGTATTTTATGTCCCGGAAAGTAGGCACTCCTTAAAATTAACTGCTAAGGCTACCCCCTCTGATTTAGGTGATTACCGGCAGTTCCTTTCCCATCTCCACCGTCAGCCCCAACTGCCTTTCCGACTCGTACAGAAGTCTTTCCTCCACCACTTCCCCGGTGTCCATTCTGGCTATGGTGAGTTTCCCCGTCTTGAGATCCATCCGCTTCTCAACCTTGAAGGTTCTCATCTCATAGCCAGACCTTACCTTGTTGGCTATGGAGTTTACCTTGCCACTGACCTCGGCTAACTTGCTCTTGTACTGAGCTTTGATGGTTTCAAATTCCTCTTGTGTTCCCTGTTGCTCGGCTAGAGACTGAGCCAGGTCCTGCCCTAGCTGTTGCCTCTCTTCAGGGGTGAAGCTGTACCGGAGCAACTGTTCTCCGGGTACAATACGCAGTGTATCTACAGTAGGTTTCGAATGCGCCAAAGTTCTCCTCCTTTTATCCTTCTGGTTTTCCACCATCATCATAATCCTCGCAGGTCTGACAAACCTTGGGTGTTCTCCCGCGTAGGATTGATATCAACATTATCTTACCATCCTCCCGGCCTGCAAATGCCTTACCAAGTCTGCACTCGACTAAGGTTTCCCCTTCGTCACCATGGCAGACCCTGGCCTTAAAGCAGTCGTAGGCAAGGCGCTGGTTGCACCGGTGGGCATCCCGATCAGATTCTAACTTATCCGCCACCGGCTTACTGAACACATCAACCGCCATTTAATGCCTCCCTGAGTTCCTGGCCTTCCGGTAAGTCTCGATACTCACCTCTTCCCCCTTGAACCTGAAAATTACAACGGCTGCACGTAGGCTTAGGTTGGGGTGGTGCTTATCGAACTCCCTGATGGCCTCTGCTCTGTCCTTGGCTTCTTGCATTGATTGAGCTAACTTCATAACGGATTTAGAATATCATACCCCACAAAGTTTGTCAAGCTATTGACAAATATAGAAAAGGGTGGTAAGGTGTGGGACAGCACGGTGGAAACGATGGCTCATTATCCCCGAAACGCAACTGCCCCTTACTTAAAGGTGGAGTGGATCTCCAGGGGCCAAAGTCTAACCTTGCAGGATGGGAGAGGGGCGTACCTAAGCCAAAGTTTGGAGTAAACGAATGAACCTGAAACTGAATGAGGCAGAAATAGCTACCGCCCTCCTGGGTATCCCGGCTTGCAGTAACGATCAGGCAATGAATGGTCTGTACCATCATGCGGCCAGGGAAAATCTACTGAGAAAACAGGAAGCTAAGATGTGGCTGATAGTGGGGTGGCTTAACCAGAGAGCTACGGAGATGAATCAGCACGACACTCATGCGGCTAACGTGGCCTGGAAGCTGGCCGAAGAGCTGGCCGACATCCTGAAAGAACAGGGGATATCCAAGTGATCTTTACCCCGCTAACCGCTAGTAGGAAGAGGTAACGAATGAAGCATCTTGACCTCTTCTCAGTATTGACAAACTAAGTGCCACAAGTAGCCTATCAGATTATCAAGGCGATTGTAACTGTTGAGCAAGGTTGTCAGCCAAGCGTTAGCGGTGGGAGTCCGAGGGGAATAACATCCAATATCCCCGCACCGATGGGGATAGCGTGAGCTTCTATGAGAAGCGATAACGGGGCTGGTGCCTCGGGGTAATAATCTAAGGAGGTAGTGAGCGATGGTTATTCATACTATAGGCAAAGACCCTATCCCGGTAGATACACAGATCAAGATTGTACCAAGGCATTGCGAACACAAGGCAAATAAGGTCTCCTCTGGCCGGCATGACGGAGGGCAGTACCTGGCAGCCTGTCAGGTAGTTCAAAGGTGGCTTGATTCCTGCATGGAACTCCACGGGCCATGCCCGGAGTGCAGGGTGGAAGGGTGTTGCGTCAAGGAATACGATAGGCATCAAGATTGGAGATCACCCATGAAGTGCGCTGTTTCTTTGATGGTCTCCCACGATCTTAAACTCACCAGGAGGGGATAATGAAAGTCACCTCATGGCTCGGCAAGGATGAGAACGGCAAAATCAAACTACCGCCAGCCAGTCCCAAAAGCTCCCAGGAGTGCCAGAACCGTATGCTCCGTATCTTAGAGGAGCAGGGAGAGTTGTCAGGATACACTGACTTCCTTCCAGTAGACAAGCACTTTATGCTCTGTATCTGGATAAGACATGATGGCTTGGGGGATGTTCTGGACAAGAAAACTCTGGAAAGGTTCTGCACCTGGTTCCGCGAGAAAGCTACCTACCCGGACTACATCCGGAGGGGCCGGGAGGCTCTGGTGCAACATGGCCTTGTGGAAGTTCCTAGTCATGTGAAGAGAAGGATGCAGGGGAAGGCCCGGGCGATGCAGGGTCAGTTTTCTGGAGGTTGATCCGCAAACATAGAGCGAGTCATCCAGAGTTTACCTTTTTCGTATCCCAGGGACACCCCATAACTCAACCCGATGTGAAAGCCATCATTGTATGGCCTCAAACAGAAGGTATGGGTGTCTCCTGTACGGAAAGACTCGATTATAGACCTCGCTTTTGGGGTGTCGAACCCGGTGTATATTTCTAGATTCTCAAAGGTCACACTGTCTTCACAGGAAGAGGTTACGGTACCCGTAATCACTATCCATATCGGCTCATTTTGTGTGTAGAGAACATAGCACGAGACTGCCACCAGCAAGCCTATGGCAAAGGCCAACACCAGATAGACCGGCCAGTATTCCCTTACATTACCTCTCCATCCCAGGGGAGGTGGTATAACTTTATCCTTTGCCACTTAGAAACTTCCTCCGCAGATATTCGGGGATCCTCCAAGGACTGAGTATCCCTTTCATTAACATAGATCGGAACAGTCGCCCATCCCTTATCTTCCTCATTTGGCGATAGAAGTGGTCTAGTTCGTCAAAGGCCAACTTCTCTGAAACCACTACCGATCTGGAGTCGAAGTTGTGTACGTCCAGCCTCGACCAGTCCATGTCTTCGCTAACCAGCCCCCGCCCTTTGGCATACTCCCACACCGGTGTCCCTGGGAATGGCGTTAAAGCGTAGACCTCAAAGAAATGAATGTGGTTATCCTTTATAAACTTGATTGTCTGCCTGATATCATCTCTTTCCTCGTATGGAGAACCAATAATGAAGCTGGGGTTTACCGGGATCCCGTGATGCCTTAATGTGGCCAGCGCCTGGGTGTGCTGCTCGATGGTGACGTTCCCTTTGAGGTAGTCAAGGGTTGACTGGCACCCCGACTCCAGCCCCATGCCAACAAGGACAACACCCAACTCTTTGAGAATA
>Ga0315292_10001118_pt1 | contig 13930 bp, 10 predicted proteins | sample YL17G13_0_MG_FD_204029 | JGI IMG/M metagenome (GOLD analysis project Ga0315292, IMG submission 204029) | Sediment microbial communities from Yellowstone Lake, YNP, Wyoming, USA - YL17G13_0 | ecosystem: Environmental > Aquatic > Freshwater > Lake > Sediment | place: USA: Wyoming | collected... | reverse complement strand
CACCGACGTAGAAAAGCACAGGTATGCCCAGTATGAGGAACAACCACCACGTCATAGGCGCGCGCCAGAGCGTCAGGCGTTGGAAGAAGCTGCCCAGGCCCTTTAGCCCGTAATGACGCCAGACAAGGAAGATGCCGGCAAATCCGGGTGAATAGACGGCGAGGATATACAACGGGTTGGTGGTATTGATCTCGCCGAAGATAGCCACGATCTGCTCGTAGAACAAGATCAGCAGGGTAGCAAGGCCCCAGGTCAGGATGAAGGTAAGCGCCAGGAAAGGAGCGAGCGCTTTTGTTGTCATCGGGTTTCTTCCCGCATTGGTCAGACTGCTTGTTGAAGTTCTCGCCTCTTGGAAAGTGTTCATTTTCGTTCTCCTTTTGTATAGATCACTATGTTTTTGCTAATCGTGGTGCTCGCGCACCTGTCTTCCCGCTCGATGAAGGCTGGTTGGGTTCTGTGAATGGGTTTTTGTTTCAGCTTCAATGTAAAGATTGGCGTTGTATTTGTCCTCCTACCAAAGGATAGGCTTATGGGTAGGCTTTGACTTCTCAGAATATAATTTTGTTCGCAGTCCTGACACCTCCTGAGCAGTTTCGTTTCCTTTGTCTATCACTTCTTTACCACTTGGTCCTTACTAAATGCGATCTTCCCGCTTTACTGTCCATACGACCATAGAAAAAGCAAATACTGTGCATACTGCCAGCACGGTCAGGCTGCTCCATACCGAGCCGAATGTGGCATTTCCAGCCATCGATTGGTTCAAGAGATCGACCAGGTAATAGCTGGGAACCAGGCGGACGATCAACCCAAATGGGTCTGGCAAAGGCATAACAGCAACCCAGGTGGGCAAGAGCAGGAAGATCAGGAGGACACTTGACCAGGTGTTGACCTGAGCAATCGTTTTGAAAAACCCACCCATCGCCAATCCCACCAGGATCGCAAAGAGCGATCCGAGGATCAGGGCTAACAGCGTAACTGGCCAATTCCCAGTCCAGCTTTTATTGAGGATCATCATTGAGCCAACGATGACCAGACAAGCCGCCAACCCTACCAATGCTTTCCCAGCGACCACCTCTACCGGTCCTGCAGGAGAAACCAGTAGGTATTTCAAGGTTTGCTTTTCTTTCTCTTCGACCAACAGGCTGGGAACTACAAAGACGCCTATGCCGACGATCGACAGTACCAGCAGCATTACAGACATAAAACTATTCATATTAATGCCACCACCAAACAATCCCGATTTCGATCCAGCGGTGTCAACTAGCCTGATCTGAGCGGGCAGGGAATCATGACCGGCTAACTTCCACAGTTGCTGGTCGATAAGCGTTTGAAATGCCTGGATCCCTCCACCACCACTGCGGCTGTTGATATACACAGTTAGCAATGGATTTTGATTTCTGGCTAAAGCTTCATCAAACCCAGCCGGAATAACCAGACCACTATAGGACTGCTTCTTCACCAGATTAATCACCTGTTGCTCTGTTTCAAGTTCGGAAAGGGTTACCCCGGGCATATTACGTAGCTCGGTCACCAGGCGCGAATTGGCATCATCATGTACGGCAATTTTCATGGTTCCCATACCACTCATATCAGAAAACACCAAGCGGAAGAGGAGCCACAGAAAAATGGGCATCAACAGGCTCAGGAACAATAATTGGTTCTTTACCGCATCCACCAGATCTTTCCTGGCGATGATCCAAATAATACGCAGATTTGCTATTCGAGTGTTCATTCGGCTAATCTCCTTCCAGTAAGTTGTATAAATACGTCTTCCAGGCTGGCCTCAGCGGAATGCGCGGTCAGGATTCGACCAGATGCTGCCAGCTCGCCCAGGTGCTCCCCGTTTTTTGTTTCATCAAAAGGGATATATAAGTGTGCACCATCCAAAAGGGTCAGGTTGATACCCCGCTTTCCATAGGAGGCTTTCAAACGGTCAGGAGTATCCAGGCCAACGATGCGACCCTGATCGAAAAAGGCGACCTGCCGGCAGAGATGTTCTGCCTCTTCCATGTAGTGCGTGGTCAAAAAAACCGTCATGCCCTGGTCGACCAGACTGGTGATCATCAGGCGAATTTCCCGAGCAACGATCGGATCCAGGCCGCGGGTTGGCTCATCCAGGAACAGGACACGTGGTTTATGGAGCAGCGCTCGGGCGATCACCAGGCGTTGGCGCATACCATTGGAATACTTTTGTACCCGGTCATTCGCCCGCTCGCCCAGGCTAACCTGTTCCAGCACCTCTTCGACTCGTTTCGAATCTACACCGTACAGGCTGGCCGAAAAAGCCAGGTTCTCCCGCCCGCTGAAACGCTCGTACAAGTTCTGCTCCTCGAAGACCACCCCGATGCGGCGTTTTAGCTGCTGCCGTTGATGGACAATATCGAAACCATATACGCTTGCCCGACCGCTGGTAGGATGGATTTGCCCCGTCAGCATCCGGATCGTGGTGGTTTTCCCGGCTCCGTTTGGCCCCAAAAAACCAAAGATTTCACCCTCTTGAACGGTAAACGATAGCTTATCAACCACTGACCTGCCATTGAACGTGCGTGATAATCCTTCTACTTCAATTGTGTTCATATTTTTCTCCTCACTGGTTATTGTTTCTTCGTATTTATTACATTTGCCATCTTTCCAGGATTTTTATTGCCTTATCCAGAATAACAATTGAGTGCCGTCTGCTCGTTACGTTTGTTGTTTTATCATGATCTAGTCCTCAAATACGCTGGTGATCAACGAACGAATGTAGCCATGATTCCGTACCACCATAGGATGTAGCCGAACAGCGAAATCAGCGCTGCAGCCCACCAGGGAATGCCCTGAACGCGGCGTATAGCGTAGGTTCCTAGAATAATGATCCACAAGTCGCAAGCGACGGAATAGAAGCCGATGACATAAAAATTCCATAACGCAGCCACAACTGGACCGGACTCACCGTTCATCGCCGCCGCCCACCAGTAGGGGTGTCCGCTAATCAGATTGGCGGGAACGGTGAATAGCAGCTCAGTCATCGAATGGATCACAATAGCCGGCACACCGAGTGCAAAACCCAGCGCGTTGACGCTCCCCTCAAAAGTACCCTGACCATGCCACAGTTTGCTCAGCACATGCACCATCCCCGGTACGACCACCAGCCCTAAAAGGCTGAGGATGGGGACGATTGCGATGAAGAAGATCGGCACCCAGTTTTCAAGCCTCACCGGAAGGCGCCCGAAGAAGCCAACATACGTGGGATCAAGCAGTTCACGCCGTGTGCCCAACCAATCACTGCCTGAGAGGATGGTCAGAAGGAGGTTTAGCCATCCGAGGAACAAACCCAAAAGCACCAGAATGATCGCCGGGCGGATGGAAGATTGGCGACCGAGTTCGTCGAAGGTCGCCCGCGGGTGTAGTATCACGCCCCAGAAATATCCAAAGAATTGTTTCATCAGGAATTCCTTTCGCTCATGAGGCCTTACTCGCCTGACGGTCGTATCGCACATTGACCAGTTTGCAACCGCGATCGCCGGGTGCATTGCTAATACACATCTTGCTAAGGTCACCTTTACTGGCGGCATTACAACCCATGCACTGCATCCCTGGTAAAGTCCACCATTTGCCATGATATTGCTGACGGATCTCAGCACAGAGTTGTAGGGCAACATCTTTGGGAATATCCATTTTCATCTTATCCATTTCATCCTTCCTTCCTCTATTTGTTGGGATCAATTTGGTTCACGGATAACAAGGTCAGGTTTAGATCCCGAATTCGAGAGATCAGGCCATGCAGAGCAGCCTGATCAATGACCAGCCCGCAGAGCAGGGTTTCACCAGGCTCAAGATAGGTCACGGTCAAGCCCTCAAGCCAATCCCAGTGCGGGTCCAGGAGACCTTTGATGCGAATAGCATAGTAGCTTGGCTGAGACGAAGTTGGTTTTTTGTCGACGATGATTTTAGGCATGAAGTTGTTTTTATTCATGCTTACAGTCTAGCGATAAACCAGGGTGGATGTCATGCACCCCAGGGGGTATTCGGTGGTTTATTTTTTTAATCCTAAAAAGCCAGCCCTTTGAACCAATCAAAGGGCTGGCTTTTGTTATAGTCAGTATATGGCTACAGCAGTTTTAACTCTCTTGCTCGTGCTACAGACTGGGTGCGGCTTTGAACCCCTAATTTACCAAAGATGTTATTAATATGTTTTTTGACAGTTCCAGGAGCGATGAAGAGCTTATCAGCAATCTGCCCGTTGGAAAAACCATCGGCAACCAGGCGTATTACTTGCAATTCACGCTCACTTAAAGGTTCGATCAGTAATTGAGCCAAGGTAGATCTATTTTCTGTAGAGAGGATCTTCCTAACGTAATCAAGATGTTTATCCTTTTTCATTGCTTGCTGTAAAAGTTCAACCAGCGGCTCTCCTGCATCCAGGAATACCCTGACATATCCTTCTGGTTCAGCAAGGCTGAGTGCCTTTTCCAAGCATACTAATGCTTGGGTCGGATTGGCGTTTTTCTGCCATACAGCAGCCATTATGACCAGCGCCTGAACTTGCCAATAAAGACAATCTTGTGCCTCACACGCAGCTTCGATCTGATCTAAAAGTGCTAATAAATCACTAATTCTGCCTAAATTAAGCAATGTATAGGCAAGCTGAAATGCAATTACATACTGTGGATAATTAAAGTAGCCTATATTTTCCAAAATTACCGAATGAACCCATTGCTCAGCTTCTATGACTTTACCAAATTCAGCTTGTAATCTAGCAAGATAAGCCCTCAATTCACTTTCGAAGTAAACTCCCTGAAACTTCTTTAGTAATGTTTCTGCCTCTTCCAATAGTTTTTCGGCTTGAGGAAAATTGTGCTTTGCTCGATGAAGTCTAGCCAGCACAACACGCCCATAAATCATGGTCCATCGGTCAGCTATTTCGCTTAGCCGTAGAGCGCGTTCAGCCATATGCTCAGATAAGTCTAGAATGTCCCATTCGTAATATATTTCTGCCAGATGTATCAGTAATAATCCACAACTTGGATAATCAAGTTCCCATTCCTTTTCTGCATATTGGAGCCCTTCCTGATAAACCTTTTCAGCTTGTTTAAGTCGTCCTTGTATTGTGTATATTACGGCAAGATTACGATACGCATCAATAATCAAACCTTTTTCTCCCCCTTTTTTAGCTATCGGAACGGCTTGAATGCAAGTTTCGATTGATTTTTCCAACTCGCCACGGTCGCGATGTATAACATACAAATTGAGATAAACAATGCTTCTAATAGTATAAGCTGTCTCAGGCGCTAGGGCCAATGTCTGGTTAGCCAATTCGATGGTGTGCTCAGATTCACCCTTTGAAGCACTAATTACCCCGCGAAAACTAAGTATCTCTGCTTGCAAGGTTCTATACTCAAGATCATCTTTTCGAAGTTGGTCAGTGGATACTCGGTGATCCAATGCTTGTTGGGCGGAATCAAGATAAGATTCTACGGCAATTCTATCCCCTCTATTCCAAATTAACCAAGCATAGTATAGGCTCAACCAAGGATTCCCACGCAAAATGTCATCCGGAAATAAATTAAACCAATGCCAGAGTAGAGTTACATTTCTAGGGATCATCAATTGGAAATAATACTGTCTCAATAAGTGAACTATTTGATCATAGTCTTTGATATAGAAATAATGCTCAATAGACTTTTCGATGAATCTTTGCTGTTCATGCCAAACTGCGGCCTTGCGGTGCAAATCTGCAATTACATTTGGATATATTTGGCCCAAACGTTTACGCAATAATTCTGCAAAGAGGTGATGATATCGATACCAACGTTGCTCATCATCCATTGGGATGATAAACAGGTTGGCACGTTCCAAATTTTCCATTATCAACTGACTATCGGTGCGATCAGTAAGCATATCGCATAATGGAGCGGTTAGGCGATCCAATATTGATGTTCGTAACAGAAACTCCTGCACCGATTCAGACTGACTGTTCAGCACCTCATCAGCCAGGTAATCTAAAATATAGTGGTGGCTGCCGGTAAACGCTGAGACAAAGCTCTGCAGGTCATCGCGACCCTGCATCGAAAGAGCTGCCAGCTGCAATCCAGTAACCCAACCTTCGGTGCGTTGTTCGAGTGCTCCGACCTGGTCTATTGAGAGCGCCACTTTCATGACTTGATTCAGGAACGTGGCTGCCTCCTCAACAGTAAATCGTAAATCAGCCGCGCGGATTTCGATCAATTGATTACGAGCACGCATCCGGGAAAGCGGTATGGGAGGATCCGCACGGGTGAGGATGACCAAGTGCATTTGCGAGGGCAGGTGGTTAAGCAAGTATGTGACAGCTTCATGGATGGGATGATTGGTAATCACATGATAATCGTCAAGAACGAGTGCGAAGGGTTTATCAATCTCCCCCATTTCATTGATCAGACTGGTCAGTATGACCTGGGTGGATAAAGGGGGTGAAGACTGCAACCAGCTCAACGCGGTTTCACCGAAACCGGGCTTAAGGGTTGCTAAAGCGGCTATGATATAAGTTAGAAAAAGCGTGGGGTCATTGTCGTCATTATCGAGAGAAAGCCAGGCAGTAGAATAGTCACACCCCACACCAGCCCGCCATTCACTCATCAGCGTGGTTTTTCCGTATCCAGCAGGTGCTGAAACTAACATTAATCGGCTTGTAAGTCCATTCTGAAGGCGTTCCACCAACCGCGGGCGCGATACGAGGGAAGATCGGGCGGGAGGAAAGTACAGCTTGGTGGTGAGCAGTGTTTGGTCCATCGTTCATTGCCCAATAGATTAACAGGAAACCACTATGTTTAATCATAGCATGATATTGGCAAGCCATATTGGTTTTACTTGCCTCTCATACTAAGATTCTCGCAACGCGACTTGCTAAGTATATGCGGGTTTAGAATCAAAATCTCTCAGCATAACAATATACTTGTTCGTCAAACTACAGCAATTGGTCCCAGCATTACTTGGCATCGAGCGCGTTTTATGGTTGTGGAAGAAGTGATAGTTAGATGTATCTTATATATTTGCTAGGAGAATTTAAATGTGGGAGACTACCTTATACCAAGCAAGTGAGGGTTAAAAACAAAAACCTTCCTTCCGACTGGTTTACGTGGGAGTGATACCGTGTGAGAGTGGAGTGACTCGAACGATTAATCTTCAGCTAAAATAAACTGATTCCAGTAATGACTAATTGAGAATCACCTATTCAAGGATGATAATCAGGTGAATTTTGCGAGATTCAAACCATAGACCTCTTCAATATCTATGAGGCGATTGCCCATTCAAGAAATAATCAGGCAGGACTGGTAAAGTCGATCTTGGTCAATGAAATTCCACTCTCATTGGTGTTTATGATCTTAATCAGTTCTATGAAGATAGAAGGCAAATATATATATATGTACGGGACATTTGTCCCTACTCACACGGGACTCATGCCCATCGACGTTTATCAAAAAAAGAAATATACTCTATTTTGACGATAAAAGAAAAACCGGTAGATTCACCGCCACTCAAGAGAAAATGCATGAAATCTTGTGGACCTGGCGGGATTCGAACCCGCGGCCTCTTCAGTGCGATAGAGGCGCAGGTAGGGGAAAAGGGGGAAAATGCCGTCCATTACGTCTACTATGTGCCAAAATCACCATACTATGCTAGCATATCTGTTCCCAATTGTTCCCGAATTGTACACGCAGTGACCCGATATGCATCGGTATGAAGCAAGGAAAGGCAATCCGCAAACCTGTCCAAATGGGGATTTGATGCAAATGATGTCCATGAAAAATATCGCCTTCACTTCTCTCTTTCGTTCCCCTGATCAAGAAACCTGTCCTGGCTGTCACTCATCGATAGAATTTCTTAGGTATTACTTTTAGGTTAATGAGATTTTTTTGTGCATTCTGGATCGATGGAATATTTGCACCTTACACGGTTTGTTTTTGCGCCTACAAACCTCTGATCCATTTCAAAATTACATGTTATACTACCTCCAAGTCTTTCGTAATTCGTCACTTATAAACTAGAAGTGACGAATTACGAATATATGTCGGGAGCTATTTCATATGGAAGACTTGAACTTACACTTATCTGAATTGAAGAGGACATTTTCCGGTCAGAGTTTTTTCTGCAAGACAAACCTGCGTGATTTTTATCGATCACGATCACCAGAACTATCGGAAAATACTTTTCGGAGAATTTTGTACACATTAGAAAAACGGAACCTGATTCGCAAAATCGATCGTGGCGTTTATACCCTGGGAAACGACCAACCTGGTCATCAGTCGAAAAAGAAATTCATTCCCACCTTTTCTACCGAACTTAGTGCACTAAGTAATTCGATCAAAGCTGCATTTCCATTTGTGGAATATCTCATATGGGAAACTAAATTCCTGCACGAATTCATGCTTCACCAGCCTGGGCAGAATCAAATCATCCTGGAAACCGAAAAAGAAACAGCAGATTCGGTTTTCAATTTCTTGAATGATCGGCACGGGGGTAAAGTTTTTCTACAACCGGATCGGGTAACATTTGAGAGGTATATTCTACCCAGAACTGATAACATCATCGTTTCCAACTTGATCACCCAGTCGCCCCACCAAAAGGTAAACGATATCCCCTGCCCTAAGATGGAAAAAATCCTGGTGGATATTTATGCTGATGATGGAAAATTCTATGTATTTCAGGGACAAGAACTGGTACGCATTTTCGAAACCGTCTTTGAACGTTACCAAATAAGTGAGAAAGCTCTCTTTCGATACGCTGAAAGACGTAAGGTTGGCACCAAAATTCATGCCTTCGTCAACCGGGAAACGAAAATCCCATTATTCCAAAAAAGTGAGGCGAGTCAATGATCTCCACTCAATCGCGCTCCAAAGACTGGATTATGGGAATCAGAGGAACATCCCGTATTCCAACTGACCCGATTTTGATTGAAAAGATGATCCTGGCACTGACACTTTTGGAGAACATGAGTACTAGTGGGCTGGAGTTTATCTTCAAAGGCGGAACTTCCATGCTATTGGTAATGGGGACACCCATGCGATTCTCGATTGACCTTGACATCGTGATGGAAACCGATCGAGGATTGGAAGAAGCTCTCCAGTCAATTCTACAGCAAGGTGTATTCCATCGCTTCGAAGAGGATGAACGTACCAGTCAAGTCCCCAAGCAGCATTTCAAATTCTTTTTCCATTCGACGATAGAGAGAAAAGAAAGCTCGATCCTGGTAGATATTTTGTTTGAAGAAAATCCCTATCCGGTTTGCCAAATGGTTGCCATCCAATCCGATCTTGTTGTAACTGAAGGCGAGATTACGCGAATAAAATGTCCGGCGCCTGAATGCCTTCTCGGGGATAAGCTAACCGCTTTTGCACCGCGAACAACCGGCATACTTTATGGAAAAAACAAAGATCTGGAAATCATCAAGCAGTTATATGATCTTGGATTGCTATTCGATATCGCCACAAACCTGATTCTGGTCGCAACAACTTTTCATACCATCGCTACAAGGGAACTCGCCTACCGAGGGCTAAACGCGATTTCTCCTGCAGATGTGTTGACAGACAGCTTTAACACTGCCTGTCTGATTGGTATGCGTGGCTATGGCTTCGATAAGGAGTACGCCGAATTGTTAAGCGGGATTAAAAAACTAGCAGGCTTTGTGTATGCCGAGTATTTCACACTGGACTCGGCTATCCTATATGCGGCAAAGGTTGCCTATATGTCTGCTTTGATTGGAAAGGGAGGTCAAAATATTTTACGTTTTGATCCGTTGATCAATCTGTCCAGCATGATGATCCAGAATCCAGCTTATAACCGATTGAACAAAGTCAAGAAGACCAGTTCCGAAGCATTTTACTACTTTTATCATGCAATTGAAGGTTAGGTGCGTTTTGTATCAGACCCAATCGCTGTCCTGGCTACTTCATTCATCCATGGAATTTCTTAGGTATTACTTTCGGGTTAATGAAATTTTTTTGTGCTTTCTGAATTGACGGAATATTTGCACATTACAGCCAAATAGGCAGCAAACGTGCAACCTATTACGTTCTAATTTCCGATAATTTCCAAAATCTTTCGCTATGGACCAGAAAATTCCCAAGGAAACAAATTGAAGTTGATTAAACGCGACGGTATAATGCATAAACTATCTGACAATCCCGAGTATGAGAGACCTGAACGATATTAACCATTTGATCGCTGCAACCGAAGCAGAACTCTCAGAGTTGAACACCCGGCGATCTGAACTTATAGCGCGAGTAGCAGAGTTGCAGCGTGAAAAAGCTGCTTTGCTCCAGCTAATTGCATCGCCTGTTCTTGATAATAGGCAGCCAATTGTCACCAACCAATCCTCGCAGGAAGAAAAGTTCGCCCTCTTCCGCAGCCTGTTTCGCGGGCGCGAGGATGTGTATCCCAGGCGCTTCGAGAGCATGAAAACAGGCAAGAAGGGCTACCAACCGGTCTGCCGCAATGAATGGGTCAGCGGGATTTGTGAAAAACCAAAGGTTCGTTGCGAAGATTGTGCCCATCGCGAATTGCTCCCAATCACAGATATCGTTGTTCGAAACCACCTTCAAGGCTTCGATCCCCATGATAGATCAGGGCGTGACTTTACAATTGGCGTCTATCCGATGCTGACAGATGAATCCTGTTGGTTTTTGGCAGTGGATTTTGATAAGGCATCCTGGCAGAAAGATGCCCGTGCATTCCTGGAAACCTGTTTGTTATTGAATGTTCCTGCTGCGTTGGAGCGGTCACGTTCAGGTAGTGGAGGGCATGTCTGGATATTTATTACCGAACCAGTTCCAGCAGCTCTTGCGCGTCAGATGGGAGCTATCCTGCTTACCCAAACCCTGGAGCACCGGCCAGAGATTGGGCTGGACTCCTATGATCGTTTCTTCCCCAGCCAGGATACGCTGCCCAGAGGCGGTTTTGGCAACTTGATTGCCTTGCCATTGCAAAAGAAGCCACGCGAGAATGGGAACAGCGTATTTGTGGATGAACAGTTTATTCTTTACCCAGATCAATGGGCCTTTCTTGCCACACTGCGCCGGATGAGCCAGTCAGACATTGAGGCCGTGGTTAAGCGTGCAGAGAAGCAAGACGAACTGTTGGGCATCCGACTGCCCGTAGTAGATGAGGATAACGATCATCCTTGGGCTGTGCCGCCTTCCAGAAAACGCAAGAATGCACCAGTCATTGGACCGCTACCTGAGCAGCTCGACCTGGTGCTGGAAAACCAAATCTATGTTCCCAAGGCAGATTTGACGCCTTCTTTACGGAATCGTCTGATCCGGCTGGCCGCTTTTCAAAACCCGGAATTCTACCAGGCGCAGGGCATGCGGCTGTCCACCTTTGGTAAGCCCCGGATCATCAGTTGTTGTGAGGATTTCCCAAAACACCTAGGGCTTCCGCGCGGCTGCATGGATGAACTGTTGGATTTGCTTCAATCTCTGCAAGTGAAAGTCGCTTTGACCGATGAGCGCTGTGCAGGCGAGCCGTTGGAGGTTCAATTTCAGGGAATGCTTCGCGATGAGCAACAACAAGCTGCAGATGCTTTGCAACAACATGAAATGGGCGTTCTGGCGGCTTCGACTGCTTTTGGTAAAACAGTAGTGGCGGCTTACTTGATTGCCAAACGTCAGGTGAACACCTTGGTGATCGTTCATCGCCGCCAATTGCTTGACCAGTGGGTGCATGCGTTGAGCCAGTTTCTTGGGCTTTCGCCGAAAGAGATCGGCCAAATTGGCGGCGGTAAACACAAGCCCAACGGCAAACTCGATGTAGCCATGATCCAAAGTTTGAACGAGCATGGGGTTGTGGATGATATCGTGGGCAATTACGGCCACCTGGTAGTTGACGAATGTCATCACATATCTGCCGTCAGCTTTGAGCAAGTGGTGCGGCAGAGTAAGGCCAAATATTTAACTGGCCTGTCTGCTACCGTGACCCGCAAAGATGGACACCAACCGATTATTTTCATGCAGTGCGGACCGGTACGCTACAAGGTCGATGACCGCACACAGGCAGCCAAACGTCCCTTTGAACATAAGGTTGTCGTTCGCCCAACCAGCTTCCGCCTGCCGATATATTTACATAATGCGGTAGCTCATTTCATTCAAGAAGTGTACACCCTACTTGCAAGCGATGAGGCGCGTAATCGGCTGATTATTGATGATGTTATGGCTGCAGTTCGGACTAATCGCTTTCCAGTATTGTTAACCGAACGGCGAGAGCATCTTGAAGCGCTGACTGAGCTGTTGTCCAAGCGTGTTGCGCATGTTTTTGTGATGAAAGGAGGTATGGGCAAGAAGCAGCGCCAGCAACTGGCAGAGCAGATCGCCAATGTTCCGTCTAGTGAATCGCGTGTAATTTTGGCAACCGGGCGTTATCTAGGCGAAGGTTTTGATGACGAGCGATTGGACACTTTGTTCCTGGCTTTGCCAATTTCCTGGCGCGGCACATTAACCCAGTATGCCGGTCGTTTGCACCGGTTGAACGCGACCAAAAAGGAAGTGATCATCTACGATTATGTGGATTTTGACATCCCTGTACTGGCAAAAATGTATGCCAAAAGGCGAGCAGGATACAAAGCGATTGGATATGAGGTCGAAATCCCAACCGCCAGTAATAAACCAGCGCAACTGGCTTTAGTAGACCTATAAGCCTCACTCTAATCTTATAACCTTATCCATATATGGTGCATAAACTCAATCCAATTCCACCTGACAGCCGATTCGTCCAGGAGTAAGCCACCTACCCACTAAAACAGCTTTAATCTCCGCGGAGTATAGAATATTTTCACAATACAAGGTAATTCAGTGGACCTTTTGTGTCCTTATTGCGATTTATATTTTCTGACGAAGATACTGGATTAAAATCCATGGATATTCGGGACATTTGTCCATATCCATTCGGGACATCTGCCCATCGATTTTCATTAAGAAAAGAAATACAATATTTTTGAACGATTAAAGAGAACAAGAAAAACCAGGCCATTCGCCACTACTCAGATGAAATTGCATAATATCTTGTGGACCTGGCGGGATTCGAACCCGCGGCCTCTTCAGTGCGATAGAGGAGCAGGTAGGGGATAAAGAGAAAAAAGCCGTCCAATACGTCTATTATGTTCCAAAATCACCATACTGTGCTAGCATATCTGTTCCCAAATTGTTCCCGAATTGTTCCCGCAGTATGAAGCAAGGAAAGGCACCCGTAGCCCTGTCCAAAGGGGGATTTGATGCAAATGAAGTCCATGAAAAAACATCGACTTCACTTTTCTCTTTGGTTCGCCTGATCAAGAAACCCTTCCTGGCTTCACTCATCCATAGAATTTCTAAGGGTTTACTTTTGGGTTAATGATATTTTATGTGCATTCTGAATGGACGGAATATTTGCATCAACAGCCTTAACTTTTAGATGAAGTATTTCTTCAGAGCATCCTTTGGGTAGTACAATCTCATGGTTTGGTTTTACTATCAACGTAATTCATTCTAGTTGACATCCTCAATGCGGTCGTTCCATCTTCTTTTACGACATAATCTACGATCGCTGCTATATCCCCTGGACAGGCTTCCTCCAGAGTTACATTTTCACCATTCGGCACTTCAGTAAAAATATCATAGTTACAAGTAACTGTCGTGCCATTGCGCGGATCATACTCTCTGAGGGTTCCTACCTTGGTCTTAGAATCTATCTCACTGTAGTAATACTCTGTTTTTACGCCAGTCTCTGCTACCCAATGGCCTACAAGTCGGCTTGACGGTGTAGATAGGTCACGACTGCAACCGGATAAAATGAGCATAAGTATTACTGCAATAACCAGGTAACTCCAATATTTCTTCATTGCTGTTCTCCTTTACTATTCTTGACTATCTAACTGATGTAATCCATTAGAGCATCTACTGTATATCAAGAATTACGACGACTCCTGCATCGATCCTATCCT
>Ga0315292_10001113_pt1 | contig 13939 bp, 17 predicted proteins | sample YL17G13_0_MG_FD_204029 | JGI IMG/M metagenome (GOLD analysis project Ga0315292, IMG submission 204029) | Sediment microbial communities from Yellowstone Lake, YNP, Wyoming, USA - YL17G13_0 | ecosystem: Environmental > Aquatic > Freshwater > Lake > Sediment | place: USA: Wyoming | collected... | reverse complement strand
TTCTACAAGTATGCAATATCCCCCTACCTTAGGCCGTCATGCCGGCACATCCCGACATGTTCGCAATATGCACTTGATGCCCTGAGAATGCATGGACCCCTGAAGGGATCATTTCTTGCCATTACCAGGATTCTCCGCTGCAGACCGGGAGGTACTCATGGTTATGACCCGGTACCGCTGTTGTGGATTAAAAGATTTAGTCCTTTCAGGCACTATAAGAAATGCAACAGGCTGAAGTAGTATGATTATTTCGGATTTCGGATTAACGATTTCGGATTTTTAAAATCCACAATCCAAAATCCGAATTCCGAAATCCTTTATTTAAAAATTCAGTTCTTCTTTAAGATGACCGAATCCAGTGCGGCTTACAGGGAGCTTATCCCCCGATTTAAGAATGGCAACATGGTTATCCTTTCCATAGGGTTCGATTCTCTTTATTTCGGAAACCCTGACTATATAAGACCTGTGTACCCTTACAAAATCGGTTTTTGAAAGATTATCTTCATAGAACTTCATAGTTTGCTGTTTTAAAGCTTTGCCTTCAGTGTGGTAGATCATCACATAATCATCCTGGGCTTCAACATATTTTACATTTTCAACTGGTATCAGGTTAATTGCATTTCCTTTCCTGACAACAATCCTGTTGACCGGAGGAGACTGATCTGGTTTTTTTGCAAGGATCTGACTGGCAGGTTCTGTATTCCCGGCGCCTGATTGTATCTTATCAGCAGCTTTTTTAACAGCATCCAGGAATCGTCTTTTTGGAAAGGGTTTAAGAAGATAATCAACAGCATTAAGCTCAAAAGCTCTTATTGCAAACTGATCATAGGCTGTTGTAAAGATGACCTCAGGTTTTTCAGTAACAACCTCAAGCATTTCAATTCCTGTAAGTCTTGGCATCTGGATATCAAGGAAAACAAGATCGGGTTTCATTAATGAAATTGTTTTCAACCCTGAAAATCCATCGCCACATTCGGTGATCACATCTATATAATCCAGATCTTTCAGATAATGTCTGATTATATCCCTTGCCGGGGCCTCATCATCAATTATTACGGTTCTGATCTTTTCCATCGCTTTTATGTTACAAATCGTTGATAAATTTACCTAGATTTATCTTAATTAAAGGCCTCTGCAGGTATAAAAAGTGATACTGAATAGATCCCGTTCTGCTTTGTTGCTTTTATTGACGCCCGGTTTCCGTAAAACAGATCAAGCCTTCTGGAAACATTCAGTAAACCAGTACCTGTACCTTTTGCTGACGATGGTGCCAGATCATAATCATTACTAATTACTATTTCAACATATCCGTTGCCACAGGCTATTTTTGTTTTTATGCTTACACTATCTGTACTTTCATAAACCCCATGCTTTACAGCATTTTCATAAAGCGGCTGAAGGAGCATTATCGGGATTTTGGTTTCAAGGCATTTTTCATCGATGATTTCTTCAGTTGTCAATCTATCGCCGAACCGGACTTTTTCAATTTCGAGGTACAATCGGAGGTTTTCGAGCTCACTTCTCAGGGAAACAGGCTGTTCATCCTTTTTGGACAAAGAATACCTCATGAATTCCGACAACTTTATTACCATCTCCCTGGCTTTATCCGGATCAGTAATTGTCAGTGAGCTAACCGAATTTAGGCTGTTAAAAAGGAAATGCGGATTGATCTGTGATCTCAGCATTTTAAGCTCGGTCTCCTTGACAAGGCTTTCAAGCCTCGCCTCTTTGGCATTCTTTTCTGACAGCCTGTAAAGACTTATAAAAAGGTAATACGCAAGAACGATGAGTCCGTAGATAAAAACTCCTGTACCAACCCTGTAGGGGAAAGTTGCTTCCCAGTAAGCCTGGTAGTCATTTACCTTTGGAAGTATCAGCTGCACTAAATACTTTGTTATCAGCACCCATAGTGTTACAGATATTGCACCGCTGAAGACAAGATTAGCAATTATTGCAGTGGTCCTGCTGCTTGTTGAATTGAAATACCTGAAGGGATACCATAACGACAAACCAATTCCGGAGTATATTATGAGAGATAATATTCCGTCAGGGATAGAGGCATTTGAAAAACTCCCATATGAATAATAGTACAAAAGCAGCTGGCCCAGCGTAATGAAAAGCCATACCAGCCACCATATTATCAGTCTTGAACTGTTCGCAAGTACGGGATGCTTCATCCAGCTTAAAACTTAATAGCTTTTTACTTCTCCGCCCCCAAAAATAACGGCTCCTTTTATAAGCAGATGCTTTGCTGAATCTACTGACCTTCCGGGGTTCAGTTTGCGTGAATCACTGAATCCGCCCAGTATGGGAGTAACCTGAATAGTGACGTACCAGTCATCCGGGACAATTATGGTAGCCCCTCCGAACACACATGCGATCTCAAGTTCAGAGGCACCAGGAGCAAGATTTGCCTTTGTAAGATCGAGTTCAATGCCACCAAAGACAGCTGAAATTTTTCCGCCTTTAAAATTCTGCGAGACTATCTGGCGTTCCCCACCGCTGAACACATTTACATAATCGACATAATCATCCCCGACAATTCCCTTTGAAGATACTGCGTTCCAGCCCCGGCGTCTGGAGACTATAAATACTATTCCAATAATTATGAATATCGAAGGCCAGAACATGTTATACATATGAAAAGTTTCACGGAAAACGAGTGGTATCATGAAAAAGCCGCCTACTGCCATAACTATAACACCCGCTGATTTTTCAGTTGCTCCAAGCGTCATAACAAAGCCAATGGCGACCAGCAGCATGGGCCAGCTGAAAATAACATTATCAATGAATTCCGGAAAGAATCCTGTATTTCTTATTACAAGAAACAGACCTGCCAGAACAAGTACCACACCTATCAAAGTCTTATTATTGGCAGGAGGACGATTATCATGATCTATCTTGCCATCTTCTCCTTTAAACGGACGGCGTCCGTCTCTGAAATCTTCTTGTGTTTCCATGGATTTAATTATTTTTGAAGTTAATAGTTTTTTTATTTCTCCTGAAGAGGGATGAAATTATAAAACCCAGTCCAATCAGAACAATCACTGCCGGCCAGTAGATCGATCTGACAATGTCAGGTAATGCGTAGTCCCTGTTTTCGATGAAAAACCAGGTTCCGATTGAAATCAGTGCCAGTCCACCTGTGAACTGAAGGTTCAGAAGAAGCAGCGCACCAATGAATACAAGTGCTGTCTCCCAGGTGAAATATTCTTTTACGCTTCCCAGTTGCAGCAAATCATTCGTTGCGACCAGGAGAGCAAGTCCCAGAACAATAAGGAACAATCCAACCCCTACCTGAGGATGATGTTCTTTATGCCTTTCAAAGAGATGGTTCCTGTTTTTCATCATATAATAATTTATTTTAATGGTATGATGGAACCTCCATGTAACTTATAATTATACTCATATGTTTGTGTAATTTAATACATGGAGGTTTCATGACTTTTTAGTTTATTCTGTATCAAAAATACAATTGAAAACAATTATTGGTAAATTATAATCGGTAAGATGCAGTAAAAAACCGGCAGATGGTCTTTTTAAGCATTTAATGTTACTTTTTTGTTGATAATTTTTTTAATTGGAGAAGGATTTATATTTTTGCAGACCAAAATTTTCAAAGATGTCCCGATTATTTGCGATACCAGTAAGCGGAATTAAAGACGGACATCACATATTTGAGTTTGAGGTTGATAAAGAGTTTTTTGACTTGTTTGAAGAATCGGAGGTAAAGGAAGGTGAGCTGATGGTGGTTACCAGGGTGAACAAGAGCCCCACGCATATTGAGGTGGATATTGGAATTTCAGGTAATGTCAGGATTTGCTGCGACAGGTGTCTTGAGATTTTTGATCACCCCGTTAAATGTGAAAACAGACTGCTTGTAAAGTTTGGGCATGAAAGGGACGAAAGTGATCCGGAAATTATAACTATACCTCGCGATGAGCATCAATTGGATCTTAACCAGTATATTTATGAATTTATTCATCTTGCGCTACCGATCCAGAGAATTCACCCCGATAATGCAGAAGGGATAAGCACATGCGACCCCTTTATGCTTGAGAAGCTGAAAGAACACCTGGTTGAAGAGGAGCCAAGCAATGATCCCAGGTGGGACGAATTAAAAAAACTTATGAATGATAATTAAAAAAGAGTAAAATGGCACATCCCAAACACAAACATTCGAAGACAAGAAGAGATAAGCGCAGAACACATTATAAAGCTACAGCTCCGACTGTAGGGACCTGCTCTAACTGCGGATCTTCAGTCCAGTATCACAGGGTATGTCCTGAGTGCGGCTATTACCGGGGAAAACTTGCAGTTGAGAAAAAGGCAACAGCCTGATTTTCTTAATCAAATTATTGAAATATGAAAATTGGCGTTGATGTTATGGGCGGTGATTTTGCACCCGATGCTATTATTGAAGGTGCAGTTGATACCCTGAAGCATTTGTCTGCTGATGAAACACTTTATCTTCTGGGGGATGAAGGATCTATTCTGAGGAAACTTGACGAGATGAAGATCGCCCGGTCATTATTCATGATTGTTCCGACCTCACAGGTTATTGAGATGGGCGATCATCCTGCAAAAGCATTTTCACAGAAGAAAGATTCGAGTATTGCGATTGGATATGCGATGCTGAAAAACAATCTTCTTGATGGTTTTTGCAGTGCAGGAAATACCGGAGCTATGCTTGTCGGAGCCAGCTATACTGTAAATGTCATCCCGGGAGTCTTCAGACCGGCTCTGGCAACGATACTTCCCTGTATTGACGGGCGTGATTCTGTAATACTTGATATCGGACTTAATCCTGATTGCAAACCGGATGTCCTGCTTCAATACGGGATCCTTGGAAGCCTTTATGCAAAGTTTGTCCTTGGGATAGATAACCCCTCAGTCGGGTTGCTGAATATCGGTGAGGAGGAGACGAAAGGTACCTCTGCTGTTAAGGCGGCATTTGAACTGATGAAGGAGCATCCCGGTTTGAATTTTACGGGAAATGTCGAGGGTCACGCTCTTTTCCATGAGAATATTACTGATGTGGTGGTTTGCGATGGTTTCGTTGGAAATATAGTTCTTAAACAGGCTGAAGCATTTTACTCTATTTCAAAGAAAATAAACATTTCTCATCCGTTTATTGAGCGTTTCAATTTTGAAAATATAGGCGGAACCCCAATCGTGGGAATAAACGCCAACGTGGTAATTGGTCATGGCATCTCGAAGAGAAAAGCCGTGATGAACATGATTCTTCAGACCAGGGCTGTTGTTAAAGCAACCCTGTCGCAGAAGATTATTGAAGCTATTTAATATGGGAAATATCCGGGCTGCAATAACCGGAATTCATGCCTGGGTTCCGGAATATAAGCTCAACAATTTTGAACTTTCAAAATTGGTTGATACTTCCGACGAATGGATAATGCAGAGAGTCGGAATAAGGGAGCGAAGGATCCTGAAAGGTGAAGACATGGGGACTTCTTACCTTGGTGAAAATGCTGTCAAAGGACTTCTTGAAAAGACAAGGACCTCACCCGATGAGGTTGACCTGCTTATATGTGCCACCGTTACCCCCGATATGCAATTCCCGGCAACAGCCAATATAATTTCTGATAAGGTCGGGATAAAGAATGCATTCAGCTTTGACCTTGGAGCTGCCTGCTCGGGTTTCATTTTTGCCCTTCAGACAGGTGCTACTTTTATTGAAACCGGCAAATATAAAAAAGTAGTAATAGTGGGAGCCGATAAGATGTCATCAATAACCGACTACACTGACAGGACAACCTGTCCTCTCTTCGGGGATGCTGCAGGCGCAGTCCTGCTGGAACCGACAACCGGAGACTCCGGGATTATTGATTATATTTTTCATGTTGACGGCTCGGGACGCAAGTTTCTTCATTTAAAAGCCGGAGGATCAGCGAGGCCTGCCTCGCATGAGACAATTGATGCCGGGGAGCATTATGTTTATCAGGAAGGTCAGAGTGTATTCAAATTTGCCGTTTTAAATATGGCCGATGTAGCTGCAGAGATTATGGAACGTAATAATCTTAAAGCTGATGATATCGCCTGGCTGGTGCCTCATCAGGCAAATCTCAGGATTATTGATGCTACAGGAAGAAGAATGGGATTACCACCCGAAAAGGTCATGATAAATATCCAGAATTATGGGAATACCACTGCAGCCACTATCCCGTTGTGTCTGTGGGAATATGAAAAAAAGCTTAATAAGGGAGACAAGATCATTCTCGCTGCTTTCGGAGGTGGATTTACTTGGGGCGCAATGTATCTCAAGTGGGCATATGATCCGGAATAGATTCACTGCCATGCTTTAAGCACCTCCTTTTAATTTCCTCCAAAGGGGGGAAAAATGTTCAACATTTAATTTTTCCTTGCAATAGTTTTTATATTTGTGAGTTATTAAGTTTGTATATATAATTCTGGGAAAAAATGGGAAAATTTAATGAGACTGACAACACTACAATCAATCTTATCAGTAACGGTACCGAAATAACCGGAGATATAAAATCAAACGGTGATATACGAATTGACGGATTGCTTACCGGAAACCTTACAACAAAAGGTAAGGTTGTGATAGGACCCACCGGAAAAGTCAAAGGTGAGGTTTATTGCAAAAACTCTGAGGTCTCAGGAAATGTGGAAGGCAGAATCTCTGTGAGTCAGCTTCTTACACTAAAAACAGATTCAAAAATATCCGGGGATATTATTACTTTCAAGCTATCAATTGAACCAGGCGCAAAATTCACCGGAAACTGCAAAATGAGTGAAAGCGAAAATAATGAAGGAGAATCTTTCACAAGGACAAAAGAACCAGAAAAGAACTCCGAAAAATCCGGGAAGTAAAGGATTCGGGGATTTCGGAAAATATACAGGGCTTGCATTCCAGATGATAGCAGTTATCCTGGTTATGACATGGGGCGGAATCAAGCTTGATAAACTTATTGGATTATCAACCCCTGTTTTTACAATCATACTTTCTCTTTTAGGTGTTTTTGCAGGTATCTACATTGCCGTCAAAGATTTTATAAAGTGATCATTGATCCCGGTGTCATTTAAAAAGGTTATTACAGGATTGCTTCTTCTTGACCTGGCTATTTTAATGACCGGATACTTCCTGACATCTTTCCCCGCCATAAAGCTTCCATTCAGCGATATTATAATACTGACTTTTTGTTATTCAGTTATTGCAGGTATATCCCTTTTTGTTTTTTGTAAAGGAGAAGGTAAAGATCCTGGCTCACAAACGATACATATTCTGGTTGCTATTACAGTTAAGATGCTTCTTGAAATGGTCTTTGCCCTTATCTGGTTTCGGGTATTAAAAAAAACTTACCCGTTTACACTTTTAATGTTTTTTGTCTTATATTTAGCATTCTCATTGTATTCACTGATCTTTATGTTGAACACATTGAAACGCAAATCTTTATAATACTATATTGATTTCACGATGCGACCTGCCAAAAGTATTCTCTTCAGTCTGCTTATTCTGATGTACCCAGTAATCCTTTCGGCCCAGGAGGAACATATGGCTCAGGAGGAAAAGCCGGAATTTGATGCCAGCACATTTATCCTTGATCATATTGCCGATTCTCACGAATGGCATCTGCTTACACTGAAGGACGGGAGAAATGTTGCACTCTATCTTCCTGTGATTCTTTATACCAAAGAGAAAGGATTTGATATTTTTTCCTCAAGAAAGCTGGCTCACGGAAATGTTTACAAAGGTTATAAGCTTGAAGAGGAGGGGGATCTGAAAGGTAAAATTGTTAGTGTTCATGAGGCAGGAGGAGTGGATGAAGAAAACCTGCCGCTCGATCTATCGATGACAAAAACTGTTGTGGGGATGCTGGCAGCCGCTCTTATAGGGCTTTGGCTGTTTATCTCCCTTTCCCGCTCCTACAGGAAAACCGGTATAAGCCATCCAAAAGGGATACAGAGCTTTCTCGAACCTGCTGTCCTGTTTGTCCGTGATGATATTGCAATACCAAATATCGGAGAGGAGAGATATGAAAAATATATGCCCTATCTTCTTTCCGTGTTCTTTTTTATTCTGATAAACAACCTTATGGGGCTGATTCCTTTTCCTCCCCCATTTGGAGCAAATGTTACAGGGAATATTGCTCTTACATTTGTGCTTGCCTTATGTACATTTCTGATTACACAGTTCAGTGGGAACAAAACCTACTGGAAACATATTATAGCTGCTCCGGGTGTCCCAATCTGGCTTTTACCGGTCATGATACCTGTGGAAGTTATAGGGCTCATTTCAAAACCATTTGCACTGATGATCCGATTGTTTGCAAACATAACAGCAGGCCATATAATCGTATTAAGCCTCCTATGCCTTATTTTCATTTTTGATTCACTTGCAATAGCACCTATTTCGATCATCTTTGTGATCTTCATGGATTGCCTCGAACTTCTGGTAGCATTCCTTCAGGCATATATTTTCACTCTGTTGTCAGCTCTCTTTATAAGTATGGCTATACCTTCAGAACATCATTAATAATTGTTAAACTAATTTTAAAATTATGACAGGAAGTACATTTGCAGCAATTGGTGCAGGACTTGCAGTAATAGGCGCAGGACTTGGTATTGGCAGGATAGGCGGTTCAGCAATGGATGCCATTGCACGTCAGCCGGAAGCCTATTCAAAGATCCAGCTTGCAATGATTATTGCTGCTGCTCTTATTGAAGGGGCAGCACTGTTTGCAATTGTTGTCGCTCTTATTACAAAATAAGAGAAGAGGTCTTGAAGCCTGCAACGGTTGGTTGCAGGCCTTCATTATTATAAACTGATTTAATTCTAAAGATATGGTAATATTAGCTAACAGTCTTACTTCACCGGGGATTGGTCTTGTTTTCTGGTCAGTCCTTATTTTTGGATTGTTTTTTCTTCTTCTGTCACGATTCGCCTGGAAACCGATACTGAGTGCAGTGAAGGCCCGCGATGAAATGATAAAAGGATCACTAGCATCTGCCGAAAAAGCCAGGAAAGAGATGGCAAAGCTTCAGAGCGATAATGAAGCTATTCTGAAAAAAGCCAGGGAAGAGCGCGAAGGGATCCTGAAAGAGGCGCGTGATATACGTGATAAATTGATAGCGGAAGCCAAAGGCAAGGCGTCGGAGGAAGCTGAGAAACTTATTGAAAAGGCCAGGGCAGGTATAGAAAGGGAAAAGACAATTGCTCTTGCTGATATTCGCGACCAGGTGGCAGGCCTCTCTATTGAAATTGCCTCAAAAGTGCTTGGAGAAAAGCTTAAACAAACGGGTGAGCAGCAAAAACTTATAGAGAACTATCTGAAAGAAGTTGATTTCAATAAAAACTAGACAGCTGTTTAATAATGAACGAAAGCAGAATATCAGTAAGGTACTCAAGAGCCCTTTTCCAATCAGCTCTCGGTAAAAAGATTCTCGACAGGATTAACCAGGATATGCTCCTTATTAAAGAAATTTGTCACCTTCCCGAGATGAAAGAGCTGCTTACCAATCCTGTTATCAGACCTTCTAAAAAATCAGAAATACTCCATAATTTGCTTGAGAAGGATTTCCATAAACTTACTTTATCCCTCATCGATCTTGTTGTTAAAAACGGAAGGGAAAGGTACATACCTGCCATAGCAAGGGTGTTCGTTCACGAGACCATGAAATATAATGGAATCACCGAATCTCTTCTTACCACTGCGGTTAAGGTTGATCCATTGATTAAAAAACAGGTTTCCGACCTGATCGCAAATCTGTTTAAAACGAAAGTTGACCTTAAGGAAAATATTGATGAAACTATTATCGGAGGATTTATCCTGAAAGTAGATGATAGCTTCATAGATGCAAGTATAAGGAATAAACTCAGGAAAATAAGAAAGGAACTTATTGCCTGAACAATATGAACATGGCTTTAGCCTTAATAGTCAGATCTTTAAAGTATAACAAAATATGGCAAACATTAAACCAGCAGAAGTTTCAAAAATCCTCAGACAGCAGCTTGAAGGTATTCAGACCGGCGTTCAGCTCGAAGAGGTAGGCACTGTTCTTGAGGTTGGAGACGGAATTGCAAGGATTTACGGACTTTCGAATGCCGAATCAAATGAGCTCATTGAGTTCGAAAATGGTATCGAAGCAATAGTCCTCAATCTTGAAGAGGATAATATAGGGGCTGTTCTGCTCGGACCAACAGAAGAAATAAATGAAGGGGATATTGTTAAACGTACTGGCAGGATTGCATCAATTATGGTAGGCGAAGGATTGCTTGGCAGAGTAATTACTCCCACAGGCCAGCCGCTTGACGGTAAAGGTCCCATTGAGGGAGAACTGTTTGAGCTCCCTTTTGAAAGAAAAGCACCGGGTGTGATATTCAGACAGCCGGTAAAACAACCTCTTCAGACAGGTCTTAAAGCCATCGATGCCATGATCCCCATTGGAAGGGGGCAGAGGGAACTTATTATCGGCGACCGGCAGACGGGCAAAACAGCTATAGCAATTGACACTATAATAAATCAGCGAAGTAATTTCGAAAAGGGGAAACCGGTTTACTGTATTTACGTTGCGGTCGGGCAGAAGGGCTCTACAGTCGCCAATATTGCAAAAACCCTTGAGGAGTATGGGGCTCTTGATTATACTGTTATAGTTCTTGCAACAGCCTCCGACCCTGCTGCTTCTCAATTCTATGCTCCCTTTGCAGGAGCTGCTATCGGAGAATTCTTCCGCGATACCGGACGGGATGCGCTCATTATTTATGACGATCTCTCAAAACAGGCAGTTTCTTACCGGGAAGTTTCACTTCTTCTTCGCCGGCCACCCGGCCGTGAAGCATACCCTGGCGATGTTTTCTACCTCCATTCGAGACTCCTTGAAAGAGCTGCCAAGATAATTGAATCGGATGAGGTGGCAAGGCAGATGAACGATCTTCCGGAATCGATTCGACATCTTGTAAAAGGAGGAGGATCACTTACTGCTTTGCCAATCATCGAAACCCAGGCAGGTGACGTCTCAGCATATATTCCTACAAACGTGATCTCGATAACCGATGGACAGATATTTCTCGAGTCAAGTCTCTTCAATTCCGGTGTACGACCTGCAATAAATGTCGGAATCTCGGTTTCAAGAGTCGGAGGCAATGCCCAGGTGAAAGCAATGAAAAAAATTGCCGGAACACTGAAAGTCGATCAGGCTCAGTACCGTGAACTTGAAGCTTTTTCGAAATTCGGTTCCGATCTTGATGCCTCAACACTTGCTATCCTGAATAAGGGTGCAAAGAATGTTGAGATACTGAAACAGCCTCAGTACGCTCCCGTTCCTGTGGAGAAACAGATCGCAATAATATATTGCGGGACTTCCGGATTACTTAAGGATGTTCCTATAAACAAAGTAAAGGAATTTGAAAATGAATTCATCGAGCATCTCGAACTTAACCACAGGAATATTCTTGATCAGCTTGGAGCAGGAACTCTGAACAATGACATTACAAATATTCTTGAAAAAACAGCTCTTGAACTTGTGCAGAAATACAAACTATAAGAGTCTTTCAAAACTGAACTAATAAATCTTGAATGGCGAATTTAAAAGCTATAAGGATCAGGATCACTTCAGTGAAGTCAACCCGCCAGATTACGTCGGCAATGAAGATGGTGGCTGCTGCCAAGCTGAGAAAGGCACAGGATAAAATTGTAAGGTTGCGACCATATGCAAACAAGCTGCAGGAGATACTTCTGAACCTGTCACAAAGCCTGGCTGATTCTGAAGTGGAAAATGTATTCAGCAGATCATCTTCACCCGAAAAAATTCTGATAGTTATCATAACATCAAACAGGGGCCTCTGCGGTGCATTTAATTCAAATGTTATAAAAGAGGCAAAAAGAGTAATCGCAGATAATTATCTTGAACAATATAAAAAGAGCAATGTGAAGTTTCTTGCGGTAGGTAAAAAAGGTTTTGATTATCTCAGGAAGCAGAATCTGAATATTTCATCCGAAGGCAACGATCTTCTTAATAATTTAACGTTTGAAAGAGTCTCTGCTGTTGCCGAAAATGTTATGAACAGCTTTATCCTCAGGGAGGTCGACAGGGTTGAAATAATTTACAACCATTTTAAAAATGCTGCAGTGCAACTGCTTACCACCGAAGTTTTCCTGCCAGTTGAAAAACCTAAGGAAGCAGGAAAATCATCCGTGCCTGTCGACTATATATATGAGCCTGACGAGGAAGCCATTGTAAAGGAACTTATACCTAAATCGCTTAAAATACAGTTTTATAAAGCAGTGCTAGATTCTTTTGTTGCAGAAAACGGAGCACGGATGACAGCAATGCATAAAGCCACTGATAATGCCACTACTATGATCCGCGAACTGACGCTTCAATACAATAAAGCGCGTCAGGCGGCAATAACAAACCAGATTCTTGAGGTTGTAAGCGGAGCCGAAGCGCTTAAAGGATAATAGCCTAATTATAGATTGCTGAAAGAAAAATGTACAATCAATCGGGACTAAAGAGAATTATTAATACTGCACTGGTTAACCTTTCCTATAATACTGAATCAGAGAAGCTTATTGATCCGGTTAAGTATGTTCTTTCGATGGGAGGAAAAAGGTTGCGTCCGGTCCTTGCCCTGATGGCATATAACCTTTTCAGCGATACAATTGATGATGCCGTAATGCCTGTAACCGGACTTGAAATTTTCCATAATTTTACTCTGGTTCATGATGATATCATGGATAAAGCCACAGTCAGACGGGGATTCCCAACAGTTCATAACAAGTGGAACTTTAACCAGGCAATTCTGTCAGGTGATGTCATGACATTTATTACAAATGAATGTTTTCTTCAGTCACCCTCGCATTTGCTGCAAAAGGTTTTCCGTGTTTTCAACAAAGCTGCAATTGAAGTATGTATAGGGCAGCAGCTCGATATGGATTTTGAGAAAGCAGTGGTAGTGTCGCATGAAGAATACCTCAGGATGATTGAACTTAAAACCGCAGTTTTGATTGCTGCATCAGTCAAAATAGGAGCCATGTTTGGAAGTGCCGATGAGAAAGAAGCGGAAGCTCTTTATGAATACGGCAGGAACCTAGGACTTGCATTTCAGATTCAGGATGATATCCTTGATACATACGGTGATATTAAAGTATTCGGTAAGACTTCGGGAGGAGATATAATTGCGGGGAAGAAAACAATGCTTTACGTTAAGGCATCTGAGATTGCCTCGCCTGAGCAGAAAAAGAAACTGCACGACATTTATTCCTCTGAAACAGCCGACCACTCAGCCAAGATAAAGTCGGTAACTGAAATATATGATCAGCTGAATATTAAAAACATCTCCGAGAACCTGTCAAATGATTATCTCAGGACCGCTTTATATTCTCTTGAAAAGGTTAGTGTGCAGCAGGAACGGAAGGCAGAACTGATACTCATGACGGGTTCACTTGAGGGACGTGATCATTGAAAATGGAAATGAGAAACCGGAAACTGATAGTAAAAGGAAGTAATATATTTTATAAACCTCTATAAACAATTCGGATTTATGGCAAAGAATATAGGAAAGATCAGCCAGATTATAGGTCCAGTGGTTGATGTAACGTTTGAAAGACAGGGAATGGAAATGCCTGATATATATGATGCTCTTGAGATAAAGAGGAAAGATGGTTCAACTCTTGTTGTGGAGTGCCAGCAGCATATAGGTGAGAATACAGTCAGAACAGTGGCAATGGACTCTACCGATGGCTTGCGGAGAGGAATGGAAGTTATTGCTACCGGATTGCCTATCACCATGCCTATCGGTGAACAGATCAAGGGACGTCTGATGAACGTTACAGGTGAAGCAATTGATGGTATTGGTGCACTCGATAAGAAAGGAGGATACCCTATACATCGTAAACCCCCCAAATATGATGAGCTTTCAACTGAAAAGGAGGTCCTTTATACAGGAATTAAGGTAATA
>Ga0315292_10001110_pt1 | contig 13948 bp, 14 predicted proteins | sample YL17G13_0_MG_FD_204029 | JGI IMG/M metagenome (GOLD analysis project Ga0315292, IMG submission 204029) | Sediment microbial communities from Yellowstone Lake, YNP, Wyoming, USA - YL17G13_0 | ecosystem: Environmental > Aquatic > Freshwater > Lake > Sediment | place: USA: Wyoming | collected... | reverse complement strand
TTCCGCCGGGAAGATGTACTTCTGGAGCCAGTCCATCAGGGCCATGTCGTCCGCGAGGCCGCGGTACATGACCATCGGCGCGTGCCCGTGGGTATTGATGAGTCCGGGGATCACCACCGAGCCTTCGGCCCGGATGGTGTCGCGGCCCGTGTACAGCTTTGCGATGGCGTCGGGCGTATCGACGGCGACAATCTTCTCCCCGTCGATCGCCACGGCCCCCGGCGCGAGAATCCGCCGCCCGCCGTCCATCGTGACCACTGTCCCGCCCGTGACGATGAGGCTGACCCGGGTTTGGGCGGCAGGCGCCGCCCCGAGACTCGCGACGGCCCCGGCCACCAGCACCACCAGCGCCACCCACCGGCACCACGCTGGAGAAGGCATTTTCATGTCGTCCATGCCTGCGATTGTACCGTAGAGCCGGCGTTCCCCGTGGAGGCCGGGACTTCCGCCTCCGCGCGAAGCGCTTCGGCGCGACACGCCGAAGCCTCGGCAGCGGCAGTCAGTCCCGGCATCCCCGCGCGAGCAACCCCCTTCCCGGCTCGCGCGGCGGTGGCGGCCTCCCCGGGCCTTCGTGTATAGTTTGCGCGTGGCGGTCAGACTCGTCGATCATCCGCTCGTCCAGGACATCCTGCTCTCGCTGCGCGACGTCGCGACGGAACCGGACAGTTTCCGCCGGATGGCCGTGCGCATCAGCGTGCTGCTGGCCGCCGAGGCGCTCCGTTCGCTGCCCGTCCGCGAGGCGACAGTCCAGTCGCCGCTGGGCGAAGCCCACGGGCACCGCGTCGCGACCGATGTGGTCGTCGTGCCTGTCCTCCGGGCGGGGCTGGGGATGCTGGATGCGGTGCTCGAACTGGTGCCTGGCGCGCGCGTCGGCCACATCGGGCTGCAGCGGGATGAGATGACGGCGGTCGCGATGCGGTACTACGCCAAGTTTCCTCCGGGGCTGGCGGACAGTCACGTGCTGATGATCGATCCGATGCTGGCGACCGGCGGCAGCGCCGTCGAGGCCGTCGACCTCCTGAAGGAAAACGGCGCCCGGCGCATCCAGATCCTCTGCATCGTCGCCGCGCCTGAGGGCATCGCGCTGGTCGAGCGCCACCATCCGGATGTGGACATCTTCACGCCCGTCATCGACCGCTGCCTGAACGAGCGCAAGTTCATCGTGCCGGGCCTGGGCGACTTCGGGGACCGGCTGTACGGCACGTTGTGACACAGGTGCCATGAGCCAGCAACCCGGCGACACGACGCGGCGTCAACCAGGCGGCAACGAACTCCGACGCCGCGCGACGGACGCGCGCCGGTGGGCGACGGCGATCACGCACATCGCGCCGAACGAGGTCGAGATTCGCGGATACCCGGTGGACGAGATGATGGGCCGCCTCGCCTTCGCCGACGCCATCTACCTCCTGCTGCGCGGCGAACTGCCGACACCGGCGATCGGCAAACTGTTTGGCGCGGTGCTGGTGTCGTCGCTCGACCACGGAGCGACGCCGCCCTCGACGATTGCGGCGCTCAATGTCGCCACCACGGGCGCCCCGCTGCGCGACGCCGTCGCCGCCGGCATCATGGGCTTCGGGGCCCACCACGGCGGAGACATCGAACCGTCAATGCGGTTCCTGCAGGAGGGCCTCGCGCTGCGCCGCGGCGGCGCCTCCTACGAGGAGGCCGGGCGCGCCATCCTCGCCGCCCGCGCGGAGCCTGCCGCCAACCCGCCGGGGTTCGGCCACCGCATTCACACGCGCGATCCCCGGGCGGCCCGGCTGCTGCAACTCGCCCACGAGCTCGACCTCGACGGCGAGCACTGCCACCTGCTGCGTGTGATCGATCGGCTATTGAACGAGGCGCCGGAGCGGGTCGCGCAGCCGCTGCCGGTCAACGTCGACGGCGCGATCGCCGCCGTGTGCGGCGACCTGGGCTTCGATCCGGAGATCGCCAACGGCCTGTTCATCATTGCGCGGGTCCCCGGCCTGCTGGCCCACGCGGCGGAAGAACGGTCGCGCCAGCCCCGGATGCGCCAGATCGACCCGACCGACCACATCTACGACGGGCCCGGCCGCCGGCGGCTGCCTGAGACCCGGCGATAGCCCCGGCGCCGCGGGGCTTCCTGTTGCCCGCGCCCGGGGGATTTTGTAGACTAGAGAGTCTTGAGTGGGCGCTTGGCTCAGCGGTAGAGCACCGCCTTCACACGGCGGGGGTCACTGGTTCGAATCCAGTAGCGCCCACCACTCATACCGAAACCACTACAGTCGTTTCCGAGGATGGGCCCACTGGAGGCCCGTTCGGGCTGAAGGCCTCCACGGACCATCAGCGGATCAATCGAAAGACCGCCAGCCGCCCCACGAGGCCCGAGCGCTACGAACGGGGTTCATTCGACACGAGCGCCAAGCGTCGCTCACGAGCCGACTGCGGGGCTTCAGCGGGCAGTCTCACCGCCCCCCCCCGGAGCAACGCCGACCAGCGATGCTGTTGTAAGATTCGACGTGCAGGCGAGGCAACATGCTGGGCATCTTCGCTCACGTCGCGTTCTGGGTACTCGTGCTGTTCGGAGTCGCAGCGATCGGTCTGCGGCGCGTCGCCGTCTTTGTGGTGCTGTGGGGCATCGGTGTCGCGGTCTCGCGCTCGTTCATGATCGGTTCGCTGCTATTCACCTCCTATGTCGCCGTGCTGGACGTCGTGCTTGTGCTGCTCGTATTCAAGAGTGACGTTCGGGGCCGGTAGAGGCCCGCGGCTTGGGGTTGCGGCCCGTCTCGCCGCCCGGTCAGCGGGACCGCGCCGAACTCAACCGCCTGGCCCCGGCCACGCCATGAGAGACGCCGTCGTATCGGCGAACGGAGAATGAAACATGACCGACGTGAATCGGGTCTGGCGCCTGCGCAAGCGTCCGGTGGGCGTGATTGGCGATGATGTTCTGAGCTTCGAGCAAGAACCGATGCCGGAACCCGGCGAGGGCCAGTTCACGTTGCGCATGAACTACCTTTCGCTCGACGCGACGAATCGAATCTGGATGAGCGACATGGATCAGTACATGCCGCCGGTCGCGCTGGGCGATCCGATGCGCGGCGTGGTGTGCGGCACGGTGGTCAACTCGCAGCATCCCGGTTTCGCCGTGGGCGACATCGTCAGCGGCCTGGGCAGCTGGGCCGATTTCCAGATCGGCACTTCGTCGACCATGAGCAAGATGGGTCCGCGCGGCGGCATGAGGGTGGCGGACGCTTTCGGCCTCTTTTCCGTCGCCGGCCCGACGGCATACTTCGGCCTGATCGATCTCGGCGAGCCCAAGGAGGGTGAGACCGTCGTGGTGTCGGCGGCGGCGGGCTCGGTGGGTTCGATCGTCGGCCAGATCGCCAAGATTCGAGGGTGTCGGGCCGTGGGTCTGGCCGGCTCGGACATCAAGTGCACGTGGATCGTCGACGAACTGGGCTTCGATGCCGCGATCAACTACAAGACCGAGAACGTGGCGGCGGCACTCACAAGCACCTGCCCCAAGGGCATCGACATCTACTTCGACAACGTCGGTGGGGCCATCCTCGATGCCTGCTTGAAACAGATGAACTTCAAAGGGCGGATTCCGACCTGCGGCCTGATTTCCCAGTACAACGCTACCCGCGAAATGGCTGGTCCGAGGAACTACGGGATGATCCTGATGCAGCGCCTCAGAATCGAGGGCTTCATCGTGATGGACTATGCCACCCGCTATCCCGAGGCGTTTGGCGCGCTCGGGCAATGGCTGCAGCAGGGAAAGCTCAAGTTCCGCGTGGATATTCGCGAGGGCCTGGAGAACGCGGTGTCGACGTTACGCATGCTCTACACCGGTGAGAACCAGGGCAAGCTCATGATCCACGTCGGGTAGTTCGAGGGTGACGCTGGTGCCGTGACGCGTCAGCCCGACGCTAGAGCCGGCGACCCGCTGACGTGCAGTAGGATGCGGCCAGGCCGGCCGGCGGCACCTCTTTGCAGTCCTGCCGCGCACGGGCACTCGAGGGCACTGATGGACGCTGAAGTGAACGGCCGCGGCGACTCGATCACGATCCTCGCCGATACCCCGGACATCATCGCCGTCAACAAGCCGGCCGGGATTACCGTGGTGCCGGCCCCGGACGTGCCCGCAGACGCCTGCCTGCGCGCGCTGGTTGAGCACCAGCTGGGCGTCCCCCTTTGGGTCGTCCATCGCCTGGATCGCGACACGTCGGGCGTCGTCGTGTTCGCGCGCTCGGCGGACGCGCACCGTGAACTCTGCCTGGCCTTCGAGCACCGGCACGTGCGCAAGACCTATCTGGCGTTCACCGCCGGCGTGCCCGATCCCGCAGAGGGCCGGATCGACACGCCCCTGCACGCGGCACGCCGCGGCCGCACCAGGCCGGCCGCCTCCGGTGAGCCCGGCGCGTGGTCGGCGGCCACCGGCTACGCGGTCCGGCAGCGCTGGACCGATGAGGATGCTTCGGTGGCCATGCTGGAAGCCCATCCCGAGACGGGGCGACACCATCAGATCCGGGTCCACCTGCGATCCATCGGCTGCCCCATTCTCTTCGATGACACCTACGGCCGAGGCATCAGCATTCCCGCGCTGGACGAGTCTCCGTGCCAGCGCGTGGCGCTGCATGCCAGCCGGCTCGTGCTCCCGCAGCCGGACGGATCTCGACTGACGATCGACGCGCCGCTGCCGGCCGATCTCGCGGCGCTCGTGCGTTGGCTGGATGGCACGTGGACGAGGGTGGCGTCAGACGCCGGCTGAGGGATGGGCGGCCGTCAGGAGCCGTCCGCCGAAGCCTTGCGCGAAGGCCGGACGGCTCCCACGACGAACTCGCCCCCAGGACAGCGCGCTGCGCCAGGACAGCGCGCGATGCCCGAGTGAACCGCCGACGACCTACTTCTTGACCTGGGCCAGCAGCGCCTGCAGCAGCCGGGCATAGAGGGCGTCGGCGTCCGCGACGATCTTGGCGTACTCGACGTCCGACAGCTTCTGCTCCTTGCGCCAGTGGTCGTCGAACATCGTCCGCTTGTTGCCGCGCTCGAGCGTGTCGAAGGCCTTGTTGTCCTCGTGGTCGGCCTTGATCCCGTCGGCGCCGGGATCCTCGATGAAGATCTTGCTGCCGGCCACCGCCGCGCTGTTCAGGTCGATGTAGATTTCCTGATATTCCTTCTTCTCGATCTTCTGGTTCAGCAGCACGGCCGGCTGGTACTTCGCGCCGACCACGAGCAACTGGCTGCCGGTGAAATACATCGCCGCGACGAAGGCCTCGGGATCCGACGGGTCCTTCGCGGCGATCGCGGTCAGCTTGGCGGCGTCCAGCGCCGCGGCAAGGCTCCTGGCCATCGCGGCGGACTTCGATTCCTGGGCCGTCGCCGACCCGGCGATCACCAGGAGCATGAGGGCGGCCACAACGACGTGGGCAATACGGCGCGGACGTGTGAGCATGAGTATCACCTTCGCAAGGGGGGCGGTACGGACGGCTGATGTTTACCACCGCGCGAGGCCTGCCGTCAATGCCGGGGCGAGTCCCCGAACGCCGCGGCGGGCCCGGCGCGTCTTCCCTACCCGATGAACAACGGATCCTCGTCATCGAAACGGGACGTTCCCCGTGCGCCGTCGCCACCCCGGAACGACCGGAACGCCCCGACCACGCCCCGGATGGCCGACATGACCGCCAGGCCCTCGCGCAGCGGCCCGACCACCGCGCCCTGGATCAGGCCCATGGTCTCCTCCGCCCGCCGCGTGGCGCTCGACAGCAGCCGGTCGACGCGCTCCACCTGGACCGTCGCGAGGCTGGTGGCCTGCTGCAGGGTCTCGGCCACCCTGGTGAGGCGCTCGGCCAGCGGCGCGATCTCGCGCTCGACGCGCTGCGACACCTCCTCCACGCGCCTCGCCAGGCGCACCAGGACGAGGATGACGCCGATCTGCACCACGGCCATCACGACGGTCGCCGACGCGATCAGGCCCAGAAAGACGGTCGCCGTGTCGCTCACGCCTGCTCCTTCTCCCGGGCGGCCTGGTAGGCCTCCCGCCCGCGCTCGACGGCCGTGCTCAGCGTCTCGCGCTGCTGCGCGAGGAACTCGCGGGTCTTTTGCGCCCCCTCGCGGGCCTTTTCGGCCAGGATTTCCCGGGTGTCCTCGCCCTTCGCCGGCGCGAACAGCAGGGCGACCACCGCGCCCACCAGGGCCCCGAGCGTGAACGCCACGACGACCCCCGCCCCTCCGCTATTGCGCTCGTCGGACATGTGCTGACTCCTCTTCGAATGATCGGCCGGCCCCCGGACCACACCAGGCACCGTCCTGACCTGTTCATCATACAACCGACGCGGCCGCCGCGTCAGGCCCGCTCTTCGCCAGGGCTGGGCGCGAGCATCGACACGTCGTCCACGCCCAGGCTGCGCGCGCGCAATTTCTTCGTCTCGTCCCGGATCGCGGCGGCCTTCTCGAACTCGAGGTTCGCCGCGGCCTGGCGCATGTCGCGATGCAACTGCGCGATCTTCGCGTCGATCTCGGCCTGCGTCATGAACGGCTCGGTCGCCTCCCCGATCGCCGGCACGCCCAGGTAATCGCGCTCGTAGACGCTCGACAGCACGTCGTCTATCTGCTTCACGATCGACGCCGGGGTGATCCCGTGCTCGGCGTTGTACGCGGTCTGGACGGCGCGGCGGCGGTCGGTCTCCCCGATCGCCGCCCGCATGCTGCCGGTCATCACGTCGGCGTACATGATGACCCGGCCGTTGATGTTGCGCGCGGCGCGCCCCGACGTCTGGATGAGCGCGCCGGCCGACCGGAGGAAGCCTTCCTTGTCGGCGTCGAGGATGGCGACCAGCGACACCTCCGGGAGATCCAGGCCCTCACGCAGCAGGTTGATGCCCACCAGGACGTCGAACGTCCCCTTCCTCAGGTCCCGCAGGATCTCGACGCGCTCCAGCGTCTCGATGTCGGAGTGCAGGTAGCGGACGCGCACGCCCAGTTCCTGGTAGTACTGCGTCAGGTCTTCGGCCATCCGCTTCGTGAGCGTGGTGACGAGCACGCGTTCGCCGGCCCCGGCGCGCGCCCGGATCTCCGCCAGCAGGTCGTCCACCTGCCCCTTCACCGGGCGCACCTCGACCGGCGGATCGACCAGGCCGGTCGGCCGGATGATCTGCTCGACGACGACACCGCGTGCGCGCTGGAGTTCGTAGGGCCCCGGCGTGGCCGACACGAAGACCACCTGGTGCGCGCGCCGCTCCCATTCCTCGAAGTTCAGCGGGCGGTTGTCGAGGGCGGAGGGCAGGCGGAACCCGTAGTCGACCAGCACCTGCTTGCGGGATCGGTCGCCGTGGAACATCCCGCGGATCTGCGGCACGCTCTGGTGGCTCTCGTCCACGATGACCAGCGCATCCGGCGGGAGATAGTCGAGCAGCGTCGGCGGCGGCTCCCCGGCCGACCGGCCGGTGAGGTGGCGGGAATAGTTTTCGATACCGTGGCAGTAGCCGATCTCGCGCAGCATCTCGAGGTCGAACATCGTGCGCTGATGCAGCCGCTGCGCTTCGAGCAGCTTGCCCTCGGCCTGCAGCGCGGCGAGGCGATCGGCCAGCTCCGCCTTGATCGCCCCGGCCGCCTGCATCGTGCGTTCCCGCGGCGCCACGAAGTGGGTCTTCGGATAGATGGCGATCTGCTCGAAGCGGCGCAGCGCCTTCCCCGTGAGCGGGTCCACCGCCACCAGGGCGTCGATCTCGTCGCCGAACAGTTCGATGCGCAGGGCGAACTCGTCGTAGGACGGGAACACCTCCACGATGTCTCCGCGCACGCGGAAGGTGCCGCGGCCGAACTCGATGTCGTTGCGCTCGTACTGAATCTCGACCAGCTTGCGCAGGATCTGGTCGCGCCCGATGCGCTGGCCGCGCTCGAGCGGCACGGCCATGCTGTAGTAGTCCTCGGGCGCGCCCAGGCCGTAGATGCACGACACGCTGGCGACAATCAGGACATCGCGCCGCTCGAAGAGCGACCGCGTCGCCGAGAGCCGCATCCGGTCGATCTCGTCGTTGGTGGTGGCTTCCTTCTCGATGTACGTGTCGGTGGCCGCGATATACGCTTCCGGCTGGTAGTAGTCGTAGTAGCTGACGAAGTACTCGATGGCGTTGCGCGGGAAGAAGCGCCGGAATTCCTGGTAGAGCTGCGCCGCCAGGGTCTTGTTGTGGACCATGACCAGCGTCGGCCGGTTCACCCGGGCGACGACCTGCGCCATGGTGAACGTCTTGCCGGAGCCGGTGACGCCAAGCAGGACCTGGCACGGGTCGCCGCGCTCGAGCCCCGACTGCAGTTCGCCGATCGCGCGCGCCTGGTCGCCGCGCAACTCGAAGTCCGACACGAGGGTGAAGCGTTCGTCGTGAGTTCGCATGACTGGCAATGACGCCGCACCCGGGCTAGGGCCGCTTGCGATAGGGCGCGAAGTACCCGCGGCGCGTGCGGACCTTCAGCCCCGGCCGCGTCACCTTGATCTCGACCTTGCGCCACGACCCGTCGGTGCGCGTGTTGGCCGACAGGTAGCCGACCGTGTACTGCGCGCGAATCTCGTTCACCACGCGCGCGTAGGTCGCGTCGAGATCCTTCAACACCCCGGGAAAGAACGCCTCGCCGCCGGTGATCTCCGCCAGCGCCCGGAGCCGCATCCGCTGATCCAGCTGCGCCGACTGCGACAGGTTGGCCAGGAACCCGATGGCGTACAGCGTGATGTCGGAGGCGCGCAGCAGATCCTGGATCTCGGTGTAGTTCAGGGTGCTGCTGGTGTCGCCGCCGTCAGTGTAGAGCACCAGCACGCGCCGGCCCTCCTCGTTCTGCGCGCCGTCCAGGTACACGCCCACGGCGTCGTAAAGGGCGGTCATGCCGTCGGGTTTCTTCCGGCGGATCCGTTCGACCAGCCGCGCGAAGTCGTTCTGGCCGTACCGCGTGACCTGGACCTTGGTGTCCACGGCCACCAGCGTGATGTCCTTCGCGTCCGGCACCGCGTTCAGGAACTTGATGGCGGCGCTGCGCGAGAAGCCGATGCTCTCCTCCATGCTGCCGCTGGTGTCGAACAGCAGCCCGAGGTGCAGGTCGACGGGCGACTCCGCCTGGTCGCCGCGCGCGAAGAGCGTAATCGCCTGGCGGACACCGTCCTCGACGACCTCGAAGTCGTCGCGGCCCAGGCCCACCGCCAACTCGCCCTTCTTGTCGGTCACGGTCACGCCGAAGCTGGCCATGTCGACGGCGCTTCGGAACACCTGGCCGTGGGGCCACGCCGCGAGGGCGAGCCACCCGAGCGCGACCGTCGCGATGCGCACCTTCACGCTACTCAGTCCTCAGGCGGAGTCCCATGCCGCCCATCTTATAACGAGGCGGACCCGCGCTCCGACGCAGACGCCGTGGAAGCCAGCTTCAGCCGGCTTCGGACGGCCGTGCGATCGCGTAGCCCCGGGGATGCTCCCGGACGTATAATGGTCGACTGTTGCCATGATTGTGCACGCTCCCGTCCGGCAGGGGCCGCTGTTGTGAGATGCCTCGCCGTTTGCCATAGCGAACTGGTCATCAGGACGCTCGAACAGGTCCTGCCGCCCGGCTTCGACGTCGACTTCCTGGTGGAGAGCCCGCCGCTGGCCCGGCGCCTCCATGACGCCGGGGTCGCCATCGCCGCCGGCGACCTCCGCAAGACCGACACGTACCTCAGGGCCGACGTCTCCGCCAACACCTGTATCATCGTCGAAGACACCGGGAAGCCCGGGATGAAACGCGTCGTCCACGCGATCCTGGAGGCCGGCACGACGCTGATCTACGTGCTGCGCACGCCCGCGGCCGACGCCGACGGCAGCCGGGAGAAGCGGACCGATGCGCTGAAGGCGTCATTCCCCGAGCTGGGCTTCCTCTCGGTGTCGGAACTGCTCGGCCCGCCGCTGGTCACCGAGCTCAGCCGGTCGCTGACCCGCGGCCGCGTCCAGCAGTACCAGCGGTACTTCAACGACGCCGACCGCGTGCTGATCCTCCTCCACAACGACCCCGACCCCGACGCCATGGCCTCCGGACTGGCACTGCGCAACATCCTGCGCCGCACCAAGGCCACGGCCATTATCGGCGCGCTGCAGGGCGTGACCCGACCCGAGAACCTCCGAATGCTGAATCTGCTCGACATCCACGTCGAGCCGGTCACGCCGGCGGATCTGGCGGGCTTCGACCGGATCGCGATGGTGGACGTCCAGCCGAGCTACTTCGGCGGGCTCATCGACACGGTCGACATGGTCATCGACCACCATCCGCCACAGCCCGGTTACAGCGCCGTGTTCCGCGACATCCGCCCGGAGTACGGCTCCACCTGCACGATCCTGACCGAGCACCTGCGGGCCGTCGACGTGAACATCTCCGAGCGCACCGCGACGGCGATGCTCTACGCGATCAAGTCGGACACGCTGTTCTTCAACCGGCACGCGAACCGCGTCGACATCGAGGCGTTCTCCTATCTCTACCCGCTGGCCGACGCCGCGATGATCCGCAAGATGGAAGGCGCGGAGCTGAGCTTCGATCGCCTCGAGTACGTCACGCGGGCGCAGCGGACCGGCGCCGTGGACGGGCAGGTCTTCTGCGCGTTCATCGGCCACCTGCCCCGCGAGGACTTCATCCCCTACGTCGCCGACTTCTACCTGCAGGTCGAGGACGTGAAGTGGACGCTCATCTCCGGCATCGTCGGCGAGACGCTCGTGGTGTCGGTGCGCAACCTGGGCTACACGCGCAACGCCGGCGAACTGGTGCGCAAACTGTTCTCGGATATCGGCAGCGCGGGCGGCCACCGGGCGATGGCCAAGGCCGTGGTGCCGCTTCAGGCCTTCCGCAGCAAGTTCGGGCTGTTCTCGGACGATGCGATCAATCTGACGATCCGGAACATGGCCATGCAGTTCCTGCGGGACCATCCGCCGGCTGACAGAAGAAAAGACACCCCTAAGACGTAGGATCGGCGGCGCCCACCACCGGCTCGATGAACTGGTGATACGCGTCGGCGTAGCCACGGTCGAGCAGTTCGCCCAGCATCTGCACGCGATCGGATCGCTCGTCGTACGCGCCGACGAGGTCGAACGGGCCGATCGGATTGTGCTCCGGGCTCACGACGTGGACGAAGCGCAGGCTGTCTCTGCGCGCCCTGACCGCGTCGCGCACCGACGTCGTCTCCTGCGAGACGAGCCAGGCGCCGATCCGACCGCGGCCGTCGATGCGCGGTTCGGTGAGGGTATGCGGCAGATCGGTGTCGGCCGTAGCGGACACGATAATCACCTGCTCGGCCCCCGCGGCGATCACCTCTTCGAGCAGGCGGCCGACGCACTCGGGGCGGTCGCACAGCCGGTGGGTCTCGCCACGCCAGTAGCTCTCGGTCGCGAAGGTCACCGGCCACGGGTCCGTCACGACCGGCAGGCACTGGGACGCCGACAGGATGTCGACGACGTGATCCCGGTCGGCCCCGACGAGATCCAGCGTCTCGCAGGCGCGTTCGGGCGACGGGACGGCCCCCGTCCGGCGGCCGAAGAACGGCTTGCGCCACGGCTCCATCAGCGCCGCCAGCACGAGATCGCGGCGCGTGTCGAGATCATGCGAGACGACGATCAGTTCGCGGAACCCCGGCTGCCCCAGGTTGTCGCCCAGCACTTCCGCGTAGCGCCGCGAGAGTTCGATCGGATCCGGCTGGGGGACCCTGGTGCCGCCCGTCATCAGCCGCCACAGGCCTGTCTGCCAGTAGCGGACGGCCGAACGGTGGCTGATCGGCGCGCCGAACACGCGCCACCAGAAACGGCCGCGCTCCCGATGCCGGCGCGGCAAACGGGCACGCGCGGCCGCGACGGCCACCAGGAAGAGCGCACCCAGCGCGAGGAGGAACGCCCCTTCGGCGAGCCACGACGGCAGCCGGTCCGGCTGGAACGCGTCGCGGACCAGCGCCGCATACCCCTCGGCCAGGGTGCTGCCTTCCGGAGACTGGGCCATGCGCAGCAGCAACCCGGCCGGGTAGATGACCAGGCCTGAGGCCAGCAGGGCCATCGGCACCAGCACGAGCGCCAGCGCGGCCCCGAACGTCCATCCCAGCGTGCGCAGCACGGGCCGCCACGGATAGAACCTGGAGATGGCGCGCTGACGCCACAGCCCGTCCGGGTTCCAGAGCCGCGCCCCGCCTTCGATGGCCGTGAAAAACGCGCCGATCGCGCCCATGCCGTGGCCGGCCACGATGTCGATCCGGACGCCGGCCTCGGCCATGGCGCGGAGCACCCCCGCGTGATAGGCCCCGGCCGTCCCGGTGCCCGTCAAGACCAGGGCCGTGCGGTGCCGCGGCGAGTAGGGCTCACGCCCGGCCATCAGGACTCGTCGTGAAGCGTGGTGAGCTTGATCAGCTCGAACCGGCGGACACCCGTCGGCGTGGGTACGGTGATGTCATCGCCGGGCTGCTTCCCGACAATCGCCTTGCCGATCGGGGAACTGGTCGAGATCAGCCCCTTGGTCGCATCGGCGTCTTCCGGCATCACGAGCTGGTAGGTCATCTTGCCGCTGCCATTGTCTTCGACCAGCACCACGGTCGAGCCGAACGCCGCGCGGTCGGTCGGCAGTTTGTCGAGGTTCATCAGGGAGATCTCGGCCATCCGCTTGCGCAGCATGCCCATGCGCGCCTGGACGAACGACTGGCGCTCTTTGGCGGCCTGATACTCGGCGTTCTCGCTCAGGTCGCCCAGTTCCCGGGCGCGCTGAATCTCTTTGGGCAGTTCCGTCCGCAGCTCGCGGTCGAGGTCGGCCACCTCGGCTTCCAATCGCTTCAGGATACGCGCCTTCATAGCTTGTCTCTGTCTGCGCCAGTTCGGCGCTCACACTGTACGGCGTCTTGGCAGAAGGGCTAATCTCGCAGTTTAGCATATCTGCTATGCTCGATCGGACAGGCGGCGGGCCCGCCGCCCCGGGGATTAGGGCCCGTTAGAAAACAATGGCAGCAAGTTTTGTTTTCTTACGGGCCCTTATGGCGGCCCTGCAGCCACACCCTGCTAACTTGTTTCATGGACAGCGCCCAAGCCACATGAACGCCATCACCAGCCGCCAGAACCCGATCGTGCAGGCGTGCCGGGACCTCGCGCGCCACCGGCCCGCCGGAGGCGACCAGGTCCTGCTGGATGGTGTGCACCTGATCGGCGAGGCGCTCGCGGCCGGCATCGGCGTGACCACGGTCCTGCTGGCCGCCAGGGTGCTCGAAACAGACGAGGGCGCCTCCCTGTGCCGGCGGCTCGAACGCGCCGGGGCGGCCGTCTACCGGGCGTCCGACGCCGCCATGGATGCCGCCAGCCCCGTCCGGACGCCCTCGGGCGCCGTGGCCGTGGGCCGGGTCGTCCCCCGCGCATCGGAGGCCGCCTGGACGCCACCGCCGGCCCTGGTGGCGTGCGTCGCCGGCGTGCAGGATCCCGGCAACGTCGGCGCCATCCTGCGCGCCGCCGAGGCCGCTGGAGCGACCGGTGCGATCGTGACCGACGGCTCGGCTGACCCGCTCGGCTGGAAGGCCCTGCGCGGATCCATGGGCAGCGCCCTTCGACTGCCGCTGCTCCTGGGCCTGGATGTCACGACGGCCGCCGAGGAAGCCCGCCGCCGCGGCGTCCCCATCGCCGCAACGACCCCCGGTGAGGGTTCGGACCTCTACGAGACCGACCTGCGCGGCCCGCTGCTGCTGCTGGTCGGCGGTGAGGGGGCGGGATTGCCGGACGAGGCCATCGCGGGCGCGGACCTCCGCATCCGGATCCCCATGCGCGGACCCGTCGAGTCGCTCAACGCGGCGGTGGCCGCTGCCATCGTGTTGTTCGAGGCCCGGCGCCAGCGGCGGGGTGTCGCACGGACATGACCGACCAGAACCTGTTCGAAGACGACGAGCCCCGGCCCGGTGAGGCGGGCGGCCGCACGCCGCTGGCCGAGCGCATGCGGCCCCGCACGTTCGACGAATACGTCGGCCAGCAGAACC
>Ga0315292_10001109_pt1 | contig 13948 bp, 18 predicted proteins | sample YL17G13_0_MG_FD_204029 | JGI IMG/M metagenome (GOLD analysis project Ga0315292, IMG submission 204029) | Sediment microbial communities from Yellowstone Lake, YNP, Wyoming, USA - YL17G13_0 | ecosystem: Environmental > Aquatic > Freshwater > Lake > Sediment | place: USA: Wyoming | collected... | reverse complement strand
GATGTTGATGATGGTTTCGGTGTGGTTTTAGATGGTGGATTTTGCATATTTTCAAAATCAGATGACATTTGTGAATAAGCTAAACAAATCACTATTAATAATCCGAGCCCCATCGTTTTATTATAATTTGTTGTTGCGACTAATCCAATAACCAATAATAATCTTCCTAAAATAGTTCGAAATAAAAATTTATTTGAAATAATATAAATTATACACAATGCGACAATAATGATTCCAGCCATAGCCTTTTTATTTCTGCTTAATTCTTCTAATAGCATATATAAATTAGTTATATAAATTATTATCTACATTTTTATTAATAATGTCTTTAGCAATTTATGCTGCTCCATTTGATAATGACAATACAACTAATAATGATAACACAACATATACGAATGTGGAGAAAAAACGACAACAACATAACAGAACACAAAAAAGAAATCCACCTTCTGAAAAAGTCAATTCAATATTGGAAAAAATTCATTCGAATTTATACAATGAAGACAATAATTTGTTAGGAAATTATCCTTCTTCACACGAAAACAATGAACCTATTTTATTTAACCCACCTCCAAAACCGGAATCAATGAGTGGATACAAAATTGCAAGCAAGGAGAACAAGCAACCACATAAGGAACAAATGACTAACTTAGGCAATCAACCTCATCCTAATTATGAAAAAGACAATTTGGAGTTAAATAACATACAGGCGAATTATGGCGATTCTCACAGTGCTACTGAATATTATAAAAAAATGATACCTAATTATAAAGATAATTCTGCTGGACTTGGAGTTGGACATACACGCAGTAATGGACACTCAATGTCTGCAACATATGACAATGTTGCGAATGATGTTCTTCTTCAAAAACTGAATTATATGATACATTTGTTGGAAGAACAACAAGACGAAAAAACAAATAATGTTACTGAAGAAGTAATATTATATTCATTTTTAGGGATTTTTATTATATTTGTTTGTGACAGTTTCGCGCGTGTCGGCAAATATGTGCGATAAGTGTTTGCGTTTTGACTCATTTTCTTTTTGGTCGTTATAATTTATGAAATCCAAAAATATTATTAATGAATTTGTAATGAATCCTATTCGTAGATTATCAACTTTTATTTATAAATATTTTAAATTAAAAAAGGTAAATTTAAAACAATATCATATTCTTCACAATTTTTATATATTTTTGATTGTATTTATATTGCTGTTTAATAATAATTTATTTCATTTGATAATATTATTAATTATTATTTCATTGGATGCATTTTCAATAGTTGTATTACATAATTGCCCTCTGACAATATTAGAAAAGAAATATTTAAAGACGAGCCTTTTTGAACAAAGAAATAAATTAATAAAAAAAACAGGAATACCTTATAAATGTAACCATGAATATGAACAAACACTTGAAGGAGTAATTAATGTGTGGATGTTAATATCATCAAAATGTTTACTTATCATTTTTTTTAAAATGTGTAAATTTGTAAAAATTGAAAATGAAGCGGTGTAATTCAATTTCATTAATATCATATTTATATAATAATGGAAAATAATGTTAAGAAATCTAAAACTATAAACAAAACTATAAACAAAACAAAACAAATAAAGAAAGAAAAAAGAAAAGGAAAAAGATGTCAAAAATCAAAAGTTAATGTAATCAACGCCGTTAAAGAAAATTATAAATCTTTTTTATGTTTTGCTATTGCAATTTATTTGATTTCGTATGAAAATTTTTTATGGGGAATAAGTTCTTTTATCATAATTTCGTTTCTATGCTATTATTCTCATTATTTATTTCATACTAGAACAAATATATTTACTATAATACATAACTATCATCACGATAATGATAATATATTGTCATATTATTTGCAAATATTATATGAAATATCTTGTGGAGGTATATTACTTTTTTTACACTATTTTTTTAATATAAATATAGTTAATTATTGGATAGGACTATTTTGCGTATTGACGTATGCATCCGTTCATAATTATAATTATTCTATTTTAAAAATAAATAATGTTCATAAATTACATCACAAATATATAAAAATCAATTATGGTCCTGACCTACTAGATATAATATTTAAAACAAAACATCCGTCAGAAAGTAAAGTAGAAAATACAGACCATTATATTAATAATATAATATTATTTACACTTGTTGTTTTAGTAATAAAAAAGTATATCAATATAGATATATTAATTATTTTATTTGAAATATTGTTTCTTTTTTTATTTATTATATCTATTATGTTATGGTTAGATTTTACACGTGAAAATAATAAAGAATGGTATGATGGTATCATTTAAACCGGCTTTTAATCAATGACCAATGTTCTTTCTGGATTAAAAGTTGGACAAGCAAAATTATAGAAAAAATAGGCTGATGGACTCACTATTTCCGCCTTTGTTTTGAGAGAAATATTGTCTATCAATTTCCAATTATGCGATATGCGTTCAATGGCAGCGAATCCGAATTTGTGCTGATTTGCGACATTCCAAAACGCTATTTTAAATCCTTGAATAAAGAGTTCGTCGTTGCATTCGTCTTTATTTTCACTTTGAATAGAACCAAAACAAGAGAGAACCTCCTTGTCTCTCTCAATAAATGTATTGGATTTCTTCAAAAAATATACAGCAATAATTTTGTCTTTGATTGCAGAAACAATCATATGAATAAATATATTCTCCGTTTTTACTAATTCTACAATGTTGGCAGTTTCAGGCATAATAAATATGTCAAACTGATGCAGGTTTTCTTTGATAAAATCGAGTAATAAATACGTGTTTTTTGTTCCGATTTCTACCACAGAATGTGTTGCGATCAATGGAGCAGGTTTTCTCCACGAATCTACTGAAAAACCATATGTTTTATAAATACACATTGGCATAATTCCTGTTAATTCGTCTTCTTTCTTAAAGAGAGAAACGACAATGTTTTTGTTCATATGCCGTTGATTGTATTCGTGTGTTTGAATAATTTGTGGGGCAATGCCTTGTTTTCTTTTAGATTTGTCTACACATAAATAATCTGCATAATAGACGGGAAAGTCTAGTCTTTCATTTGATTTTGATTTTGACGCCTCTTGTTTGATAGAAACCAACAGAGGACGTGTTGTCATTGTTCCAATGAGTTTGTCTTGTTCAATAATTTGTGAATTTTTCTCGTCATTCAATAATTCCTGCTCAGTGTAAAAAGAAATAAAACAAGGATGGTTGTGTCCTATAAAATATGATATTACATTTTTTTCTTTTGGAGAGAAAACATTGTCCCCATTTCTTAAATAATTCGATTTAATAATATTCATAAATTTACCGAGTTTATTTTTATCTATTTGAGAAACAATACTCGTTGTAATATCTTTAAAATTGGTGTATTTATTTTTTTGTGGTAATTCGTGCATTATTATACCTGGCGGAAATATCATGTAATATATATCATAACAATGAAATACGGGTTGATATATCCAAAATCCGTATTTCATACGAAAATAAGCGAATATGGTTGCAACAACAATGAAACACACAAATAATGCGTAATAATACATTGGATTAATGTGATAAAAAAGAGGGAGGAGTTTTACGAATAATTCGGAAAAATTGAAATGCTTTTCTCTTGACTGGCAACATACAACTACCACATACAACTAACCCAAATATGACACAACGACAACAACAGATTATTGAAGAATATTTATTTGATGTCTTTGTCAAATTAGAAGGTAATGGAGAGAAAAGTAAGAATTGGTGGAACAATGTCTTTATATTAGAAGCGATTACAAGCATGGGACAGCGCGATTACACTATTGCTACTTTTTGTGAACCAGACAAATTCTTTCAATTGGATGCAGAAGACAATGAGGACGAAGACGCACCTGAAGAAACTAATGACGATGAAGACGATGAAGACGATGAAGACGATGAAGATGATGAGAATGATGACGACGACGACAGTTTTAGTAACTTTACAATTACAAGAAGACACAAAGCAGTTGATAATTATTTGGAGAATTATTATCAACACGAAGATTATTATTATTATTTTATGATAGCAACAACAGGGGAAAGAGGAAAATCAAGCGAACAAGAACAAGTGTTACAGCAACAATATTTGTATGTGTATACGCTTGAAAATTCCGAATATTTTATGAATAAGTTTATTTATGGAGATGATGTAATGTTAAAATAATTAACCATTTTTCTGTTTTTATATTTGTTTTCTGTATTGCATTAACAAAAATACAAAAAATTGAAATGCTTTTTCTCATTCATTGAACCATTAACTTATCAATTTTCACCAAGTAAATGGCATCTTATTGCGACGAATTCAGTTTTGACGAAGTGTTTGAAGATCCGTCTTATGTTCAAGTTTGTGTGAACAAATCAAGCCCATATCCATTGCAAGAAGAAAACGAAGACGAAGAAGATAAAGAAGACGACCATGATTACGAAAAAATAAAATTTTCTAAAGAACAAGACTTATTCGAAATGAATTTGAATGAATTGGAATTTATCAAAGAATCAATGACAGAAGAACAAATGGACCATTTTTGGAAAAAAATGTCTGATAGTAGATGTAGATATAGTTGCGACAATAAAATGAATATATATCCTATTTATAATTTAGTTCAAGAAGATGAAGAAGATGAAGAAGATGAAGAGGATTCAACTAAACAGAAGTTCGATTTGTATTTTCATAGAGAAATAATGACGGTTTAATTTTAAGGGATTTGATTGAGATAGATTGGGTTTAACTAACTAACTAACTAACTAACTAACAACTTTTTTCTCTCTTTTTCTTAAAGTTCGTATCTAATATTTTCATCTCTAATATTAATATAACTAGAATCAGAAGCAGAAGCAGACGGTGATGTTGCATCCGATGGCATTGCATTAATGGAATATCTTGAAGAACTGTTTGAAAGAGGAACAAGAGTCAACTGAGAAGATGGAGATGATGAAAAAGAAAAAGGAGAATTAAACATATATCGTGAAATGGAAGGAGAATTTACTATAGTAGAACTAGAAGTAGAACTGGAAGTATTGTCAACTGTTATCAATGGCACAAGTCTATCATTTATTTCTTTATTCATCAATTGAGACCCTTCAAATAATTTACAATAAACAGAATATTTGTCATCTAAAAATGTTTTTCCATCAATACTACGATGATTTCTATTTAGTAATAATATTTTGTAAATATCAATACTTAATATATAAAAATCCTTTGAAGTTGTCAATTCTTGTTCCATTGTGCTTTGAATTGCCAAGAACAATTCAACTGAATTAATAATTCCGACAAATAATGCAATTATACACGTAATGAGAGAAATCGTTTCTTGTTGCATATATGGCTGCAGCCCTACACTAAAAACACTATTTGCGGCAGAAAATATAATGGTTGGAATACGAAAGTATTTCAATAAACTTTTGAAATTATAATAACGCATTTTATGATAATTACTCATCAATATACAATTTTCTCTAATTTTTCCCAACACATTTTCAATGTCATTGCTCCATTGTGTAGGATTGGAGGTCTCTCTATCTTCTTCTTCTAGCATATATATATCATACATTATTACAAACAATAACACCCTCATCTATTATTTTTATCGGAACACCTAATTATTTGAGAGAACCGGCACACATTGAATACAACAATCTATTTGTAAAATATCCAACAAAAATGGTAACAAGCAAATTCAATTGAATTAGCATGGTTCCATCTGACTTTCTACGAATTAGATTAAAAAATAAATTGCCTAATACAACGACAAAAGAGAGAAACATAATGATAGCCATAATATAATAATAAAGGCAGTATTTCACAGGCAAGGGTCCGTATAACAAATTCATCAAATCCGACATTTATGTTATAACAAGAGATAAAATTATGCGGGTTTTCTTAATATATATAAAAATTGAGAATCATATCCACATTTTAATAAATCTATTTTTCCGTCAATAATAAATCCACATTGTTGCGCAATTGTCAATATATCGTCATCCGTTTCAATGTATAGAATATGCTGATTTTTACGAACACCTGAACCATTAGTAAATTTGAACTTTTCATTAAAAATAGCAATGTTTTTACTGCTATTCAAATCAAAATCGGCACTATATACGAAATCGTGAAAATGAACCTTTGTTTTAGTAATTCTTTTTTTTGCATATTTTTGAGGACTTACAATGAGAAACCCTTGCCCAGCAGGAAGAATTGGGTCAAAATTATCTCTGTCTACCAAATGTAAAATAAAATATCCACCTGGCATTAACCAATTCATAACATTGGTAAAAAATCGCTCCTTATTTTTTATATGATAAATAGTAAAATACATACATAAAATATGTGTAAAATAATTAAATTGGAAATTTAATGCACCCGTTGCATCGCCTACTATGAATTCTGATGAGGGAAATGTTTCCTTTGCCTTTTTTACCATTGCTTCAGAAGCATCTAATCCAATCGCGTGATATCCTTGTTCTTCTAATTTAGACACGTGGTGTCCTATACCTGACCCAATGTCTAATATGCGACTTTCACTTGTTGGTTCGGTTTTATTGATAATTTGTCCGATTTCATAATCGTCCTTCATACTACTATAAAATAAATCGTCGTAAATGCTAATATAAAAATCGTCATAAATGTCATTTCCTTCTTTCAATATAAATTTTTCTCCTTTTTCTTCATTGTCTCGTTGTTCATATCCTTCTTTCAATTTTCGTCTCATTGAAACTGTATTTAACAAAACAACCAATATTAAAAACAATAAACAAAACAATAATATTTTTCCCCAATTTGACATTGCATTGTATATTTTCATATATGTATTATTATATTTTTTTTTGTATAATTTAATAATATGTCTTTTACTAGTGTTTCTGAAATAAATGATATCAGAGAACCCAAAATGTTTAAAGGGATTTCCTTTTCCAAATTCAAAAAATCTGATGTGAAAAAAGAACTGCTTAATAGTTTATTCAAATCAAAAATAGAACCTGCTTGTTATTGGAGTGCAGAATTAATTTGCGCCGGACATTATAGTGATTTGTGGGACATTATTTTACATTTTTATAGTAAAAATATACATATTGGTAATGCTAAACTCGCGATTTTTTTGGATTTAAGAATACAGCATTTTAAAGAAATTATTAATGTAGGATATCTTGGAGGTAATGAATTAAAATTGCGAAATAATTTGAAAATTCGCAAATTATTCTGTGAAATCATATGCATTTTATGTGTATGTAAAAGACAACACAGCTTTAATGATATCGTTATTAAAGCGGATGATTTTGATTTGACAAACATTACAGATAAATTTAAAGCTCCGTCATCACACTATGCGGATGATGTTATTTTAAAGGATGACCCAAAAGAATTGTCTATTTCTACGAATGAATTGTTGTATAATTTATCGTCTGATTGTAAAAATAATATTAATGCGTGTTATTGGATTGAATGGATGGTTGAGTTTGAACTCATTTGTAAAAACAAAAAGATGAAATTAAAATGTGAGAGAAGAAGTTATTTTAAAGTAGACACGAAATATCAAATGGATATTATTTGGATTATTTGGGATGTATTATTGAAAGAAAGTGAAACTCATTGTAAATTAACACAGAAAATCGTGAAAAGTTTGTTGAATTTATTTTGTTTGAAATATAGTGGAAATTGTTGCAAAAAACGGAAATATATATTGTATTTTGTTGTTTCTTTATTGACCGAAAATGTGAATTTAAAAGACGAAATTCTTCGCGAAGTACAAAAAGAAATGATTTCTCTCGTTGTTGAACGAGTAGACAATATATACAAACAAATTAAACAACAAGAAGAATCTCCTGGAATGGATTATTTGTTTAAAAATGTCAAGAATACCAATTTTGAAAAGACCATTGAAAAACTGGACAAGATGAATTCATTCAATGAAGAGTTTGTTCCTAGAAATTAGTGTCATCGTCGGAATTATAATATTTGGTTCCAAGTGTTAAAAATATTTGTTTGTGTTCCAAAATAAAATGCGGGAAACGCCATTCCAGACAAGGTTCGTTGAAAATGATTTGCAAAAAATGAAGATATATACATATATAAAAAAGCTATTACTAACCCAACTACCGCGACTTGAATAATAGATAATAAAACCTTGTGTTTTTTATATTTTTTTGCTAATTTTGTAAAGAATGTGTCTATCAATCTTCCGAGTATTAATCCGACCAATCCAAAAATAAGTGTTTCTACCACTATTAAAAAACTAGTATGTGGCTCAGTATAATCAGTCGGAGTAACAAAGACACCTTTAAAAAGCATATATATTATATATATATAAAAGTATGAAAGGTCAACCACTATTTTTATTAAATAATGCAGAATTATCTATTAAACAATGAATCATATAATTTTTGCAATCCTGGGAACGTTTCTTTTTCTTTTTTCCGTGCATCATTCTTTTCGATTTCATTTATTATATGTGTATATTATATATGAAAAGAGAGACGCGTCAACGACGAACTAATACATCGAGACAAAGAAACCGAACGAAAAGGTCGTCGCACCAGGTTTTCTCGTCTTCTGCATCAAAATTCCAACAAGAAATAACAGTGAAATTTATGGAAATATTAATGATGATAAAATTATATCATTGGAAGACACATAGTTATTCAACTCATAAAGCAACAGATGATTTGTATTCAAAATTAAATGAAAACATTGACAAATTTATGGAAGTCCTATTAGGAAAAACAGAAATTCGCACGAATTTATTAAATTGCCGAAAAATATCATTGATTGATTTGACTTCTCACGAACAATTAAAGAGAGAAATTGAAAAATGTAAATCCTATTTAATAAATTTGTCAGAGAATTCATTCTTGTTAAAAATGGCAAACACTGATTTATTAAACATTCGTGATGAAATTTTAGGCGATTTAAACCAATTTTTGTATTTATTAACCTTCAAATAATATATTTTAGTGTATTATATGAACAACAATATTGAAAGTATAGAAGAAATCTTTAATCAACACTTGGAACCGATTGTGTCTGATTCGTCTTTCTCTTTGTCATCTTCATCTTCGTCATCTTCTTATTTTTCCGATTTTTCCGATTTTATCTTAAACTTAAGCTGGACCACTTGGTTGATTGTTGTGTTAGTTTTGGCATTTTTAGGAATTAATGTATTTGTATATTTAGCAAAAGGAACACAACTAGCAAGTGATATTTTCACACCGCTTTTAGCAAAAATCGCGGCACTCTTTGGAACAAGTGTGAAACAAACTGTCAATGTATCCGCTCAAGGAACGCAAGAATTAGTCAATGTTTCTGCTGGAACCGCAACGGCTGGATTGTCTGAAATACAAAATATTACAGATGGAATACCTGGAAACGCCGCGCAACAACCCGACATTATGATAAATAATTCATTAAATCGTTCATTAAATACATCTACACAACAAAAACAACAGCAAAATGGCGAGGATTATGTTGCAGATGATTCGGCGAGTCCTATTCAACAAGGCAAAATGGGATGGTGCTTTATCGGAGAAGACCGCGGATTTCGCAGTTGCGAACAAGTCGGCGTAAATGACCAATGCATGTCTGGTGACATTTTTCCTACAAAAGATGTATGTATGAACCCGAATTTGAGGGCATAATGATGATGATGAGGAGGAGGTGTCGTTTTGTTTTAAAAAAAAGAATAAATCTAATATTTATGAATACTATATTTATTCAAATTGCATCATATAGAGACCCCGAATTAATACCTACAATAAAAGATTGCATTTCTAAAGCGAAATATCCTGACAATTTGTCCTTTGGCATTTGTTGGCAACACTCAAAAGACGATGCATGGGATAATGTAGATGAATTTACAGCACTTGCAAATTTTACTATTATGGATGTTCCTTGGAAAGAAAGCAACGGAGTATGTTGGGCTCGTTCTCATCTTCAAAAAATGTGGAAAGGAGAGAAATATACGCTTCAATTAGACTCTCATCATCGTTTTATTCAACATTGGGATGAAGAATTGATTGAAATGGTTGGATTATGTAACTCGGAAAAACCAATTATTACATCATATGCGGGTTCATATGACCCAAGTGGTTCTGTCTTATTAAATAACAAACCATACAAATTATGTGGAGAACATTTTAATAAAGAAGGAAATGTTAGAATATGCTCTAAAACAATTGATAATTTTAAAGATTTAATATCACCTATTCGTGGCAGATTTGTTAGCGGACATTTTTATTTTACATTAGGAAAACATTGTGAAGAATGTAAATATGATCCTTTTTTTTATTTTGATGGCGAAGAATTGAGACTCTCTATTTTGTCATATACAAATGGTTATGATATTTTTCATCCACATAAATTAATCATTTGGCACGAATATACACGAAAATTGAGGGTTAAACATTGGGACGATTTTGACAACAAGAATAAAGAAAGAGGGGTCATTACCAAAGAATGGTATAAAATGAATGATGACAGTTGCGCTAGATTACGGTGCTTTTTAAATCATAAAATTGTAGGGATTTATGGCTTGCCTGAAAATTACACAGAAGAGAGAAAAGTAAATATTAGAACTCTTAATGATTATGAAAAATACGCAGGAATTAATTTTGAATTGAGAAAATTACATCCTGATTGTGTGTCTGGTGTGGAACCGCCTGTTATTTATACTGATGATACATGGATAAGTGATATTGAAATTGAATACAATTACATATTAACAATTCCTCCTGCAGAAAATTTTAAATTTATTTTTGTCGGCATAGAAACAAATTCCGGTGAATTGCTTTTTAGAAAAGATTTAACTGAATATGTAGATACGCTTGTTGTGAATTTTAAAAGTATAAAGACCCCTTATAAATGGATTTATTGGGTCTATGACAGAGAGAAAGAATGGGATAAACGCGTTGATACTTTATTATAACTTATTCTGATTATTTGTCTCTAGCATTTTTGGATAAATAACCCAAAATACGTGCCATGTCCATTCTAGAAAATATCCAGACAATTTGCCATAGTTAAATTCTAATATCCAATTATAAATATCTGTATAAAATTTCAAAGGTAAATTTAATATTAATTTTTTATGGACTAAAAATTGTGCGCATCCTTTATATCCTACGACCCATTGTTTATTCGGTAATGTATCATACGGTATATATGGATTGATAAATTTGGTATACCATTCCATTAATTCTTTTATTTCCACAATATCCATTGAATTCCAAGTATGATGATTAATATTGTAAAATAATTCTTTTGAATTTATAGCTTCTATAAATCTTTCTTCAATGCTACCTGAATGATGCCACGAATAATTTTCATCATGTATAAAAAAGTAAAATCAGATAAATTATTATAATTGTCTATTATGTATTTTAAATACACAGATGCCTCATTCCCTTTGTTAACAGGAATGTTATATATATTAGTTGGCGTTTCTTTATCATAAATCATAATTTGTGTGTTGTATTTTTTTAAACTTTCAACCCAATCTGTATTTTTTTTATATCTGCTTACTACGACATTTATCATATATATATTGGTTCATAAAATTATTACATATTTTCTATAATTTCTACAGTATGATTATGTCCCCAACCATAAGACAAGTCAATTCTTTTTACTATTAATATATTATGGTGTATTTCAAAAACGAAATCATCAGAATATGAGTGTAATGATAGGTTGAATTTTGGATTATTAAATGATTTATATAATGTTATTATTTTTACTGGTATAGGACTACTACCTATTACAATTATATTATCTTTATTAAACGCATCCCGAGGTATAATTTTATATTTATAATAATGGACGCATATAATTTTATCATTATCGTCTACTGTTTTTGCACTTACACCGCAATCATAATGCGATTCATTATATAGTTTAAGGTTTACATTGGATTCGTTTATTTGAGAAATGTCAAATAAATTTCCACAGAATAAATGATAAGATTTTGACAATTTTGATATATCTACATTATATATATATGTTAAATTTTCATAAATAATTGGATTTTTTGGTGATGAACCCATTATTCCATTACATAAAGTATTTGGCATTATACTTAATACTGAAACAAAAGAATAATCTTTTACAATATTTTCAATATTATCATATATCATCGCATCACCATCTAACACAAACCCACCATATAAATATAAATAATACGTTCTAAATAAATCAGCCTTATGTGATTGACATTGTAAGTTACGAAATTTATTTATAATATCTGGAAATTCATCCAACGGATTTTGTCTGAAGAACTCTTCTTCTTCTTCATTACAATAATTTATATAAGTCCAATCATTTGGCAATTGTCTTTTTATTAAATCAATTACATATTCTTCTTGTTTTATTGCTGTTTTTTGCATAAAAATTTTACTTATCATTATATAAAGTTATTTATTTAATTAATACGATTTCAACTATAAGTTGTTCCATTTACTGTCAATGTGCCATTTACCCATTGAGCGTATCCACCTAATGTGTTATCTGATACACCAAATATTGTATTGAAAAAATTTACTGACCCATTGTCTGTATAGTTTGAGGTATATGTACTGCCTGATGGAGTAGTATTATAAGTTCCATTTATAGGGTGATAACCTGAGGGTGTATAAGTTGGTGGTGTCGTATTGTTATCACTAGATTGATAATAATATAAATTTGCTGGTGAATTGTTATTGTTTGATCCAGGTCCAGTATATAAACAAGTTAAATTTATACTTGGTAAAATCATATTTAAACCATAAGTAGTAAAATTAGGATTTGTTTTTAATTTTTCAACAAAGGTAGGTGTATTCCCACTAAAATTAGTCCACATACATATTCCAGTGCCACAGTATTCATTTGTAGTTCCTGTGTTTTGTGTATATAATTGTGGAGAAATATAATCATACGTATCAGATGTATATAAATCTGCTAAATAAAGACCTCCTTTAGTATTATAAACAGAAATGCTATGTGACATCGTAACAATTATTATCATTTGAAAACCATTAAAATTGCTATTAGTTCCGGTTTTAATATAAGTAAATAAATTTTCAAAATCTGTTGCTTGTGAAGCCGTTTCAGAATAATTTTCTATATCAAAAACTAAACAATTGTAATTATTATTTAAATGACCTGAGCCAGTTCCACTCATACTGGTTCCAGTAGAGGTTTCAAAATATGAAAAAGGCAATCCACTTATAGTAACTGCCTGATATATAGAATAAATAGCACCATATATCCCTGTATTCCATGCACCCGAGTCATTAGATGATGCGCCGCCTCCTAATACTAACCCAAGTAAATGAGTGCTTCCATATAAATAATTATATGCTGCATCAAACATAGATTGTGATATGTTGTCTAATGCTGATTGTGCATTTGAATAACCAGTAAATAAAAATATACTGTTAAATACACCACTGGCTATTTGATCATAACTATTATAATTAAAAGTGCCGGTTATACTAATTATGTTTGACTCTAGTCCTCCAATACCATTTGTAATTTGTTGATTGTTAGTAACATTACCAGCAAAATATTGGGTGGTAGGATTTATATAATTACTCTGCCATAAATAGTATCCTTTTATTTCTCCTCCAGACCAAGGATATGACGGTGTAGGTGTTGGCGTTGGTGTCGGAGTTGGCGTTGGTGTCGGAGTTGGTGTCGGAGTAGGTGTCGGAGTTGGAGTAGGTGTTGGTGTCGGTGTTGGCGTCGGAGTTGGAGTTGGAGTTGGTGTTGGTGTTGGTGTTGGTGTTGGTGTTGGTGTTGGTGTTGGTGTTGGTGTTGGTGTTGGTGTAGGTGTAGGAGTGGGTGTGGATGTCGGAGTTGGAGTTGGTGTTGGCGTCGGAGTTGGTGTCGGTGTTGGTGTCGGAGTTGGAGTTGGTGTTGGTGTTGGTGTTGGTGTTGGT
>Ga0315292_10001108_pt1 | contig 13950 bp, 14 predicted proteins | sample YL17G13_0_MG_FD_204029 | JGI IMG/M metagenome (GOLD analysis project Ga0315292, IMG submission 204029) | Sediment microbial communities from Yellowstone Lake, YNP, Wyoming, USA - YL17G13_0 | ecosystem: Environmental > Aquatic > Freshwater > Lake > Sediment | place: USA: Wyoming | collected... | reverse complement strand
GGTTCGATGTCTTCGACAAGTGGACGAGCAAGGGCCAGTTGTTCGTCGAGTTCCGCGCGCCCCTCTTCCGGTCCTTCAACCACAATTACAAGACCGGACTCGGCTTCCGGTTCCTGTTCTAAGCCGACCCGCCAACGAACGTCCGAAAGGGCCAGAGAGCGAACTCTCTGGCCCTTTTTTTTCTTCTGATTATTTGGGGTATACGGACGGGGGATGAAGGACGCCATAAGGCTTCCCGCAGACGCTGCGTTTAGCAGTGACTAGCTAAAGCGAATTTGCTGAGGAGCCGGACCAAGACTTAATTCAGATATTTACCAGAAATGCGGCTCCGTGGTGCTGTTCCGTCGCTCGGGCAGTGATGGGGGCCATGCATAGCCCCCGTAGCGGAGGGGCGGCAGGAGGCGGCAGGGAGCGAATTCCTAGAAGCGACCGATAAAAGCGCGACGGAGCAGCTCGGAGCCGCGCTTTTAGGAAATATCTTAATTAAGTCAGAAGATAGAATGGGGACACGTACCGGAGATGCGCGAGGGAGCGTACCTCCGGTACATGTCCCCGTCGCTGCCAAAACGGGCAGCGTTTGCAACCAGGGAGAGAAATCCCCTTGAACGTCCTGCTCAAAACAGATGGAACCGGTTCCCCGGGTTTCAGTCGCTGAGCTTGCCGAGCTTGGCCAGCTCGTCGTTGTAGTACTTCCGGTAGAGGATCTCGTACTCCCGGCTGCCCTCCTCGATGGCCTTTTTCTGGGACTGGATCTTGTCGATGGCCTTCTTGTCGAGGGACTCGTAGAGCTTCATTTCCTCTTCGATGGACTTGACAATGACCAGGCGGATTTCGTTCGGGTCGTCCAGGAAATCGACCTGGTCGACCTTCTCGAGGACGTTGAGGACCTGGCGAGACAGGTAGTTGATCTTTTCCCGCGACAGTCTGTTGCTCACAGGACGATCCCCTTTTCCCGGGCCAGCTTGGACTTGATCAGCTTGAACATCTGCTGGTATTCGATGTTATCCTTGCGGATCTTCTCGATGTGCTTACTGAGCAGTTCGCGGACCTCCTGGTCGAGGTGGTCCTCCTTCTGGAACTCCTCGATGAGCAGGTTGGTCAGCTCTTCGAGCAGACGGGCCCTGTCCTCGAAGATGATCTTGCCTTCCTTGGTCAGAGTGCGCAGGATCACCGACCCGAGATGCTCGATCTGGTTCTTGTTCAGGCGCATAACCACAATACAATACATTACCCCCGACCAAAATTCAAGATGATTCGCCGTTTTCCGGCATTTTGGAGGCGGCCCGGCGATCCGTGGTCAGAAAATGACGAGGAAGGGGTGGAGACTCTCACCGTCAGGGGAAGGCCGGGCCAGGGCGAGGAGCTTGCCAGACTCCCCGAACAGCCGCAGGACGCACGCTTCTCGGGGGAAAAAGGGAGCGTCCGGGGGAGGGGGGCGGAGATGAGCCGGCCCGAGGGTAGCGCCGTTGCGGATACGCATTTCCGCCTCCGGGAGGACGGCCACAGCGGGCACCCCGGGGAGGAGCCGCTCGAGAGGCAGGATGAGCGCCGCAGCCTCGTCTTTTCCTCTCGCCCCTTCCAACGCGGCGAGGGGCACCGCGTCGCCCAGGGCGTAGGGGCCGACGGACGTACGCCGGAGGGCGTCGAGATGGGCACCGCAGCCCAGGCGCTGACCGAGGTCGTGGGCGAGCGACCTAACGTAAGTCCCGGCCGAACATTTCGTTTCGAAGAAGGCGAGAGGCGGCCGGTAATCGCGAAGCCTGAACCACTCGACCATCACGACGGACGGTTTCAAAGTGAATTCCTTGTGGGCCCGGGCCAGTTTGTAGGCCGGCTTTCCGCCGAGCTTTTTGGCCGAATAGGGCGGTGGCGTCTGGAGAATCCTCCCCTCGAAGTTTTTCATGGCTCCGGCCAGGTCTTCGCGGCCGGGGAAGTCGCGCGATTCCTCCGTGGACGGATGCCCGGAGGCGTCATAGGTGTCCGTCGCGAAGCCGAGCCGGATTGCGCCTTCGTAGACCTTGTTTTCCTTGGAGAGGTAGGGGAAAAACCGCGTCGCCTGGCCGACGGCGACGAGGAGGATGCCCGTGGCGTCCGGGTCGAGCGTCCCGCCGTGGCCGACCCGCCGCACCCCAAGGAGCTGGCGGATCCTAGCCACGACGTCGTGCGAGGTGAGTCCGGCGGGCTTGTCGATGACGAGAAGGCCGTCGATGGGCATTCCGGGTCGTCCGGGGCGGTCAGTCCGACGGGCCGGAAGGGCCCTGCGATGCCCCGTCGAGGAGAGTCTCGACGATCGCCGGGACCTCCCGGATGAGACGCTCATAAGGGCCGTAGACGGTGAAGCCGGAGGCGTGGATGTGCCCGCCGCCGCCGAAATGCTCGGCCACACGGGCCGCGTTGGCGCTGCCCTTCGACCTCAGGCTGACCCGGAAGGTCTCATGGCCCATCTCCTTGAAGAACATGACCATTTCGACGCCCTTGATGGTGCGGGTCAGGGTCGTCATGTCTTCGGTGTCGATCTCCTTGAGGTGGAGGGACTCGGTATCGCGCCGGAACATGCTGATGACGGCGATAGTGCCCCTGCCGTTCATGGCCAGGGTGGAGAGGACGCGGCCAAGGAGCTGGATCTTCTCCGGCCGGTTGTTGTTGTAGAGCCTCTCCGTGACGCGGATGGGGCTGGCGCCGAGACGGGCGAGCTCGGTCGCGGCCGCGAGGGCGCGGGGCGTCGTGTTGGAAAACTGGAACGAGCCGGTGTCGGAGACGATGGCGCAGTAGAGGTGCTCCGCGATCTCGGGTGTCAAGGTGATGCCTAAGAAACGGCTCAGGTCGAAGACCATCTCCCCTACGGCCGGGGCCTCGGGGTCGATCCAGTTGATGTCGGCATAAGGTGTGTTCGAATAGTGGTGGTCGATGTTGATCTTGTAGGCTCCGGAGAGGCCTTCCTGCCCGGAGCGGGAGACGTCGGCGCACTCGAGGAGGATGACCGTGTCGAAGTCCGCCGCCTGGATCTGGCCGACGCGGATCCCGGCGAGCTCGGGGAAGCCGGAGAAGGGCAGGGGTGTTGGGTCATGGTTGACGATGGCGACATCCTTGCCCAGGAGGCTTCCCATCAGGCTGAGGGCCATGGCCGTCGAGAGGGAGTCGCCGTCCGGCCGGAGGTGGGAGGTCACGGCGATCGTCCGCGACGCCTTGATCCTGGCCGCGATCTGTTCCCGGGGTTCAGTGGCCATGCTTCTTTGTCTCTTCGATCAGCCTGTCGATCCTCTCCTGGTGCTCGGGGCCCGGATCCAAGGCGAAAAATAGTTCGGGATTATACTTCAACTTGACCCGGGAGGCAAGCGTCCGCCGGATGTGCCCTTTACTCTTCTCGATGCGGGCAAGGAGGTCCCGAGGGTCGGCCGTACCGAAAACGCTGAGGCAGACCCTGGCCGAATGGAGGTCCGGGGTCATCTCCACACGGGTGACGGTCAGGAGCCCCGAAGAGGGATCCTGGAATTCGCTGATGAGGAGGCGGCTAAGCTCTGCCTGGACGAGCTCGGCCACGCGACGCGGCCGGATGCCTTTTTCAGACATAACGGATCTCCTGACCGGCGACCTCCGCCTCCTGGAGGTTCCGGGCGTCGGACAGGATGTGGCCGAGGACCTCCTCGACGATCGTCTGCTGGCTGTTGAGGCTGACGATCCCGAGCAAGGCCCGCTGCCACTTGTCCTGGTAGTCGACCTCGGCCAGGGCGACGTTGTAGCGCTTTCGGACCCTGTCCTTGAAGCCGTGGAGGATGCGCCGCTTGTCCTTGAGGGAATGGGCGTAAGGGAAAAAAAGATCGAGAGTCAGGACGCCGATGACCATCGGAACCCTCCCGCGCCGTTAGACGGCCTTGACTTTTTCCCGGATGAACGCCTCGATCGTGTCGCTCGGCTGGAAATCGTTGAAGCCGCCGACGCCGATGCCGCACTCGTAGTCCTTCTTGACCTCGGTGACGTTCTCTTTGAGATGCTTAAGGGAGGAGATCCTTCCTTGGTGGATGACCTCGCGGCCGCGGAGGACGCGGGCCTCGGCGTTACGCGTAATCCGACCGTCCTGGACGTAGCAGCCGGCGATCGTCCCGATCTTGGGGATCTGGAAGATCTTCCGGACCTCGGCCCGGCCTTGGAAGGTTTCCTTGATAATCGGGTCGAGCAGGCCGATGACGGCCTTCTTGATATCATCCGCGACTTGGTAGATGATCTTGTACGTCCGGATCTCGACGCCTTCCTTCTTGGCCAGGTCGAGGATCTTGGGGTTCGGTTTGACGTTGTAGCCAATGACGATGGCCTTGGATGCCGAGGCCAGGAGGACGTCGGTCTCGGTAACGTTGCCGGTGGCGGCGTGGATAACCTTGATCTTGACCTTGTCTGTGCTGAGGGGCAAGACGACGTCCGACAGGACTTCGATCGAGCCCTGGACGTCGGCCTTGAGGACGAGGGCCAGCTCCTTGGCCTGACCGCCTTCGATCTTCTTGAACATCTCGTCGAGGGTGACGCCGCTGTCTCGGGAAGATTCCTTCCCCTTGACCCGGGATCTCCTGAACGCGACGACATGTTTGGCCGCCGTGGGATCGTCCATGACCTGGAAGAAATCGCCGGCGACGGGGACTTCCGAAAAGCCCATGATCTCGACGGGCATGGACGGCCCGGCGCTTTTGAGGACCTTGCCGTGCTCGTCGAACATGGCCCGGACTTTGCCCATGGACAGGCCCGAGACGAAGGCTTGACCCTGTTGGAGGGTACCCTGCTGAACGATGACGGTGGCGGTGGGCCCTTTCTGGCTGTCGAGGCGGGCCTCGAGGACAACGCCCTGCGCGGGGACCTTGGGGTTGGCCTTGATCTCGAGGATGTCGCTGAGGAGGAGGATCATCTCGAGAAGGTCGCCGACGTTCTTCTTCTCCCGGGCCGAGACCTCGACGCTGATCGTCTTGCCGCCCCAGTCCTCGACGAGGAGGTTCTCTTTCGAGAGCTGCTGCTTGACACGGTCGACGTTGGCCTCGGGCTTGTCGATCTTGTTGATGGCCACGATGATCGGTACGTTGGCCGCCTTGGCGTGGTCGATGGCCTCTTTCGTCTGGGGCATAACGCCGTCGTCGGCGGCGACGACCAGGATGACGATGTCCGTGGCCTTGGCGCCGCGGGCTCTGAGCTGAGTGAAGGCCTCGTGACCCGGCGTGTCGATGAAGGTGATGGTGCGGTTCCTGGTGGCGACGCGGTAGGCGCCGATGTGCTGGGTGATGCCGCCGGACTCCTTATCGACGAGGTTCGAGGAGCGGATGGCGTCGAGGAGGGTCGTCTTGCCGTGGTCGACGTGGCCCATGATGGTGACGACGGGTGACCTCGGCGCGAGCTCAGCCGTCCGGCCCTCGGCCTTCCGGCGCATGGCTTGGTCGAGGGTGATGAACTCGGCGTCGAAGTTCGTGGCCTTGGTGATGGCCGCGGCGAGCTCGGCGTCGACGAACTCATCGAGGTCGGCCCTGATGCCCTTGGCGGCGAGCTTGTCTAAAAGGTCCTTGGGTCTGACCTTCATCGCCCCGGCGGCCTCCTTGAGAAGCCAGCCCTCCCGGAGCTCGACCTTGTGCCGCGGCTTGAGCGGCGCGGGGGGCGGCGGGGGAGGAGTCGGTCTGACGGGGACAGTGGGCGTGGGTACCGCGGCCGGAGGGACCGTCGGCCTGAGGGGTGCCGGCTGAGGCAGTGCCGGCTTGGGGGTAGCGGGCTTAGGGGGAACAGGAGCGGGGGCCACCGGCTTGTGCGCAACCGGCTTGTGGACGGCAGGCGCAAGCGCCGCCGGCTTGTGAGGCGTCGGCCGCGGGGACTCCAGCTTCGGAACGGAAGGCGCAGGCGGCGCTACCGGCTTCGGAGGCAGCGACTTGGGGGGTGCGGGCTTAGGGGGAATAGGGGCGGGGGCTACCGGCTTGTGCGCAACCGGCTTGTGGACGGCGGGCGCAAGCGCGGCCGGCTTCGGAGGCAGCGACTTGGGGGGTACGGGCTTAGGGGGAATTGGGGCGGGGGCCACCGGCTTGTGCGCAATCGGCTTGTGGACGGCGGGCGCAAGCGCGGCTGGCTTGGCTGGGGCCTCTTTGGGTGCTTTCTTCACGGCGGGTTTCTTGGTTGGTTCACTCATTCGCGTCTTCTTGCTTGATTGAAATTTTCCAGCCGACGAGCCGGGAGGCCAGCTTGACGTTGATCCCCTTCTTGCCGATGGCCAGCGAAAGCTGGTCCTGGGGGACGATGGCCAGCATGACCTTCTCCGTCTGGCTCACGACCTGGAGCCGGTCGACCTTGGCCGGGCTGAGGGCGGCCTTGGCGTAGCTGACGAGGTCGGGCGACCACTTGATGATATCGATCTTTTCGCCCTGGAGTTCCTTGGAGATGGCCAGAATCCTGTTCCCTTTGACGCCAATGCAGGCGCCGATGGGGTCGATGTCGCGTTCGAGGCTGGCCACGGCGACCTTGGCCCTTTCTCCGGGCTGGCGGACGATGTCTTTGATCTCGATCGCCCTGTTGGCGATCTCCGGGATCTCGGTCTCGAGGAGCCGGGCCAGGAATCGCGGGCTCGCCCGCGAGACGATGATCTGGGGCCCTTGGTAGCCCCTGAGGACCTGGACTATGACGGCCTTGACCAGGTCTCCCCGCCGGTGCTCCTCGTTGGGGAGCGTCTCGCGCAGGGGGAATGAGACCTCGATCCTGTTGACCTCGAGGACGATGACGTTGTCTTCGACCCTGCGGACGACCCCGGTGACGATCTCGCCGATCCTGGGGGCGAAATCGCCGTAGATTTTCTCCTGTTCGGCGTCGCGGACCTTCTGGAAGATGACCTGTTTCGCGGCCTGGGCGGAGATGCGGCCTAGTGTATCGGACGGCAGGTCGACCTCGACCGTTTCGCCTTCCTTTGCGTCGGGGCGGATGGCTCGGGCCTCGTCGAGGGAGATCTCCTCGGCGGTGTTCTTGGGGCTCTCCGTCACCCGCTTGACGGCGAAAACGCGGAGCTCCCCCTTCTCGGGCTTGAACAGGACCTGGACATTCTCCTTCTGGGAGTAAAACTTAGAGGAAGCGACCCGGAGGGATTCTTCGATCGCCTGGATGATGAGACGCGGCTCGACGGATCGCTCTTTACTGAGCTGTAGGATCGTATTCCAGACGTTGACTTTCATCCGTTGTTCTCAATTCCCGACGGAGCGAATCCATGGGATGAGTGATTATATCGGAATTCGCCCCAAAGTGCAACGCGCCCTAAAGGATGCGGCCGTGAAGAGGGACTGTCCCCGAAGGGGACTGTCCCTCTTCTCTCCCGCACCCATCGGAGGGACAGCCCTCATTCGGCAACCGAATGAGGACAGCCCCCCTAATCGATCATTTGGCCATGGAGGCTGTAGGGGCCGGAGCCGGTGACGCGGACGGTGACGAAGTGCCCGGTCGGGTCCGTGGCGGCCTCGAAGTTGACGACCTGGTTGCCTTCCGTCCGGCCGGCGTAGCGGCCGCCGCCCTTGACGCTCGGCCCGGTGCAGAGCACGCGGACGTCCCGGCCGACGGACGACTCGTTGAGCTCGACCTGGATCGTCTTCTGGAGCTGCTGGAGGGCGACGAGACGCCGCCTCTTGACCTCGAGGGGGACGTCTTCGGGGATGCGGGCCGCCTCGGTCAGGGGGCGGGGCGAGTAGCGGAAGGAAAAGATGTTGGCGAATCGGACCTCACGGAGAAGGCCGCAGGTCGCCTCGGAATCCTCCTCCGTCTCGCCCGGGAAACCGACGATAATGTCCGTGCTGAGGAGGATGCCCGGCAGGCCCTCCTTGATGCGGCCGACCAGGGCGAGATAGTCCTCCCGGGCGTATCCCCGGTTCATCCGCTCGAGGACGCGGGAAGAGCCGGATTGGAGGGGAAGGTGCAGGCTCCGGCAGACCTTGGGGTTCCGGGCCATGGCTTCGATGATCCCGTCGCCGAAGCTTTTCGGGTGGGAGGTGATGAAGCGGACCCATTCGGCCCCGGGCACGGCGCAGACCCGATCGAGGAGCCCGGCGAACCCGAGCCCCGACTCCGGGTCCTTGTAGGAATTGACGTTCTGTCCCAGCAGCTGGACCTCCAGGGCGCCCGCGCCGGCCGCGCGGCGGACCTCTTCGAGGATGTTGGAGAGGGGCCTGAACTTCTCCCGGCCGCGGCTGAAGGGGACGATGCAGTAGGTGCAGAAATTGTCGCAGCCTTCCATCACCGGGACGAAGGCGCTCCACCCGTTCTCCCGGACCGTCGCCTCCGCCCCGACCTCCCTCCAGTCCCGGCCCCAATCCGTCAGGACGGCGGGGGCTTCGGCCGCGTTCTTGACCATCGCGGGGAGGTCGAGGTAGTTGTCGGGCCCGACGACGAAGTCCACGAGCGGTCTCTTCTTGAGAAGGTCGGCCTTCCGGACCTGGGCGACACAGCCGGCGACGCCGAGAAGAAAAGGCCTCTTCCTTTTCAGGCTGGACAGCCGCCCGAGATAGGAGTAGAGTTTTTCCTCCGATTTTTCCCGGACGGCGCAGGTGTTGACGACGATGATGTCGGCGTCTTCCGGCCCGTCCGCCCTCCCGGCCCCAGCCCCGGTGAGGACACCGGCGATATGCTCGGAATCGTTCTCGTTCATCTGGCAGCCGAACGTCCGGACGAAAAACTTCAGACCGTTCAGGCTGTCGTTCATGGGGGGTATTATAAGATCTCTTCGAGGAGCGCGATAGCGTCCCGGACGTAATCCTCGCAACGCGTTTTGTGGAGGTTCAGTTCTTCCGCTTTCTTCTGTCCCTCGGGCGTCCCGATGTCGCAGCCGAGGAGGTCCTTGCAGTGGACATGGTCGTGCCGGGCCGTGAACCGGCGGATGAATTCCTGGACGAGGGCGTAGGTCCGCTCCCGAGCGGCGACGTCCTCGGCCCGGGTCCGGCCGTGCTTGAGCCCGATTGCCAGAAAAGCGCCGGTGATCGCGCCGCACCAGTCCGCCCTTCGGGCGATGCCGCCGCCGAAGGGCTGGGAGACGCGAAGCGCCGTGTCCCTGTCGAGGCCGAAGTTCCCAGCGAAAGCGGCGGCGACCGCCTGAGAACAGCTAAAGCCCTGGCGGAAAAGGGAGACGGCGTCGTCGGCTCGGGTCATGGCGTCATCCTCCATCGCAATTGGCGTCGAGCATCTCTCGGGCGGCCTCCCGGGAAGCCGCCGTCAACCGGCTGCCTGCGACGAGACGGGCGATCTCCTCGACCCGCTCCCCGCGGCTGAGCTTGCGTACGCTCGTGAAGGTCCGGTCCTTTTCGACCATCTTTTCGACGTGGAAGTGGTGGGCGGCGGAAGAGGCAATCTGGGGCAGGTGGGTGATGCAGATCACCTGGTGACGGGCGGCCAGGTGGCGGAGCTTCTGGGCGATGAAATCGGCCGTCTTTCCCCCGATCCCCGCGTCGATTTCGTCGAAGACGAGCGTCTTGTGGATCTCCTTGTCCTTGCCCACGGACTTGAGCGCCAGCATCATCCTCGACAGCTCGCCTCCCGAGGCGATCCTCCTCAGGGGCCGGAGCTCCTCGCCCGGGTTGGGCGAGAGTAGGAACTCGGCGTCCTGGGCGCCCTGGTCGCGGATCGTTGCGCCATCGTCGAGCGAAGGGGGGACGTCGGTCAGATGGACCTCGAACCGGGCCTTCTTCATGCCGAGGATAGCGATCTCCTTTTCGATGAGGCGGCCGAGCTTTTCCGCCGCCTTCGCCCGCTCGGCGCCGAGGTGGGAAGCAAAGTCCGAGTACTCGCCGAATTTCGACCGGATGGAGGATTCGAGCTCCTGGAGCCTCTCGCGGCCGGCCTTGAGCGAGGATCGCTCACGCCGGAGGGCCTCGCCGTGCTCGACAACCGCTTCGATCGTCCCCCCGTACTTGCGCTTGAGCTTCTCGATGACGCTCAGCCGCTCTTCGATCGTCTCCGGGTTCTCCGGGATCTCGGCCCTGCGGTCCTTGAACCGGACGAGCGCGGCGGCGGCGTCCTGGAGCAGGATGGAAGCCTCCTGGAGGCCCTGATGGAACTCGCTGAAAGCGGAGTCGAAGACGGAAAGCTCCCCGAGGACGGACCGGAGCCGGGCGAGCCGGGGGATGAGGGAGTCCTCGCTGAGGTAAGCCAGGGCTAGGGCCTTGTCCACCAGGCCGGCGATCTTTTCGGCGTTCTTCAGGATCTCCCGTTCCCGGAGAAGCTCCTCGTCCTCGCCGGGCCGGAGCCGGGCCGCCTCGATCTCCTTCACTTGGTAGTCGATGAAATCGAGCCTCTGCACGCGCTCCTTCTCCCTCGACTCGAGGTCGCGTTTCTCCTGGACGAGACGCCGGAGGTCCTGGGCCGATCGGGCCGTGTCCCGGAGGAGGCCGGGGTTGTCGACAACGTCGTCGAGATAGCCGACATGGTTCTCGAGGTGGAGGAGGAAGACGTGGTCGTTCTGGCCGTAGATGTCGATGAGCCGGCCGCTGAGCTCCCTCAGCCGGCGGACGGGCACGAGGACGCCGTTGACGAAGGCCTTGCCCGTCCCTTGGTCGGTGATCGAGCGTTGGATGAGGAGTTCGCCGTCCTCGGGCTCCGGGAGGCCGGCCAGGTCGATAGGCTGCCGGGAAACGTCGAAGACCGCCTCGATGAACGCTTCTTTCCGGCCCGTGCGGACGAGGTCGGGCGAGCCCTTGTCGCCTAGGATGAGCCGGATGGCGTCGATGATGATGGATTTTCCGGCGCCCGTCTCCCCGGTCAGGATGGAGAAACCCTCGTCAAGGCGGATCTCGAGGTCCTCGATCGTGGCTAGATTCCTGACCCTCAGGAACTTGATCATGTCTTCCGGGAGGCTACTTGAGGATGTAGGGGGCGAGGGCCCTTTCCATGTTGATCCGGCCGTAGCCGACGATGTCGTCGCGGCCGGGCCATGTCGACTTATTGACGTCGTCGGCCGTGTAGCAGATGATTTTCATGACATCGGCGGGCTTGAGCTCGGGCTTGAGGCTGAGGATCAAGGCGGCCAGCCCGGCGACGTGGGGCGCGGCCTGGGACGTTCCCGAGGCGAAACCATACGGGAGGTTGGCTTCCTCGACAGACCATTGGGGAACGGGGCCCATGATGTAGATGCCCGGCGCAGCTACGTCCACCTGCGGGCCGGAGTTCGAAAAATCGGCCGGCTCGTCGTTGTAATCGGTGGCGGCGACGGCGAGGACGTAGCTGTCGTAGGCGGCGGGATAGAGTACCGAGCCCGCGTCGTTCCCGGCCGAGGCGACGAGAACGACCCCTCGTTCGAAGGCGTACTTGCAGGCGTCCTCGAGGAAGGGGTCATCGAAATCCCCGCCTAGGCTGAGGTTGATGACGTCGGCCCCCTGGTCGGCCGCCCAGATGATGCCGTCGATGATCCAGCTGTAAAAGCCCGTGCCGTCGGCGCCCGTGACCTTGACCGGGAGGATCTTGCAGTTCCAGGCAACGCCGGCGATGCCTTCGCTGTTGTCGGTGTCCGCGGCGGCGATGCCCGCGACATGGGTGCCGTGCCAGTGGTCGTCGGTCGCGTCGTCGTCGTCGTTGGCGAAGTCGCGGCCGGCGGAAACGACTTTCGCGGCGAGTTCGGGGTGGGTCATGTCGACGCCCGAGTCGAGGATGGCGATGACCGTTTCAGGATTGCCCTTGGCCACGTCCCAGGCGGGCGAGGCCTTGATATCGGCGCCGGCGGTCGTCTGAAGCTGGATGCCCTGGGGGATGTCGAGGACGCCGCCCCGGTTACGGAGGTTGTATTGATACCGGGTGAAGAACGGGTCGTTGGGGGTATCGGCCAGGCGGGTCCGGTAGTCGGGGCGGGCCAGCTCGATGTCGCCGTTGCGGCGCAGCATGGCCAGGGTTTCGGCGACGGAGGATCCGGGCGACGTCCGGACGCTGTAGACGCCGATCCGAGGGATCTTCCTGACCGCTGAGAACCCGTAGGATCGGAGCAGCCCCTCCGCGTAGGCATCGGCCACATCGGGCTTGAAACGGACGAGGACGCGGTCTGGGGCGTAGCGAGGGCCGCGCCGGAGGGCCGGCCTCTCGATGCGCAGAGTGCGGGCGGGTCGCTGAAAGAAACGGTCGCCGAGCTTCGTCTGCTTGACCCAGCCGGCGTCCGTGGTGCCCAGTCCGACGACCAGGAGGACGAGGAGAGCCGGGATCGCCTTGACCGACATTTTAGCCGGGACCTTCATGTTCCTCTCCTTGCTCTAGAACTTATACAAGAGGCCGACGGAAGCCAGGGCGTCCACGCCTCCGGCGTAGGGGATGAACCCCGCCTTGGCCTTGATCGTCAGACGATCGGACACCCGGGCGTCCCCGCCGAGCGCGACGCTGAACGAGAGATCCCCGTTTATCCGCTTCGTCTCCAAGCCATGGAGGTCCTCCAGGGTTTCTTCCATCCGAAAATCGGCCCGGAACCAGCGGGCGTTCACTTCGAGATAGGGGACGAACGCGCTGGATAACAAGTAGGCCAAACGGGGACCAGCAGAAGCCTCCATCCAGTTCGACCGGCCCTTGGCCTGCCCTTCGACGGCGAACCCCTCGAGCGGCCATGTTTTGGACATTCCGAAGGAAGAGACGAACCGGCCGTCGGCCTTTATCTCAAAGTCACCGGATTTAAGAAGAAGGGCCTCGAGTTCGGCCCCCAGGACCAAGCCTTTGATGGGCGAGGCGTCGTATTCGAGGGTGATGGGGAGAGTTCCGAAGGCGAGCCCCTCGAAATCGGTGAGGGACAGGCCGGCGGAAAGGCTCAAGGTCAGGCCCTTGCCGAACCCGAAATCCGTGCGGGCCGAAACAAGGGTGGCCTGGAGCCGGGCGGATCCCGTATCGCCGTCCCAGACGAGCGTCCTCGAAAAATATTCAAAATTCAATCCGGCCATGAGCGTCTTGACCTTCGATTCCGCCGCCGGCGCGTGCGCCGCGGCCAGCACCAGCGCGATTCCCAGAGAAACTAGGCGCCAAGCCCCCCCGCTTCGCTGTCTCATGAGGAAACCTCCCACACCCTCCAGAGGTTCAGCCTTTCTTGTCTTTATTGTCCTTGCTGTCCTTCAGGGTGGCCTTCAGCTTCTCGATCTCCGCCAGACGCTTCGTGGCCGCTTTGGCCAAAACCAGGCTGGGGTAATCCGTGACCACCTTGGTGAAGAACGGGATGGCCTGGGCGTACTGTCTCATCATGAAATGGCAATCGCCGAGGTAGTAATAGATATCGTACAGGCGGGAATAGTCGGGGTAGCTGGTCATGATCTCGGACAGCCGGCTGATGGAGGCCCGGTAAGCCCGCCTCTTATTGTATCCGATGGCGATTTCGGCGCTGTGGGACGCCAGCCGCTCTTCGCAGTCCTTGATCTTCTCCTGGGCTGTCTTGGCCTGGTCGCTCGCGGGGAAGTCGGTGATGACTTTCTTGAATTCCGCGAGGGCCTGGGAAGTCTTGGACTGGTCGCGCCCTGGCTTCAGGATCTTCTTGTAAAAGGTCATGGCCACCTGGTACTGGCTGTAGGCGGCCGAAGGGGAGTAGGGGTAGGTGCGGATGAACTCCCGGTACTCGGCCGCGGCCAGGAGCAAGCTGCTCTCGTCGCCCTTGCGGAAGTAGGCGTCGGCGATGAGGAGCTTGGCCCGCTGGGCGTAAAAGCTCTTGGGGAACGAGTCTATGACCTGGCGGAGATATAGGAGGGCCTTTTCCGTGTCCTTTTTCATCTCCGCCTCGCCCAGCCTGTAGAGGGCTTCGTCGGAGGAGGCGAGGTCCGGCGTGATCTCGACCGTCTTTTTATGGCATCCCGCCGCCAGTCCGAGCATGATCAGCAGGGGGAGCAAAGCGGCAAGCTTTTTCGTCATGGTGTGTTTCTTCATGGCGTCTTCCTCGCGATCTCTTTCATGGCCCGGATGACCCCGGCGGGGTCGGGGGCCTCGAAAATGGCCGATCCGGCGACGACGATCTCCATACCAGCG
>Ga0315292_10001104_pt1 | contig 13970 bp, 10 predicted proteins | sample YL17G13_0_MG_FD_204029 | JGI IMG/M metagenome (GOLD analysis project Ga0315292, IMG submission 204029) | Sediment microbial communities from Yellowstone Lake, YNP, Wyoming, USA - YL17G13_0 | ecosystem: Environmental > Aquatic > Freshwater > Lake > Sediment | place: USA: Wyoming | collected... | reverse complement strand
ACAAGGCATGTTTCTATTACAGGCATTACCGGAACCTTTATAAATATGACGTCATTGTCGTCAACCATCATCTCCTGATGTATGACCTTCTTTCGGAATTCAACCTTATGCCTTTTCATGACCAATTGATTATAGATGAGGCGCACCAGCTCGAACATGTTATTTCCCATGTTCTGGGGAGCAGCCTGAGCCATTCGAAGATAACATGGCTTCTTTACAGGTTGAAGGGATTGAAGATAGCGGTAGATCATATCTTTGAGCCGGTCGACGGTTTCTTTAAAAGACGGGATATGTCTTTTCAGTCCCTTAACCTGATATCCGATGATATCGTTGAGGGATTAAACATGCTGAAAGATCTCCTTGCTCTTGATAACGTGCTGCAACGATTGACCGCCTTTGAAGAGACCCTTGACGATACCATGCTCAGGGACAGAATACAAACTACCCTGATCTATATCCGGTCTCTTAAGGCTACAATCAATGATTTCATAAGCCGGCAGGACAAGGACAGAGTTTATTTTATGACGCACGAGAAGGGAATGATAGAGCTTAAGAGCAACCTTGTGGAATCCCGGAAGCCTTTTCAGGAATTAGTCGACGCCTATGACAGTCTGGTCATGACTTCCGCCACGTTGACAGCCGGAGGAGCTTTCGGTTTTATCAGGGAGAGACTGGGCATGAAAGACTTTCAGGAAATGGTTGTAGGTTCCCCCTTTGATTATAAAAGACAGGCGCTCCTCTATATCAATAGAGACTTGCCGGTCCCCGATAAGGAGAACAGCGAATCTTTTTTCAGGGAAAGCCTTAAGACTATTGAGGACCTGATCACTGCTTCCAGAGGCAGGGCGCTGGTTTTGTTCACTTCCCATAAAAATCTTAAGTACGTCTCAACCCGTATCAAGACGGATTACCCCGTCAAGTCACAGGGCGACATGCCGCCGGGAAAACTAATCCAGTGGTTGAAAAAGACGCCGAATGCCGTGCTGCTCGCCACAGCCACCTTCTGGCAGGGCATTGATATCAAGGGAGAACAGTTAAGTCTGGTTGTTATCGTAAAGATGCCGTTCGGCACGCCGGGAGACCCTGTGTATGACGAGCGCTGCAGAAGGCTGCAGGAGAGATGGTTCACAGACCTTGCGCTCCCGTCCGCCATTCTCCTCTTGAGACAGGGCTTCGGAAGGCTGATCAGAAGTTCGGAAGACTATGGAGTGGTTGCTCTGCTGGATCCAAGACTTGTTCGCAGCTCCTATGGGAAAACAATCATATCTTCATTACCGGAAATGGATGTTGTTCATACCATTGAGCCGGTGAAGAGTTTTTTTGACGCTGTCCCGAATTCTAATGGAAAAGAGCATAGAGATGCGTCTGCAAAGGACAAGAGCAGGAAATCAAGAAAGGTGCGCATATGATATCAACAAGTGTCATATTATTTATTCTTCCGGGGTTTATTGCCGGCGGGATAATCGGCTGGATCATCGCTGCCTTGCGTCAAAAGCAGAATTATGCAAAACAGATTGCCGACCTTCAGATATATCATGCAAATAAGCTGACAGAGGCTGAGGGGAAAGCGCAATATGCAGGGGCGCAGGTTGATGAACTGAGGCAGCAGAACCGGAAATATGAAGAAGAGATATTACAGATAAGAAATGAACTGAGTGGAGAACGGCAAACAAAAATTGAAGCCCTCACAAAACTCGAAGCCTCACAGAAAAGCTTTGAGGAGCAGAAGGCATTGATCGAGGCGATGAAGACGGAAATGACCGATACATTTAATGCACTTTCCTCGGCAGCTTTGAAAAGCAGCAGTGAAGATTTTCTCAGGCTCGCCTCCCAGCATCTCGGCAAGGTGGTTGCAGATACGAAAGGAAGGCTCGGAGAGCATCAGGCTGCGCTGGATGGAATGATAAAGCCTTTGCATGAGACGTTGAAGCGTTACGAGGAGCAGATAAGATCCATAGAAGAGAACAGGCATAAGGCTTACGGCAGCCTCGAAGAGCAATTGAGATCATTGGCCACAACCCATGAAAATCTTCAGAGGGAGACCGGCAATCTTGTCTCGGCCCTGAGAAAACCCCAGGTCAGAGGCAGGTGGGGTGAGATGCAGCTTCGGAGAGTTGCCGAACTTTCCGGCATGTCAATACACTGTGATTTTACGGAACAGCAATCCGTGGACACGGATAAAGGCAGGATAAGACCGGATATGATCGTGCATCTTCCCATGGAGAGGGAAATTGTTGTAGACTCTAAAGTGTCTCTTGAGGCTTATCTGGACGCTGCATCTGCGGTGACAGAAGAGGAGAGAAAGATAAAGATGGCAAAACATGGCCGGCAGGTAAGGGCGCATATGAACAAGCTGTCCTCAAAGGAATACTGGAGCCAGTTCAGGCAGTCTCCTGAATTTGTCGTTCTTTTTATCCCGGGCGAATCCTTCCTGAGCTCGGCCCTTGAAATGGATAATACACTTATTGAAGACGGTATACAAAAGAAGGTCATCATTGCCACACCGACTACGTTTATCGCATTGTTAAGCGCTATTGCCTATGGCTGGAGGCAGGAGCAGGTTACGAGGAATGCTCAGGAGATCAGTGAGATCGGCAAGCAGTTCTATGAAAGAATGCTTACCCTTGTGCAGCACTTTGAAAGTATAGGCGTCAACCTCGAAAGGGCTGTAGTAGCGTATAATAAGACGGTCGGTTCGCTTGAGACAAGGATACTGCCCTCGGTGAGAAGGTTCAAGGAACTGGGGGTCACCGGCGCCTCCGAGATACCGGTTATCGAGCCGATAGACCAAAAACCGAGAAATTCAGGTATACTTGAATGAAATATAAGACATAAACTATAGATTTTAAACTTAAAGGAGGGTCAAAAAATGTCAGAGAGATTAAGTCATGAGGAGTTTATCAGAAAGGCAATTGTGAGTCTGAGGAAGGACAATTTCAAAGGGATTCATACCGTTTTTTCCGGCTTTAATAACGCTTTCAAGAAATATTTTGAGGGAGAAAACCCTGTCGAGGTGACAAACAAACTTGCCGAAGAGGGAAAGATCGTTATCAGACCCGTTAAAGGCGGGGTCATGCTTTATATGCCCGAAGACGCCCCTGCTTCAAGAGATTCCGCTGACGAAGCATTGAAAAAAATGGGTCTTTAAAAGCAAAAGGCTTTTGAAACTGCAAAAGATCCGCGAACTATCCGGGGCGAAAATATATTTTGCCCCGGATAGTATAATGCGGCCTGAATTTGCGCCTTTAGATATACCTTATTCATGAACATAAAAACGTGAAGGCTATTTAAGTTATCTCATCACTTGCATAACTTGAAAGGCAGGCATGATAAAAAACCTTCTGAATGCGACAAAAATTAAACCATATTCACCTGAAGGCACTTTTAACCTAAAGTGCATTTTAGATGAATGTGTACTGCCATGTGTAAATAGTACATTATGGAGTCGCCAAAAGCTTTTTCATCATGCCTGCCTTTCAAGTTGAGAACGTCTTTTGCAACGTTTAGGTTATGTAACCGCCCGCAGATGAACCTCTTTAAGTTCTATTTGAAAACAAGCCTCTTTTTTATTGTTACCGTCATGCTTGGCCCCTTCTATTTTTTTGTGCTGTTAATCTTCTACAAATGGCGACACGGTATCGGACCTAAACTCGTCCAATGGTATTCAAAACTCTGTCTCCTGATATTCAGAGTCGATATTGAAGAAATTAAAAACCTTGATATCTTCACAAGCAGCGGGAAAGGCGCAATAATAATTTCAAACCACGCCAGTTTTCTGGATATTTTTGTGCTCTCTTCCCTGTTTGGATCGGTCTTTGTAAGTAAAGCCGAGATCAAGTATTATCCAATAATCGGGCAAATCGCGTGGTTGGCAGGAGTTATTTTTCTTGCTCGGGATTCCTCAAAGGAAAGGCTGAGATTACTCAAGACAATTGCGAACAAATGTTCAAACCGCATTCTTGTTGTTTTTCCACAGGGTACGACCAGCCGCATTACCGAACGATTATCTTTCAACAGAGGCATTTTTAAGGTAATAGAACTAAACCCGGAGGTATCATTATTGCCGGTAACGCTTCATTATAAAGAAGATGCGGAAATTGCATGGAACAACCCGCAATCTTTGAAAGAGAATGCAATCAGGATCAGCGCTCAGAAAAGAATCCATGTCAAAGTGCTCATCCACAATCCCGTAACAATTGAAGATTACCGGGAAAAAACCTCCGCACAAATATGCAAAATCGTAGAACAGACCGTTTTAGGGCCTTTACAGGAAGAACATTAGAAGTGCAACTGCCGCAGTTTTATGAGCAACCCGGCATTTTATGGTGGAGACGGCGGGAATTAATGTTAGGCTTTTTATATAGTTTCTTCCTCACAGATTATGCGCAAAAGCATCAGTCCCTGATATCTGTTCAATTCCCATTCAAGCAAACAAAGCCGGACCGATGATTGGCATTTCTTTCGCTTTGAATGACACGGTTGTCAAAATTACCAGGGCGTTCAATGCGAGGAGAAATACGCGTTTCTTGAAGGAATGTTGTGATGCGGAGCAATGTCGTGACCACAGATTATTTGTGACACAACTGTTGAAAGCGAGTGTGTGAAGAAAAGAGATTATTATCGATTGTACTATGCATAAAAAAGGGCGAGATATTTAACCTCGCCCCTTTATTCGTTTTGATAATCTGTTACTCCTGGCTACAATCAGTGGGGATAGCACCCCCAACGATATCAATTCTGAAATATATGTTATTTGTATCCGATGTTATGTATCCCGCAACAATATCCTCACCGTCATCATTTATAGAAGAATCACCCGGAGGATCGATTAGAGAAGGAGTAGCAGAGATTTCATTCCAATCTTCAATGAGACCGTCAAGACAAATTGTTTCCGGACACAGAAGGTTGGCCGAAACAACTCCAGCTATGCTTAATACAAGGAGCACCGAACAGAGCACTCTGACCATTGCAGAATTCCGTTTCCTCATAACCCATATTGCAGAAATGGCAAGAAGCAACCCAAGGAGTATTATCCCCCAGTGAGAAAGTGATGGAACAGCAGTGGTCCTCTCTGGATAGAAGAATGCAGCTGTGTAGTCATTTGCTGGACTTCCGGTTCTGCTTGCATGATAGACAATCTTCATCGGCCCTTGAGGATTTCCCAAGGCCGCCCTTGAAGCCATAAATTCTACGACATCAGCTTTATCAGTGTTATATTGATAACCGTTACCTATCCCTAAGGCGTAATTCTCAGGAGTGTCGCTTTGATCAAAAGTGCTTCCATTCCATGTCCAAATCTGAATGTGATGAATTGTTTGTGTGTCTAAGCTAAGATATGCTCTTACCTTATAGTCAATTCCTGGTAAATTTGCTGACCCACCCTCTTGTACCACATGTACTGTCCCACCTGTGCTGGGATTGTTATCCACATCTATAAGGGCTTCGTAATAATAATCACAATTATCAAAAGCCCAGGAATTCGTTGTGATTGAAGATGCAGCCAGAAAAAGGATACCCGCACATAAAATAATTACTAAACGAAAATATCCCTGCCATTTTGCATTATTCATAAGCTCCCCCCTCACTTTAAATGTTATACGATTATATTAGATAATATGTTTTTTTTCAATGATTTCATTTCAAATGGTTAAATGGATCAAAAAAGGATGAGATCATATAGCGATGTCATTTTCTGCTCATTCATTTCTGGATGAAATATTGTACTTATTTTGATGATTTTACGCTGAGGAGTACAGGAAGGAGTGATGTCTGCTTATATCGGTCTGAAAGTAACACCTTCGACTACGGTGTCTTCACAACGCTGGGGATAGTCCAAGGATAGTGTTTATGCCGAATAAAACCTTATAAGTTATTGAAAGATAAGAATATTAATGGTGGAGGCGGCGGGAATTGAACCCGCGTCCGAAAGTACTGCTCCCAGGCTTCTACATGTGTATCCCGACTATTTCATCTCGGACCCCGGGCTGCCGTCAGGCAGGCGTCCCGAAATCCTATCCCCCTTTGTCTTACTCCGAAGTCAGGGGAGATCCCCCGGAGCCAGCCTGCTTAATGACGCTGTGACCTGAAACACAGACAATTTCAGGGCAGCGGCTGCTTAGTTAATTAAGCAGCGATTGCCAGTTCGTTATTGGCGTTTGTGTTTTTTTCCGCCTTTTTACGTGGTGACGGACCACGACATGCAACCTGATTCTCGTAACCCCCGTCGAGCCCTTTCGCCCCCTTTTCTTTAACACGGCTTTGCAAGTATCTGGGACAGATACACCGTGTCCTTATATATTATCACCTATTCTTCATTGTTTTTTCTATCTCTCTTTTGGCTTCCCTTTCCTTTATGGCCTCCCTTTTCTCGTAGAGTCTTTTGCCTTTTGCAAGCCCTATCTCTACCTTGACAAAGGAATCCTTAAAATAGAGCTTCAGCGCTATCAGGGTGTATCCTTTGGAAGTTGCCGTACCCGCCAGACTGCTTATCTGCTTTCTGTGCAGAAGCAGCTTGCGCGTCCTGAGAGGGTCGTGGTTCATGATGTTGCCGTGACTGTAAGGGCTTATATGGCAGTTCAGGAGGAAAGCCTCTCCGCCTTTCATAAGCACATAACTGTCCTTAAGATTCGCCCTTCCCTCTCTGAGAGATTTTACTTCAGTGCCCAGTAAAGAGATACCCGCCTCTACAGTCTCCTCAATATGATAATCGTGATATGCCTTCCTGTTCTGGCAGATGATCTTCATTATTTAATTGTTCTACGCCCTGCCTACCGAATAATACTGAAACCCTTTTTCTCTCATCTTCTGCGGGTCATATATATTTCTCAGATCAAAGAAAATTGGGCTGTTTAAAAGCGCTTTGATCTTGTCGAGTTCAAGGTTTCTGAACTGGTTCCATTCGGTCATGATGATAAGCGCATCGGCGCCCTTTAAAGTGTTATAGGGGTCTTTACAATATTTTATCTCGGGCAATATCTTTTCCGCTTCCTCCATTGAAACAGGGTCGTATGCCCGGATCTTTGCTCCCTCCCTGAGAAGGGCTTTAATTATCGGGACAGAGGGGGCGTCCCTGATGTCATCCGTATTGGGTTTAAATGAGAGTCCGAGGATCGCCAGGGTTTTGCCTTTCAGATCACCCATGGATTGTTTTATTCTTTCAACCATATATGCCCGCTGCCTTTCATTGGCCCTGACAGCCGCATCTACAATGCCAAGATGTACGTTATTATCTTCCGCAATCTTGAGAAGGGCTGTGGTATCCTTGGGAAGGCAGGAGCCGCCGTATCCCGGACCGGGATGAAGGAATTTTGAGCCGATCCTCTGGTCAAGTCCCATTCCCTTTGCAACCATATGGACATCCGCTCCCACTTTTTCGCAGAGGGTGGCGATCTCATTAATAAAAGATATCTTTGTTGCAAGAAAAGAATTTGAGGCATATTTTATAAGCTCCGCGGTTTCGATGTTTGTTATTACAAAAGGGGTCTCAAGAAGATAGAGCGGTTTATACAAGTCTTTCATAATTGCAACGGCCTGAGGGCTTGCAGCGCCGAGAACAACCCTGTTCGGCCTCATGAAATCCTCGATTGCAGACCCTTCGCGCAGGAACTCGGGGTTTGACACGATATCAAAGTCAGTACGGGATTTCAGGTTCCGTGATATGATCTCCCTTATTTTCTCCCCGGTGCCCACCGGAACGGTGCTTTTGGTGACGATCACCTTATAGTCATCCATCTGGTTTGCGATTTCGCTTGCGACCTCTTCCACATATTTCATATCAGCGGAGCCGTCGCCTCTCCTCGGCGTGCCTACGGCGATGAAAATGACGAGAGAGGACTCGACTGCCTTTGCAATTTTTGTGGTAAAAATAAGTCTTCCCTGTTTGACATTCCTCTTTACAAGCTCGTCAAGTCCTGGTTCGTAAAAAGGGATTTCCCCCTTTTTCAGCGCCTTTATTTTCTTCTCATCCTTGTCAACACAGGTGACAAAGAGTCCGAATTCGGCAAAACAGGCGCCCGTCACAAGTCCTACATAACCGGTCCCAATAATCCCAATATGCATGAGTCCTCCCTTAAATATTCCGAAAACTTTTTAAAACAGATTATTCACAAATTTTTCTGATTGAACTGATGACAGAGAATTTTCGCTCATTCTCGGTCGTGCCTCCCTGCGAGGCTTTTGCCTCTTTATTATCATACACTGTATTTGACTATCGGCAAAAAAAACCGCTCAAATACTCTATCCTCAGTTCCTGTTGCCAATTTTATGAATAATCCGGGTTAAAACGGTAAGTTATATTAAAATTATAGAATGTTACAGTATGCGCGGTCAACAAAGGAGCTATAGCAGACATGGTAAGAGAATTTTTCCGATATGGTCCCGGCTTTCCGTCTTAACGACGAAATCTATCAGCAGATAGCAAGGCAAGAAAGCGACTCCTCAAAGCCTTCAAGGAAGCGACAGGTTGGAAAATATCAACGGACTTACAAGGCCATAAGAATCATAACCAGCTGGCGGCCTTCCATTTTAGCCTGTGTTTCCACTTTTGCGATATCCGCCAGTTCCGACACCAACCTGTTCAGGACCTTCGTGCCCAGTTCCTGGCGACTCAATTCACGCCCTTTAAACTGTATTGTAACTTTAACTTTGTCCCCATGCTCAATAAATTTCCTCACATTACGCTTCTTGAACTCATAATCGTGGGTATCGATCAACGGGCGCATCCTTATTTCCTTCATGGTTTGCGTCGCCTGTTTTTTCCTGGACTTCTGAAGTTTCTTGCTGTTATCGAATTTGAACTTGCGGTAATCCATGATCTTACAGACCGGGGGATCGGAATCGGGGCCGACTTCAACAAGATCAAGCTCTCGTTCACCGGCTAATTTTAATGCCGCTTCAATATCCATAACGCCGATTTGCCCTTCATCGGCAACGACTCTTACCTGCTTGGATTTAATCAGCCTGATCTGATTGTTTACGCGGGTAAGATCAACTACTCTGCTGGGCATTACTCGTCTTTGATTAGCTATTGTATGTTTCTCCTTTTAGTTTTATATTCCGTGCGAGCAGAAACGCCGAACATCCCGAACTAAAGGCATGATGCCGAACAATATCCGCAATAGTGCAAAAGGTCAACAGAAAAAAAATTTTATTAAAATTTTCTCTGCTTCTGGGCCTTTGCCCTTGTTTTGCGCGCCTCTGCCCGTTTTCGTTTTTCTTTAACCGAAGGCTTTTCATAGAAATTTCTAGCCTTGACTTCTTTGAGCAGACCTTCAGTCTGAACTTTGCGCTTCAGAATTTTAATGGCTTTTTCTATATCATTGCCGACTACTCTTATCTCTATGATAGCTTATCTCCTGTCTCTTCCATACCCAGATCCCCTGCCTCCGCCTCCGCCGAAACCGCCCCTGCCTCCGCCTCCGCCGAAACCTCGCCCTTCTCTTGGCTGCTGGGGTTTTGCCTCATTAACGATCAAAGCGCGCTCCATAAATTTTGTGCCGTTTAATTGGTCTATGGCTTTTTTAGCATCCTCTGCGGATGACATTTCAATAAAGCCAAAACCCTTTGAACGCCCTGTGTCTGCATCGGTAATTATTTTTACCGATTCAACCTCTCCAATACCTGAGAAAAGCTCCCGAAGAGATTCCTCTGTTGCATTGAAAGAGATACTACCTACATACAGTTTCTTACCCATAATAATTTAACCCCGCTTTTATAGAATAAAATTCCCTAACTCCTTAAAGCTTTGAGGCTTCTCTAACTTCAAAGGTAGGTTGCTATACAATACCATATCTTCATAGAAAATAAACATGTCTGAAAACCGGCACGGATTCCTCGGGAATTGGCGCCTTTCTTATCGCCTATGTATTCTATTCACCGGTTAGTCCAATAGTGGAAATTCTTTAATATGTATTAATAAGAACACCATTCTCTTGCGTTCCTGAACATCCGAAGCCATGGAGACGCTTGAAGTGTTTCCTTCCATTCTTCCGGCATATACGCCCATTGCCATTTAAGGAAAACCCTTTCAGGGTGGGGCATTAAAGCCAAATGCCTGCCGTCGGGCGAGCATAAAGCCGTTATGCCTGACGGTGAGCCGTTAGGGTTGAAGGGATACCTTTCGGTGAATCCTCCCTCGTCGTCGACGAATCTGACCGGTGCAAGATTCTTGTCAAGAACTTCCCGCATCATGTCTTTATCAGGGAAATAAAGCCTTCCTTCGCCATGCGCAATCCAGACGCCAAGGGTGGAGCCTTCCATCCCTTTAAGCATTATCGCTGGGCTTGATACAATCCGGACGGTTGAGAACCTCGATTCAAACCTGCCGGATTTATTCCGTATGAATCTGGGCTGTATATTGTCGGGAATTCCTCTCCAGGGCGCCCAGCCGAGGAGCGCCATCAGTTGGCAGCCATTGCAGACGCCGAGGCTGAAGGTGTCCGGTCTTTCATAAAACCTCTCGAACTGCTCATAGAGTTTTTTATGAAACCTGATTACCCCGGCCCATCCTTTGGCAGAATCAAGGACATCGGCATAACTGAAGCCGCCGACAAAGGCGACGCCGCGAAAGTCGTCAAGTCCGATTCGTTCTTTTATAAGGTCCGTCATTGTGACATCCCATACCTCAAACCCGGCATGGTAAAATGCGGATGTCATCTCACGGTCGCCGTTGCTTCCCTCTTCCCGCAAAACAGCAACTTTAGGTTTATCTTTTATCTGAAGAATGTTATCAGGCGTTTTCTCTGGGGTGAAGGAAAGGACGTACCGGGGCCCTTTTCTGTCAAAGTTGTTTTTTCTTTCTTCTTCAGCACATTCAGGATTTGCCTGGAGCCTGTCGAGCTGATAACTTGTTTCTTCCCAGACAGATCTGAGGACCCGCATATCTTCTTTGAGAACGGATTGCCCGGCAATGCCGATATTTATCCCTTGTTCTTTAGTAGTTTTGCCTATTATCTGATGGGGTATCCCTTTGTCTTTCAGATGAGATGTAATTGCGCCTTCACTCTCCGGGAGATATTCGATGACCAGCCCGAGTTCTTCCGAAAAGAGAGTTGGTATATCTGCGCTATGCTTCATACTCTTTGCGCTTTGCTTAATATCAACGTCAATCCCGCAATTCCCGCTGAAAGCCATTTCAAGGAGCGTAACAATTAATCCTCCGTCGCTCCTGTCATGGCCTGAGAGTATCAGTCCTTTATCAATAAAATACTGGATTGCATTAAAGGTATCCCTGATTAATTGCGGATTCTCTACATCAGGTGAGGCGTCTCCTATCTGTCCGTAACACTGGACCAGGGCCGAACCTCCGAGTCTGTACTTTCCTTCTCCGAGATCGATATAGATCAAACAGCTTTCATCCGGCCTCTTTATATCCGGCGAGATGATTTTTGTGACGTCCGGGCATGTGACATAGGCGGAAATAACAAGGGCCCCCGGAGATTTTACGATTTCCGTATCCGCCCGCCCGACAACTTTTGCAGCCATTGAAAGGCTGTCTTTCCCTCCGTCGATTGCTATGCCGAGAGCCAACAAAATATCTCTTAATGCAATTGCAGCGTCATAAAGCCTGGCCCCTTCCCCCGGAAGCTTTGCCGCCCACATCCAGTTCCCCGAACATTTAATGTCTTCGAGCCTGCTCGCCTTTGCCCATACGATATTGGTCAATGCCTCTCCGACACTCATGCGGGCCATTGCCTGGGGGCTTAGCAGCCCTTTGATCGGCTGCTCTCCAATGGAAATGGCTGCCCCTGTCAATCCGAAGTGGCTTTGAGCAATTACAGCTACATCAGACAGGGTCAACTGAAGAGGGCCGACACACTGCTGCCGGGCAATGAGTCCTGTAACAGACCGGTCTACCTTATTCGTAAGGAATCTTTTTGAACCTACAGAGACAAGGCGGAGCACTTTGTCGAGGGCGTCCTGCACTGTCAAAGTATCAGGTAATACAAGAGGTCCGAGTTTTGGTTGGATGCGCTGCATGGTAAAGGTTTTACGGGGCATATCTCCGAGGACCTTTGAGAGGTCAAGGTCCACCGGTGTGCTTCCGTCGTTTTTATCATGAAGAACGATATAACCGTTGCCGGTCACATCTCCGATAACGGCGCATGGCACTTTTTCCCTGTCACACAATGTATTGAATTCTTCCCATCTTTCCGGCCTTATAAGGAGGGCGTTCTGTTCCTGATATTCAGCGCCCCAGATTTCGAGGGCCGACAGGGTATTGTCGCCAACCTGGATATTCCTTATCTCTATTTTCGCTCCGGCAGGGTAGATGATTTCTTTCACAACATTACAGTTCCCGCCTGCGCCCTGGTCGTGTATACTCACAATCGGATTTCTCCGGACCATTTCCACGCAGGCGCGTATGACCCTGTTCACCTTCTGCTCCATTTCAGCATCGCCGCGCTGTACGGCGCTAAAATCGAGCTCGGCTATGTTCTCACCCTGTATCATGCTTGATGCGGCGCCTCCTCCTATGCCGATTCTGTAAGCAGGGCCGCCTATCTTCACTACATACATGGCCTTTTGCGGCCCATCTTTTTCAAGATGGCAGTCGTCCATTTGGCCTGCGCCGCCGGTAAACATAATCGGTTTTATCCATTCCCTTCTTTCACCGTCCGGCAGCCTTAAACCGAAAGACCGTGTAAACCCCTGTATAAGCGGTTCGCCGAATTTGTTCCCGTAGTCGGACGCGCCGTTGCTTGCCTCTATCTCTATCTGTAATGGAGTGGCAAGGTTTGGCGGATATTCAAAGGACTGGTCTTCCCATGGAAGCTTGTAGCCCGGTATCCTCAGATTACCGACACAGTATGCAGCAGTCCCGGCTATGACTAAACTGCCCTTGCCTGTTGCATGGACGTCTCTTATACGTCCGCCTGCGCCTGTCTCCGCGCCGGGAAAAGGCGCTACGCCTGTCGGGAAATTATGGGTCTCTGCCGTAAAGATTATGTGATAATCAAGCTTCTTCTCCTGAAAACGCGACGGCCTGCCGGTATGCTCAGGGATTATGGTCGATATAGTATAGCCGCGTATAGCGCTTGAATTATCTTTGAATGCAATAACACTATTCCCGGGATTATTTACGAGAGGATGTTTGATTATTTCCATGAGAGTGTGAGGCGTCTCCTGCCCGTCGATCACTAATCTGCCCCTGAAGAACCAGTGCCGGGAATGTTCGCTGTTAGACTGGCCAAGGTCGAAACATTCCACATTGGTCGGATTTCGTCCGATATCTTTCACGAAAAGGCCGTAATAATATTCTATGTCCCATTCATCCAGACCAAGCCCCATCCCGGCATTAATTTTTCTAAGCGCCTCTTTGCCTTCTTCAATAACAGGCACGATATATACGGGCTCGGGCTTTATCCCGGTTTCAAAGGTATTCAATCTGTCCGGATACGGGCATTCCGTCATCCGGTCGTGGATAAGGTCCGGGAAGGATGAAGGATGAAGGATGAAGGATGAAGAAGGTCTAATTAATAATTTATATCTTCTTGATCTTTCGATCCTTGTAATTTTTGTTAAACCACAGGCATGGCAGACGGAGACTGCATTTGTCGACCAGGCGGTAGTGAAATTCATTCGGGGGCCGACCTCGATAATTAAAGGATGAGAGACTACCCCCCCATTCCCCCCCTTGGCAAGGGGAGGCTGTGGGGGGGTAGATAAAAAACTCTCCTCTGCAAAATTCTCAGGCTCGAATGTTTCCGATAGCAGCCAGCGGAGGATATTCGCTTCCTCACCGGTAAGAGGCGACTTGGTATCTATGTTGAAACAGTATTCCGTCTCAATGTTTTCGATAGAGGAAGAAACGCTCTGTTTTGCAAGAGACAATAATTCATTTTTCTTCGCCGGTGATAATGCCGGCCTTCGATAAAAATGCAATAGACCCATTTAGTTTTTTATTTTATCAGAAATCGGCGGATCGTATTAGTTTATTACCCTAAACATTGGGAAACAGATCATCAATATGA
>Ga0315292_10001102_pt1 | contig 13974 bp, 13 predicted proteins | sample YL17G13_0_MG_FD_204029 | JGI IMG/M metagenome (GOLD analysis project Ga0315292, IMG submission 204029) | Sediment microbial communities from Yellowstone Lake, YNP, Wyoming, USA - YL17G13_0 | ecosystem: Environmental > Aquatic > Freshwater > Lake > Sediment | place: USA: Wyoming | collected... | reverse complement strand
TAGACGTGCCAGCCGCGGCGCGCGGGCGCCACCTCCGGCTCACCGTCCGCGCTGGGAGGCGCGCCGGGCCTGCTGGAAGGCCACGAAGGGATTGGACGGACGACCCACCTTTGACGGTGGCGCCTCCATCCCTTCCGGCACCGGCGACTCGCCGGCCTCGACCTGGGCCGGTCGGCTCCGCTGCACCGGCTTGCCGGCCTTCTTGCGCTTCTTGCTCACGGGCATCGGTTCCTCCATCGTCTCGTTCGAACAGCCGGGCCGACTCTATCAGGATCGCCGGGCGGGGCAGGGAGTCCAGCTTGGGCCGTGGAGGGCGGGCGCAGCGGTGGCGCGAGGTTAGATTCCTTGCCCAGGGGGTCCGCATGGCCAGAACGGAGGAACGGGGAGAAGCCGCGGCGATGCCCCGCGCAGCGGCCGCGCCCTCGGTGCCTGGCGACTTCCTCTCCGAGTTGCGACGGCGCCGGGTGTTTCGCGTCCTGCTGGCGTACGGGATCGTCTCCTTTGCCGTGCTCCAGATCATCGAGCCGGTCATGCACGGTCTCCACCTGCCGGAATGGGTACTGAGCGCCTCCGTGGTGGCGCTTGGACTGGGATTTCCGGTCGCGATCGGTCTGGCCTGGGCCTTCGACCTCACCCCCTCGGGAGTCGAGCGGACACCGTCGGTGGGCGCATCGGGTGGACCCGCCTCGGCGGGATCCAGGGTGTGGCTCCTCCTGGCCGGCCTGGGGCTGCTCGCCGCGGCGCCGGGGCTCGCCTGGTACTTCGTGTGGCGCCACGGGTCCGGTGAGGCCCGCCTCGGCGTGGCACTGGCCGGCGCTGCGCTGCTGTTCGCGGCCGCGTCCCTGGCATTCCGCTCCCGCCGTCCACCCGCCCCGCCGGCCGCGGCGACCCCCGCGCCGGCGTCCATCGCCGTCCTGCCCTTCGCCGACATGAGTCCGGGACAGGACCAGGGGTACTTCTGCGACGGCATCGCCGACGAGCTGCTCACCGCGCTCTCTGGAGTCTCCGGCCTGCGCGTGGCGGCGCGGAGCTCCTCGTTCCAGTTCAAGGGGCGCGGCGCGGACGGCCGCGAGATCGGGCGCACGCTCGGCGTGGCGACGCTCCTCGAGGGCGGCGTCCGCAAGGCGGGGAACCGCGTCCGGGTCAGCGCACAGCTCGTGAACGGCGCCGACGGCTACCAGCTCTGGTCCGAGACCTTCGACCGGAACCTCGACGACATCTTCGCCATCCAGGAGGAGATCGCGCAGGCCGTGGTGCGCGCGCTCCGGCCACACCTGGCGGGAGCGGGCGAGAGCCGCCTCACGCGCGCCGGGACGCAGAGCATGCAGGCCTACGAGATGTACCTGCGCGGGCGCCAGTTCCTCATGAGCCTCTCGGAGAACGGGTATCGCTTCGCGCGCCAGATGTTCAAGGGCGCGATCGAGCTCGACCCCGGGTTCGCGCAGGCCCATGCGGGCCTCGCCGACACCGGTCACATGATCCTCCAGTGGCACCTCGACGATGCGAACGTCGATGCGTTCCGGTCCGAGGCGCTCGCCGCGAGTGCCGAGGCCTTGCGGCTCGATCCGCTCCTCGCGGAAGCCCACGTCTCGCGCGGCAACGTCCTTTCCTTCGCGGGCCAGGGTGAGGAGGCCGAGGCGGAATTCCAGCGGGCCCTGGAACTCAACCCGGCTCTCCCCCACGCGCACCACTTCTACGCGCGCCATCTCTTCAGCGCCGGGCGACTGGAGGAGGCCGCTCGCCATTTCGAGGAGGCGATCCGCCTCGACCCCGACGACTACGGAACCGCGGGTCTCCTGGTCTCGATCCTCAAGGGACGCGGGGACCTCGAGGCAGCGGCCGCCGCGGCGAAGCGGGGGATCGCCGCGGTCGAGCGGCGCCTGAGGCTCAATCCCGACGACGTCCGGGCGCTCTACATGGGTGGCGGGGCCGAGATCATGTTCGGCGACCGGACGCGCGGCCTGGACTACCTCGCGCGGGCGCTGGAGCTCTCCCCGGACGACTTCGCGACGCTCTACAACGTCGCCTGCGCCTATGCCAACGCGGGCGCGCCAGGGCGCGCCCTGGACGCCCTGGACCGGGCCATCGGTTCGGGGCGCGGAAACCGCAAGTGGCTCGAGCACGACACGGATCTCGACCCCCTTCGAGCATCACCCCGCTTCCAGGAGATCCTGGCTCGCCTCGGGTCCTGACGGCGGCCCGGTCAGCCGACCCGGCGGACCAGCGCCTCCAGGTACCGCGACCGGACCTGATCGGTGGCGAGCAGCCGCTTCGCGGGGGGCAGTTTCAGGATGGCCCCGAAGAAGGCGGCCAGCGCCCGGTGACTCCAGAGCAATCGGTTGTCGAAGACCAGGTCCTGCAACTTTCCCCGCTCGACGGCCATGAGCACCGCCCGGTGTGCGCCGTTCAGCGGCGTGAGGCGGCGAGGCCCGCGCTCCGCCAGGGTGAGTGCCTCCTCGCGGCAGGCCCGGATGCACACCCCGCAGCCCAGGCACCGGTCCACGTCGAGCCGGGCCACGGTGCGCTTCGGCCGGTGGGGGTCGTTGGCGGAGACCGCGGAGAGGGCCTCCACCGGACACTTGCGCACGCAGCGCTCGCATCCCGTGCAGGCGCCCGCCTCGACCACCGGAAGGAAGTGGGTGGTGTGGATGGGGTGGGCGGCGGCGAAGCGGCGCGAGGCGATCATGGCCTCGCAGCAGCAGCCGCAGCAGTTGCAGATGAAGTTCACGCCCTCCCGCACGTTCTCGCCGAACTGCACGAGGTCGAGTTCCTGCGCCCGGTGGAGCAGTTCCAGCCCCTCGACGGCGCCCACTTCGCGTGCGTGGCCGTGGCGGATGAGCGAGGAGGCCGAGGTGTTGAAGGTCATGCAGATGTCCTGCGGCGCGGCGCAGGCCCGCCCCACGTGCTCCATCTTGTGGCGGCAGTAGCAGAGGGAGACGCCGCGGTGGGTCGCGGTCCGCATCACCTCGCTGGCGCGCTCGAAGTCGAGCACGTGCAGCGCGTTCTCCTCGGAGAGCACCGCCTCCTGCACGAAGGCGCGGCCGAGCTGCGTCTCGCCTGTGGCGAAGAGCGCACGGACGAAGTCCTCCTCGACGTTCAGGTACTGGTGGAAGAGCTCGGCCAGCGCCTTCTGGTCCACGTCGCTGCGCACCCGCATCATCGAGAACTCGAAGAAGCCGGCCATGGGCGGAGGCAGCACGTACTCGGTGCCCCCCTCCCCTTCCCAGTCGACGAGCAGCGCCCGCGAGGCGAGCGTCTCGAGCGTGTTGCGGGCCTCGGCCTCGGAGACCTTCCAGATCCCGGCCGCCCGGACCGCCGTGAAGGGGCGGATGGGCAGGACCGAGACGAGAGCGGCTTCGCGATCGCTGAAGAGGATCTTCAGGATCTGGAACAGGCTCTCGGCAGGCGGCGCTCCCTGGGGGAAGCGGTTCAGCCGATCGGTGAGCCGGTCGTAGACGGACCGAGAGTTGTGGTGGGCCATGGCGGGCTCATGGGTCCTGAGCGTGCTCCGGCGAAATTACCCTCTGGGGGCTCCCGCGACAATCATTGTCGGGCGGCGCAATGAAATTGGCGGCACCGGATGTTAACATCGAGATCCGATCGGAGTCGCCATGACAAGAGGCAAACCGACGCGATCCTCGACACGAACCGGCGGCTCCCTTGCCCGTCGCGACGTCCTCAAGCTCGCTGCCGCGGCGGCGGCGGGCGCCGTGGCGAGCCGGGTGATCGCCGGCGGGCCCGCCCAGAGGATGCCCACCCGCGACCTGGGGGGCACCGGCTTCCGCGTGGGCCTCTTCAGCCTGGGCGGCCAGGCCGCCATCGAGCAGCCGGACAACGAGGCCAACGCGATGGCCATCGTCGAGCGCGCCCTCGACCTCGGGGTGAACTACATCGACACCTCGGCCCGCTACGGCGGCGACGCCCGCTGGAGCGAGCGCTACATCGGGCAGGTGATGAAGCGCCGCCGACGGGAGGCCTTCCTCGCCACCAAGACCCACGACCGCACCCGCGACGGGTCGCTCCGGGTGCTCGAGAAGTCGCTCACGCTGCTGCAGACCGACCACGTGGACCTCTGGCAGCTCCACGCCATGAGCACCATGGCCGACGTGGACGCGGTCTTCGCGCCCGGGGGCGCCATCGAGGCCTTCGAGAAGGCGCGATCGGAGAAGCTGGTCCGATTCCTCGGGGTCACCGGCCACACCGACCCCGACGTGCTCTCCGCCGCCATCCGCCGCTTCCCCTTCGACGCCGTGCTCCTGGCCGTGAACGCCGCCGACCCGCACCACCTCCCCTTCCAGAAGACGCTGCTCCCGCTGGCGGTGGAGAAGAAGATGGGAATCATCGGCATGAAGATCCCGGCCCGGGGACGGCTGCTCGGCGCCATCACCATGCCCGAGGCCATGCGCTACGTGCTCTCGCTCCCGGTCTCGACGGTGATCGTGGGCGTGGATTCGATCGCCCAGCTCGAGGAGAACGTGGCGACGGCCAGGGGCTTCACGCCGCTCGGCCCGCCCCAGCTCGCCGCGCTGGAGCGGAAGGCCGAGCCGGTGGCCCGGCAGGCGCTCTGGTTCCGCCGCGCCTGAAGGCGCCGGCCGGACCGCCGGCGCTCACCTCTTCGCGGGCGTCTCCAGCCCGAGCCGCTTCTTGAGCGGCTCTACCGACGGCTTCCGTCCCCGGGAACTTCACCTGGAGTTCCGTGGGGTCGACCGAGCGCCCCTTCTCGAGCAGGTCGCGGAAGGCCCGCGCCGTGGCCGGGTCGAAGATCCCCCTCTCCTCGAGGGCGGCGAGGGCGTCGGCGGCGAGGGCCACGGAGATGGGAACGATGGCGAGGTTCCTACCGGGGCGGCGGGCCCCTCGAGTCGATGTACGCCTGGATCTGCGCGGCGATTCCCGGCGCGAGCGGCCGGATGGCCTCCACCTCTCGCCGGGCGGCGGAAAGGTCGCCTAGCTGGGCGAGGGCGAGCGCCAGCTGGGCGCGGGCGAGGGGCTGGGTGCGGATGACGTCGCGGGCGCCTTCGAGCAACCGGACCGCGTCGGCGTGCCATCCGAGCCCGTTCCAGCAGGCTGCCAGGTTGGTGAAGGCGTCCGGGTAGACCCGCCGGAGCGCGATGGCCTGCTCGAAGTACGGAGCGGCCTCGGCGTAGCGCCGGGCGTCGAAGCGGAGCGTCCCCAGGTCGAACCAGGGCTCGGCCAGCTTCGGATCGAGCGCGATGGCGCGCCGGAAGTGGGCCTCGGCCTCGGCCGGTCGCCCGGCGTCCCCCAGCGCCACCCCCAGGCTCTCGTGCCCCATGGCGTAGGCCGGGTCGAGCCGGACCGCGTCCTCCAGGTAAGGCATCGCCTCGGCGCGGCGCCCGAGCCGGTGGAGCGACACGCCCAGGTTGTGCCGGGGGCGGGCCTTGGCGGGCGACTTTGCGACCGCGTCGGTCCAGAGCGCCACCTCGCTCGACCAGACCTCGTTCCGCTTCCAGGTGACCGCGCCCAGCACGGCGGCGAGGAACAGGCCGGCGGCCGCGGTGAGCGCGACGGTCCGATCCGGCGCGATGCGCCGCGCGATGAGCGCCAGCAGCACGGCGAGGGAGATCGAGAGCCCGGCGAAGGGGAGGTAGACCCGGTGCTCGACCATCACGTCGACGATGGGGATGAGGCTCGATTCGACCGACAGTGCGAGGAAGAACCAGGCGATTCCCAGGGCGGCGAGGCGTGCCGCTGGGTCGCGAGGGCGCTGGCGGCGCGGCGACGAGGCGAAGAGCAGCCACGCGGGCAGGGCGGCGACCGCGAGCAGGAGGGCGGCGGACCCGAGCACGGCGGGGTCGACGAGGGAGTGGCGCACCGGAACGTCGTGGTCGATGGTCTGCCCGGCCGGGAGCACGATCAGGCCGAGGTAACGGGCGATCACGGTGAACTGGGTGAGCAGGTAGTCGCCGCGGGGCATGGCGGTCTGCACCCGGGTTGCGTCGGTCGGATCCCCCAGGATCGCCCCGGCCGGCGCCGAGGCGGCGAGGAGGGTGGCGGGGATGAGGGCCGCGGCGGCCGCGAAGGGGATGAGCCGGGCCAGGCGCCGCTTCCACGGACCCTCGAAGAGGGTGGCCTCGAGGAGGAGCAGGGCGGCGGGCAGCGTGAAGGCGATCTCCTTCGACCGCATGGCGAGCACCGCGGCGACGAGCGCCCCGGCGTACGTCCAGCGCGCCTCCCCCGCGTTCCGCCAGCGCACGTAGAGGACGGCGGCGAGCAGGTAGAAGAGCGTCGCGAGCGAAGCCAGCCGCTGGACGATGTACGAGACCGCCTGGGTCTGGATGGGGTGGGCCACGAAGAGCAGCCCCGCGACGAGTCCGACCGCCCACGCCTGCGGCGCGAGCGCGGAGCCTCGCAGACGAGGGGCCTGGAAGGCGGCAAGCGTCAGTGCCAGGACCAGGAGCGCGCTGGCGAGGTGGATCGCCACGTTCACCGCGCGATGAAACGTGGGGGCGTTGCCGGCCACGGCCCGATCGAGGGCAAAGGTGGCGAAGGTGACGGCCCGGCCGGGCTGGGCCGAGTAACCTGGTCCGCGAGGCAGGTAGTCGAGGGGCCGGTCGAGCTGCGGGTTGCGCGAGATGTTGGGGGCGTCATCGAAGACGAACGCGCCCGGGAAGGCGCTCGAGTAGGCGAGCAGGCCGCCCAGGACGATGGCGGCCGGTGCCAGGAATCGGATGGGGCTCATTCCTTCGCCGCCCGTTGCACGCGAGCCGCACCGGCGGGTGAACCGGAAAGCTGGCCCAGCGCATCGTCGATCAACTGCTGCCAGGGCGCCCAGGCCCGGGCCGCGTGAGGGAGATCCCAGATCGCCTGGCAATCGCCGTTCGCCCAGGGCTCCAGTTCCCGGCACATCCGCGGCCGGCCCTCGAACGTCAGCCGGCACCCGGTCGCCTCGAGGAAGACGCACGGCGAGGTCTCGGCTCCGGCGTGCACCGTTCCACCGGCTCGCTCGGCGATCGTCGCCGGCCGCGGGCAGGCCACCCCGACGTGGCGGGCCAGCACCCAGTCGCGGGACGCGAGAGCTCGGGCCAGCGCCGCGGCCGGGTCGGCGTCGGCCAGGAAGCGCTCCGGAGCTTCCACTCCGGGTCGCGTCCGGCAGCACTCCCCGCACCCCGCGCAGATGTCTGGCCGCTCGTTGTTCATGCCTGCGGCGAGGGCGTGCGCGCCAGGATGAGCTTCAGCACCGCGAACCCGATCACCCCCGACACCGTGGAGGCCGCCAGGATGCCGAGCTTCGCCGCCGAGAGCAGCGGCCCCTCCGGGAAGGCCAGGCCGCCGACGAAGATCGACATGGTGAAGCCGATGCCGCCGAGGATGCTCACCCCGTAGAGTTGCCCGAGCGTCACTCCGCGCGGGAGCTCGGCTTGCCCGGTCTTCACGGCGATCCAGGAGGTGAGCGTGATGCCGAGCTGCTTGCCGAAGAAGAGGCCCAGCAGGATGCCCAGGCTGACGGGTTGCAGGAGCGTCTCCTGGATGCGCCCGTCCAGGCGAATCCCGGCGTTGAACAGCGCGAAGACCGGCAGCACGAAGTAGGCGGTGACGGGGTGGAGGTAGCGCTCGATCGCGAAGCCGTTGGGCAGGAAGTCGAGCGTGGCGATCCCCAGCTCCTCGATGGCCTCCATCTGCTCCGCGTCCCGGATCATGCTCTCCCGGGTCAGCGTCCCCCGCGCGAGCTTGTCGAGCTTTTCGCGCAGCGTGGCAAGGAACGTTCCGGGTTCCATGCCGGCCCGCACCGGCACCGTCAACGCCACCAGGATCCCGGCGACGGTGGCGTGGACTCCGGAGCCGAGCATGCCGGCCCAGACGCCGCCGGCCAGGATGAAGTAGGCGCCGTAGCGGCGTACCGAGAGGCGGGTCGCCAGGTAGAGGAGCGCCAGGGACCCGAGCGCGACGCCCAGCCACGTCACGTTGACCCTCTCCGTGTAGAAGACCGCGATGACCAGCACCGCGCCCAGGTCGTCGGCGATGGCCAGCGCGGTGAGGAAGACCTTGAGCCCGATGGGGACCCGCGGGCCGACCAGCGCCAGCACCCCCAGCGCGAAGGCGATGTCGGTCGCCATGGGGATTCCCCATCCGCGCTCGCCCGGACCGCCGAAGTTCAAGGACGAGTAGATGAGAGCCGGCGCGACCAGACCTCCCATGGCCGCGGCCACGGGCAGGAGCGCAGTGCGGAAGGTGGAGAGCTGCCCCACCAGCAGCTCGCGCTTGATCTCCAGCCCCACCACGAAGAAGAAGACGGCCATCAGGCCGTCGTTCACCCAGTGTGCGGCAGACATCGAGAAGGTCCAGCTGCCCAAGGTGAGACCGAGCTTGACGTGAAGCATGCGCTGGTAGAGATCGGCCCAGGGCGAGTTGGCCCAGGCGAGCGCGAAGACGGTGGCGAGGAGCAGGAGGATGCTTCCCGAGGCCTCGGAGTGAAAGAAGCGCTGGAAGACGCCGCGCGTCCCGGGTGCGGAAGCCCCGCTGGGTTCGCTCATGGACGACATCTTAGCGGGCCTCCCCGGAGCGGCCATGATCCATCGGGTGTCCTTCGCCCTCTCCAGGCTCTTCGACCTGCTGCTCGCCCCGATCTCCTGGACGCTGCTGCTCCTCCTCGCGGCAGTCCTGTGGTGGCGGCGGCGCGCCGCGGGCCGCCGGCTACGCCAGATCGTGAACGTCGGGGGAGCCCCAGCGCGGGGGCGCGGCGCCCTGGCCGCAGAACTTCACCACCACCCGCCGCAGATCCTTGAGCACGAAGGGCTTGGCGAGGATGAGGTCGGGATGCGCACCGCCGATCCGTTCCGCCACCTCGCCCGGGTCCGCCGTCATGAGCACCACCGGGATCCGCGCCAGAAACGGGTCGGCGTGGGCGCGGAGGTCCACCAGGAACTTCGCCCCGTCCATCACCGGCATCAGCAGATCCAGGAGCACCAGCGCGGGCCGCAACCCGTCCCGCATCAGGTCGAGCGCGGCGCGCCCGTTGACCGCCGACGTCACGGCATAGCCCAGGTCGAGGAGCACCTGCGTCAACAACTCGCGGTGATCGTCGAGGTCCTCCACGACCAGGATGGGGGGCGCGGGTTCGGGCATCGGAAGATGGCACTTTACCGGATCGGGCGAGGCTTTCCTCGCCGGTTAACGAATCGACACAGTTCCCCCCGAGCCTCGCCGGCGCGGCTTCAGCGCTTCCGGGATGGCCTTGCCGCGGGGGGTACGGGCGTTCCGGGGCGGCGAGGGCCAGCCGCACCCTTCACTCCCAGGAAGATGACGTGCCGCGCCCCTCCGGCTCCCCGGCCGCGCGCCGGGACCGTCACCGCCCGGGCCTCGAGGCCGGCAGCCTCGAGCCTCTCGAGATAGGTCTCGTCCGGCCCGGCGGACCAGACCGCCAGCACGCCGCCGGTGGAGAGCGCCCGGGCGCAGGCCCGCACGCCCTTCATGCCGTAGAGCCGGTCGTTCCCCGCCAGCACCATCGAGGACGGGCTGTTGTCCACGTCGAGCAGGATGGCGTCGAAGGCCCCGCTCGCCTCGGTGATTCGCGCCACCACGTCGCCGATCTGGAGCCGCGTCCGGGGGTCGTCGAGCGGGCGGCCGGCCAGGTGGACGAGCGGCCCGCGGTTCCAGGCCACCAGTTCCGGCGAGATCTCCGCGACCACCGCCCGGGCGTCTGGCCCGATGCGGTCGAGCGTCGCACGAAGGGTGTACCCGAGGCCGAGGCCTCCGATGAGCACGGTCCTGGCGCCGCCCGGCCTGGCCAGGCGGGCCAGCGCCAGCTCCGCCAGCGCGTCCTCCGATCCGTGCTGGCGGCTCGACATGAGCACGCGGCCGCCGGCTCGCACCACCCACTCGTCGCCGCGCCGCGCGAGCGAGAGCTCGGTCCCGTCGGCGACGCGGGCGCGGTCCACCGTCTCCCAGGGCTGCATGCCGCCCTTGCTACCACGGGGGCGGAGTGCGTGCCCCCTCTGGCGGCACCGCCCCCGGTTCGGGTAAGGATCCTCCCATGGCCTACCTCGTCCGATTTGCCTCCACGACCCAGGACCGCGACCTCGCCTACGAACTCCGCCGACAGGTGTTCGAGGTCGAGCAGAACGTGCCCCGTCCGCTGGACCGGGACGCGCTCGACTTCAACGCCGACCACGTCGTCGCCCTCGACGATCAAGGGGGCTGCGTGGGCACCGGCCGCGCCGTGCGGCTCGACACCCGCACCTGCCAGGTGGGGCGCATGGCCACCGCGGCATCGCATCGAAAAAGCGGTGTGGGCGCCGCGGTGCTCGAGGCCCTCGAGCGCATGGCCGAGCTGCGCGGCCTACGGGAGATCACCGTGCACTCCCAGCTGCCAGCGGTGTCGTTCTACGACCGCCGCGGCTATGTCACCGAGGGTGACACCTTCCTGGAGGAAGGCGTTCCCCACGTGAAGATGCGCAAGATCCTGCCGGTCCCCTGACGGCCGCGAACCCCGCGGCGACCCACTGGCTAGCGCGTGAACCGGATGGGCAGGACCACCTGGAGCGCCGTGGGCGTCCCCTGGGCGTCGGCGCCGGGAACCCACTTGCAGGCTTGCACCGCGAGCCGGACGGCATCGGAGATCCTCCGGTCGGCCACCTGCCCCATCACCTGGACCTGGGTGACCTCGCCGGTCGCTCCGACCGCGACGCGCACGACGACCATCTCCGGTGCGTCCTCGTCGAGCTTGGCGGGAAGGCGCAGGGTTTCGGAGATGCAGGTTCGGCTGGCGAGGCGCGGCGCCTGGAATCCGTCTTCGACGTAACGCGGTCCCGGGGCAGGCGCGGCCACTGCGGCTACGGTGGGCGCCGTGGGGGCGGCGGCCGATGGGGCGGGCGCGGGCGCGACATCCAGGGGGGCCGATGCGTTCGCGACCCGTGGGGGCCCTGGGTCCGGGGGCGGCGCGGCGGTCACCGCGGGCTGGCGAGCAGGAGTGGGCACGATCTCCGCCGGGGCGCGTTCGACCGGGAGGTCGCTGGCGGCCTGCAGGCGTTCCGCCCGTGCCGTCGCCGGGCTCCGGGCAGGCGGGGGTGCTGGAGCAAGGGCGGGGGAAGGCTTCTCGGAGGGGCGCGGCGCCGCTGTCTCGGCCCCCGCGGGCGGCAAGGAGGCGGGCGGGGCCGATGGCTGCGGCTCCAGTTGCGGCGCGGTAACCAGGATGGGGGTCTCGACCGCGGGCGCGGGCGGGACGGGTGCCCTGTCCGGCGGCTTTGCTCGCAGAAAGGAGATCCCCACGCCCAGCACGAGGAGGACCGTGAGCAGGGCGATGCCCGGGACCAGCAGGGAGCGTCGGGGCGGAGATGTCGCGGCGGGCTGGGCGCGAGCGGAAGAAGCGACAGGCCCGCGCGGGACCTCGCGGGCCGCGAGCTTCGCCGGAGGGGCGGGCGGAGGTGGCGGCGCCGCCGCGGCCTGCTTCGCCTCGATCTCCTCATCCAGGCCGGCTAGCGGGTCAAGATCGTATTCGACCGGCCCAGTTGGCGGCGGTGGTTGGGGCGCCACGGCGGGGCGGGACGGGGGCGCCTCCTTGAGGCGTGCCGGTGGCGGAGGGGCGACCGCGGGCGGGGGCGGCGCGACCTGAGGAGGCGGGGGCGGCGCGACCGCGGGCGGAGACGGCGCGACCTGAGGAGGCGGGGCGGCGCTCGCGACGGGAAGCGGCACCATCCCGGTGGTCTCGGCCGGCATTCCACTGCCCGGGTTTGCGGGGCGGACCACGATCTCCTGGCCGCAGCCCTTGCACTTCATCCTGAACGCGCGCCCCGAGAGCTCGTTGCTCACGGCGTAGGCGCGGCCACAGCTCTGGCAGGTGAAGCGCACGTTGTTTTCCTCCAACCCTTGCATCCTATTGGGTAATGCGGCGCTTCGCGAATTCGCGAACTTCAGATCGGCACTCGGACATTGTGGGTGGCCGTTCCCCGATGGGCCCCCCCGTCGGAGGGCAGCCCTGAAAGGCGGAGGGGCCGCTGCAAGCGATCTGGGAGAACCTGGCCGGTCTGCGTGGCCAGGCCATCGACCCATTCCGGACCCTCGCAGGTTACCCGAGCCCCTGTACCCAGGCGGGACTTGCCCCGGCTCGTCCTCATCGGTACTATTCCTATCGGATTGGTAGGAATTAAACCGTGCGCTTCAGCCTCAAGTCCGATTACGCCCTGCGGGCCGCTCTCGACCTCGCGCTCCACGCGTCGCCCACCGAGCTCGCCCGCACCGCCGACGTCGCGCGCCGCACCGACGCTCCGGCCAAGTTCCTCGAGGCCGTCCTCGGCCAGCTGCGGCGGTCGGGCATCGTCGAGAGCCAGCGCGGGTCCCGCGGCGGCCACCGGCTCGGGCGATCCGCCACCCGGATCCGCGCCAGCGACGTGATCCGGGCCGTGGAGGGGCCGGAGGCGTTGCTCGCCCGCCCGGCCGTCCGGCGGGCAGCGTCGGGCGCGTCGGCCGGAGCCGCCCGCGCACTTCACCAGATGTGGATGCAGGCCGAGCGTGCCATCGAAGCCGAGCTCGACGGGGTCACGCTCGAAGACCTCGCCCGCCGGGTCCAGGAGTCCTCGAGGGTCCCCGATTTCAACATCTGACGGGCCGCGCGCCCAGGAGAGAACGCCATGCCGATCTACGACGACAACAGCCGCTCCATCGGGAACACCCCGCTCGTCCGCCTGAACCGGATCTCGAAGGGGCTCCCGGCGACCATCCTGGCCAAGATCGAGGGGCGCAACCCCGCCTACTCGGTGAAGTGCCGCATCGGCGCGGCCATGATCTGGGACGCCGAGCAGAGGGGCATCCTCACGCCCGGCTCCCGCGACGTGACCATCGTCGAGCCCACCTCGGGCAACACCGGCATCGCACTGGCCTTCGTGGCCGCAGCGCGCGGGTACCCGATCATCCTCACCATGCCCGAGACCATGTCGGTGGAGCGGCGCCGCATGCTGCGGGCGTTCGGCGCCGAGCTGGTTCTGACCGAGGGTGCAAAGGGCATGGCCGGCGCCATCGCCCGGGCCAAGGAGATCGTGGCCAGCGATCCGAAGAAGCACTGGATGCCCCAGCAGTTCGAGAACCCGGCCAACCCCCGCATCCACTTCGAGACCACCGGGCCCGAGATCTGGAAGGACACCGATGGCAAGGTCGACATCTTCGTGGCCGGCGTCGGCACCGGCGGCACCATCACCGGGGTGGCGAGGTACTTGAAGGACGAGAAGCACCGGAAGGTCTGGTCCGTGGCGGTGGAGCCGACGCATTCGCCGGTGCTCACCGCGGTGCGGGCCGGCGAGGCTCCCAAGCCCGGTCCGCACAAGATCCAGGGCATCGGCGCCGGATTCAAGCCCGCCGTCCTCGATTTGGCCATGGTCGACGAGGTGGTGCAGGTGACGAACGACGAGGCGGTGGAGATGGCGAAGCGACTTCACCGGGAGGAAGGCATCACCTGCGGCATCTCCTGCGGCGCCGCGGTGGCCGCCTCGGTGAAGGTGGCCTCGCGCCCGGAAAACGCCGGGAAGCTGCTCGTCACGGTCCTCCCAGATGCCGGCGAGCGCTACCTGTCGTCGATCCTCTTCGAGGGGATTCCCTCCTAGCTCGGCGCGGCGCGGCGAGCCGGGTACCTCCGCCAGCACTCAACGCAACCGATCCGCCGCACCGTCCGCGCGCTGCGCCTGATGGTCTTCGGAGCGGACCGTCGGCCAGATGGGGCGTTCTGAAAATCGCTATTGACAGGGATTTCGCGAGATCTCGGTGCCGCGGGCCTCGCGCTGCGGGACCGGGCCTTTCGATGCCGCATCCCGCCCAGGATCGACGCATGATGTTCCTGGCGAGGTTCGAGATCTCCGTGCCGGATGCCGGCCGCCTTGGCTTCCTCGTGCGTCTGGCGAGGGCAAAATTTCCCGTGCGAAGGTGGATCCATGAACGCACGCGAATGGTCCCTCCGCATCGCCGATCTCCTCCGCCGGGAACGCGCCTCCGTCGTCGACGTGCTCCTCGCCCTCGCCGAGTTCGACCGGCTGG
>Ga0315292_10001100_pt1 | contig 13979 bp, 9 predicted proteins | sample YL17G13_0_MG_FD_204029 | JGI IMG/M metagenome (GOLD analysis project Ga0315292, IMG submission 204029) | Sediment microbial communities from Yellowstone Lake, YNP, Wyoming, USA - YL17G13_0 | ecosystem: Environmental > Aquatic > Freshwater > Lake > Sediment | place: USA: Wyoming | collected... | reverse complement strand
TCGAGCGCGCCCAGTGTCACATCGTCCACCGTCAGTGCCTTTCCGCCACCCAGCAGGGCCACCGCCGGCAAGTCGCCTTTCCCGAAGCCAAGTGCGCAGCCGCACTGACCGCCGCGGCCAGCCAGGCTCCCGTCGACGAAGATCCGGATCTCCGTCATCGATCGCCCGGGACCGTGCTTCCTCGCGTAGGTCCAGTCGACGTGGATGTGCGCGCCGTCGATGACCGTCTCGGCGTGCAGGTGCCGCGGCGACCCTTTCGAGTATTTCCAGTCGGGCTGGCCCGATTCCTGGGTGGTCATCGGGTCGAGCGAGGCGTCATCGGGCGCGAGTTCCCAGGCGAGCACGACCAGGCCAAGATGGCGCACCGGTTCGGCCGCTCCCGCCGCGTCGATGATTCTCTGGGTGTCTTCCGGCACCTCCCAGTACTTCGGTGTGTTGAACATGTCCCAGCGCCGCCACGACCGATCGAGCGGGCATGAGTCGACCGCGCCGGGCGGCCGGAGCGGGGCGCTCGGCGCATCTTCAACGCGCTGGGCGGGGCCAAATGTCGCGAGAGCCGCAGCCTCGATCTCCTCGTCGGTGCTGTCCAGCGTGAGATCGAGCCAATCCGGCCCATCATCTGCCTCGGGATGTTCGGCCAACTCGCCGAGACGCGCCTCGCACTCTTCCAGCTGCTGCAGCTCGATACGCCTGGCGACCGAGTCGGGATGACCTTTGAATGAACTGGACATGACGCCCTCCTTGTTGATGAGGACATCCAGAGGCCGGCCCTCTGGCCGGCTGGACACATCATTGCCTCGCTCTGCGAGGCCACATCCGCGCGGGTCGCGCGTCTGGCACCTTGCCTGTCCGGGCAGGTTGCCGGGCCCGCCGCATCGGGCGGGCCGCTCTGGATGCCGAACTACTCGTCTGTCTACCTGTGACTACTCTACTTCAGTCGTGTGACAGCCCAGGTCACAATAACGGCGATTCTTCACCCGCTCGTGCGGGCTGTCCGATCACGCGTCTTCCAGAGTGTCCAACCCAGCATACCCACGCTGATCAGCATCCACGCGCTGGCCCACATCCACGACGGCAACAGAAAGAGCCGTGCCATCGCCTCGGCGTCCGAGTGCCCACCATCTCTCAGCAACAGGACACGAATGTCATAGACCGAGTCGAGCGCCACCTGGATGGCCAGCAGGCTCAGCACAAACCGCGAAACGTTTCCGCTTCCCTTGCGGGCCAGTGCCACAAGCGCTAATCCCCATGTCGCCACGACCACCAATCCAAACAGGTTTCTGATCCAGATAACGAGCGTCAACAACATGAACGCGCCCACCGACCAGATGATGGCGCGTGCCCACGCCGCTCTGCGCGCGGCTGCCAGGAGGAGGCATCCCGCCACGCTGGCGCCGAGATACCCGGCGGAGGCCACCAGGCCCTGCATGATGCGGCTTGCAGGAACCAGGCTTCGCGTGACTCCGCTGGTGTCCGTCTCGATCATGATGGAGTTCACGCTGCCGCCCAGCAACACCGTCACGATGGCATGGCCGCACTCGTGGACCCAGGTCGTGAAGAGTCTGAAGGGGTAGAGTGGCAGCTGGCCCCAGGGTGTGAGACTGAGGCCAAGGGAGAGCACGGCGGCCACCCACAGCCACTGGCCTGCCAACTTGCGCGTCGGAGTCATGATTCTTGTCGCACGATCGAGTGAGATCCGAGCGGTTCAGCCGGACGTTACGACTGCCCCGCAGGAGCCACCGGCTACGCTGAACGCCGCGTCAGCATGCTAGACGCGCCGTGCAGGAACTTGCAACATTGGTCGGCGCAACGAACCGAGTGTCCCCGTTGCTCATGACAGATGCCTCACGCGCTTGAAGCCCCGAATCGCACGAGCTCTTTGCCCGTTCCGTCGGCGCGGAGCCCCACGATTCCATTCCTGCCGAACACCAGCGCCTGCGGCATGTTCTCGTCGTAGGCCGGGGTCATACCGACGTCGATGTCGAAGATCCGCTTCCCGTAGACCGTGATGGCGCGGTGAGGCGTGTGTCCCGTGACGATGAACTCCACTCCCACCTTGCGGCACAGCGCGGCGATTTGGGCCTGACTGGCGCTGGCGAGCTCACTGAACGTCCGACCCCAGAAGATCCCCGCGAGACGCCTATGAGCCCACTTCGCGCGCGAACCGCCGAGGCCCAGAGTGCTTGCTTTCATGTGCCCGTCAATCCACCGCAGATGGTCGTCGAGGACCTCCCGGTCGCGATACTCCCCAGGCAGGTCAGCGTGCATGAAGAGCACGCCACGCCCCGCAATCCGGGTCCTGTATGCGGGCAGCAGCATGCGCATCCATTGCCCGATGTCGCCCGTCCGAGCCATGCGCGCCACGTAGCTCGCGAACGCGGGGAGGCTCGTATCTCCGAACTCACGGATCAACTCAGTGCCGCCGTTTCGGCCGTGGTCGCTGAGCCTCCCGTAAGCCGCCACCACTCCCCTGCTGCTGCCGGCCGCCGAGCGCATCAGCAACGCCACGGCCTCGTCGTACGCCTCGAGCGCCATCAGTTCGTGGTTGCCGAGTAAAGTGATGACCTGGCCCGGGTTATGGTCAGCCAGGCGCTGCAGGCGGTCGATGATCCTCAACGCATGGCGACCCCGATCAATGTAGTCGCCGGTGAAGACGAACTGCACACCGGGGCGAAGCCCGTCCTCGCCGCCCGTACCGAAGATTCCATGCTCCTTCTGCACGGCGTCGAGGATGCGCTCGAGCGCCCGATAGTGCCCGTGAAGGTCGCCGATGGCGATGATCAGGTTGTTCATGTGAGTAAGTTCAAGGATATCCCCGGGCCGTGACAGGCTGGGTCACACTCGGGGATCACCAACAAGAGCGTGACCTGCCCTGTCACCGCCATGCCTTACGCTGCAGGTGAGGAGGAAGGCCATGACCCACGATGCCCCTGGGCTCAGAGCTCCTGCCAGCGAGACGATCATCCGAACGCAGGACGAAGGATGGTCGGTCACGCTGTCGGCCGTGCACGGACCCGCAGGCTGGGGCGCGTTCATCGTCGTCCGCGACGACCATCCGCCGTTGGAGATGCTCGGCGACGACGGCGGACAGGGACCTGAGTCGTTTGTGAAGTTCGCCGGCCCCGCCGAGACGTGGGAACGCGCCCTGGAGCTCCTGGACCGCTTCGTGTGGACGGTGTTGACTCCTGACTTCGTGCACCCCGATTTCCGTCAGCCGATTCTCGCGGCCGTGCGCGAGCGGGCCGCTGACAAGGACGACCCGTGTGTCGAATTCGTCGAGTACTGGCTACCGAATTGGGAATCGAAATGCTCATCGAGCGAGAATGTTTGACACGAACGATACACGGCTATCCGGCGGCACCAGCGCGTTCGTTCATGCGACCGTCTATCTGCGAGGTGCTGCATGGAGTCTACTCTCGGCTCGCCTCGTGCGGCCGCTGCTTGATGGTGGCCTCCCATTGGGGATCCTACCTGGGAGGACTGACAGGGGAGGTCACGGCGCTGGACAGCGGCAGCGGGCGGACGCCAGGCCAGCGTGGGCCGACTGTGACCCGATCTGTCACAGGGGCGGGCGATCATGGGTTTGCAGGAGGTGACAGACGACCAACAATCAACAGGTTCCGACCGTATTCAGCCCGCGTTACTGCTGCCCGGCCGCGGCAACCAACTCCACGGAGAAGCAGCTCGCGGTAGTCAGGGCGGCGCAGGCTGAGGACTTGATCGACCTTCGCAAGGTCCCATTCGACGAGGACGAGGCGTGGGCGTCAATCACGAGAGTCCACGATCCCGCGTACGTCGACGCGGTGCGCACCGGCCAGCCGGAGGGGCTGGCCAGAAGCCAGGGCTTCAGGTGGTCGCCGCGGTTGAGTTGCTCCGGATGGGATTGCAGCGGGTCGCCATCATCGACCTGGACGCACACCCCGGGGACGGCACCTACCGGCTGTCACGCGGCCGGGAGGGCATCGCGCTCTTCGACATCGCCGGCGGCAGCTGGGTGGACGTCGTCAACACCGCCTCGGTGGAGTACCACGTCGTCCGGGACGTGGGCGAGTATGCCGCGGCGCTCGGGCATGTCGAGGCGTTCCTGGACCGCGTCAGGCCCGAGTTGGTGATGTTTCAGGCCGGCATGGACCCGTATGAGCATGACCCAGTCGGCGGGATTCCCGGCGTCGACGAAGCGTTCCTTCGCCGACGCGACTCTCACGTGATCGCCGAGGTGTCCTCGCGTAGGATTCCGCTGGTGGTGAACCTCGCGGGCGGGTACGTGGACGGCGTCGAGCGCCTGCACCTGATGACCGTCAGGGCCATGGCACTGGGGTTGGCATGAGTTACGACATCAGCGGAGGTCGCGCGGCTTGGCTGAGCATGATGGAGGAACACGCGTATACTCACGGCGGTGACCATGACCACTGATCCCTTTCTGAATCAGCTCGCCGAGATCTGCCGCACTCAGCCGACCCGGGCGAAGTGGGTGCTTATGCCGGCGCACGCGATCGGCCACACCGTTGGGGAGCGGCTTGCGCTCGAGGCGGGCAGCTGGGCGAATGTCCGCTTCAGGACGCCCTTCGACCTGGCCCTCGAGACCGCGGCACCCTTCCTCGTTGAACGCGACATCAACCCGATTGGCGACGACCTCGGCGCGCCGCTCATGATGCGGCTGCTGCGCGAACTGCCCGACAGCGTGCCGAGCTACTTCCGCCATCTGGCCGCACACCCGACGATGGGGGCGGCGCTCTGGTCGTCGATGGTGGAACTACGCCTCGCAGGCCTCTCCGCGCGCGACCTGTCGCCGGACGCCTTCGAGCATCCCGCCAAGCACGCGGAGCTTCAAGCGCTTCTGGCCGCCTACGAGGCGTGGCTCGTCGATAGCCGCCGCGCCGATGCGGCCTCGATCTTCACTGAAGCGCTGAACCACGTCGCGGCGTGCAAGGTGCGGCCCTCGGATATCGTACTGGCATTTCCTGACGCGCTCTGGGCACCGCTCGTCAGGCACTTCATCGATGCGCTGCCTGGCACCAGGATCGCGCCCCACCTGCCCCGCATCCCGGGCCTTCCACTCCCCCGCCGGCTCACAGCGGTCCCGCGCGCGGAACAACCTCCGACCTCGCCGCTCGCGAACCTGACCGAGCCTGGCGACCGCGAGAGCGACGCGCCGGAGACGAGCGTGACACTGTTCCATGCCGGCGGGGCCGACGCAGAAGTCGAAGAAGTCTTCCGCCGGATCCTGCATGCGCCCGGCGGCTCTCTCCGGCTCGATGATGTCGAGATCGCGTGCGCCTCGACCGACTATCCGGTCCTCGTCTGGCAGAAGGCGCAGCGCTACGGCTGGCCCGTCACGCTCGCATCGGGCCTGCCGGGGACAGCCACTCGCCCGGTGCGCGCGTTGCTCGCCTGGTGCCACTGGGTCGCCAACGGCTTCGCGGCAAGCGACCTTCGCCAGATGCTGAGCTCCGGCGACATCCGGGTGGAGATTCCCGATGGCCCGGGAAGCGCCTACGCGGCCAGCCTGCTGCTGCGCGCCGCGCCCACATGGGGCCGCCGTACCTACACGATTGCGCTCGACGCGTTCGCGGCCGATGAGCGGGAACGCGCTGACGACCCGGAGAACGATGATGATGCTCGGCAGAAGCACCTGCGCCGGGCGAGCCAGGCTGAGCTGCTGCGCGTCTGGATCGAAAGCCTGCTGGCGTTGATTCCGGATACCGAGGCCAGTGAGGTGCCTCAGCAGACGCTGATCGGCGCGGCAGCCGACTTCGTCGACCGGGCGGCCTCTGTTGAGAACGAGGCTGACGGCCAGGCCGCGAAAGCCGTCAAGGACGCCCTGCTGGAACTGCGTTCGCTGGGCGATGCGCAGACCTCTGTGGCCGCGGCGCTGATCCTGGTCCGCGCCGCGCTCGCCGGCGTGCGCGTGGCGTCGAACCGCGCACGACCGGGGCACCTCCACGTGTCCGCGCTGGCGCGCGCCGGCTACGCCGGCCGGCGCCGCACCTTCGTCGTCGGCCTGCAGGAAGGCCAGGTCTTCCCTTCGCCGTTCGAAGATCCCGTGCTGCTCGACGTGGAGCGCCGCCGTATTCACCATGCGCTGCCGTCGTCAGCCGACCGCACGGCGGAGGCGGTCTACAACGTGGTCTCGCGACTTGCCGTTCTGCCCGGCTCGAACGCGCCGGGCGCGCCGGCTATCTGCCTGAGCTGCTCCTGCCGGGATCTGCGTGATGCCCGCCAGACGTTTCCTTCGTGGCTCATGCTGCAGGCGTTCCGCCTGACGCAGCCGCCGGGAGAGGTAACCTACAAGCAGTTGAACGAGGCGTTGGGCGAGCCGAAGTCCCAGGTACCGCCGGTGCCCGGCGCCGCACTTGATGACGCCGGCTGGTGGCTGAACAGTCTCAAGGGAATGGGAAGGGCCGGCATCGACCGGGTCTACGCAGCGTTCCCGGATCTCACGCAGGGAGCGTTCGCAGAAGCAGAGCGCGCCTCCGACCGGTTCACGGTGTTCGATGGCCTGGTCACGGCGGCGGCGGAACGGCTCGACCCGCGCCGAACCGAGCGCGGCGCGTCTTCATCGGGCCTGGAGCTGCTCGGGGCGTGCCCGTTCAAGTACTTCTTGCAGTACGGCCTGAGCCTCGAGGCTCTTGAAGAGGAAGAGCGCGACCCGGACGAGTGGCTTGGCCCGACGACCCGGGGCGGTCTCCTCCACGAGCTCTACGCGACGACGATGCGGGAGCTCCGGCGACAGAAACGGAACGCCGATCCGCCCCGCGATTTTCCCTGGTTGGCAGCGCGTGCCGGCGAGAGGCTGGCCGAGTTGCGCGAGTCGATGCCGCCGCCATCGGAGGGAGTCTTTTCGCGGGAACGCGACGCGCTGCTGCGAGACCTCGAGCTCTTCCTCGAACTGGAGCAGGAAGCGGCCAAGACCGGCGTCAGGCCCGTTGCGTTCGAAGTGGGCTTTGCCGCGCGGGGCGAGGGCGGAGGCGAGCCGATGGATCAGGCCGGTCCCGTGACGATCACGCTGCCGGGGCTCACGTTCCCTTTGCGCGGGCGGATCGATCGCATCGACCGGCTCGCGGACGGCACTTACGAAGTGGTCGACTACAAGACGGGCTCGTTCTATCGCCCGAAGTTCCGAAAGGTGTTCCGCAACGGCCGGCTGCTGCAGCACGTGCTGTATGCCCACGCTGCCGAATCGCTGCTGCAGCGCCACAACGATCCGAAGGCCAGCGTCGTGGCCGGCCGCTACAGCTTCCCTGCGGTGAAAGGGGCCGGGCAGTCCATGTGGATTCCCCGTCCGAAGCCACCCGAGACCGCGGCCGCCCTCAGGGAACTACTGGACATTGCCGGGAACGGCGCGTTCATGACGACAACGCGTAAGGGGAAAGACAGCGACTGCAAGTTCTGCAAGCTCGGTCCGCTGTGCGGCGGCGACAACACCGTCGAGCGGGCTGGGGTGAAGCTCACGAACACCGCGAACAAGGCGCTCGCGCCGTTCCGTACGCTGCAGGGAAAAGAATATGAGTAAGCGGCCGCTACCCGACCAGGCTGCGCGCGACTTCATCCGCACGCGCCTTGATGTCAACGTACTGGTCGAGGCTGGCGCGGGCACCGGCAAGACCGAGAGCCTGGCCCAGCGCATGGTCGCGGGCATCGTCTCCGGCTACGACGTGTCGCAGATGGCGGCGGTGACGTTCACGCGCAAGGCCGCCGCCGAGCTGCGCGGCCGCTTCCAGGTGGTGCTTGAAAAGCAGCTTACCGAGGAGTCCGACGAGCAGACGAAGGCCAGAATCCGGCAGGCGCTGGCCGGGCTCGAGACGCTCTTTGCCGGCACGATTCATTCGTTCTGTGCGCGCCTGATGCGCGAGCGGCCGGTCGAGGCGGGACTTGCCCCGGGCTTCACAGAGATCGAGGAAGCCGACGACAAGCGGACTCGCAAACAGGCGTGGCGCGACTACCTGGCCCGCGAGCGCGCGCGGGACAACCCCTGGCTGCAGGAACTGCAGGACGCAGACGTTTCGCCGTCCGACCTGGACAATGCGTTCGGTAAGGTGTGCACCTTCGAGGAGGTGGAATTCCCCGCGGGTGATGCACGCAAGCCGGAGGCCGCCAAGGTGTGGAAGGACTACGAGCGATTCCTGAGGAAGCTCCAGGGGTGGCTGACAGGTCCCATACCGGAAGGTACGACATGTCAGGTGCAGGACCGCCTGCGCGAAGGCATCTGGCGCCTAAGGGTGGCCAGACGCGACCACCCCGGCGACCTCGTCGCGCTGCTGGGCAAGTGGGAATCGATGCCTACGCTCGTGCAATATCAATGGAGCGATGACGACGCGGAGAAGAAGCGGATCGATCGGGAAGTGAAGGCGTGCATCCTCGCCTTCCAGGCCGCGACGGTCGAGCCGTTCCTCGCCGCGTGGCGGCAGTATATCTACCGTCTTGCGATGACCCTGCTCGTCGACGCGCGCGCGTTCGCGCGTGACGCGCGGTTCACCGCCCTCACGCTGAACTATGGCGACCTGCTGCAGGGCGCGGCCCGGCTGCTGCGCACCCACCCCGAGGTGCGACGCGCGCTGCAGGGCAAGTACCGCTGGCTCTACGTCGACGAGTTCCAGGACACCGACCCCATCCAGGCCGAGGTGATGCTGTGGCTGGCCAGCGAGGAGGCCACACCGGACACCGCCGCCGACCCCTTCGCGGTTCGTCTCAGGCCCGGGGCCCTCTTCATCGTCGGCGACCCAAAGCAGTCGATCTTCCGGTTCAGGCGCGCCGATATCGAGGTCTACAACCGCGTCCGACAGGTTGTCGAGGCCAACGGCGGAAGCGTGGTCTCGCTTCTGGCGTCGTGGCGCTCGGTGTCGGCGGTCTGCGACTGGGCGACTACCGCTTTCAACGGCGTCTTCCCGGCGGCGTCCACGCCGCACCAGGCCGCGTTCCAGGCGCTCACGCCCGTCGAGCCGAAGCCCGGAGGCGGCGTACGGGTGCTGGATCACCCGGGGACGATCAAGAACGCGGACGTCATCACGGCCGATGCAGAAGCCATTGCGGACTACATCACGGCCACGTGCGGCTCGGGCGACAACAAGCCCGGCGACTTCCTGGTGCTGATTTGGAAGAAGAAGCGGCTCGCCTACTATGCCGCGGCGCTCGAGGCGCGGCAGATCCCGATCGAGGTGTCCGGCGGCGGTACGCTCGGAGAATCGAAGGAAGTGCGCGCGCTTACTGCGCTCTTGCATGCGGTGGGCGACCCGGACGATGCCGTACGCGTCGTGGCGGTGTTACGGGGACTCTTCTTCGGCATCAGCGACGAAGAACTCTACCAGCACAAGCTAAACGGTGGCTGGTTCACGGTAGACCGGAAGCCGCGAAGTGACGATGACGAGGAGCGCGGACATGCCCGGGTGCGAGCGGCGCTCCGATCGCTGGCGGAGATGACGGAGCTGACGCGCACGCTGCCGGCGCCGGCCGCCGTCGAACGCATCCTCGAATCAACGGGATTCCTGGCGATGGCCGCCGCCAGTACGCCCGGCGCGGCGGAGGCCGGCGACCTGATGCAGGTCGTCGACCGCGTGCGGGCGGCCACGGAGGAGGGCGGCACCCTCGCCGATGCCGTCAGCGCCCTCGAAGAGGATATCGACGCCGGCGACGTGGAATCGTGGCCGCTCGAGCCGGGCCGTACCGACGTCGTGCGGGTGATGAACCTGCATAAGGCCAAGGGACTGGAAGCGAAGGTCGTGTTCCTGGCCGACCCGTGCGGCGGGTTCGACAGTGAGGCGGACATGCGCATCGACCGCCGGGAGGGCCGGGCAACCGGTCACCTCCAGATTGTCTGGAAACCCGAGGACAACAAAGGCGCGACCAAACTGATTGGCGAACCTGTCGGATGGCCCGCATGTCAGGCAGCCGAGCAACCGTTCCTCGACGCGGAGGCGGACCGGCTGCGCTACGTGGCCGCGACCCGCGCCAGAGACCTGCTGGTTATCAGCCGCTGGATGAAGGAGGGCAAGAAGAAGCCCTGGACCGCCTTCGACCCATTCCTCAGCGGCATCCCTGCGCTCGAGATGCCGAAGAAGCCGAAGGCCTCAGCGCCGACGAAGAGCGACCTCACAGAAAAGACACGGAAGCGCCTTGCCGCGGAGCGCGATGCGCGGCTGGAGGCCTCACAGGTGTCCTCGTACAGCGTTGAATCGGTGACCGGACTCACCCATCGCAATATCGTCGTACGGGAGGACGACCCGGCCAGGATCTTGCGCGGCGCGGCGACGGGCGCCGAGTTCGGCGATCTCGTCCACAAACTGCTCGAATACGCGATGCGGCAGCGAGCTGGCCTGCCGGATGTCGAGCGATTCGCGAACTGGCTCACGTTCCAGGACGAGGAACTAAAGACTGCTGTGCCTGAAGCCGTCGCTGCCGTCGGGCGCGTGATGGCATCGGACGTGTGGCGGCAGGCGCAGAACTCCGCCGACTGCGACGTCGAAATCCCGTTCACGCTTGTCACCGAGGCCGCCGATGGCACCCCTGCCCTGCTGGCCGGCGTCATCGACCTCGCCTACCGCTCCGCTGAGGGCTGGTGCGTCGTCGACTACAAGACCGATCAGCTGTCGGAGCGCGGTGCGACCGAACTGCTAGAGCGGTATGCGGGCCAACTGGAGAGTTATCGTCGGGCGTGGACCGAACTCAGCGGAGACTCAGGCGTCCGCGTTGGGATCCACGCGGTTCGTTCGGGCGAAACGCTGTGGAAGCCATGATCCCAGACCTCTCCACCTTTGGCGTCCTCCTGTGACCTGCCCTGTCACACCTCGCCTCTAGACTGCCTGTAGACCCGGGTGGCGCGCCAGCAAGATTGACGACGCGCGTTCCCGAGGGCTATAGAAGGAGCAGTCATGGATCCCATCATTGCGGCGCTCGACCAGCTCGAGCTCGGCACACCCATCACGGCAGCGAACCTGACGATGTACCCCCTCCTGCTGCCAGCGGAGTCTGCGCCAGGGTATCTCACCCTCGACGAGGCGCTCGCCGCGGGTCTCGCCTCCGTCACGGAGGTCTCGGAAGCCGGCAGTGTCCCGGAGCTCCTGGTGAAGAACGGCGCCGCGCAGCCCGTGCTCATCCTGGACGGCGAAGAGCTCGTCGGCGCCAAACAGAACCGCATCGTCAATCTCACGATCCTCGTGGCGGCCGAGCAGTCGCTCCACATTCCGGTCTCGTGTGTGGAGGCGGGACGCTGGGCGCGCCGCTCGCGCGAGTTCGCGGCGGCCGGGCGGGCGCACTACGCCACGGGCCGGGCGCGGAAGCTGGAACAGGTGTCGTGCGCCATGCGTTCCTCCGGGACGCGGGAGGCCGATCAGGGCGACGTGTGGCAGGACATCGATGAGAAGTCACACCGGATGAAGGCTGGCTCGGCAACGCACGCGGCGGCCGCGATGTACGAGCGCTCGCAGTCGAAGCTGGATGAGTTCCTCGAGCATCTCGTGGCGTTCCCGGCGTCGGCTCACGCCGTGTGGGAGGGGTAGCGTCGTTCGAAACAAGGCAGACATCCAGAGCGGTGCGCCCGCGAGGCGCACCCGGCAACCTGGCCGGACAGCCAAGGTGCCATCGCGCCCACTCCGGCGCGGATGTGATCCCGGAGACGGGGTAACCAAAGTGTCCAGCCAAGTCGACCTTGGCCTCTGGATGTCCTTCGAGAGGAGGACATCGTGACTGACATCGGCCATTCAAGTCCGTCTGGTTCTGATCCCGAGCCCTGCCCGCTCGGCACGCGCTGGGCGGGCTGGAATATCAACGTCTTCATGCGAGGCGCTTCCGGCGGAGAGCATCTGACGCCCGAGGAGCGCGAGGTTGTCCGTCGCGCCAGGCGACGGCGTCTCACTTGGAAACCGATCTCGCCACAGCCCGTCGAGTGGTCTGTTGGCCCGGGCGACGCCACACGGCTCGCCGATGGCGATGGCCTTCTTAGTCGCCGACGCCACCTGCATGCGTCGACCACCGTCGGCACGCGGTCGATTCATATCGACTGGGCGACGGGCATGGGAGGCGGCCCCGGCTTCTCCTACAAGCTGGTGCACATCTACGTGGACGGCGCACTGGTGGACGAATCCGCGCATGGCGGGTCTTCGCTGGGCTTCACCCTCTGGGGCGGCCCGGCACTGGCCATCATCCGCCGCGAACTGGCTATTGGTGTCGCGTCCGATTGGTTCCGGGGTGCCGGCCCGCCCACCGTCTGGCTGATGACACCGGACCGAGGCGAATGATGGGTCAGCCTTTCCGAGAGTGTCCATGACATCGGATCAAGCCCACCCGTCAGTCATACCTTGTCGGATCGAATTCATGAGGTGTTTCTGAACGTGCCCGAACGTGCGCATCGGTAGCTGCCCGCGTTCAGATTGTCGCGGAACGAGCCGCTACTGTGAGCTCGTAGGATCGAGCGATCCATAGCGATGCCACCGCAACCGCACTTGTGATATCGTCGGCGCTGCCAACATAGAGAAGCGGGTGGGACACTGGTGACTACTGATTCGACCGTTGACTTTGCGGCGTTGCTGGAACTCCGCTCATGGGACGGCCTCGTGAGCCTTGAAGACGCCCTCCGCGCCCTTCAGGCGCGGCCGAACTTCTTCACGGTCGTCGGCCGCATTCTAAAGAACGAAGCCGTGCACAGCGACATGCTCCGCTGGCTCCTCGATCCGACGGCCTGGCACGGCTTGGGCGACGGCTTCGCACGGAGATTTGTGAAGGCGGTCTTGGCCGAGTGCGGTCAGCATGTTGACTCGCCTGTTGAAGTCGACCAGGTCCACAGGGAATTCAGCACTGGCAGAGGGCCTATCGACCTTCTCGTGACGTTGAAGCCGTGCGGAAGGATCATCGCACTCGGGATTGAAAACAAGATCGACTCGCCCGAATCAGAACGTCAGCTCGTTGGCTACGGAGAGGGTCTCGAAGAATGCTTCGGGCAAGGCAACGTCGCGATTGCATTCTTGACGCCTGGGCGCAGGGAGCCGAACGAGCGGCCGAAGTGCCCGTTCGCCAGCGTTGGATACCAAACGGTGACTGAGCTACTGGACGCTGCCATCAGCGCAGCGCCCCCCAAGAGTGGCGGTGCAATTGGCCTCCAGCTCGCAGCGCAGTACCTCGACGTATTGAGGACGAACGTTATGAAAGAACCGACCGAGATCGACAGGATCTGTAGCGAACTCTACAAAGAGCACCCACGCGCCTGGCAGGCGCTTCGCCGCCGCCTTCCGTCAGAGCGTGACGAGTTGCACGCCAGGCTCGGGTTGGCCATCTGCAGGCGCTTCACACAAGCCCATCAGGGCGAATGGCGGTTCTCGGTAAGGCGGGAGGACTACACCCGAGTGTATCGTCCCGCGTGGCGGAAGCTCGGCACCAGCGAGGACGATTTGGTCATCGGACTCAGCGAAAGCTCGAAATTCTACGATCCGAAGTACGCCGCCGTCCATTTGCGAGTGGGCATCGACACCCTCGGCGACGAGGCAGGCGAGCGGTTCCGGTATAGGGCCCGCATCAAGGTTCACACCAAGCAGGCTCCGGCCGACCTTCGCGAGGCCGTCCGCCAGGTGCTCGGAAACATCAATGGAGTCAAGGTTCCTGACCGCGATGACCAGCACCAGTTCATGATTCCCGTAAAATCCACTTCCAGGATGCCCTCAGTCGATGACAGACCCGACAACGTCGTCGACTGGATCATGGGGCTGAGGCGGTTCGAAGAGGCTGTGAAGGCACTCGATTCCGTTCTCGGAAAGGAGTGAAGCCTCCGCCAACGTAGCTTCTCGGCACCGTCTCTAGAATGTCTCCAAGACTGGGATCGATTCCGGAGTACCTGGTTGTACCAGAGCGGACAGTGGACAGCGGTGGAAGCGCCGGACGGTCAATCAGTTGCAGCCAGAAGTCGTGCGCCATCAACCTGTTACGAGAAACCCGTCTTTAGGGTTCGACTCCCGCCGCCTCCACCAGCCTTCGCTCGCCTGCGGGTGCCTGACGCC
>Ga0315292_10001097_pt1 | contig 13986 bp, 13 predicted proteins | sample YL17G13_0_MG_FD_204029 | JGI IMG/M metagenome (GOLD analysis project Ga0315292, IMG submission 204029) | Sediment microbial communities from Yellowstone Lake, YNP, Wyoming, USA - YL17G13_0 | ecosystem: Environmental > Aquatic > Freshwater > Lake > Sediment | place: USA: Wyoming | collected... | reverse complement strand
TTCGAACTTCAGGCGCCCGCGAGGGGTGTCCCACCGCGCCCCGCACGGCCCTGACCGCTGCCGGCGGAGGACGGTGCCGATGCGACGAGACCCACACGCGATCGAGTCGTCCGCGCGAGCAGAGAAGCAGGCACGCGAGTCCGGCGCACAAGTTCGCTCCGGTGCGGGGTGAGCCGCTCATCACGGGCGCCTGAAGTTCGAAGCCCGTGACAAGTTCGCTCCGGTGCGGGGTGAGCCGCTCATCACGGGCGCCGGAAGTTCGAAGCCCGTGATGAGCGGCTCACCCCGCACCGCGCATGGACCCCGAGGTGCGGCGAAGAGCGCTTTGTCGCCGCTCGATACCGCTGGCCTCCTTGTACCGCTGGCGCCGCGCGATGAACTGCGCGTCGGCCAGCCGCGCCGATTCACCCCGGTCGCATCCCCGCTGCGCGGGGCCCCTGCTTCCAGGCTCGCGTCGCTAGCGTTTCGGCAGGTCCGTGGCCGCGAGATCGCGGGAGAGGTCGGCGAGGATCTGCCCGAGCGCGGTGTTGAGCGCCGCGGCGTAGGCCGCCGCGGTGTTCGTCGCGAACGGCACGCGCTGCGTGTACTCGCGCGACCACACGGGAACCCCCAATCCGCCGTCGGCCCGCGACAGGTAGTAGGTGATGGCCATTTCGGCGGCGGGCCTCGCGGGGTCGCGCAGATCGCCGTACAGCGCGGTGACGAAACCTTCCAGCGCCCAGTCCGCATCGACCGCCGCGCCCGGCGCCATGACGCGCGTGAATGTCCCGGCGCGCTGCAGCCCGCGGGCCGTCGCCTCGGCGATGTTCGCCGCGGGGGCGACGATGAACTCGTGGTAGAAATCCGTCTCGTACTTGAGCTCCGCTTCGCGAAAGACGAACGCCTTGCCGCGGAAGGGCGCCGCGACGCTGACCGCATCGACGCGCAGCGTTCCCTGCTGCGCGCGCGCGACCGCCGCCGGCGCCGGGGGATCGAGCAGGAATGTCTGCTTGACCGGCGACGTGCGCGTCACCGCGCATCCGGCCAGCGCCAGCGTCGCCAGCGCGCACGCGGCGAGCGCGATGCCGGCCCAATGATCGAACAGGGGCAGTCGGGTGTTCATTGCACGCGCTCCAGCGGTCGCGGCGGCGTGCCGAAGATCACGTTGGCCGGGTAGCGCTTGGTGTCCTCGGTCAGGTCGCGCAGGTTGTCGGTGATCTGGCGCAGGTTCTCGATCGTCGTCGCGAGGTCGATCTCGCCGCGGCCGAGAAGGCGATCGACGCGGGCGAGGGACCGCTCGAGATAGGCGATCGACTTCGCGAGCTTCGGGTCGGCGACGAGTTCCCTGATCCGCGCCACGGCCGCCGCCGCATCGTCCGGCAGCTTGTGCAGTGCCGGGTTCGCCAGCATCCTCTTCAGGTCGGCATTCGACTCGCGCAGCTCGGCGAGCAGCGCGACGGCCTCGTCGGAAACCTTTTTCGCCGCGACGCCGTCGAGCGTCGTCTCGACCTTGGCCAGCACCCGCGTGGCGCGCTGCGAGAGCTCCCTGGTGTCGATCGCGTCGACGCGCCGGTTGGTCGTGACCAGAAGCGTGTTGAGGTTCGCGAGCGTGGTCTCGATGTCGAGCCGGTGCAGCCGCTCCATGACCTCGGTCGCCGAGTTGATGAGGGCCGTCACCGTCGACTGCGTGCTCGGGACGTAGGGATTGTCGGGCGTCCAGTCGATCGGCAGCAGCGGCGGCGGCGGCTCGACGTAATCCATTTCGAGATAATTGGTCCCGGTGATCCCCTGCGCAGCGCTGCGCACGCGCAGCCCGCGCTCGACCTCGGCCTTCATGTTTTCAGCGCCGGCGATGTCGTTGCTGGCCGCCCGGCCGCCCAGCAGCTTCGGCTGCAGCTGCGCCTCGACCAGCACGTAGCGCAGCCGCTGGCTCATCGGCTTGTCCTGCTGGTACCTGACGTAGGTGAAGGTGATCTTCGTGACTTCGCCGATCGTCACGCCGCGGTACTTGACCTTCGACCCCACGTCGAGGCCCTGCACCGATTCGTTGAAGTAGGTCTCGATCGTGATCTTCTGCTGGAACGCGCGGCCGGAGCCGATGACGATCAGCAGCACGGTGAGGCTCCCGATCGCGGCGATCACGAACAACCCGAGCTTGAAGTAGTTGGCTTTGAGGCTCATCGGCGCACGCTGGCGGGGGCAGTCATCTCATGCGGCCTGGGCTTCGCTTTCGCGGCGGAAGAACGCCCGCACGCGCGGGTCGTCGGACTCGTCGCGCAACCGGCGCGGGTCGCCCACGGCGATGACGCCCTTCGCCTTGCGATCGAGCAGGACCACGCGGTCCATGGCGACGAAGATGCTGCCGAGGTCGTGGGTGACGATCGCGAACGTGACGCCGAGATTTTCCGCCAGCCTGCGTATCGTCGCGTCGAGCGAGGCCGCCGTGATCGGATCGAGGCCCGACGACGGTTCGTCCATGAACAGGATCGAAGGGTCGAGCGCCATCGCGCGGGCGATGCCGGCACGCTTTTGCATGCCGCCGGACAATTCGGCCGGCAGGTGGCCCGTGAAGCCTTCGAGGCCGACCAGTTCCAGCTTCATCCGCGCGACCAGGTCGATCGCGTCGTCGGGCAGGTCGGTGTACTCCTCCAGCGGCAAGCGGACATTCTCCAGCAGCGTCATCGACCCGAACAGCGCGCCCGACTGGTACATCACGCCGAAGCGGCGCAGGATCGCCGCGTGCGTCGCCTCGTCGGCGGTCACGATGTCGTCGCCGCCGATGTAGACGTGCCCGCGGATCGGCTCGTAGAGCCCGATCATGTGCTTCAACAGCGTGCTCTTGCCGCAGCCGGAACCGCCGAGGATGCCGAAGACCTCGCCGCGGCGAACCTCGAAATTGATGTCCTGCACGATCGCCACGCCGTCGTAGCCGGCGTCGAGGTCGACCACGCGGATGATCGGTTCCGTGGCGGTCATCCGCAAGGCTCAGATGCCGAGCACATAGTAGGCATAGGCGAACAGGCCGTCGACGACCACGAGCAGGATGATGCCCGAGACGACCGCGCGCGTCGCCGAATCGCCGACGGCGGACGCCCCGGCCGCCGTCTGCAGCCCGCGCAGGCAGCCGATCCCCGCCACGAGGATGGCGAACACGAACGACTTGACGAAGCCCGCCATGAAGTCGGTCAGCGTCACCGCGCTGTCGACTTCCTTGAAGAACGTCGTGAACGGGATCGCGAACGTCTGCATCGTGAGCGCGCCGCCGAGCAGGCCGACGAGGCCCGAGAAAATCGTGAGCAGCGGCGTCATCAGCACGACGGCGATGATGCGCGGCGTCACCAGGAAGCGGACCGGGTTCAATCCCATCGTCGTCAGCGCATCGACTTCCTGGTTGACGCGCATCGTGCCGATTTCGGCGGCGAACGCGGCGCCCGAACGCCCCGCGAGCAGGATCGCCGTCATCAGCGGCCCCAGCTCGCGCAGCATCGAAAGGCCGATGAGGTCGGCGACGAAGATCTCGGCGCCGAAACGCTTCATCGGCACCGCCGACTGGAACGCGAGGATCATGCCGAGGAGAAACGAGATCAGCGCGACGATCGGCAGTGCATCGACGCCGGCGCGCTCGCAGATCTGCCAGACGTCGCGCCAGCGCACGGAGCGCGGATGGCGCGCCGCATGCGCGAGCGCCGCCGTGGTCTCGCCGACGAATTCGACCTGCACGCGGATGTCGCGCCAGACGCCGTGCGCGGCGCGGCCGACTTCCTCGATTGCCGGACCACGCGGCACTTCGGGGTCGAGGTCATGCTCGAGAACGCGGGGATCGAACTGCTCGAGCAGCGTCGCCTGCGCCGGCTTGAGGTTGACCACCTCGACCTTGCCGTCGCGCGGATGGCGCAACAACTCGACGAACAGCGCGACGCCCGCGCCGTCGCAGTAATCGACGGCGGCGGCATCGACGACGATCCCGCGCGAGGGCACTTCCCGCACTGCACGGCGAGCCGATTCCCACACCGCGGGCAGCGTCGCCGAATCGAGCCGGCCGGAAAGCGCCAGCAGGCGGCGACCGTCAGGGAGATCGCGGATCGCGAGCGCCACCACGTCAAGCGCTGAAGCCGGGGCGAGCGCGGCGCTGTTCACGGACTCACTTCCTTGGCGTCACCACTTCGACGACGACCGCCTCGGTGAACGTGATGTTGACGTTGTCGCCGACCTTCAACTCGCGAAACAGGCCGTGGTCCTTCACCTTGACCTCGGCATAGCGCGCGTTCGGCCCCTCCAGAAGGACCACCTGCCGCTGCGCATCGACCTGCTCGATCCGGGCGACGATCTTCGTCTGCTGCGCCATCGCCACGCCCGGTTTCGCGCCGGCCGGCGCGCCCATGGGGGCCGGGGTGGTGACGGTCTCGCTGCGCCCGGCACCGGCCCCGGTTAGCGCGATGGTCAGCGCCTCGGCGTATTTCAGGACGATCTCGTCGCCGGCCTTGACCTTGCCCAGGTTCCTGACGCGGTCGTCGACCTTGAGCGCCACGGTGCGCCCGAGCGGACCCTTGATGGCGACCACGCGGCTCGCGTAGTCGATCGCCTCGATCCTTGCCGTCAGCGTGGTGACTTCCGCGGCACCGCCTGCCTCGATGACCGGCGCCGTTTGCGCCACGGCCGGCAGCGCGATCGCCAACGCGGCAAGCGCGAGCATCGGGAAGGCGCTTCGCATCGCGGAGCCGCCGCTAGTCCAGCAGCTCGACGTTGTTGCCGGCAACGCGAACCCGGTCGCCCTCGTGGACGTACGGTTCATAGGACAGCGTGACGATGCGCACGGCGCCGTCGTCCATCTTGACGGTCACTTCCCAGCGTTTGGGCTCGTACGCGTTCGGGGTCTTGCTGTAGGCCGCGCCGCCGGCCGAGCCCAGCACCACCATTCCCTGGTTGGACAGGCCGGGCCCGATCTTGAACGACGTGACACCCGCGGGCGCGTCGCCGATGTCGGGAACGCCGCCGACCCCCACGCCGGTCCCCAGCCGCGTCCACTGCTGCTTCGCGGTAGTCTGCCGGATCGATTCGACCTTGCCGCAGGGACCGCAGTCGGTCGCGATGACCGAGGGCGGGATCACGGGCGTGGCGGTGACCGCAGGCGCGGCGGGCACCCGAACGGGCGCAGGCGCCGTCTGGGCAAGCGCCGCACACGACCATGCGATGCATGCCGCCGCCAGCGCCGCCGTGATGCCGTCGCCGGACGGCACGCGCGGCATGTCTCGGGGCGTCATCGACTCACTCCGGCAACGTATTGAGATAGAACATCGAGTGCAGCAGCGGCCCCGGTTCCCCCAGCGCGCCGAGCCAGCGCTGGAAGATCGCGTCGATGTCGCCGCTGCGATACACGCCGACCAGGGCCCGGTTCACCGCCAGCCGAAAATCCGGGTCGGCGCGCGGCACCACCAGCGCGTAGGGCTCGTAGGAGAAGTCGCCGGCGATGAATCCGAGCGCATCCGGATTCGGGGCCGCGCTCCTCAAGCCGGTCAGCACGATGCGATCGCCGGCATACCCGTCGACCTTGCCCTGCGCGAGGAGCGCCACGCCGGCGTCGCCGTCCTTGACCGGCACCAGCACAGCCATCGCATCGATGGCGACCAGTGCGCGCTTCAACGCCTGTTCGGTCGTGGTGTCGGCGATGACGGCGATCTTCCTGCCCTTGAGGTCGGTCAGCCGCGACAGGTTCGACTTCGCGGCGACGAGCACGCTGCCGCCGTCGACGAAGATCGGCACGCTGAAATCGACGCTTTGCATCCGCGTCAGCGTGATCGTCGTGGTCCCGCACTCGGCATCGGCCCGGCCGCTGGTCACGGCGGCGATCCGGGTGGCGGCGGTCACCGGCATCCACTCGATCTTCAGTGCGGCGAGCCCGAGGTCCTTCTGGATCGCGGCCGCGACGCGGGAACACAGCTCGACGCTGTAGCCGCGCACCTGTCCGCCGCGGTCCCGGAACGAAAACGGCGCCGCCTGTTCCCGATAGGCGAAATGGATCGTGGCCGTCCGCTTGATGCGTTCGAGCGCCGGGGAAGCACCCTCGGCTGCCGCGGCCGGCAGCGCGCCGGCGAGCATCGCGAACAGAGCAAAGAACGAGCTGGACAACACGGAAAAACAGCGCATTGGAACCGGCGGCAGGGTAGTGAGCGACGCGAGGAAGTCTAGCATGGGCCGCGGCGATTCGCGGACCGCCCGCCCCGGGCAGGACGGACGTCCCGGTCCTTGCCCGGCGATCGTGGCGCCGGGCACGCCGCAGTCTGGTCGCGTCGGGTAAAATCGGAGTTTTTCGCCGCGATCGGCACGACCGCGATCCCGCGATCGCTCCCACCGCAGAGGCCACCATCGTGCATCGCTTGCTTCCCGGATTCATCGTCGCCACGGTGCTCGCTGCCGGCGTTGCCGCTCTGCCCGCCCGCGCCCAGGGCGGCCCCGACACATTGGCGAAAATCAAGGCGGCGAAACAGATCAACGTCGCGTTCTCGGGCGACTCGCTGCCGTTCTCCTACGTCGAGAAGGACAACCAGCCGGCGGGGTATTCGATCGAGCTGTGCCGAAAGGTCATCGCCCATCTCGGCCGCACCGTCGGCGTGCCCGATCTCAAGGTGAACTGGCTCGTGGGCACCGTCACGGAACGCATGCAGATGGTCGCTTCCGGCAAGGCCGACCTCGATTGCGCGAACACCACGGCGACCCAGACGCGGATGCGCACCGTCGATTTCTCCGGCCTGATCTTCGTCGAGGCGGGCGGCTTCCTGGTCGCCGCCAACTCGCCGATCCAGAAGGTTGCCGATATGGACGGCAAGCGCATCGGCGTGATCGCCGGCACCACCACCGAGCGGCGGCTCGAGCAGGCGCTGAAAGAGGTGCCCGTCACGGCGAAGGTGACGCGATTGAAAGACGGCAACGAGGGCGTGGCGATGCTCGAATCCGGCTCGCTCGATGCTTTCGCCAGCGACAAGATCAAGCTGATCGGGCTGTCCTCGCAGGCGAAGGACCCGTCCAAACTTGCCCTTCTCGCCGAAGACCTGTCGTTCGAGCCGCTGGCGTTCGCGGTGCCGCGCGGCGACCCGAATTTCCGGCTCGAGGTCAACACGGCGCTGACGAGGATCTATGTCGGCGGCGAGATCGACCCGATCTTCAGGAAGTGGTTCGCCGCGTTCGGGCGTCCGAGCGCCCTGCTCGCGGCCGTGTTCGTCCTGAACGCGGTTCCGGAGTAGGCCGCGCCCCGGACGGACGGCGCACTCGACGCCGCCGGGGCTTTCGCATATGCTTGCAGCTATGCCGGAACCGGGCGGCTGACGCCCTGCGCGCCAGTGACGGCTTGTCATCCACCAAGGAGGAGAAAATCAACATGCTGATGCCCATGATCCGCAACACCACGCGCTTCGCGCTGGCCGGCGCGGTTGCTGCGATGGCCACGTCGTTCCCCGCGTGGTCGCAGGAGTCGAGCCAGCAGCGCGGCGAGACGCAGGCGGACGTCGTCGCCGTCCAGGCGACGCTGGCCAACCTGATGCGCGACCCTGATGCCAAGTGGTTCCAGGAGAACATCGGCAAGGCCAAGGGCGTGCTGCTGTCGTCGGAAGTGCTGCCCAAGGCCAGAGTGCTCAAGAGCGGTGCCGGCGGCCGTTCCGTGCTCCTGGTCAAGGGCGCTGACGGCAAGTGGCACGGACCCGCGTTCTACTCGATCGTGACCGAGCCCACCGCGTTCAAGGAGGGCGTCAAAGCAGTGGAGGTCGCGGCGCTCGTGATGACCGACAAGGGGCTCAACACGCTGATGGCGGGCGGGGGCAAGCTCGGCGGCGACTTGAGCTATGCGGCGGGGCCCGTCGGCGCCGGCGCTCCGTCAGCCGTCACCGCGGACGTCGTCGGCTTCACGCGCGTCAAGGGCGTCTACGGCGGCCTCAATCTCGACGGCGCCCAGGCCAAGGTCTACGCCGACTGGAACGCGGCTTACTTCGACTCGCAGACCGTGCAGGTCAAGGACATCGTCTCCGGCAAGGCGACGAACCGCGATGCAGTGTCGCTGCTCAATGCCGTGACCAAGGCAGCCGGCGGCAAGTAGCCTTCGCCTGTCAGGGGCACGACGGCGCATCCGCCGCCGTGCCTGTCCCGACACCCGTGAGCAGCCCGGGTTGAGTGGAGCGAAACCCGGGGCAATCGTACTCATTGCCGCAACCACCCCGGTTTCGCTCCGCTCAACCCGGGCTGCGGACTCCGCACGCTGCTGTCGTCGCCCGACCCGCAGCACCCCGCCGGCCCCACTGCCCTTCCCTACCCTGACACCAGCTGCCGCGCGAGCCGGTTGTGGTTCTCGACGTGCGGGCCGAGGTCGAGTGTCGCCAGCACGCCGTCCTGCACGACGACCCGGCCGTTGATCACCGAGTGCCGCACGCTCGCCGCACCGCAGAACACCAGCGCGGCGACCGGATCGTGCAGCGCGCCGGCATGCAGCAGCCCCGACACGTCGAAGGCCGCGAAATCCGCCGCCATCCCTGGCGCGAGCACGCCGATGTCGTCGCGCCCGAGCACCGCGGCGCCGCCGCGGGTCGCCATTTCCAGCACGTCGCGGGCCGTTAGCGCGCCGGGATCGCCGCCGAGCCGCGCGAGCAGCAGCGCCTGCCGCGCTTCGCCCAGCATCTGGCCGCCGTCGTTGGACGCGCTGCCGTCGACTCCCAGCGCCACATTGACCCCCGCATCGCGCATCCGGCGCACCGGCGCGATCCCCGACCCCAACCGCATGTTCGAGCACGGGCAGTGCGCCACGCCGGTGCCCGTCCGCGCGAACAGCGCGATGCCCGGCGCGTCGAGCTGCACGCAGTGCGCGTGCCAGACGTCGCGCCCGGTCCAGCCGAGCGCCTCGGCGTATTCGGCCGGCGTCCGGCCGTAGCGCTCGCGGCTGTACGCCACGTCGTTGATGCTTTCGGCGAGATGCGTGTGCAGGCCCGCGCCGCAGCTCCGCGCAAGGGCCGCGGCTTCGCGCATCAGGTCCTCGCTGACGCTGAACGGCGAGCACGGCGCGACGCCGACGCGAACCATCGCATAGCGCCCCGCGTCGTGATACGTCTCGATCACGCGGCGCGCGTCGGCGAGCACCGCGTCCTCGTCCTCGACCAGCGCGTCGGGCGGCAGGCCGCCGCGGCTCTCGCCCACGCTCATCGCGCCGCGCAGCGCGTGAAAGCGGAGTCCGATTTCATCGGCCGCGGCAATCGTGTCGTCGAGCCGGCACCCGCCGGGGAAGACATACAGGTGGTCCGACGACGTCGTGCACCCGGACACCATCAGCTCGGCCATCGCGGTCAGCGCCGAGACGCGGATCGCCTCCGGCGTGAGGCGCGCCCAGATCGGATAGAGCGTCTTGAGCCAGCCGAACAGCTCGCTGTCCTGCGCGGCGGGAACGGCGCGCGTCAGCGACTGGAACATGTGGTGGTGGGTGTTGACGAGGCCCGGCAGCACGACGTGCCCGGCGAGGTCGATGACGGTGTCGGCCTCTCCCGGCAGGTCGCGCGTCGCGCCCACCTGCTCGATCCGGTTGCCGCGGATGAACAGCGCGCCGTCGCGGATCTCGCGGCGCGCGTCGTCCATCGTGACCAGCACGTCGGCGTGCCGTGCCAGCAGTGTCCGCGCGCCGGGCATCGGCGTGCCGTCCCGTTCAGGTCTGGGCACGGGTGTGCACCGGCCGGCCGAGGACATACGTTGCATGCACGGCACGATCGTCACCCAGGATCATCAGCGCGAACAGTTTTTCCGCGAGCGTCCCGGTGCGCTCGATGCGCTCGATGCGGCGCGCCAGCAGCGGCGTCGCCGCGAGGTCGAGCACGATGAAGTCGGCCTCCTTGCCGGTCTCCAGGCTGCCGATGCGATCGTCCAGACGCAGCGCCGCAGCGCCGCCCAGCGTCGCGAGATGGAACGCGGAGAGCGGCGCAAGCGTGTGCCCGGCCAGGTGCGTGACCTTGTACGCTTCATCCAGCGTGCGCAACATGGACAGGCTGGTGCCGCCGCCGACGTCCGTGCCGAGGCCCACGCGCACGCCGCTGTCGGCGGCCGCCGAGAGATCGAAGAGCCCGCTGCCGAGGAACAGGTTCGACGTCGGGCAGAACGACATCGCCGCGCCGGATTCGGCCATCCTTCGCCGGTCCTGCGCATCGAGATGGAGGCAGTGCGCGTACACGGCCCGTTCGCGCAACAGCCCGTAGTGGTCGTACACGTCGAGGTAGCTGCGGCTCCACGGGAAGAGTTCGGCCACCCACGCCACTTCGCCGCGGTTCTCGGCGACGTGCGATTGCAGGAACACGTCGCGGTGCTCGTCCAGCAGGCGGCCGCAAAGCGCGAGCTGGCGGTCGGTGGACGTCGGCGCGAAACGCGGTGTCACGGCGTAGGACAGCCGCCCGCGACCGTGCCATTTTTCGATCAACGCGCAGCTGTCGTCGAAGCCGCCCTCGGCGGTGTCGCGGACGCTCGCGGGAACGTTGCGGTCCATCAGCACCTTGCCGGCGACGAGCCGCATCGACCGCGTCTCGGCCGCCGCGAAGATCGCGTCGACCGACGCGGGGTGCGAGGTCGCGAAGACCATCGCGGTGGTCGTGCCGTTGGCGAGCAACTCGCAGACGAAGAAATCCGCGACTTCGGCGGCGTGCGCCGGGTCGGCGAAACGCGCCTCGGCCGGATACGTGTAGCGCTCGAGCCAGTCGAGCAGCTGCGCGCCGTAGGAGGCGATCATGTCGGTCTGCGCGTAGTGGACGTGGGTGTCGACGAAGCCGGGCATGATCAGCTTGCCGCGATAGTCGGTCACCGTCGTGCCGGGCGGCAGCGTCGGGAGCACCTCGCCGGCGGCGCCCGCAGCGGCGACCTTGCCGTCGCGCACGACCAGGACGCCGTCGGCATGATGCCGGTGCGCGGCATCGCCCAGCACCGCAGGATCGCCGACGAAATGCAGGATCTCGCCGCGGTAGGCGGCCACCTGCGCGCCACCGCCGGTGCCCGCCTCCGGGCCCGCTTGCGCGTTGCTTCCCGCCATGCGTCTCCCCTGCCGCCGGTCAGTGCTGCGCGCCCTGCGCGTACCACGCCGCGACGAGCGCGCGCTCGTCGTCGGACATCTGCGTCAGGTTGGCGAGCGGCATGTAACGGTTGCCGACGGTCTCGGCGATCTTGGCCGCGTTCTGGCCGATCTGCTCGGGCGTTTCCAGCAGGATGCCCTTTGGCGGCTGTGCAAACCCGGATTGCGTCGGTTGCGCCGCGTGGCAGCCGGCACAACGCGTGGCGATGACCGCCTTCACCCTGGCGAACGCCACCGGAGCGCCGGTCGTCGCAGCCGGTTTCGGCGCCATCGCGATCGCGAGCCCGACCAGCAGCGCGACAGCGAGCACCGGCAGCGCCACTGTCGTGACGCCCCTGTGCCGCAGTACGAAGAACTGGCGGACCAGCACGCCCGCGACCATGATCACGACCAGCACGACCCAGCCGTAGCGGTGGCTGTACGTCATGGGGTAATGGTTGCTGATCATCACGAACAGCACCGGCAGCGTGAAGTAGGTGTTGTGCACGGAACGCTGCTTGCCGATCACGCCGGGCGCCGGGTCGGGCTCGCGCCCGGCGCGGATGGCGGCGACCATCCGCTTCTGGCCGGGAATGATGTGGAAGAAGACGTTGGCCACCATCATCGTCCCGAGCATCGCGCCGACATGGACGTACGCCGCGCGCGCGCCGAAGACGTGGAACGCCGCACAGGATGCACCGATGACCAGCACGAACAGGGTGCCGGCCAGAACGTTCTCCTGACCCGCGAGCAGCCGGCACAGCGTGTCATAGACGAGCCAGCCGCCGGCCAGCAGCGCGATGCTGAGCGCGATCGCGACGGGCGGCGACAGGGCCATGACGGACGGGTCGATCAGATACGAGCTGGCGCCGTACCAGTAAATGAGCGCCATGAGGCCCATCCCCGAGAGCCAGGTCGTGTACGCCTCCCACTTCGACCAGTGGAGATTGTCGGCGAGCGGCTCGCCCTTGGGGCCGGTCGGGAATTTCTGGCTGCAGTAGAAGCCGCCGCCGTGCACCGCCCACAGCTCGCCGAGCACGCCGCGCTTCGCGTCCGTCGGGTCCTTCGGCGGCGACAGCGAGTTGTCGAGCATCACGAAATAGAACGACGCGCCGATCCACGCGACCCCGGCAATCAGGTGGAACCAGCGCCCGAGCAGGTTGAGCCAGTCGACGACGTACGCTTCCATGCAGCACCCTGGAGATCAGCGGGCGGCGTGACCGCCCCGGCCGCCGCGCGCGGACGACGAGGACGCCGCGGCCGGCCGGCACGCGGGGGCCGCGGCGTCCTGCGCGGAGATGCGGATTACTTCTTCGGCAGCTTGCTCGCCACGCCTTCGACGTAGTAGTCCATCTTGCCGAGTTCCTCGTCGGTCATGTCCTTGCCGGCCGCAACGCGCGTCTTGCCGTCCTGATCGACGACCGGGCCGGCGAACGGATGCAGCTTGCCCGCGACGATCTCGGCTTCCTGCTTCGCGATTATCGCCCTGACGTCGGCGGGGATGACGGGATTGAGCGGCGCCAGCTTGATCATCCCGTCCTTCATGCCGCCCCAGACATTGGTGGTCTTCCACGTGCCGCCGATGGCGTCGTTCACGGTCTTCGCGTAGAAGTCGCCCCAGATATGCGTGGTGGCGGTCAGGTGCGCCTTCGGCCCGTATTTCGACATGTCGGAGTGGTAGCCGAACGCGTACTTGCCCTTCTCTTCCGCCGTCTGCACCACGGCGGTCGAATCGGTGTGGTGGGTGACGATGTCGGCGCCCTGCGAGATCAGCGTGCTGGCGGCGTCGCGTTCCTTGCCGGGGTCGAACCACGAGTTGACCCAGATCACGCGCACTTCGGCCTTGGGGTTGACGCTGCGCGCGCCGCGGGCGAACGCGTTGATCCCCTGCAGAACTTCCGGGATCGGGAACGCGGCGACATAGCCCAGGATATTCGACTTGGTCATCTTGCCGGCGATCACGCCGTTGAGGTAGCGGCCCTCGTAGAAGCGGGCGTTGTAGATGCCGAAGTTCGGTCCCGTCTTGTAGCCGGTCGCGTGCATGAAGGTGACCTTCGGGAACTGCTTCGACACCTTCTCCATGTAGTTCATGTAGCCGAAGCTCGTGGCGAAGATGACCTTGCAACCGCTTTGCGCGAACTCGCGAATGACCCGCTCGGCATCGGCGCCCTCGGCGACGCTCTCGACGGCCTTGGTCGTCACCTTGCCCGCCAGCGTCTTTTCCATCTGCTTGCGGCCGAGGTCGTGCTGGTACGTCCAGCCCGCGTCCCCGATCGGGCTGACATACACGTAACAGATGCTGTCGGCCGCGAGGGCATTCGTCGCCAGCCCCGCCGCGGCTGCCAGCGCCACCAGTGCCTTGATCATGCTTCTCCAGTGCGACATTTCAGCTCTCCCAATGTTGAGTTACATGGCCGGGGACGCCGGCCGGTCGTGCTGCTGCTTCAGAAAATGGATCTTCGCCGATTTGCGGGTAGTCGTCGCAGGATCACGGCGCAAAAATTCTCCCGTTCCGTGCCCGGCATCGGCCAGGGCCGCTGTCGGCCGCGCGCAATCGCGCGGCGACGCGCCCTTCGGGCCTTGGCTTCGCCCGCCGCGCTCATGCGTCCTCCGTCACGCCTGGTTGCACATGCAGGATACCGCTGTCGGCCGCGCGCAATCGCGCGGCGACGCGCCCTTCGGGCCTTGGCTTCGCCCGCCGCGCTCATGCGTCCGGCCTGTACGGCTGGCCGAGGGAGGCCGGCGAATTCAGCCGGATGGTGTTGACGTTGCGCGAGATCACCACCAGCACGATGATCGTCGCGAGGTACGGCAACGACGACAGGAATTGCGATGGAATCTCGATCTGCGCGCCGGACCCCTGGACGAAGAGCTGCGAGATCATCACACCGCCGAACAGATAGGCGCCCACCAGCACGCGGACCGGCCGCCACGTCGCGAACACGACCAGGGCG
>Ga0315292_10001096_pt1 | contig 13988 bp, 14 predicted proteins | sample YL17G13_0_MG_FD_204029 | JGI IMG/M metagenome (GOLD analysis project Ga0315292, IMG submission 204029) | Sediment microbial communities from Yellowstone Lake, YNP, Wyoming, USA - YL17G13_0 | ecosystem: Environmental > Aquatic > Freshwater > Lake > Sediment | place: USA: Wyoming | collected... | reverse complement strand
CTGCGTGACAGGCTCGCCGTCGACCACGGCGAACGGCATTTCGCCCTGCTCGTGGGTCTCCGCCACGTGCGGCTCGGCCGGCGGCTGGTGGCCCAGCCCGCCTTCGATCAACTTGAGGTCGGGTTTCGTCATGCGATGTCCTGCCTCAGCGGTACGCGAGGCCCATCGCCTGCTTGACGTCGTCGAGGGTCTGGCCTGCGACCGCGCGCGCTTTTTCGCAGCCTTCCGCGATGATGCCGTGCACCAGGTCCGGGTTGTCCTCGTATTCCTGCGCACGCTGACGCATACCGGTGACTTCTTCGACGATCTTGTCGATCACCGGCTTCTTGCATTCAAGGCAGCCGATACCAGCGGTACGGCAGCCCTGGTCGGCCCAGCGCTGCGTGTCCCCGTCGGAATAGAGCTTGTGCAGGTCCCAGACCGGGCACTTCTCGGGATTGCCCGGGTCGGTGCGCCGCACGCGCGCAGGATCGGTCTGCATCGTCTTGAGCTTTTTGACGACTTCGTCCGGGTCTTCGCGCAGGCCGATCGTGTTGCCGTACGACTTCGACATCTTGCGGCCGTCGAGACCGGTCACCTTCGGCGTCGACGTGAGCAGCGCCTCCGGCTCGGTCAGGATCGTGCGACCCGTACCTTCGAGGTAACCGAGCAGGCGCTCGCGGTCGGCCAGCGTGAGGCGCGAATTGCCGTCGAGCAACGCATGCGCCTTCGTCAGCGCGTCGTCCTGGCCCTGCTCCTGGTAGCCCTTGCGCAAGTCGCGATAGATCGCCGCGTTCTTGGTGCCGAGGTTCTTGATGGCTCGCTCGGCCTTGGCTTCGAAATCCTGCTCGCGGCCGAAGATGAAATTGAACCGGCGCGCGATCTCGCGAGTGATCTCGACGTGAGCAACCTGGTCTTCACCGACCGGCACGCCCATGGGACGGTACAAGAGGATGTCGGCGCTCTGCAGCAGCGGGTAGCCCAGGAACCCGTACGTGGCGAGGTCCTTTTCCTTGAGCTGCTCCTGCTGGTCCTTGTAGGTCGGCACGCGCTCGAGCCAGCCAAGCGGCGTGATCATCGAGAGCATCAGGTGCAGCTCGGCGTGCTCGGGCACGCGGGACTGGATGAACATCGTGCAGACCGCCGGGTTCAGCCCCGCGGCCAGCCAGTCGACAACCATCTGCCACGCAAAATCCTCGAGGTGGCGGGTGTCTTCGTACCCGGTCGTGAGCGCGTGGTAGTCGGCAATGAAGAAATAGCAGTCGTACTGGTACTGGAGTTCGGTCCAGTTCTTCAGTGCGCCATGGTAGTTGCCGAGGTGCAAGCTGCCCGTCGGACGCATTCCGGAAAGCACTCGACGCGGTGTCGTGACGGTAGAACTCAAACGGGTTCCCTGCGACCGTGTCGCTGTATAACTTTATAAATTTCAGTTGCTTGTACGGTTAGCTTCAGGCTTTACTTTAACCCGCGCCGACCCACCAAGCGGGCGGAAAGGCGCGATTATACGCAGCCGCCGGGGCCGCGTTCACTCGAACGCGGAGACGTCGCCCTTGCCGCGACGAACGATGACCGGGATGCCGCTCGACAGGTCCACGACGCTGCTGGGCTCGATGCCACCGGTGCCGCCATCGATCACGAGGTCGACCTGGTGATCGAGTTTCTCCTTGATCTCATGCGGGTCGGTCGGGGTAGTCGATTCGCCCGGCAGCAACAAGGTGGAACTCATGATCGGCTCGCCCAGCTCGGCCAGCAGCATGCTCACGATTGCGTTGTCCGGGACGCGGATGCCGATGGTGCGACGCTTCGGGTTCTGCAGCCGCTTGGGCACTTCCCGCGTGGCTTCGAGCAGGAACGTGTACGGGCCGGGCGTGAACGCCTTCAGGGTCCGGTACTGGCTGTTGTCGACCCGGGCGTATTTCGCGATTTCCGACAGGTCGCGACAGACCAGCGTGAAATTGTGGTTCTTCACGTCCACGTCGCGGATACGCCGGATGCGCTCCATGGCTTCCTTGTCGCCGATCAGGCAGCCGAGCGCGTAGCTGGAGTCCGTCGGGTAGACCACGACGCTGCCATCGCGGATGGCGGCGATGGCCTGACGCACCAGGCGCGGCTGTGGATTCTGCGGGTGAATCGAAATCAGGAAAGCCATGAAACTCGCCCAGCCGCGGGTATCACGGCCAAGTTGCTATGATACGCGCCCATTCGCTGACCTGCCCCGAGCGCACCCCAGCCCGATGCAAATGCTGTTCGACCTCCTGCCCGTCGTTTTCTTCTTCATCGCTTACAAGATGGCGGGCATCTACGTCGCGACGGCGGTCCTGATCGTCGGCGTGCTGTTGCAGACGGCAATCAGCTGGTTCAGACACAAGAAGGTGAGCCCGATGCTGCTCACGTCGGCCATCCTGGTGCTCGTGTTCGGCGGACTTACGCTGATCATTCACGATGCGACCTTCATCAAGTGGAAGCCGACCATCGTGAACCTGTTGTTCGCAGGCGCGTTCCTCGCCAGCCAGTTCATGAAAGGACCGACCATCGTCCAGCGCCTGATGGGCGAGCAGATGAAGCTCGAACCAGCGTCCCTCTGGACGCGCCTGAACCTGATGTGGGTCGGCTACTTCATCGTCTGCGCGGTGCTGAACCTGTACGTGGCGTACAACTTCAGTGAGAACGCGTGGGTGAACTTCAAGCTGTTCGGCCTGATGGGCCTGACGATCGTCTTTGCGCTGGCGCAGGGCTACTGGTTGGGGCGCAAGCTCGACCAGGCAGAAGCCGCCGCCGCGAATCCAACGGACTGAGCCGGATTCGAGCCATGTGGTACGTGATCATTGGCAAAGATGCCCCCAACGCGCTCGAGATTCGCAAGCGAGTGCGTCCGGCACATCTCGAACGCGCGACCAAGCTGCTCGACGAAGGACGCCTGCTCGTCGCCGGCCCCTGCCCTGCGATCGACTCGCCGGACCCCGGCCCTGCCGGCTTTTCGGGCAGCGTAATCATTGCCGAATTCGCCTCGCTCGCCGACGCGAAAGCCTGGGTGGCCGCCGACCCGTACGTCACGGCAGGCGTGTTCGAATCCCACGAAGTCCGCCCATTCGTGAAGTCGCTGCCATGACCCAGCCGAATCTGCCCACCCGTACCGAAAGACTCGAAGCCCGGCTGCGCACGGCCTTGCAGCCGCTGGAACTGCGCGTGGTCGACGACAGCCATCTGCACGCCGGTCACGCGGGCGCGGCCGGCGGACACGGTCACTTCACGGTACAGCTCGTATCGGAACGATTCTCGGGCCTGCCTGTCGTACGACGGCACCGGCTCGTGTATCAAGCCGTCGGCGACATGATGACCACCGATATCCATGCGCTGTCGATCCAGGCCCTGGCGCCCGGCGAAGGCTCGCTGGCCTGACGACAACGCTTCTCCCATTAACGCGTCCCCCTGGACGCCCTGACGAACCATCCACAGAGGCTCATCGATGCGAAACCTGAAGACTGTCCTCCTGCTCGGCGCCGCCATTGCGCTTGGCACCACCGCGTGCACGAAACCCGCAGAAAATGCAGCCAAGCCTGCAAGCCCGACGTCGGCGCCCGCGGCCGCCGAAAAGGCCTCGCCGACGCTCGTCACCGTCAACGGCAAGGCGATCGACGCGCACCTGCTCGACACGTTCCTGCAGGCCGTCACCGGCAAGCCCGCTGGCGAAGCGACGAAGGAGCAGCGGGACGCGCTGCTCGAACAACTCGTGAACATGACGCTCGCCGCGCAGGCTGCCGAGAAGGATGGCCTGGCCACCTCCCCGGACGTGCAGGCTCGGCTCGACCTGCTGCACACGCAGATCCTCGCCGAGGCTGCCAGCGACAAGTACGTGAAGTCGCATCCGGTCTCGGACGACGAAGTGAAGGCGGCCTACGACTCCGAAGTGGCGAACATGCCCAAGGAATACAAGGCGCGTCACATCCTGGTCGAGACGAAGGAAGCCGCGGACGCCATCATCAAGCAACTGCAGGCTGGCGGTGACTTCGCAAAAATCGCGAAGGCGCAGTCGAAGGATCCCGGCAGCGCGGTCAAGGGCGGCGATCTCGGTTGGTTCTCGGCGCAAACGATGGTGAAGCCGTTCTCCGAGGCGCTGGCGAAGCTCGAGAAGGGCAAGACGACCACCGAGCCGGTGCAGACCCAGTACGGCTACCACGTCATCCAGCTTGAAGACGTTCGCTCCCCGACCGCGCCCGCGTTCGAGGATGTGAAGGAGCAGGTCAAGATGTTCGCGCAGCGTAAGAAGCTGCAGTCGTACCTCGACGACCTTCGCAAGACCGCGAAGATTCAGAAGACTAACTGACCGTCAAGCATTTTTTTTACTGGCTACGGCCGGTTTCCCGCAAGGGGAACCGGCCGTTTTTATTGGCCCCGCCGCGATATCGCCGGGACGTCGAGACTGAGGCTCGGGCCGACCATCGAATCCGTAAACCCGGCGTTCGGTCTGAACGATTTCCGCTCGCTGAATCAGGGCATACAAGAATTGAATTTTTTACTTTAAATAAAGACGCTATGTATTTGTTTTATATCTTATTGATTAAAATATGTGATGGATTTCACAGAATCCAGGTTTAGGCCCGGTTAAGTCCAATCGAGTGCGATCTGGAGTTTACATATGCCGCACAGAGAAGCCATCGACGAGCCCTGGCAACACTTCCGGCCCAATTGAGGGTTCCCTCCCAGCCTCATGATCTGGTTGAATTTTGACCAGTTTGGCCCGCCTATCCACCGTCCAGAGCCTCTCTCAACACCCTCGCGTAACTCCGCGAATATGTTGAAGTCTTGACCGGACGGGGTCGCCGGATATAGTTAACTCGCGAAGTTAACAATAACCCCCAATGTCAGCCGCATTAGCAATCAGTTCGGAGCCGCCCTTTTTTGGGCTAGGAATGAGCGAAAACGTTAAAAAGCCGCTCCTCGCGGCGTGCCGGTATTTGCTCCACCCGTTGGTGCGGATTCTGCTGCGCCACGGTGTGTCATATGGGGAGTTCTCCGATTCGGTTCGCGGCGCTTACATCGACATTGCACAGAACGAATTGGTGCCACCCGATCGCCCCCAGACTGAGGCTCGCATAGCGATCCTCACTGGCCTGACGAAGCGCGAAGTCCTACGCATTAGAAATTTGGATGGCGAAGACGACGACGGCGTGGGCCTGAATCGGATTGCTCGCGTCCTTCAAGGCTGGAGCCAGGATCCCCAGTACCTCGGCCCTTACGGTCTGCCTCTCGAGGTGCCGTTCGAGGGCGCGACGATGTCGTTCGAGGAACTAGTCAGGAAATACGCCGGAGATGTTCCTGCGCGCGCACTCCTGGAAGAACTTGTCCGCGTGAACGCTGCTATCGAAATGGACGATGGCTATGTGCGCTTGCTGAACCGGACCTATCTGCCATCGCCCCTAGATCCAGTTGGGCTCGAGCGACTTGGCAATGTGGTCAATTACTTCATCGATACCGTCGACTTCAATTTGCAGAAGAAGCGTCAAGGAGAGGGACGTTTCGAGAGATACGCGATGACGATGGAAGGCCTGTCGCCCCAGGCATTCCAGAGGTTTGACGCACTTATAAGGGAAAAGGGTCAAGAACTGCTTGAGGTTCTTGATGACTGGCTTGGCCAGAACGAAACAAAGGGTGGGCATAAGTTGCCCTCGTCTGATGCGATCAAGACGGGCGTAGGAATTTTCCACTTCATTGAAAAGTCACCCTCGCCTCCTAAGGACGAGCAAAGCGACTTTGAGAATTAAAAGTGCGCGCACCTAGTGCGCCATGAGGACGAGAATATGAACGGGAAGGGTCAGAATCTCCGCTTTGTGATTGCAGCCGTATTGGCTCTCGCTAGCGCAACGACTGGCGCGAAGACGACGGGCACTACCGAATCGGCTGGCAGTTCGCAACAGAAGCGTTCGGGTGTGATCACCGGCGGTGATGCAATCATCGGCGGCGACGCCATCATCGGCGGTGACTTGCAGAAGCGCCGCGGTGTGATCACCGGCGGTGACGCGATCATCGGCGGCGATGCCATCATCGGTGGCGACCGCCAGAAGCGCCGCGGTGTGATCACCGGCGGTGACGCGATCATCGGCGGCGATGCCATCATCGGTGGCGACCGCCAGAAGCGCCGCGGTGTGATCACCGGCGGTGACGCGATTATCGGCGGTGACGCGATTATCGGCGGCGACGCGATTATCGGCGGCGACCGCCAGAAGCGCCGCGGCGTCATCACCGGCGGTGACGCGATCATCGGCGGCGATGCCATCATCGGCGGTGACTTGCAGAAGCGCCGCGGTGTCATCACCGGCGGCGACGCGATCATCGGTGGCGACGCCATCATCGGTGGCGACCGCCAGAAGCACCGCGGTGTCATCACCGGCGGCGATGCGATCATCGGTGGCGACGCCATCATTGGCGGTGACCTGCAGAAACGTCGCGGTGTCATCACCGGCGGGGACGCCATCATCGGCGGCGACGCCATCATTGGCGGTGACCGCCAGAAGCACCGCGGTGTCATCACCGGCGGTGACGCGATCATCGGTGGTGACGCGATCATTGGCGGTGACCGCCAGAAGCACCGCGGTGTCATCACCGGCGGTGACGCGATCATCGGTGGCGACGCGATCATTGGCGGTGACCTGCAGAAACGTCGCGGTGTCATCACCGGCGGCGATGCGATCATCGGTGGCGACGCGATCATTGGCGGTGACCGTCAGAAGCACCGCGGTGTCATCACAGGCGGTGACGCGATCATCGGTGGTGACGCGATCATCGGTGGTGACGCGATCATTGGTGGTGACCGCCAGAAGCACCGCGGTGTCATCACAGGCGGTGACGCGATTATCGGTGGCGATGCCATCATTGGCGGTGACTTCCAAGCACTCAAGAACGCGCTGCTAGTTGGTCCGATCGACGCCGTGAACAAGCTCGCTGGCACGGTATCGGTGCTCGGCCGAACCTTCAAGGCAAGTCCTGACAAGGTCTCGGCTATCGCCAACAAGCTTGGTAGTGGTGAACTGCCAATGGTTGCCGTGCTAGGCGCCTTGCAGAAAGATGGTGCACTGGCGGCAAAGTCTATGGTGATACTGGACGCGCCTTACGTCCCTGGCGCGACGAAGGTATTACTCAAAGGCAAGGTGACGAGCGTCGATAGTGCGTCCGGCCAGCTATCTATCGGGAAGCAAGTCGTCGATTACTCAAGCGTGCTTTCGAAATCCGATGTTGCCATATCGGTCGGAATGTCAGTTACCGTCGTCGGGACTCAACCGCTTGCCAAGGGCTTGATACTCGCTGACGCTGTTCGTTGATCAACTAAGTTCACCGAAACAAAAGGCCGCGCCATCCGGTGCGGCCTTTTTTATGACTTCGAAGTCTTGCCGCCTTCGAAGTAAAAAACACCAACGCCTACACGCTTAGTCTGATCTCCTGCTTCATCGCCTAGGTCTTCACGTTCCGATATCCATCTATCGATCGAGTTCATTAGGTCTTCAGCCTGAGCGTGACTCACATCACGAAACTCGGCTAGCGCGTCCTGCGGAAGGTGATCTGAGTAGGCGACTCGCTGAATTACTGCCTTGGATGGATCCTCGAGGTTATGACTTAACGTCTCTAGGAGTGGCGCGACGATGAAGGAGAAGCCGACAATCAGGTCTTCGTCCAAAGCTGACGGCACAAAGAAACGTTTCTGAACGCGAAACTTGCCGTTCGGAAGTTCTACCATGCCACCGGCCGCAAGCAACTCCGCTCGAACTGCACCCGCAGGAACGTCGCCTCCGACTATTTTCACGAGACCCGAGAACGACTGCTCAGCCTCGTCGAACGGTAGATCTATCGGCGAACCACTCTCATCGAGAAAAGATGGTTCAGAATGCCAAAGCTGCAGCGCACGAGCCGGCCTTCCAATCTGAATTGTCGCGTCGTCACTGGGGACTGGGGCCTCGAGCAGCTGCTTCACGCGCGAGACTTCTTTCCGTGACAGTCCCGTACGAACGGCAACTCTAGATACGTTAGTGGTGCGCCCCTTCACATCCGGTTCGCCAAGGGCCTGGGCGACAAAAGATCTCTTTGCCACTTCCTCAAACTGCGCATAGCTGACGCCAGCGCCCAATAGCATTCCTGCGATTGGTTGCATACAGCGCATTACTGCATCAAGAAGACGCTTCTGAAGATCGTTATTCAACGTTTCGCCAATTGCGTAGATGAAAAATTGATTCGAATCGCCTCACATCACCCTCAAAAAGTGACGGCGATAGTGTTCCAATTCGTTGATCGACTCGCGGATGTCGTCCAGCGCCAGATGTGCCGACGCCTTCTTTACCCCAGCATGTACGGCCGGTGCCCAGCGACGCGCGAGTTCCTTCACGGTGCTGACGTCGAGATTCCGGTAGTGGAAGAACCTCTCGAGCGCCGGCATCTCGCGGGCGAGGAAGCGGCGGTCCTGGCAGATGCTGTTGCCGCACATCGGCGACGAGCCCGCCACCGAGTGCTGTGCCAGGAATGCCAGCGTTTGTGCCTCTGCATCCTTCGCCGTAAAACGGCTGTCGCGGACTCTCTGCAGCAGTCCAGTGCCGCCATGGGTCGTGAGATTCCACTCATCCATGGCAGCAAGAGTCGACTCCTCCTGATGGATGGCGATGACCGGCCCTTCCGCCACCAGGCGGAGCGAGGCGTCCGTGACGATCGTGGCGATCTCGATGATGTGATCGGCCTGGGTGTCCAGGCCGGTCATCTCGAGGTCGATCCAGATGAGATTGTCAGCTTTCAATGTGTGGCCAGACGGTGCGGGCGGCAAAGTGTTCGAACCAGAACTCGGGGCATACGGCAGCACCCGGGCCGGTCGATTGTGGGTGATTCTAGCAAAGGCTAAGCTCCGCACCCTTCGTGGAACACACTCCACTGTCAAATACGTCACTTTGATGCCCCATTGGATGACCGTTTCCTTCCTGGCGGCCTTAGGGATGCACCTCGTCGTGCAGCTCTGGTTGTCGCTTCGGCAAACGCGCCACGTTTCCGCGCACCGGAACGAAGTGCCGCCCGCCTTCGCCGATGCTGTCAGCGCAGTTGAGCATGCGAAGGCCGCCGATTACACGGTCGCGAGGCAACGCTTCGGCCGACTGGAACTGGTCTTCGATGCAATCCTCCTGCTGCTCCTGACACTTGGCGGCGGTATCGCTGCTCTCGGTCGGCTCGCGACGGCAATCGCGGGCGCGAATCCGATCTGGGCAGGAACGGTCCACGTGCTGCTGGCGCTGCTGGCGCTGAGCCTGGCTTCGCTGCCGTTTTCACTATGGCGGACGTTCGTGCTCGAAGCACGTTTTGGCTTCAACCGGACCACTCCAGCCGTCTTCGTGGTCGATCTGTTCAAGTCCTTCGGACTGGGCGGATTGCTGGGCGGCGGTATCGTCGCCCTCGTGCTGTGGACGATGCAAGCGAGCGGCGAGCGCTGGTGGCTGGTCGCATGGGCCGTGTGGATGGCGTTTTCGCTGCTGCTCCTCTGGGCGTGGCCCCGCTGGATCGCCGGGTTCTTCAATAAATTCACACTGCTGACGGACGCGGCCCTGCGAGAGCGCATCGACGCCCTGCTCGCCCGCTGTGATTTCCATGCGCGCGACGTGTACGTGATGGACGGCTCGAAGCGCTCCGCGCACGGCAATGCCTATTTCACCGGGCTCGGCCGCGAGAAGCGCATCGTCTTTTACGACACACTGCTGCAATCGCTTTCGCCGGTGCAGGTCGAAGCGGTGCTGGCCCACGAACTCGCGCACTTCAAGCTCAAGCACATTCCGCAGCGCTTGTTCGTGAGCGCGGCCGCATCGCTCGGGGGCTTCGCCCTCCTGGGCTGGCTGTCGGCTCAGGACTGGTTCTACACCGCACTCGGCGTCGAGCAGCCCAGCCGTTCGGCCGCCCTGCTGTTGTTCGTCCTCGTGCTTCCTGCGTTCACCTGGATCCTGACGCCGCTGGGCGCTGCCTGGTCGAGGCGCCACGAATTCCAGGCCGACGCTTTCGCAGCCCGCTTCAGTGACGGTCCCGAGTTGGGCCGGGCACTGGTCAGGTTGTATCGCGAAAACGCGAGCACCCTGACACCCGACCCGTTGCATTCGGCTTTCTACGACTCGCACCCACCGCCGGTCGTCCGGATCGCCCGGCTCGCCGATCCTGGCAGCGCGCAATTTGCGCTGGCCGCCGGCCAGACGTTGCAGTCCACGTGAGCATGCGCCGCCGCAGCGAACGCCCAGCAAGCCGCTCAGGCAGCAGCTCCAGGCCGGCGTCGGCAACAGAGGGCAGGACAGGCTGTGTAGTCGAGTCCTATGGCCGCCGAGTCGTCGTACTGACTGCGGACACCGCCGAGCGCCTCTCCTGCAAGATCCGCGGTCGCCGGACGGAGGTCGTGGCTGGCGACGTGGTCCGGCTCGAGCGCGAAACCGGTGCGGCAGACTCCGAATACTGGGTGGTCGCGGAACGGCTGCCTCGCCGCAACGTCCTGCAGCGTACGGACAGCCGGGGCGGCGTCGAGGACATCGCGTCCAACCTGGACCAGTTGGGCATCGTCGTGGCACCCCGACCCACCTGCGACCCGTTCATCATCGACCGCTACCTGGCAGGGGCCGGCTACGCCGGAATCGAGCCGCTGCTGATCCTCAACAAGCAGGACCTGATCGGAGCCGGCCAGTTCGGTCCGGAGGAATTTGCCTTCATCGACACGTACCGGCGGATCGGGATCCCCGTGGTGACGGTGTCTGCCAAGCGCGGCACCGGTCTCGATGCCCTCAAGGAGCGCCTGCAGGGCCGCCGAACGCTCCTGGCCGGGCAGTCGGGGGTCGGGAAGTCGTCGCTGACCAACGCGCTATGCGAAGGCGCCTATCGGGCCACGTCAGACCTCTCCGTCGGATCGGGCCAGGGCAAGCACACCACCGTCTCGTCCGCGATCGTGCAGCTACCCTGGGGCGAACTGACGGACTCCCCGGGCGTGCGGGACTACGCGCCTCCCGTCATGCCCGTACCGGACATCCAGCGGGGCTACCTGGAAATCATCCAGAGGGCGCCGGGGTGCCGGTTCCAGAACTGCCTGCACCTGCGGGAGCCTCAATGCGCCGTCCAGGCAGCTGTCGAATCAGGGCAGATCGATCCGCGGCGGCTGGAAAGCTACCGGCGGCTCGTCAACCTGACCCGTCAGCTCGACGAAAAACGGGGCTGGTAGGGGCCGGTTTCCCATTGTTTTCAGTCCGGGTCTGCCGGTCTCTGCCGCCGGTCGGACTGGTATGATGTTGCATTGCAAAGACCCAGCTGAACAGGAGTGAGCGCGTGCGCAGAATCATGGTCGGTGTGAAACGCGTGGTGGACTACAACGTCCGGGTCCGGGTCAAGCCGGACAACACGGGCGTCATCACCGAAGGCGTCAAGATGAGCATCAACCCCTTCGATGAAATCGCGCTCGAACAGGCGCTGCGCATCAAGGAACAGGGCCTGGCCGACGAAGTGCTGGCCGTCAGCATCGGCCCGTCGGACACCCAGCAGCAGTTGCGCACCGCGCTCGCGATGGGCGCCGACCGCGCAATCCTCGTGCAGACCGAAGTCGCCATGGCGCCGTTGTCGATCGCCAGGATCTTCCAGAAGATCGCCGAAGCCGAACAGCCGTTCCTGACGCTGCTGGGCAAGCAGGCCATCGACGAGGACAACGGCCAGACGGCCCAGATGCTCGCCGCCTTGCTCGACCGTCCGCAGGCCACCTCCTGCTCGAAAGTCGATATTGCCGATGGCAAGGCCACGGTCACGCGCGAAGTCGACAGCGGCCTCGAAACCCTCGAGGTCGACCTGCCGGCCGTGCTGTCGGTCGACCTCCGCCTCAACGAGCCGCGCTACGTGAAGTTGCCGGACATCATGAAGGCGAAAAAGAAGCCGCTCGACATCAAGACCATCGCCGACTACGGCGTGACGGAAGCTGCCACGTTCAAGACCGTCAAGGTCGATCCGCCGCCGAGCCGCCAGAAAGGCATCATGGTCAAGGACGTCGCCGAACTCGTCGGCGTGCTGAAGCAGAAGGGGTTGGTCTGATGAGCAAGATCCTGATCGTCGCCGAACACGACGGCGCGAAACTGAACGCCAGCACGGCGAAGTGCGTCACCTGCGCCGCGAAGATCGCCGGCGCCACCATCGATATCGCAGTACTTGCGGCCGATGCTGCGGCCATTGCGGCTGAAGCTGCTGCGCTCGCGGGCGTCAGCAAGGTGATCGTCGTCGAGAACCCGGCCAACAAGGAACCGCTCGCGGCAATCCTGGCGCCGCAGATCGCGAAGCTCGCTGCTGGCTACACGCACGTGTTCGGCCCGTCGACGACGTTCGGCAAGGACATCATGCCCCGCGTCGCGGCACTGCTCGGCGTGAGCCAGGTGTCGGACATCATGGCGGTCGAAGGCTCGCACACGTTCAAGCGCCCGATCTATGCGGGCAATGCGATCCTCACCGTCGAAGCGCCTGCTGGCGCCGTCGTCGTCGCCACCGTGCGCGTCGCTTCGTTCGAAGCGGCTGGCGCGGGCGGCAGCGCGGCCGTCGAAAATGTCGACCCAGGTGTCGCCCTGCCCTCGCACACGCGTTTCGTGTCGCGTTCGGGCGCATCGACGGGTCGTCCGGACCTGCAGTCGGCCGCCAAGGTCGTCTCGGGTGGCCGTGCACTCGGCAGCGCGGAGAACTTCAAGCTGATCTATTCACTCGCCGACAAGCTCGGTGCGGCGGTTGGCGCGTCGCGCGCTGCAGTCGACGCGGGCTACGTCCCGAACGACCTGCAGGTCGGCCAGACCGGCAAGATCATCGCTCCGCAGGTGTACTTCGCGATCGGCATCTCGGGCGCGATTCAGCACATGACCGGCATCAAGGACGCGCGCACGATCGTCGCGATCAACAAGGACGGCGAAGCGCCGATCTTCGAGAGCGCGGACGTCGGCCTCGTCGGTGACCTGTTCACGATCGTGCCGGAGCTGGAGAAAGCGCTCGGCTGATCGGAATCCTGCGCAAAACAAAGGCCCGGTGATCGTGAGGTCCCCGGGCTTTTTTTCTTCGTCGTTTTCCTGGAGTCCGCTGACAGGCCGCTTCAGTAGCTGCCGGTGGCGCCACCGCCGCCGAATCGCCCGCCGCCTGGAGTCACGGGGGGCTCTGAGCGCGGGAGCTCTGGGGCCGTGCGTTGCGCGAGCACTGCTGCGCCCGCGGTCTGCAGCAGGTCGAGCGGTCCCTCACGCGACGACAGCGCCGCCGCGGTGAACCCGCTGCGCGGCGGTCGCAGGTAACGATCCAACGCCACTCCGGCGACCAACGCTGCCAGTCCGTAGACGATGAGCCAGGTTTCAGTCGCAAGCGCAGTGGCAAGGCGCAATTCCACCGCGAGGCAAGCGACACAGCCCATGAAGCCGAGGAGCGGCGCGTGCCGTCGCCGGCGCAGGCCTGCAGCCAGCAGCGCCGCGGCAAGCACGAGCAGCAGCACCGCCGTCGCAAGCCGACCCGTTCCGTCGCCCGCACCGTGCAGGCCGTCATAAGCGTTCCAGGTTGCCCGTGGCGCGTAGGCAGCGACCGGCAGCGTCGCGACCAGCCAGTCGAGCATCCGGTCATGCGACGGCCGGCGGTACTCGCGCGCGCCCAGCACTAGCGCCAACGCCGCGAGCGAGCAGCCGACAATGACCGTCGTCGCGCCGCCGATCGCTTGATCGAGCGCATGCGCGATCTCGGTGGAGCCGACCCAGTGGACGAACGCAATCACGGCGCAGGTGGTGACGAGGGGATTCAAGAGCCGCAGCCCCGCGGCGCCCACGGCCGCTATCAGCACCAGTGTCTCGACGGTACCCCCGGCGAATCCAGACCGCGGCGCAATGACCGTGGTGATCCAGGCGCCGATCAAGAGGAACCCGGCGACACAGAGGCCCTCCTCGATGCCCGATGCATGCAAGCGCTTGCCGACGGTGAGCCACTCGGCGGCGAGCACGGCGATGAGTCCCGCGACGAGCAAGTTGGTCTCG
>Ga0315292_10001095_pt1 | contig 13995 bp, 10 predicted proteins | sample YL17G13_0_MG_FD_204029 | JGI IMG/M metagenome (GOLD analysis project Ga0315292, IMG submission 204029) | Sediment microbial communities from Yellowstone Lake, YNP, Wyoming, USA - YL17G13_0 | ecosystem: Environmental > Aquatic > Freshwater > Lake > Sediment | place: USA: Wyoming | collected... | reverse complement strand
AAGCGGCCGATCCACGTGCTGTCGTACTCGGTGACGAGGCCGAACGGCGCGTTGACGCCGATGCCGAACGCCCACTCTTTGTTGATCGGGAACACGGCGAACAGGTTCGGAACGACAGCGAGGCTGCCCGCGTCGCCGCCATCGCCGCCGAGCGTCTGCTGTGCGGCCGGCAGGGACGCGCCATTGCTGAACTTCATTGACGGCGTGAGCAGGTAAATCGTGCTCACCACCTGATTGGTGCCGATGCGCGACATCCCGGCCGGGTTGGCCCAGACGGTGTTGGCGTCTTCCGCCACAGCGGCGCCGCCGGCAAACGCGTTGCCGATCCCGCTGCCCGAGTTTTCCTGCAATGCGAAGCCGGCGCCCGACGCCTGCCCTGCGCCCAGCGTGAGCGCAAGTCCGGCGACAGCGGTGGCGATCCGGGTACGACGGAAGGGGGTGTTCATGGCAGATCTCCTCTTGTTGACAATGCGAAGCGTAGCCCTGGGAGGGGGCACACCAATTTGAGCGACCGTTGGGGGACGCTACCCGGCGCTTGGGTTTCGAGGCCGCGGCCGGGGTCAGTTATGCGATAAATATACACCTGCGCCGGGGGTGCCGGACGGTTCGCGGCCACCGGTTTCCGGGGTTCGCCGCCCGGTGTTGTTTTTGGGCAAATGAGTGACCCGCGAGGGTTCACTCGGGTGGCAATTCGCGTGGCCGCCGGTCCGGACCGACCGCGACGTACGCGAGGCTCGCCTCGGTCACCTTGACGCAGACCACATCCCCCGGATTGCGCTGGGCATAGACCTCGACGTCGATCGTTATCGACGTCCGGCCGACGCGCGCAATCCTCGTGTAAAAGCTCACCACGTCGCCGATCATCACCGGCTCCTTGAACACGAACGAGTTGACCGCGACCGTCGCGACCCGGCCGCGGGCTCGGCGCGCGGCCACGACGCCGCCGGCGATGTCGACCTGCGACATCACCCAGCCGCCGAAGATGTCGCCGTGCTGGTTGGCATCGGCCGGCATCGGAACCACCCGCAGCGCGGGTTCGCGGTCCGGGAGCCTGGCGGGCGCTTCGGTCACGGACAAGCTCTAAACGGCCGCCTTTTTCGCCTCGTCGCGGAGTTCGCGCCGCAGGATCTTGCCGACGTTGGTTTTCGGCAGATCCTTCCGGAACTCGACGTCGCGCGGCATCTTGTAGCCCGTCAGCTGGGCGCGGCAGTGCTTCAACACTTCGTCGGCGGTCAGGCTCTCGTCCTTCTTCACGACAAAAAGCTTCACCGCCTCGCCCGACTTGGCGTCCGGCACGCCCACTGCGGCGCATTCGAGCACCCCGGGATGCATCGCGACGACGCCCTCGATTTCGTTCGGGTACACGTTGAATCCCGAGACCAGGATCATGTCCTTCTTGCGGTCGACGATCTTCACGAAGCCGCTGTAGTCCATCACGCCGATGTCCCCGGTCATGAAAAAGCCGTCGGCGGTCATCACCTTCGCGGTCTCGTCGGGCCGGTTCCAGTAACCCGCCATCACCTGCGGGCCGCGGATGCAGATTTCCCCCGGCTGGCCGAGCGCGACATCCTTGCCGGCGTCGTCGCGCAACACGACCTCCGTCGACGAGATCGGCAGCCCGATCGACCCGTTGTACGCGGGCATGTCGAGCGGGTTCATCGTTGCCGCAGGGGAGGTCTCGGTGAGCCCGTAGGCTTCGACGAGCGTGCAGCCCGTGACCTCTTTCCACTTGACGGCGACCGCCTCCTGCACGGCCATCCCGCCGCCCAGCGTCAGCCGCAGCGACGAGAAGTCGAGCTTCGCGAAATCCGGATTGTTCACGAGCACGTTGAAGAGCGTGTTGACGCCGGTGATCCCGGTGAACTTGAATCTCCCCATCTCGGCGATGAAGCCCGGAATGTCGCGCGGGTTCGGGATCAGCACGTTCTCGGCGCCCAGCGTCATGAACGTGAGGCAGTTCGCCGTCAGCGAAAAGATGTGGTAGAGGGGCAGCGGCGTGATGATGATCTCGCGCTTGTCGCTCAGGAACGGCTGCACCCACGCGCGCGCCTGCAACAGATTGGCGACGATGTTGCGGTGCAGGAGCATCGCGCCCTTCGCGACCCCCGTCGTGCCGCCGGTGTACTGCAGGAAGGCGATGTCGTCGTGGCCGACCGGCACCGGCTCGAGCTTGCCCCGGCGGCCGGCGGCCAGCGCTTCGGAGAGCCGGACGGCTCCAGGCAGTTTCCAGGCCGGGATCATCTTCTTCACATGCCGCAGCACCAGGTCGACGGCGATGCCCTTGAAGCCGAGGAGCTCGCCGATAGTCGTGACGATCACCTGCCGGATCTTGGTTCTCCCGAGGACCTCCTGCACCGTGTGCGCGAAATTCTCGACCACGACGATCACTTCGGCGCCCGAATCGGCGAGCTGGTGCTCGAGTTCGCGCGCGGTGTACAGCGGGTTGACGTTCACCACCGTGCAGCCGGCACGCAGGATGCCGAACAGGCACACCGGGTACTGCAGGATATTGGGCATCATCAGCGCAACGCGCGCGCCCTTCTTGCAGCCGTTCGCCTGCAGATACGCGCCGAACGCTCCGGACAGCGCGTCGAGCTCGGCAAACGTGATCGTCTTGCCCATGCAGGTGAAGGACGGGCGCGCCGCGAACTTCGTCGCGCTCTCCTCGAACACGTCGCGAACCGACTTGTACTCGTTGACGTCGATCTCGGCGGGGACGCCTTTCGGATAATGCTTGAGCCAGATTTTTTCCACGAGTTTCCTCCCCTTCGCAGTCGATCGGGTGGTCGCTCGACGCGCGAGCGCGGCCCGGCCACCTTTCGGCACGGGCGATGGCACAGGTTCGGTAGCGCGATCGGGCCGACGCCACACCACATGAGGATGCTACACCAGATGCGAGGGCGATTGCGCTGCGTGCGCCGCACGGAGGCGCGCGACGTATTGACTGGATTGATCCGAGTCTGACGCTGCCCTTGCCCGGCCGTCGGGCTCAGCCGGCGGCGGGACTCTGCGCGGCCTGGCCTTCGCCCGTTGCGTAATGAAGCGGACCTCCGCGAAACGGAGCGAATCCGGTTCCGAAAATCGCACCCGCGTCCACGAGATCCGCGTCGGCCACGATGCCCTCGGCAAGCGCGGCCTTCGCTTCCGCCACGAATGGCCCGATGAGTCGCAGCGCGAGTCCCGCCGGCACGGCTCCGGGCGACAGTTTCGTCGGCTTGCCGGTGGTGTAGTCGTAGAACCCGCGCTTCGTTTTTCGCCCCAGGTGTCCGGCGGCGACCAGTTCCGTCAACTTTTTCGGTGGGGCCGCATCGGGGGTGAGCATCCTGCCCACCGCGACGCAGATGTCGAGACCCACGGTATCGGCGAGTTCGATCGGTCCCATCGGCATCCCGAATTCGAGCGCCGCCTCATCGACCGTTTCCGGCGCGATCCCCTCGTCGACGCAGCGCATCGCCGCCATCAGGTACGGCGCCAGCACGCGGTTGACGAGGAACCCCGGGGCGCTCTTCACCGGCAGCGGCAACCGGTCGATCTGGCGGACGAACGCGGCGGCCGGGGCGATCAGTTCGGGGCGCGTCTGCCGCCCGTGCACGATCTCGACCAGCATCATCTTCGCCACCGGGTTGAAGAAGTGGAGCCCGATGAGCCGCGACGGATCGTTCATCGCGGTCGCGATATCCTCCAGCGGAATCGACGATGTGTTGGTGGCGAGGATGGCCGTGGGCTTTGCCTTCGCCTCGATCGCGGCAAACAGGCTGCGTTTGGCCTCGACGTTCTCGAAGATCGCCTCGATGATCACGTCGGCGCGCGCGACGCCGGCGCCGGCGACGTCCGGGATCAGCCGATCCGCCGCGTCGCGGATACGCCGCGGATCCCTCAGGCGGTCCGCGAACAGCTTCGCCGCGCGGCCCATCGCGGGCGCGAGCCGATCGGCGTTCTGGTCCTGCAGCGTCACGGTCAGTCCGCGCAGCGCGCACCACGCGGCGATGTCACCACCCATCGTCCCCGCGCCGACGACATGAACGTGCGCCGCCTTGGAGGCGTCCTCCTTGCCCAGCGCTTTCAGGCGCTCCTGCAGCTTGTACAGGCGGATCAGATTGCCGGCGGTCGGCGTCTTCAGAAGCGAAGGGATCGACGCCGGATCGGACGCCGGCACCGCGAGCGCATTGCCATCGTATTTCACCCAGATATCGAGAATCGCGTACGGCGCCGGATAGTGCTCGCGCCGCGCGCGCTTCGACACCTGCTTCTTCGCCCGCGCGGCGATGATCCGGCGCGCCAGCGGATTCAGGGTGAGCGATTGCGGAAAACCGAGCCGCCGCGGGGCGGGCAGCGACTTCAGGAGGCCGCGCACCGTGTTCTCCATGATGCGCGCCGGCACGCATTCGTCGGCGATGCCAAGTTTCTTGGCGCGCCGCGCATCGATCGTTCGCCCCGTCAACATCAGATCGAGCGCCGCCGGCGCGCCGGCGAGCCGGGGCAGCCGCTTCATCCCGCCCCACCCCGGCACGATCCCGAGCATGACTTCGGGCAGGCCCAGCCTTGTGCCCGGCTCGTCGATGACAACGCGGTACCGGCAGGCGAGCGCCAACTCGAGTCCGCCGCCGAGGCAAAAACCGCGGACGAGCGCCAACGTCGGATATTTCACCGCAGCGATGCGCTCGAACGTGTCCCAGCCGCGCTTGATCAGCGCGATCGCGCCGGTCTCGTTCGCGAGCTGGCCGAATTCGTCGATGTCGGCGCCGGCGATGAATCCGTTCGCCTTGCCCGATGCGATGACGAGTCCGCGCGGCGGGTCGCGGTCGAGTTGATCGAGCGCCTCGTTCAACTCCGCGAGCACGGGCGCGCCGAGCGTGTTGGTGGTCGAGCCGGCGCGGTCGAACGTCAACCGCGCGAGACCGTCGCCGTCGCGTGTGAGGGTCCAGTGTTGCATCGTTTTTCGCTTTCTTCGTTTACGGCGTGTTGCCGCAACCCGGAAGGTTCTCCCGTCGCAGGGATCACACCCTTTCGACGAGCATCGCGCCGCCCAACCCGCCGCCGATGCAGATCGCCGCCATTCCGCGCCGGCCCCCGGTGCGGCGCAGGACGTTCAGCAGGTGCAGGACGATCCGCGCGCCCGACGCGCCGACCGGGTGGCCGAGGGCGATGGCGCCACCGTCGACGTTGAGCTTGGCAAGGTCGATCGACCCTAGGGCGCCGGGAAGCAAGAGCTCCTGCGTGCAGTAGTCGGCGTTCTGCCACGCGCGTTCGCAGCCGATCACCTGTGCCGCGAACGCCTCGTTGATCTCCCACGCGTCGAGATCGTCGAGCCCAAGTCCCTGGCGCGTGAGGATCGGCGTGGCCGCGTGCACCGGGCCCAGCCCCATCTGCGCGGGATCGAGCCCGGCCCATTCCGAGTCGACGATTCGCCCCATCGGCGTCAGCTTGTGCTTTTCGACCGCGCGCTCCGACGCGATCACCATCCACGCGGCGCCGTCGGTGATCTGCGAACTGTTGCCGGCGGTGACATTGCCGTACTTCCGGTCGAAGAAGGGTCTCAACTTCGCCAGGTTCAGGACGGTCGAGTCCTCGCGCACGCCATCGTCCTGCGCGTAGAGCTTGCCCTTCCCGTCGTACAGCGGAACGACCTCGCCGTCGAAGTGACCCGCCTTCTGCGCGGCAAGCACGCGCGCGTGGCTGCCCGCGGAGAATTCGTCCATCTCGCGCCGCGTTATCCCGAACCGGAACGCCAGGTTCTCCGCCGTCTGACCCATCAGCAGGCCCACGATCGGATCGGTCAGGCCTTTCATGAGAGCAATCACCGGCGCGAGATAGCCAAGCTTGAACTTCGCCGCCAACGCAGCGCGCTGGCCAAGCGTCTTGGCCGCATACCAGTTCGACAGCCACAGCACCATCGCATCGGAGTAGAGGAGCGGCGCGCGCGACAGCGCGTCGACCCCTCCTGCAAGCACGAGATTCGAGCGGCCGGCGCGGATGTTGTTGACGGCGGAGTCGAGCGCCTGCATGCCGGACGCGCAGTTGCGCATCACGGTCCAGCCGGGAACCTTCATCCCGCAACCCATCCGCAACGCGACGACGCGGCCGATGTTCACCTCGTCGACCGAGGGCGCGGCGCACCCGAGGATCACCTCGTCGAGTTCCGTCGGCGCGAACGGCTGGCGGAGGAGGAGCGCGCGGCCGGCGGCGGTCGCGAGATCGGACGCCGCGAACGGCCCCGGGCGATTGCGCGACTTCAAGAATGGCGTGCGTGCGCCGTCGACGATGTAGATCGGTTCGTTCATGTCGTTGCGGATCCGGGGACCAATGGCAGGACGGCCGGTTCGTTCAGGCCGCGACCTTGTGCACGACGGTCGCCGGCGCCGCCGTTTGCGCGGCGACGGTGGCGGGCTTCATTTCCGACGCGCCCAGGTCCTGGGCAAAATCGTCGACGCGGATCACTTTCGCCGTGAGCTCACGTGCGACCTGCACCGCCACGCCCTCGCTCGCCGTGATCACGCCTGCGGCCTCCGCGCGGGCAAGCAGGATTTCCCATTCGGCGCCCGGAGGCAGCTTCCCGTCGACGCGGGCATCCTTGATCGCGGCGCGCATCTTCGCTTCGATCGGCTCGGCGGCGACCGTCGCAACCAGCGCGCGCTCGATCAGCGCCAGCGGGTTTTCCGGCGCGCGCGAAATGTACATCCCGGCGGTCAGGCGATCGCGCGCCGCGGACGGCTGGATCAGGATGCGCGCGACCTTTTGACCCAGCTTGTCCGACGGCACCACGTACGGCCGGCCGAGCGGGAACACGACGCGGCGCATCACCGCGGCGATGAACCGGTTCGGAAAGTTCGAGATCACGCCCTCGATCGCGGTCTGGGCCTTGAACATCGCGTCCCACATGGCCCAGTGCATCAGCGGCGCGTCCGCGTGCTGCCGGCCCTCGGCCTCGTAGCGCCGGAGGGTCGCGGAGCAGAGGTAGGTCAGCGACAGGATGTCACCCAGTCGCGCCGAGAGTTTCTCCTTGCGCTTCAACGCGCCGCCCAGCGTCCCCATCGAGACGTCGGCGAGGAAGGCGAGCGCCGCCGAGAACCGCGTCAGCTGCTGGTAGTAGCGGCGGGTTTCCGGAGCGACCCCGTCGGGGACGCCGACGAAATGCGACCCCGTCAAGCCCGTCACGAACGTGCGCGCAAGGTTCGACACCGTGAAGCGCAGGTGGCCGAAAAGCGCCGCGTCGAACGCGACCGATGCCTTTTCGGGATCGGTCTCGCGCGTCGCGGCGATTTCCTTCAGCACAAACGGATGGCAGCGGATCGCGCCTTGCCCGAATACGATCAAACTGCGGGTCAGAATGTTCGCGCCTTCGACGGTGATCGCGACCGGTATCTGCATGTACGCGGCGCCGATGAAGTTCGAGGGCCCCATGCAGATCCCCTTGCCGCCGACGATATCCATTGCGTCGTTGACGACCTGCCGCCCGCGCTCGGTGAGATGCAGCTTGGCGATGCCGGAGAGCACCGCGGGCTTCTCGCCCAGGTCGATCGCCGCCGCCGTGAGTATGCGCGCGGCGTCCATCATGTACAGGTTGCCGCCCATCCGCGTCAGCGCTTCCTCGATGCCCTCGAATCTGCCGATCGGCGTCTTGAACTGCTGGCGCACATGCGCATACCCGCCGACGGCGCGCACCGCGAGCTTGGCCATGCCGGTGGCCGACGACGGCAGCGAGATTCCGCGACCGGCCGCGAGGCACTCCATCAGCATCCGCCAGCCGCGGCCCAACATCGGCTGGCCGCCGATGACCCAGTCCATCGGAATGAAGACGTCCTTGCCGGAGTTCGGGCCGTTCTGGAACACCGCGTTGAGCGGAATGTGACGGCGGCCGATCACCACGCCGGGATGCGCGGTCGGGATCAACGCGCAGGTGATGCCCAGGTCCTCGCGGTCGCCGACGAGGTGATCGGGGTCGTAGGCGCGAAAGGCGAGTCCGAGGAGCGTCGCGACGGGACCGAGCGTGATGTAGCGCTTGTCCCAGGTGACGGAGAGTCCCAGCACGCGCCGGCCCTCGTGCTCGCCCCAGCCGACGATGCCGTAGTCCGGGATCGACGCCGCGTCGGAGCCCGCATTCGGATGCGTCAAGGCGAAGCAGGGGATTTCCAGGCCCTTCGCGAGTCGCGGCAAGTAGTGGCGTTTCTGCAGGTCGGTGCCGTAGTGCGCGAGCAACTCGCCCGGCCCCAGCGAGTTGGGCACCATCACCGTCACCGACACGGTGCCCGAATGCGTCGACAGCTTGGTCATCACCTGCGAGTGCGCATAGGCGGAGAAGCCGAGCCCGCCGTATTCCTTCGCGATGCTCATGCCGAGGAAGCCGCGATCCTTGATGAACTGCCACACGCGCGGCGGCAGGTCCCGGTAGACGTGCGTGGTTTCCCAATCGGTCACCATCGCACAGAGCTCCTCGACATCGCCGTCGAGAAATCGCTGCTCTTCGGCGGTGAGCGCCGGGTAAGGCGTCTCCAGCAGAAGACGCCAGTTCGGTCGCCCGGAAAACAGCTCGCCGTCCCACCAGACGGTGCCGGCCTCGATCGCGTCGCGTTCCGTCGGCGACATCGGCGGCATCACCTTGCCAAACGCCGCGAGCACCGCATCGCTTGCGAGCCGGCGCCGCAACACGGGCACATTCCCGGCAACGGCCAGGACCACGAAGACCAGGGTCAGCGCGAGGGCGAGCCAGCCCGGGATCGTGTGCGCACCCCACGCCACGACGAGCGCGGCGGCGATCGCCGTCGTGAAGGCCGCGCCGGAGGCATTGACGTAAGCCAGCGCCAACGCGCCGACGAGGACTGCAACGAGCCAGAGCACGGTGAGCATCGAAGTCTCCTTCCGGAAGGACGATTCCGCGGGATGCGTTTGCCGATTGCGTCAGCGTGGGCCGCGCGGACCGTCGTCGTGCGCGCGGACGGCATCGGACAGGTCGGGTACCGGCGACTCGAGACCGGCCAGCAGAAACGGGGCGAGGCGGCGCAGCAGCAATTCGTCGTTGCCGCTCTCGGCCGGCGTGAGCTCGGCGATGAGTCTCAGCGCATCGGTGCCGGCAAGCGTGTAGGACAGCGCGCCCATGATGAAATGCAGGCGCCACGACAGTTCCTTTTTCGGGAGATCCGGGAGCGCCCGCCCGAAGGCGGCCTTGAATCGCGAGATCATCACCGCGTATTGCTCGGCCAGGAACTTGCGAATGAAGGGCGCCGGGTCCGCATAGGCGCGGCCGAGGAGGCGCAGGAAGTTCTTGCCGCCGCGCGCGGGGTCGCGCGCGAGTTCGAGGGCGGGAATGAACATCGCCGAAAGGATCCGGTCGCACGGCAGCGCGTCCGGCGCCGCATCGCGCTCGAGCCGCGTGAGGAGGTCGACGCGCTTCTGGTTCATCGGATCGAGCCGCCGGGTAAGCACGGTCTGGAACAGCTCTTCCTTGCTCCCGAAGTGGTAATTGACCGCAGCCAGATTGACGACGGCCGCGGCGGTGATCGTGCGGAGGCTCGTCGCCTCGAAGCCGTGCTCCATGAACAACCCCTCGGCGGCGTCGAGGATTTTTTCCTTGGTCACCGTGGGGCGGCGCGCTTCCGCAATCGGAACCACCTTGCCAACCATCGCTTCGACCTCCCCAAGCTCCGTCCGCAAGCACTAATTTCGATTAAACGTTCGTTTTAATCTTAGGTCGTCTCGGAGCGCGTTGTCAACCCCCGCAGTGGCTGAACTCGTAGCACGAGTCGAGGCCGGGGCCCTGGGGACAATGAAAAGTGTGTGCACTCGCTTACGTCGCTTCTCCTTTGGAATAGGCCTCTCTGTTTTCCTCCGTCACCTTTTAGCCACCTGTTCGAAATTCGCGGGCGATCGGTCGGCGGCGCCTTCCTGACGGCAAAACCTGGGTGATTCCGGAACCGGGACGGTAAAGTGCGGGCTCACTGGAGCCTCGATGGCCTCACCCGAAGCAATTTCCCCGTCGCCATACACGCCGACGAAGCGCGACCGTCGCAAAGGTTTCATCCTGGGTTTAGTCGGGGTCGCGAGCTTCAGCCTTACCCTTCCCGCGACCCGGGTCGCCGTCGCCGCGCTCGATCCGGTGTTCGTGGGCCTGGGACGAGCGGTCGTCGCCGCCGTACTTGCCGCCACCGTTCTCGCCTTCATGCGCGTCCCGTGGCCGGGCTGGGCGATGCTGCCACGGCTTGCGATCGTCGCGGCGGGTGTCGTGGTCGGCTTCCCGTTGTTTTCGGCGTGGGCGATGCGCTTCGTCCCCGCCGCACACGGAGCGGTCGTGATCGGGCTCCTGCCTCTCGCGACCGCGATGGCGGGCGCCTGGATCGCGCACGAGCGGCCGTCGCGCCTGTTCTGGGCGTGCGCGGCGTTCGGCAGCGCGGTCGTCGCCGGTTTCGCGCTGTGGCAAGGCGGTGGCGCGCCGCAGCCGGCCGACGCGCTGCTGGTGCTCGCCGTGGCGTCCGCCGCGATCGGATACGCGGAAGGCGGGCGGCTCGCGCGCACGATGCCCGGTTGGCAGGTGATCTGCTGGGCGCTGGTCCTCGCGGCGCCTCTGGTTGCGATTCCCACGGCGCTCGCCGTCGACGCCAGGGTGCTGACGGCTCCGGTCCCGGCGTGGATCGGATTCGGCTACGTGAGCGTCGTCAGCATGTTTCTCGGCTTCTTTGCGTGGTACCGCGGACTCGCGCTGGGCGGCATCGCCACCGTTGGCCAGGTACAGCTCGTGCAGCCATTCCTGACGATCTTCGCGTCCGCGTGGCTCCTGGGGGAAACGGTCGACGTCACGACGTTCGTCGCGGCGGCGCTCGTCATCGGCTCGATCGCCGTCGGCCGGCGCGGGCGTTGAAGCGCCGCGATCCCGGGCCCCTTGGCGCAATCCCGGTTCCCTTGGCGCGATCCCGGGCCCCTTGGCGCGATCCCGGTTCCCTTGGCTATACTTGTTCGCCGCCCAGGAGGTTACCGATGGCCGTGATCGCGATTGCAAAAAAACATCGCCTGTCGCACAAGAAAGCGAAGGAGGCCGCCGGGAAAGTCGCCGACGATCTCAACGCGCGGTTCGACCTCGAATACACGTGGAAGGGCGACGAGATCGAGTTCCGGCGCCCGGGCCTCACCGGTGCGCTGCATGTGGGAAAGGACGACGTCCGCCTCGATTGCGAGCTCGGGTTCATGCTCTCGTTGCTGAAGCCGGCCATCGAAGCCGAAGTGCACAAGCAGTTCGACAAGTACTTCGGCAAGGCGAAGGCCTGAGAGCCTGACCGGCTACCGGGCGCCCGTCCCGAGCGTCAACCCATCGGCGCAACCGGGCGGGGCGCGGCCGGTGCCGCGGCGTTGGCCGGTTCGAGCGGATCCGGAAAGGGCGCCGTTTCACCGGCGAATATCGCATCCTTCAGCGCTCGCTCGCGCCGATCGATCGTCGCAAGGAATTCGGCGGCGCCATGCATTTTGCGGAACGCCGAAAAGCCCCGCTCGAGAAACTCCTGCAGCACGCCCAATCCCGCGGCACGTGCCGGGTGCCGCATCAGCACCAGCGCCGCGCGGATCAGCGGCTTCCTCACGTAGAGGTCGATCGCCATGCCGAATTCTCCGATCAGCTGGATCTGACGTTCGCGCGCCGGGCGGTTGTCCATGGCGCGGTAAGCGCCGCAATATTCGGCGACGGTGAACGAGCCGTCTCCGCGCGGCAGCTGCGCCAGAAGATGGCGATCGAGGTCCTGCGACAGGACATTGAGTTCCATCGCCTTCGCGACCGACGCGATCACGCGGTCGGGAAGCGTCCGCGCCATCACCGGCGCGGCGCGCCCGAGATCGGCATCGCGCCGCGTGAAGTCGGCCGCGCCGTAGAGGTCGGTCTTGAAGAATGCAATCGCATCGGCGTAGCGCGGCTGCGCCGCGAGGTCCGCGTACGTGGCGCCCAGCCGGCTCGCCTGCCAGTGGGAAAGGCGTGCCAGCGCGCGGGCGAGATCCGGATCTGCGCGCCGCTCGGCGTGCAGCCGCGCCACGCGATGGAGTTCACGTTCGAGCGCAGCGGGAGCCGTGTCGGGCAAGCGGGTGTCGATCGAGGCGTTGAACACGAGGGAAGTGCTTCGCGGGCTTCGCGTGCGAACTGTGCGGGACGAGGATAGCCGTGCGTGAAAGTCTAGCAGGCGGCCAACGAACTCCGCGCGGCCTTTAGTGTGTTTCCTCTAATCGATGGGGATAGATTGGCGTCAATCGCCACACCAACGCGAGACCTCCCATCCACCTAAAGGAAACGATCATGCTGAAAACCAATCTCAACCTCCAGCCCAATCGCATCGGCGAAGCCGCGATCGCCGCCTCGCGTCAGATGTGGCTCGCAAGCCTCGGCGCCGCCGTCGTCACCCGCGACTGGGTGAAGGGCGAAGCCGGCGACATGTTCAGGACGTTGGTCAAGGAAGGGACGGTCGTCGAATCGCGCGCGATCCGCTTCGTCGGCGACCGGATCGAGACCTCGGTTTCCATCGCGAACACGGTATGGAAAGAGACGCGCAAGACCGTCGAATCGACGGTGAAGCAGGCGGCCGACACGGCGGTCGGCATCGCGCAGCAGGTCCTGCCGAAGTCGCTGCCGAAGTTCGAACTGCCGCCGGCGTTGAGGACCGGCAAGCTCGCCGCGAAGCCGGTCAAACGGACGAAGCGCACGGGCAAGGTCGCAAGGAAGGCGACGCGTACCGTCAAGACCGCCAAGCGGGCAAAGCGCGCGTAATACGGTAGCATTGCACCGCCGCCCATAACGCTTCGAGGAGATCCATGCCGGAACCTGCGGCGACCGTGCGCGCCAGGCGCGCACGGAAACGGGGACGCGGGCGTCCCCGCGTGGGCCTCGCGTTGGCCGGCGGTGGCCCGTTGGGCGGGATCTACGAGGTCGGCGCGCTGCTCGCGCTGACCGACTCGCTCGACGGCATCGATTTCAGCGACCTCGACGTCTATGTCGGCGTATCGTCCGGCGGTTTCGTCGCCGCCGCGTTGGCGAACGGGATCTCGCCGACGCAGATGTATCGACTCTTCATCGACGACGGCGACGACGCTGCGCTGACGCCCCAGGTCTTCCTCCGCCCCGCCCTGTCGGAGTTCGCGCAACGCGCGGCGTCGCTGCCCTGGCTGGTCGCGCGCGCTACGCTGCAGTGGTGGCGCGACCCGTTTCGCCACGGCGTGATGGAGTCGCTGGCCACGCTCGCGCACGCCGTGCCAACGGGCATGTTCGACAACCGCTCGATCGGCGACTTTCTCCGCTGCCTGTTCGCGGCGTCCGGCCGCACCGACGATTTCCGCAAGCTCGGCCGCAAGCTGTTCCTCGTGGCGACCAACCTCGATACCGGCGCGTCGGTGACCTTTGGCGAACCCGGCCGCGATCACGTTCCGATCTCGAAGGCCATCGAGGCCTCGGCCGCGCTGCCCGGCCTGTTTCCGCCGGTCAGGATCGGCGGCGAGTATTTCGTCGACGGCGCGCTCAACAAGACGCTGCACGCGTCGGTCGCGCTGGACGAAGGCGTCGATCTGCTCCTGTGCGTAAACCCGCTGGTGCCGTTCGACGCGAGCGGGGCCGGCCGGAACGGCCACCTCACCGTCAAGAAGTTGAGTCAGGGCGGGTTGCCGATCGTGCTGTCGCAGACGTTTCGCGCCATCATCCACTCGCGGATGAAGGTCGGGATGGACAAGTACAAACGGCAATACCCGGATGCCGATGTCGTGCTGTTCGAGCCCGACCGCGAGGACGCCGACATGTTCTTCGCCAGCATCTTCAGCTACGCGCAGCGCAAGCGGATCTGCGATGCCGCGTACCGGAAAACGAGGCAGAACCTCGCCGACCGCGCCGGCATCCTGGGGCCGCAACTCGCGAAGCACGGAATCGCGCTTCGGCCCGACCGCCTTGCGGATCGGCGGCGCCACCTGACCGACGCCCTGACCGACGCGCGCCCGCTGCACGTCGGCAAACGCCGCCGCAGCGAGGTGCGGCAGACCACGCGCGAT
>Ga0315292_10001088_pt1 | contig 14021 bp, 12 predicted proteins | sample YL17G13_0_MG_FD_204029 | JGI IMG/M metagenome (GOLD analysis project Ga0315292, IMG submission 204029) | Sediment microbial communities from Yellowstone Lake, YNP, Wyoming, USA - YL17G13_0 | ecosystem: Environmental > Aquatic > Freshwater > Lake > Sediment | place: USA: Wyoming | collected... | reverse complement strand
GCAGGGCGGCGTCGGCGATCGACCCCAGCGTGACGTTGGCCGATCTCGAGGCCCGGGCCCCCTCGGCGATGGACCGCATCGTCGAGGCCAGGTTCGTCCCGGTGTCGGAATCGGGCACGGGAAAGACGTTGATCTTGTTGAGATAGGCCTGGTCGCGGATGACCGCCTGTCCGCCGGCGAGGAAGGCGTAGTACAGTCTGTTGCCGTCGAGGTAGCGGATCTTCAAAAATCAGAGTTCCTTGAGATAGATGTTCCGGAAGTAGGGCGGGGACTGGCTGTCGTGGTTTTGGAAGCCGATATACCCCTCGGGAGAGATATCCTTGACCTTGCCGCCCGGCTTGGCCTCCCAGTCCATGACCAGCTGGCCGTTGAGCTCGATCTTGAGGCGCATGCCCTTGAATTCGATCTTGAAATGGTTCCATTCGCCCGTGGGGAGGGAAGCCGGGACCTTGGGAGCTTCGATGTCGTAGGCGGCCCCGGTGTGATGGATGCCCATCGACTTATCGTCGATCTGGATCTCGATCGAATGGTAAATGTAGTCATCGCTCACGGGGACCGACGGGATGCGGAGGAAGATGCCCGAATTGGTCGTCTCGGTCGAGCACTTGAAATCGCACTCGAGGACGAAATCCCCGACCTTTTGGGAGTACCAGAGGAGGCCCATGCCGCCCTGGCCCTTGAGGACGCCCGTCTTCGGGTCGCATTCGAAGTAGCCCGGCCCGTAGTGGTTCCAACCGTGTTTCTCGTAGCGGCCGCCGGAACGCCGGAGGATCTGGGTGTAGCCCTCGAAATAGGTGACGCTCTTAACGTAGGCGATGCTTTTGCGGAAGGCGGGCACGGGGTCTCCGACCTCGGACTCGTTCTCGTATTCCATCGTCAGGTAGCCGTCGTAATCCTGGAGCGTCAGCTCGGCCAGGAGATCCCGGATCATCCCTTTGCCTGCGCCCCAGGGGACGTCGTCGACCCCCTTGGCCGTGCCGAAATCGCTGCGGTCCTTGAGGTGGACGTCGAGGATACGGCCCTGGAGGAGTTTGAAGGCTTCGCGGGGGTCGTTCATGCCCCGCATCCAGTGGCCGCTGTCGGCGCAGGCGCCGATGCGCGGGTCCTTGCCGTCGACATGGCCGAAGACGGTCTCGGGCAGGTTGTATTTCGAAGGCGCCGGGTGGTTGTGGATGGCGACCTTGATATTGTATTCCTTGACCAGCTTCTCGAGCAGGGTGAAGTCGTCGTCGGCCGGTTCGCAGACGACGACGCGGATACCCATCTTGCGGGCGAAGTCGAAGACCTTGCGCATGCTTTCTTCGGTCCTGCCGATTTCGACGACGCCGTAACCGTAGAGGGTGACGCCGGCCGCCTTGAGGGCATCCTTGACGAAGGCGACGTGTTCAGCGGTCATCGACTCGTCGAAGCGGGCGCCGGGGAACTCGGCCGCGAGGGATTGGCCGGGGAAGGCTTCGACCGCGGCGATGCCAAGCTCCTTGAGCTTCCGGAGAGTCTCGACGAAGGTGAACTTGCGGAACGTCCAGGCCTCCGAGGCGAAGGGGAAAGGCTTGATCCGGACACCCGCATAGTCCGTCGCGGCGACGGCCTTCTGGAGCTCGGGCGAGATGTGCCGGATCTGCTGTGCAGCCGGCGGGGCGGTAGGCGGGACAGCAGCGAGGGCGGCCGCCGAGCCGAGGATGACAGCGAGGGCGAGGATGGCGTTCGTGCGTTTCATGGGTTCTCCTTCGTTCGTTTTCACTTCGACTTCGGGTTCCATTTCCCACGGGCTACGGGCGGGACGTAATCATCCATGCCCTTGAACGGGAAGGCCAGGGTCTGGCCCAGCTCGGCGCTCCGATAGGCGGCCATGAGGAGCTCGGCGACGGCGACGCCGTCGGTGAAATTCTCCTCCGGCCGGACGCCGTGGATGAAGGACTGGACCATGTGCCGGTTCTCGGCGATGTAGCCGTATTCGCCGGCTTCGTCGGCGACGATGGGCATCAGCCCGATCTCGGCGTTCTGTTTCTCGACGAGGTCCTCGCCGGCCTTGCCCTTGACCTCGCGGCTGAAGAAGACCTTGAGTCCGGCGTCGAGCGAGTTGATTTGGAGGGCGTACTCGGGACCGAGAAGCTCCATGCTCAGGCGGAGGCCCGCCCCGACGTAGCACCAGCTCGTCGTCGTCTCGACGACGAGGATCTTGCCGGCCTTGTCCTTGAATTCGACGAGCGCCCGGGCGAAGTCCTCGGACGGCCGCTTGAGGTAGTCCGTCTTGCCGCCGCTGTTTTTGGCCAGGATGGCGGCGTATTTGGGCTCCTGCCACTTGAGGCAGTTGGTATAGGCGGTGATGCTTACCGGGGTCAGGACGTCGCGAGGGGCGCCGGGCGGGGTCAGCATGAATCGGGCCTCCTCGACCGAGTGGCACATCATGTCGTTGAGGACGCCGCCGCCCTGGAGCGTGCCTTCCCAGAACCAGGGCATGTGGGGGCCGCTGTGCTCCTCGGCGGCCCGGGCCAGATAGGGCGGCCCGGAGAGGGCGGCGCCGCGGGCCCAGACGATCTCCTTGCCCCGGACGACGGCCGGGGAGAAGACCTGGTTCTCCAGGTAGCCGTCGAGGAGGCCGGCCTTCCTCGCGAGCTCGAGCATCTTCTTGGCTTCGCGGACGTTGCGGCCGAGCGGCTTCTCGCAGGCCACGCCGACGAGCTCCGCCTTCCCCTTGGTCACGGCGTGACTGATCTCCTCCATGACCGCGCCCCGGGTATAGTTCGGGGCGCAGATCCAGAGGGCCCCGATGCGCGGGTCGGCGGCCATGTCCGTGATCGAGGCGTAGGGCTTGGCCTCGCCGACGCCGAGCGACTTGGCCAGGGCGCAGGCCTCTCGGGCCCGTTTCACGTCAGGGTCGAAGACGCCCAGAACGTCGGAGTCGCGGACCCCGACCCAAGACTTGATGTGGAAGCGGGCGATGAACCCGCCGCCGATGATGCCGATGCCGAGGGGCGCTTTTGTGTTTTTCATTTATCATATCTCCCAAAACGGGGACATGTCCCCATCGTTCCAAGAGGGACAGTCCTCATTTCCAAGGGGGATAGCTCCCCTTGGAAATGAGGGCAGTCCCCAGCTCTGCAGTCTCCGGTTCTGGATCATGCGGCGACTGCCGGCTCGGTCGCCTTCTTCTCCCGGAAGAAAGCCAGAAAGACGATGAGGCAGAGGATGGTCAGCACGGTCGGGATGAGGAAGGTCTTCTGCCAGCCGGCCCGGAGGGCTTCGATGCCCGCCCCCGACGTATCCTTGAGGAAGAGAGTCTGGATCCAGCCGCAGAAGAGGCTGCCGACGAAATTGCCGAAGCCGAGGATGATCGTTGCGATTAGCCCCTGGGCCGAGTGCCGGATGTCCTTGGGCGCGATGCTGTCGACGTAAATGTAGGCCGCCGTGAAGAAGAAGACGTAGCAGAAGCCGTGGAGGGCAAGCGAAGCGATGACCAGCCAGGACGGAGTGCCGATGACGAAGATGATATAGCGGATGGGCCAGGCCAGGATGCCCAGGGTCAGTGTCCGGCGCATGCCGAACTTCTTCAGGGCCCAGGAGAGCATGAAGGCCATGACGAAGATCTCGGCGATCTGGGCGATGGTCATGACCGCGGAGATGTATTTCTGGCTGACCCCGATGATGGGCGACGTCAGGAACGGAGAGGTCAAGACGTAGTAGAACTGGAGCTCGGTGGCGACGACGAAGGAAATGACGGCGAAGACGAGGAAGTTCCTATCCTTGAACATCTTGAGCGCTTCGAGAAAGGCCCAGGGCTTGGAGCCCCCCTTTTGGGGCGGGGTGTGGGGGAGCCCGAAGGAAAGGACGCCCATCAGGAGCGAAAAGATGCCCGCGAGGAGGAGGGTGTCGCCCTTCATGGCGATGCCCTCGGGAGACTTGGCCAGGGCCCGCCAGCCGGCCAGGGCCCAGCCCGCGGCGATCCAGCCGATCGTCCCCCAGACGCGGATGGCGCCGAACTCCTTCTCGGAGTTCTTGAGGTTGACGAAGGCGATGGAATTGGTCAGGGCTAACGTCGGGGCGTAGACAAGGCAGTAGATGAGCATGAGCCACATCATCGGCGCGAAGGCCGAGACGTTGGCGATCAGGATGAGGATGACGCCGCCGACGAGTTGGAGTCCGGCGATGACCTTCTGGGTCGGGAGCCAACGGTCGGCGAACTGGCCGCCGATGAAGGGAGAGACGATGGTCGCTAGGGGCAGAAGGCTGAAAATGAGGCCGAGCTGCCAGCCCGTGAAGCCGAGGTTGTTCTGGAGATAGGCCGAAAGCACGGGGGCCCAGGAGCCCCAGATGGCATACTGGAGAAACATCATGACGCCGAGGCGGAACTTAACGCTCATACGACCTCCTTTTTTGAGGACTCTACATACCCTAAATATCGACGGATTGTCAATTTCTCAAATGTCAAAATTCAGTATCGATCGGCCCGGGCCGACTAATCCATCGCGGACCATAATGTATCTGGAGGCACCCGTTTGGGGACGTTTAATCTTGGGACGAGCAGGCGGCCATGAAGGACAAGCGCCGGGACGTCCGTATCGTCGAAGAAAACAAGGTCGTTGTTTCGTTAATGACCGGAGAGATCCACCCCGGCACCCCGACGGTCTACTATTCCCTCACCCGCGACATCTCCATGGGCGGAGTCCGCATCATGACCGTGGCCGCGCTTGAAGCGGGCGCCCGCGTCCGGCTGGACATCACTCTGGGCCGGTCTCGCAAGCGGATCCGGGCTATCGCCGAGGTCCGCTGGGTCAGGGAGCTTTACGGCAAGGAGGTTTTCGAGGCCGGGCTCCAGTTCGTCGGTCTCGAACCTAACGCCGAATTCACACTCATCGATCACATTTTCGGGATGAAGACCGACAGCGAGGCCTGACCCGTCCGGACTTGATTTTCTCCCGATCCTAGGCTAAATATAAAGCTCGTCCCGGAAAGGAGCTTCCATGTCCAAAATGTTCCTGACCGCAGCCTGCTTTTTGGCGTTTTCGATGCCCGCGTCGGCCGCCGCGCCCAAGGACTACTATTTTCCGGAAGTCAAGGTGGAGGTCACGGTCGCAAGCGATGGCACTTTCCTCGTCGACGAGTACCGGACCTTCGAGTTCGAGGGCAGCTTCAGTTACGCCTACATCGTCATCCCCCTGCGGATCGAACGGCTGGGCGTCCGCCGCGAAGTCGAGGTTTCGGGACTCGTCGTGACGGACGAGCAAGGGATGCCCCTGAGAATGGAGCTCGACGAAGAAGGCGGTCGTCTCACCGCCAAGTGGTTCTATTCCGCCCGGGACGAGCGGCGAACCTTCCATATCCATTACCGTGTCACGGGTGGGATCGTGAGCTATGCGGACGTCACCGATCTCTACTGGCAGGTGATCGGCGACGGCTGGGACAAGCCAGCCAGGAACATTCGGGTCACGGTCACTCTACCCGGCCCGGTTGCGAAGAAGGAGGAGCTCAACGTCTGGGGCCACGGCCCCCTCGCCGGCTGGGCCGAGGTCGTCGACGAGCGCACGGCCCGTTTTTCAGCTCCGGACCTGGCCTCTCGACAGTTTTTCGAGGTTCGCGTCGTCTGGCCGGCCGGGATCGTCGCCGGAGTCCCGTCGGACCGGCACACCCTCGCCTCGATCAAGGCCGAGGAGGCGGGCTACGTTCAGGACACGATCAAGCGTGTCCTCAGAGCCCAGAGGGAAGAGGAGCTCGGTCGGCAAAGGTCCGCGGTGAACAAGCGGAGTTTCCTGAGGGTCCTGGGCATCTGGGGAGGCTGGCAGGTCGTCGGCCCGCTCATTTGGCTCCTCGTCTATTTCCGCGTCTGGTCGGCCGCGGGGAAGGACTACCGGTTCGAAGGCCTTCCGGATTATGTCCGCGAGCCGCCATCGAAAAACCCGCCGGCCATCGTCCAGACGCTCATGCGCGAAGGACGGACCGTGACCCCGGCGGCGTTCACGGCGACCCTCTTCGACCTGGCGCGGCGGGGCACCCTGGAGATGGAAGACCGGAACGTCATGAAAAAAAAGATGTTCGGCTCCAAGGAGGCGGTGGAGACGGTCGTCACGCTGAAAAAGGACATTTCCCGGTCCGCGGACCTGCGGGCCTTCGAGAAATCGCTCCTCGATTTTCTCTTCAAGGAGGCCGTGCCCGTGGGGACTAGCCCGGGTGCCGCTTTCAGCGTCGACGAGCTCCAGAGCTTCATGAAGAAGAAGCCCCAGAAATTCCAGATCTGGTATTTGAAGTGGACCAAGGGGATCCGGGAAGAAGCGAAGTCCCTGGGCTTTCTCGAGCCAGAAGGGCTTAAGGCGAGGAATATCTTCTACGCCGCCTCTCTGCCCCTGGCCGTGCTGACCCTCAGCCCCGTTCTTCTTATCCTGGCGCTGGTCCTCGTCCCGACCCTCAAGAGGAGGACGATGGCTTGGGCCCGGGAGAACGAAGGCTGGAAGGGCCTCAAGCGCTTCCTCGACGATTTCTCGGAATTCAAGGAGATCCCCGCGGAAGCCTACAAGCTCTGGGAACACTACCTCGTCTTCGGCATCCTCTTCGGCAACGCCAAGAAGATCCTCAAGATGCTCCCGGTCATCCTCCAGGACGAGCGGGCGGCCATCCCCGTGTGGTACGCCGGGTTCAACCAGGCAAATTTCCTGGCCGGCGGCGGCCTTCAAAGCGTGATCAGCAGCATCGAACACACGGCTACGGCCATCCACCAGGCCAGCACCTCGGCCGCCCATTATTCCTCGGGCGGCGGCGGCGGTTTCAGCGGCGGTGGGGGTGGCGGCGGCGGTGGAGGCGGTGGAGGCGCGGGCTGATGAGGACCGCCGCGAAATCACGCCTCGGAGCGCTGGCCCTGGCCGTCGTCTGCCTTTTGCCGGCGGGCTGCGGGACGCCGTCCGAAGAAGCCCGCGTCAAGGAGTTCCTGAAAAAATCCGCGGCCCTGGCTGAAAAAATGGAGGTCGGGGTCTTGATGGAGCGCTTTTCGCCTGATTATTCTGATTTCGAGGGGAGGGATAAGGCGGGCACGGAGCGTCTCATCGGCGATTACCTAGGTAAGTTCCGGGGGATCGTCATCCATCTCCTGAGCTCGCGCGTAGATGGGCCCGGCCCGGACGGACGGGTCGCCGTCGAGTGCGAGATGTCCTTTTCGCACGGGGCGGCAGAGGTCCTGCGAAAGCTCATCCGCTACACCGGTGAATTTTACCGCTTCCGGTTCGACCTGGATAAAACCGGTAAAGGGGAGTGGCGCTTCGCCTACGCGGAATGGCAGCCGGTTGACCTCCTCGACCTCTTCCCGGAATCGAGAGAGATCCTGAGGAAACTCTTCCCGGACCTGTAACGTATTTTAAATTGAAGGCGCGAGATCGGCTGTGGACCGGGTCGCCCCATATCAATGAACGGAGGACTGACATGAGCGAAGAAAAAAACAAGGGCAAAACGAGGTTTGAGGAATTCCGGCTGAACGGCGGGGAGATCCTCAACAAGGTCAAAGAGATCGTCCACGAGGGCAACGTCCGCCGGATCATCCTCAAGGACGAGCACGGGAAGACGTTCATGGAGATCCCCCTCACCGTCGGTGTCGTCGGCGCCATCGTCGCCCCCATCCTGGCCGCGGTCGGAGCGGTCGCCGCGCTCGCTTCGAACCTGACCATCGTCGTCGAGAAGACCGAAGACTGACCTTCCCGATCGTCGCTTTTCTTCGGCGCTCCTCCGTGCTATAACTGGTCCCTCGGATCCCAAGGATGGAGGAGCGATCATGACCGGACGCCTATCGACGAAACGCCTGGTTCTTGTCATCTTGACTTTCTTGGCGCTAGGGAGCGTCTTTGCGCTGCACCCTCCTGCCGTCGTGGCTTCCATCGACGGCGTCCTCAGGCTCATGCCCGTTCCCGCGAGCGTGACGGCCCGGGAGGGGCGTTTCCGCATCGACGAGGGCTTGGCCATCGGCGGGCGGAGCCCGCAGACGGGTCGGGCCTTCAAGGCCGCCGCCCGTTTCATGTCCCGGCTAGCCGGCCGGACGGGCCTCTTCCTGAAACAGGATTTTCTGGCTGCTCAAAATCCCCCGGGTGAGGGGGGCGTTCTCTACACCTTCGAGAAAGCCGGGGCGCTCCTGCCGAACGAGGATGAATCCTACTCGCTCACGGTCGACCCGGTGAAAATCGTCCTGATGGCGAAGACCGACATCGGCGTCCTGCGGGGCCTCGAAACCCTGCTCCAGCTCCTCAGCGCGGACGAGGCAGGCTACTATTTTCCCAGTGTCGACATCGCCGACAAACCGCGCTTCACCTGGCGCGGGCTCCTCATCGACGTCGGCCGTCACTTCCAGCCCGTCGACGTCATCAAGCGGAACCTCGATGCCATGGCCGCGGTCAAGATGAACGTCTTCCACTGGCACTTGACCGAGGACCAGGGCTTCCGAGTGGAGTCCAAGGTCTTTCCCAAGCTCCATCAGCTCGGCTCCGACGGGATGTTCTACACCCAGGCCCAGGTCCGGGACGTCATCGACTACGCGGCCGAGCGCGGCATCCGGGTCATGCCCGAGTTCGACATCCCCGGCCATTCGACGAGCTGGTTCGCCGCCTACCCCGAGTTCTCCAGCGCGCCGGGGTCCTATGGCGTCGAACGGAAGTTCGGCGTCTTCGGCCCGGCCTTCAATCCGGCCGACGAACGGATCTATCCCTTCTTCGACGCGTTCCTTAAGGAGATGAGCGCGCTTTTCCCCGACCCGTACCTGCACATCGGGGGGGACGAGGTCGAAGGCCATCAATGGGAAGCCAACCCGGCCATCCAGGCTTTCAAGAAAAAGAACGGGCTCGCGGACAACGGTGCCCTCCAGGCCTATTTCAACAAGCGTCTTCTCAAGATCCTGACCAAGCACGGCAAGAAGATGGTCGGCTGGGACGAGATCTTCCAGCCCGGGCTGCCGACCGACACCGTCATCCACTCGTGGCGCGGTCCAAAGTCGCTCGTCGAGGCCGCGTTGCAAGGATACCAGGGGATCCTCTCGAACGGCTACTACATCGACCTCTGCCAGCCGGCCGAGGCTCACTATCTGAACGACCCCCTGCCCCCGGATTCGCCGCTCGACGACCGCCAGAAGGCGCTCATCCTGGGCGGCGAAGCGACGATGTGGTCCGAGTTGGTGACGCCGGAGACGATCGATTCGCGGATCTGGCCGCGGACGGCGGCCATCGCCGAGCGGCTCTGGTCTCCAGCCTCGGTGACGAACGTCGACGACATGTACCGCCGGCTCGGTTTCGTCAGCGTCGAGCTCGAGGAACTGGGCCTCCTTCATCTCAAGAACCCGGACATGCTGCTCAGGCGCCTCGCCGATGACCCGCGAATCGAGCCCCTGAAGGTCCTGACCGAGACTGTCGAGCCGCTCAAGAATTACCAGCGGCACGGCCAGGCCGCCTACACCAGCCTTTCCCCCTTCACTCGCTTCGTCGACGCCTGCGCGCCCGAATCCTTTGCTGCGCGGGCCTTCAGGAAGGAAGTCGACCAATTCCTGGCTGGGAAAGACCCGGAGCTCGGCCGGGAGATCGGCGCGACCCTGGCCCTTTGGAAGGTCAACCACGTTCGGGTCCTGCCGCTCATCGCCGCCTCTCCGGCCTTGAGAGAAATCGAGCCCCTGTCTCTCGGCTTGGCCCGGGCCTGCGAAGTCGGGCTCGAGGCCCTCGGCCGGCTCACAAAGGGACAGAGCCAGCCGGCGGCTTGGGCGGAAGAAAAAGGAAAGATCCTGGCCGAGGCGGCCAAGCCGGCGGCCCACGCCGAGCTCGCCGTCCTTACGGCTATCACGAAGTTGGTCGAAGCCTGCGCCGCGGGGCCGGTCAAATGACGAACGCCGCGCTTCGCCCATCGTACACGATCCTTCCGGTCGACGCCGAGTTCGGGCCCGGCGATGCCTCCGGGCCCTGGCCGGGGATCCCGTCGCTCGGGATCGATCATTATCTCTGGCTCAATAACGGCTACCGCCCCCCGGTCGAGGTCAAGCTGTGTTATTCCCGCAGTTTCCTCCATGCCAGGTTCCGAGTAGGGGAGCGCCGGGTGCGAGTCAAGTACACGAAGTTCCAGGACCCTGTTTACAAGGATAGCTGTGTCGAATTCTTCATCGACGCTTTTCCGGAAAGCCGGCTCGGCTACGTCAATTTCGAAACGAATGCCGCCGGAACCCTCCTGGCCGCCTTCGGACCGGACCGGTTCAACAGAAAACCGCTGTGGCCAGAAGACCTGGCCGGATTCGATGTCTCCGCATCGGTCGCGGGTCCGCTCGACGGGGAGCACGGCGGCGACACGTGGACGCTCGAATACCGGATCCCCCTCGCGCTCTTCCGGAAGATCTACAGTCTGGAGGTCCGTCCCGGGCATCGGGCCGCGGCCAATTTCTACAAGTGCGGTGACGAGACGGAAGTCCCCCACTACGGGGCCTGGAGCCCGGTCGATACCCCCTCCCCCGACTTCCACCGCCCCGATTTCTTCGGCGAAGTCGTCTTCGGCCAATGAAGGCGGGCCGATGATCCCGGCGAAGTCGATCCTGCCGTTCGTCCTGCCGGCATTGGCGGCGATGACCATTCCGGCCGCCGGCGGCCAAGCCCTGAGCCCGGTCACGATTGTCGACAGTCTCGGGCGGGAAATCGTCGTTCCCGGGAGAGTCGAGCGCATCATCTCACTCGAGCCTGAGGTCACCCGGATCATCGTCGCCCTTGGGGAAGGGAAGAGGCTGGTCGGGATCGACTTCTTCCTCCGTCATCATGACCGCCTTTTCCCGCTCGTCTTCCCTTCGTCAGAGCGACTCCCGGTCGTCTCCAACCAAGGACAGGACCTCAATTACGAGGAGGCCATCCGCCTCCGGCCGGACATTCTTTTTTCCTCTCCCTCAGAATTCCGGATGACCGAATCGATCGAGCGGAAAATGAAGCGGCCGGTGGTGGCCCTGGCCTCGATGGGCAGGTTCCGGGACCTCCTTACGGAGATCGAAACGCTCGGCCGGATCCTCGGCCGGGAAGAGCGGGCGGCAGAGCTCGTCTCCTTCTTCGGAAGCCGCATGGGATCGGTGCGCGGGATCGGTCCTGTCCGGGCGGCGGATGCTGGACCTTCGGTTTACCTCTCCTTTTGGGGCTCTCTCCTCCGGACCCCGGTCTCCTATGAGCCCGTCGGGGCGGCCGGCGGAAATAACCTGGCCTCCCGCCTCCTCCCTTCCTATCTCGGCACGGCCGGCGCGACCGTTTCCCTCGAACAGATCCTGGTCTGGGACCCGGAGGTCATCCTCGTCCAGGGCAATTATCCGCCGGCTGAAAGACAGGTGACCGTCGAGGGTATCCTTGGGGACCCCCGGCTCGCCTCGGTCCGGGCAGTGCGGGATGGACGTGTCCATTACACTTTCGGCTTCTGGTATTGGTGGGACCCGGCCCTCGTCCTGGTCGAGACGGCCTACCTCGCCCGGCTTTTTCATCCGGGGAGCTTCCCGAACTTCGACCTGACCCGCGAAGGCGATGCCATTTTCAAGGAGTTCTATGGAGTGGAGGGCCTCTTCAGCGCCCTCTGCCGCGTTCTCGAGTGCCATGAGTGGAACCCGGAATAAAAGAGCAACGGCGGCTTTCGTCCTGGCCGCCGTGCTGCCTATCGTCCTTCTCCTGCTGTCTTTGAACATCGGCGCCTACCGCATTCCGCCCAAGGCCGTCTTCACGACCATCGTCGGCGCGGTTTTTCCCGGCGGCGCCTCGGGCGGCCCCTCGCCATATGCGGACATCCTCTTCCGTATCCGCCTGCCGCGGCTCCTCCTGGCGCTTTTCGCCGGCGCTGCTCTCGCTGTGTCCGGCGCTTCCCTCCAGGCCATCTTCAAGAATCCGCTGGTCTTCGAATTCAGCCTTGGAATATCCTACGGCGCGGCCTTCGGCGCCGCCCTGTCCCTCGTTTTCCTTGGTCGTAAGGTCCCGGCCCAGGCCGCGGCTTTCTTATTCGCCATCATCGCCGTCCTGGCCGTCCTGTTCATCGCCGGCAAGGCCGCCTCGCAGGTCGTGACCATCCTGCTCAGCGGCGTCATCGTCTCGGCCCTTTTCCAGGCCCTTCTGTCTCTCGTCGAGTTCTTCGCCAACCCCTATGCCCTTCAATCTCTGATCTTCTGGCTCATGGGCAGCCTGGCCCAGGCCGAATGGAAGGACCTCGGTTTGACCCTGCCCGTCATCGGCGTCGGCGTGACCGTGCTGATCCTCCTCCGCTGGCGGATGAACGTCCTTTCGCTCGGCGACGACGAAGCCCGCGCCCTGGGCGTCAACATCAACCGGGAGAAGATCGCCGTCATCGTCCTGGCCGCTCTGACGACGGCCGCCGCCACGGCCGTCACGGGCGTCATCAGTTGGGTCGGCCTCATCGTACCCCACCTCGTCCGCATGGCGGTCGGGGCGGACAATCGCAAGGTCATCCCGCTTTCGGCAGCCTACGGCGCCTGCCTTCTCATCGTCGCCGACGACATCGCCCGCAGCGTGGCCTCCTTCGAAATTCCCATCGGCATCCTGACGAGTGTCGTCGGGATCCCCTTTTTCATCGTCCTTCTGAAAAAATCGGGCAAGATCTGGCTATGAAGGTCCGAGTCGAGGATCTGCATTTCTCCTACGGGAATTTTTCCCTCCGGGTCGCCGGCCAGACGTTCGCCGAGGCCCGCGTGACATCCATCGTCGGGCCCAACGGCGCGGGCAAATCGACCTTCCTCAAGTGTCTCGCCGCCGTCCTTCCGGCGTCCCGGGGCTCGGTCTTTGTGGACGGAAAGGACCTGGCCGGTCTCAGCGGGAAGAGCCGGGCCCGACTCGTCGGTTATGTGCCCCAGGAACCCGCCTTCACCTTCAATTATTCCGTCCTTGATTTCGTCCTGACGGGCCGGGCCGCCTTCATCCCGGTCTTCTCATCGCCCTCGCGCCATGACGTCGCGGCCGCCGAAGCGGCCCTGGGTTATGTCGGCCTGGCCGACTACCCGGCCCGGCCGTTTTTCGAGCTCAGCTCGGGCGAGAGGCGGCTCGTCCTCATCGCCCGGACGCTGGCCCAGGAACCCGACATCCTCCTTCTCGACGAGCCGACCACGTTCCTCGACCCCCGCCACGAGATCGAGATCCTGGAGCTCATCCGGCGCCTGGCCGGGGAGATGGGAAAAACCGTCATCGTCACCCTGCATTCTCTGGACATGGCGGTGAAGTACTCCGATGAAATGGTGTTCATGAAGGGCGGCGGTGTCGTGGCCGCCGGTCGGCCCGGCGACATCCTGAGCGAGGCCCTGCTCAAGGCCGTCTATGATATCGAGATGAGCATCATGAATGTGGATGGAAGGCGGCTCATCGTCCGCTGACGGACGGCGCCGGGAAGCCGCGGTTCACTCGATGAAAAACCAGGTCAGGGAACGGGGCGCGAGACGCACCGGGACGGTCACGCGGAAGAAACGGTCCAGCGTGAAGCCGCGGGCCGGCCCGTCCTTCTCCCGGATCCTGGCCCTCGTCGTAAGTCCCGTGTAATAGAGGGGCAGTGTCCAGTCCCGGACGATCTCCCGGTCCGTGGGGTTGAAAACGGCAGCCAGCCCCTTGACCTTGAGGTCCGGGTTGACGTGGAGGAACCCGTCGAGGTCCCGGCCGTCCGGCCGCCGGAGATGAACGATGTCCGAGTCCAGGATGGCCCTGTTCGCCTTGTAGAAATCGACCCACTTCTTGACCACGGCTTTCGTCGCTTCGGTGTCATAGAGCCGCGTGCCGCGGTAACAGGCCTGGACGCCGGCGAGGAAGTTCTGAGCCAGGTGGGCCTCGTAGATATCGAGATGCTCGGCCAGGGGTTCGATGGTCGCTTCTCCGCCGCCGCCCTGGTATTGAACAAGGGGGACGAACATCCAGCCCATGCTGGGCGTTTTCTGCCACGTCCCGTCGAAGGTATTTTGACGGGCGAGGATGACCTGCCTGTCCCGCGGCAGCGACCAGTTGACCTCCCGGTAGCCCATGGCGCACTTGTTCGAACCGTTGAGAAAATACCAGTCGGGGACGTTGAGATAGATC
>Ga0315292_10001087_pt1 | contig 14028 bp, 11 predicted proteins | sample YL17G13_0_MG_FD_204029 | JGI IMG/M metagenome (GOLD analysis project Ga0315292, IMG submission 204029) | Sediment microbial communities from Yellowstone Lake, YNP, Wyoming, USA - YL17G13_0 | ecosystem: Environmental > Aquatic > Freshwater > Lake > Sediment | place: USA: Wyoming | collected... | reverse complement strand
CTCGAGTTCGACTTCATAGATTCCGCGCGCGCGGCGCCGCATCGAAACGTACACGATCGGCGCGCGCAACAGTCGCGCCATCCGCTCCGGCCCCTTGAAGAACGCGGTGTCCTGGTGCAGGAAGGTCGTCCAGTGACGCTCGGGACTGGTGCGAGGCACCTGGTCCGCAACCAGGCCGAGCGCGCGCGCATCGCGGATCGCGCCGAGTTCCTGCCGGATGGACTTCGACGACAGCATTTGCGCGCCGAACTTCGAGCGGATCGCGAGAAAATACCGCTCGGCCCACGCGCTGCCCATCGGCTTGTAGATGCAGATCAGGCCGGAGCCGAGTTCGAGCGACAGGCGCAGCAACAACCATTCGAAATTGCACTGGTGGCCGCCGAGCAGCACGAGCTTGACCGGCGAGGCCAGCAGGCCGGTACGGTCAAAGAGCTGCACTCGCGCGCGCAATTCATCGGCGCCCATGACGCGCGCGTAATCGAATTCGGCCAGGATTTCCGCTTGCCGCGTGACGAAATCGTTGCGGATGCATTCCCGCTCAGCAGCGCTCGTGCCGGGAAATGAACGACGGAGATTCTGCCGGATGGTTCCGCGGCGCAATCCGCAGAGTCGATAGCCGAGGAAGAACAGCAGCCACGAACAGGCATAGCGCAGCCGCAGGCCGAACGAGTCGCGCGGCGCTGCCGGCGCAGTCGCTGACGCCGTCGTCTTACCCATACAGAGGTTTCTCGCGCTTCCAGCGGTTGTAGGCCCAGAAGTACAGTTCGGGATACTGCCGCACGTGCTGCTCGAGTGCCCGGGTGTAGGCCGTCAGGATCTGGTCCGGCTCGGTCCGCGTTCCGGCGCGCGAGAGCTCGATGAAGCGCACGACGTAGTGGCCGCGCCGTTCACGGTGCATCGCGGCGAGGTACACCGAGTACCCAAGTTTCGCACCGATCCAGCCCGGCCCACGGAAGAACGAAGTCTGCTGGCCGAAGAACTCGAGCCAGGACTGCTGCTCGCTCTTCGCCGAGGGCGACTGGTCGGCAAGCATGGCCAGCAGGCGCACCTTGCCGCGCTGTTGCAACAGGTGGGGCACGAGGTCCCCCGCCTTCACCATGGTGCACCCGAAGCGCTCGCGCATGCGTCGCAGCACGCCATCGACGCTTGCGCGACGGGTCGGCTTATAGGCCGCGGTCAGCGGCTCGTCGAATTCGTTGGAGCACCGCAGCAGGAGCCATTCCCAGTTGGCGTGGTGCGATGACAGGATCAGGGCACGGCCGGGCGTGGCCTGCAGGCAATCCCGCACCAGTTCCGGGTTTTCGAACCGGACACGGTCCGCGAGGGCCGCCGGATCGAGCAAGCGCTGGGCGAGGACCTCGGCCGTGAGTTGACCCAGGTGGCTGTAAAAGCCGGCTTCAATGTCCCGTCGGCGGGATGCATCGAGTTCCGGCAGACAGCGTGCGAGGTGACGGCGGACCAGTTCGCGGCGCCAGCCAAAGACGCGCAGCAGCCACGCCACGAGCCCCATGACCGCGTACAGGACTCCGAGCAACGCGGACTGGAGCTGGTTTTTCACTGGAAAAAATGGTGCCGACTCGCGGATTCGAACCGCGGACCTACTGATTACGAATCAGTTGCTCTACCAACTGAGCTAAGTCGGCTCTGCGCAGACCCCTCCGGCGCGGAGGGGCGCGCATTATAAGGATTCGACCCCGCGGGTGGAAGCCGGACTCAGTTGGCTTGTGGGCGGACCCGGATCACGACCTCGACCCCGTCGATCTCGGTGCCGGGCGGCAGCGCGGGCATCCGCTCGAGCGTCAGTTCGTCGGGGCGGATATCGCGCATCTCGCCGGTCTCGACGTTCTGAAAATGATGGTGCGGCGTCATCGTCGAGTCGTAGACGCAGCGTTCCGGATCCAGGTGAATCTGGCGCACCAGCCCGTGATCCACGAACAACTTGAGCGTGTTGTAGACCGTGGCCTTGGACACCCGGCTGGGGAACTGCCGCAGGGTCGTGAGCAACTGTTCCGCGGTGAGGTGCACCGGGGCCGTCAGGAGCACCTCGGCAACCTTGACGCGTTGCTGGGTGGGGCGGATGCCATGGCGTTCGAGAAGACTGCTGACTTCGTTCACGGGCGTGGTCCGGAAGGTCAGAAAAAGTGGACTGATTATAGGGGCCGAGGCCGACCGAGCCTAAATCCGCACAAACCCCCGTGTTTTGCGGCAAGACCGCATTTCGGGGCGCTCTTAGCCTGTGTCCTCGCCTGGCGGCGGCGGGCCGCCGGGCCCACCTCCGCCCGGAAATGTCGCCATGGCAGGCAAGCGCCGTCACCGCCCGGTCCACCGGTGGCACGGTTACACGTTGCTCGAGTTGATCATCGGCCTGGGCCTGGTGGCCACGACCCTCGCCTGGGGCGTGCCGTCCTTTGGCGCCCTCCTGCGCAACACGGCCCGAACGCGCGAGGTCAACCAGTTCCTGCAGGCGGTCCACGTCGCACGCAGCGAGGCGATCAAGCGCAACGGGGTCGTGAGCCTGTGCCCCAGCCGTAACGGCACCACGTGCTCCCCGGGCGCGTCGTGGGATACCGGATGGTTGATCTTCGTCAACCTGGACCGCGACGCCCCGGCGGCCCGCGATTCCGGCGAGCCCCTGCTGCGGGTCTACCAACCGTGGGATACCGGTCACATTACGTCCAATCGCAGCACCCTATCCTTCCGGCCATTCGGGCAGATGGGGGTCACCGCGACCGTCACGTTCTGCGACGACCGCGGCTCACGGGCCGCGCGCGCGGTGATCATCAGCCAGACCGGACGGCCACGGGTATCCAGCCGCAGCGCGTCCGGCAAGGCGCTGAGCTGCCCTTAAGTCAAGCCGACGCCGCTCGTCGCTTCTGCCGGGCCGCCCGTCGGGACGAGCGGCCAGGGAGTCAGTGGCAACTTATGCTTCGTTCCAAGATGAAAGCCAGACAAAGCGGATTCACGCTGCTCGAGTTGATGATCACCATCGCCTTGCTGGCGGTGCTGCTCTCGTTCGGCATTCCCAACTTCCGCGATTTCATTCGCAATGCGCGCATGACGGCAGCCGCCAACGACGTGCTGGCAGACATGAACTTCGCGCGTTCCGAAGCCATCAAGCGCCGCGTTCCGGTCACGCTCTGCAAGAGCAACAGCGATCACGACGCCTGCGACGACGATGACGACACGCCGTTCAGGAACTGGATCGTCTTCGTCGACGATGCGGATCCAGTCCTCGATGTCAGCGACGACGGCGACGGCGCCGTGGACGCCGGCGAGCTGATCCTGCGCACCGGCAGCATCGCCCCGGAGATCGACGATGCGTTTGCGACGGGCCTGTTCTCCACTTTCATCTCGTCGGGATTCATCCAGCCTGGACCGGACAACCTGCAGAACGTGGTCTTCTGCGATGCCCGTCGCAACACGGTCGTCGCCGGCGGCAATTCCGCAGCACGTGGCGTGACCATCTCCGCGACGGGCCGTGCCGTCGTGACCCGTAACCCGACCACCATTCAGACCCTTGGAGGCTGCCCGTGACGAAGCGTTCGCAGCGCCAATGCCCGCGCTATGCCCGGGGCTTCACGCTCGTGGAAGTCCTCGTTGCCCTGCTCGTGCTGTCGATCGGCATGCTCGGCATCGCCGCGCTGTACCTCGACAGCCTGCGCGCCAGCCGTGCCGCGCTCTATCGCACGCAGGCAGTAACGCTCGCTTCCGACATCGCCGACCGCATCAGGGCCAATCGCACACCGATCGATGCCTATGACTGCAGCGGCACATGCGTGGCCGGGACGGGCGGCAATGCCGTCGCGATCTTCGACATCAACGCATGGCTCGCCAACCTGCAGCGCGAACTGCCTGGGGGAACAGGTTCCCTCACGTTCACGACCGGTGCCGCCAATACGCCTAATGTCTACGACGTCGCCGTGACCTGGACCGAAGTCGGTTACGACTATCCGCTGACCTACTCGCTGCAGATCGAGATCTGACCATGCGCAACAGTCGTTCCAGCGCTGTGCAACCCTGCCGCCAGACGGGTGTGGGCCTGATCGAATTGATGGTCGCCCTCGTGCTCGGCCTGTTCCTGATCTTCGGCGCCGTTACCATCTACCAGCAGAGCCGCACCGCATTCCGAACCGCCGAAGCGGTGGCGCGACTGCAGGAAGCCGGCCGGCTCGCGATGGACGTGATGGAGTCCGACGTCCGCATGGCCAGCTACTGGGGCCTCAACAACCGGGCGGAATACATCGTCAATCGCGCGAGCTCCGGGCAGGCATTGCCTGCGCCGTTCACGACCGCCCAGGGCACCATCATCGGCACGTGTGGCGGCAACGGCAGCAACTGGGTGATCGACCTGGACCGCTACATCATAGGTTCGAACAACGGTTACACGCTGACATGCGCGACGGTGCCGGCGGGTACTGCGATGGCGGGTGCCGACACGCTGACGATCCGCCGCGCCGCGGACGCGACGCCCGCCACGCTCGACGTGAACAAGATCTACCTGCAGACCAGCCGCATCCAGGGCACTTTGTTCGTGCCGAAGCCCGGCTGCCTGGCGCCGACTGACCCTGCCTGCATCCCGGCGGCCTACACGCCCCCCGCATCGCAGTCGCGGGAACTGGTCGTGCAAGCCTATTACGTGTCGACACAGTCAACGCTGCGCACCGACGTGCCGTCGTTGCGCCGCAAGTCGTTCGCCAACGTCAACTCGGCCGCCGATGCGATCACCGACGATGAAATCGTGCCGGGCGTCGAGGACCTGCAGGTGAGTTTCGGCGTGGACACCAACGGCGACACCAGTGTCGACTCCTACGTCAACCCGAACGCCGTGCCGGCCGGGGCAGACGTGATTTCCGCGACGATCTGGCTCCGCATCCGCGCCGAGGAGCCCGAGGTCGGCTTCAAGGACGGCAAGTCCTACCAGTACGCGGACATGGGTTCGGCCTTCACGCCGAACGACGGCTTCCGCCGGATTCTAGTCACCAAAACCATCCAATTGCGCAACACACGCGTATGAACGCCCGCATCCGTCCGAACCGTCCTTCACTGCCGCAGCGTCAGTCCGGCGCCGCGCTGGTCGTCGGCCTGCTGCTGCTGCTCGTGCTCACGATCCTCGCGATCTCCGGCATGACCACCGCCACGCTCGAACTGCAGATGGCCGGCAACGAGCAGTACCAGGAGCGTGCCTTCCAGGCGGCCGAGGCCGGCGTCGAGCAAGCCATGGCCTCGGGCGTGTTCACGACCAGCGCCGCCGCCGTTGCCGGGCAGTACACCTACCCAACCGCGGGAGAGCCGGAGCCGATCCGCGGCCAGGGCGTGCAGACGGCCGGTTGCGAAGACCAGTCGAGCGATGCATCCGGCCAATGCGAATACTTCATCCGCTTCGACCAGACGGCCGGCACGACGCCGGTGCCTGGCGGCGGTTACAGCCTCGGCACGGGCCTGCAGGCCTATCACTTCGTCGTGGACTCCGTGGGCGTCGCCGAACGAGGCGCGCAGTCGGCGCACACGCAGAGCTTCTACATCATCGGACCGGGAGGCACCTGACCATGTCACGGACACACTCGCCTGCCCGCACGCGCCGGAATGTCACGCAAGGGAACAGAATGATCACGCAACGCCAACTCACGCTTTCGCTCGTCGCCGCCGCGCTGACGTTCAGCGCCTGCCTGGTGGCGCCACCAACGGCCAAGGCAGACGACACGGAAGTGTTCTTCACGCCGGTCGGTGACGGCGACCAACCCAACATCCTGTTCATCCTCGACAGCAGCTCATCGATGGCGAACGCGGTGCCGGCGCCCGGCGGCGAAGAGGAGAAGAAGAAGCCCGTCTGGGACCCCGCAGCGAACTGGTCGGACAGCAAGTATGGCGCCATCGCCACGGACTGTGACCCGCAGAAGCTCTACTGGGTAAAGACCGGCACGGCGCCCACCACCTGCACCGGACTGCCCTACATCCAGTACCGCCCGGGCAACATCGACGACGGTAACAACCGCTTCGTCTGCAAGGCGGCCTACGACCAGCTGCAGTCCGCGACGACCGCGGGCTACGTCACGCAAGGCTCTGTGGGTCAGTACGACAACTCCTCGGGCACGGTCAGCAAGCGCGCCTGGATCGCGCTGAATACGCCCAACCGCCCGACTCTTTACACGGAATGCGTGGCCGACAACGGCGTGCACGGCATGACTACGGCCTCCCTCAACAAGCGACCCCGCAACGGCACGACGGACGGCTATTCGAACTTGACGACCGGCCAGGACTACACCAAGGCCATCGGCGCGATGACGACGAGCGCCACGTTCTACACGGCCAACTGGATCCTGTGGAACAGCGTCCCCGACCCGGCCCCGCCTGCGACGGTCACTCGCATGGAAGCCCTCAAGGCCGCCCTGAAAGCCATGGTCACGACGGTCAACGGCGTGAAAGTCGGCCTGATGCGCTTCGACAACAATGCGCAGGCGTCGCGCGGCGGCATGGTCGTGCAGGAGGTGACCTCCGTCGACTCCGGTCGCCAGGCGATCATCGACACGCTCTACACGCGCCAGGCCTGCAACAAGAATAACGCCTCCGACTGCCAGAAGATCTTCGTCCCGTTCGGCAACAAGGCCATCGGCGAATCGCTCTGGGAAGCCTACCAGTACTATGCCGGCGGCCCGGTGGACTTCGGTTCGTCGTCGAACATCGACCCGAACATCCCGTTCCCCAGCGTCGATGCTTCGATCGTCAATCCGAGCGCCGGTCCGGGCAAGAAGGTGTACAAGGCGCCGGTCTCGTCGTGCGGCAAGAATTACATCGTGCTGCTGACGGACGGCCTCACCTCGCAGGACAACAGCCGCGACACGGCGATCTCCAACCTGAACAATTTCAAGTTCACCCCCGAGGTCGCCAACTACGGCAAGGCGAGCGCCAAGTGCGACGCCGAGGACATCAAGGTCGGCCCGACGGGCAGCGCTTGCGTCGACGACCTGCCTGCCTACATGTTCCGCAATGACATCAATACCGCCACTTCTGGCGTGCAGACCGTGAAGACCTACACGGTCGGCTTCGACCTGGCGTCGCAAGGCGCGGTCGGCGTCGAGGCTCGCAACGTGCTGCGTGACGCCGCCCGCCGCGGCGGTGGGCAGTACTACGATGCGACCGACCAGAAGTCGCTCGAGGACGCGTTCACGGACATCGTGCGCGAGATCCTCATCGACAATGCGTCGTTCACCGCACCGTCGGTCGCGGTCAACGCGTTCAACCGCACGCAGAACCTGAACGATCTCTACATGTCGGTGTTCAAGCCGTCGCTGAGCTACCGCTGGCTCGGCAACGTCAAGAAATACAAGCTGACCGCGCAAGGCGACATCGTCGACGTCAACGGCAAGCCTGCCGTCGACGCATCCACGGGCTTCTTCGCCATCGGCACCGAAAGCTACTGGTCCGGCATCGTCGATGGCGCCGACGCTGCGATGGGTGGCGCAGCCAGCCGGCTAACCGTCCCGGCCAACCGCAACATCTACACCAACGTCGCGACGGTCTCCGGCTCGCTGGCGGTGGTCGACTCGGGCACGCTCGGTACGCAGCTCAGCGCACTGAAGGACAACGCCGCGGCGACGGTCACGCTGGCCAACAAGCTGCTCTACAACGTGACCGCACCTGCCACGGTGCCTGCGACCTCGCCCAGCCGCGCCAACCTGCTCGACTGGGCCTATGGCGTCGACGTGCAGGACCAGGTCGGCACCGCCGGCACCACGACCGACCCGCGGCTCGACATGGGTGACCCGCTGCATGCACGCCCCGCTACCGTGATCTACGGCGGTACGGCGACTGCGCCGGACACGACCCTGTACTCGACCACCAACGACGGCATGCTGCACGCGATCAACGCCAGCACCGGCGCCGAGCTGTGGGCCTTCATCCCGACCGAACTCCTGCCGCGACTCGAAAAGCTGTACGCCGACGACGGCGTGGCGAACCGCGTCTACGGCCTGGACGGCTCGGTGAAGACCTATCGATTCGACAATGACCAGGACGGCGTGATTGAGCCGGACGACGGTGACAAGGTCTACCTGTATTTCGGTATGCGCCGCGGCGGTAACCACATCTATGCCCTGGACGTCACTAACCGCAGCGCGCCGAGGCTGATGTGGCGCTCCGGCGGAATCGACGCGACCGGCTTCGGCGGCATCACGTCCGGTTCCAGCAACTACCTGCCCGGCATCGGCCAGACGTGGTCGAACCCTATCGTCACGCGCATGAACATCGACCGCACCTGGGGCTCGAACGACAGGAAGCTGGTCGTGGTGCTCGGCGGCGGCTATGACATCGCGCACGACACGAAGACGACCTATGCGGACGACACCGTCGGCAACCGCGTCTTCATCCTCGACGCGCTCACGGGCAACCTGATCTGGCGCGCCGGACCGACGACCGACACCAACGCGCAGCTGCGGCTCGCGTCGATGAAGAGCGCGATCACGGCAGACGTTCGTTCGTTCGACCTGACGGGTGACGGCTACGACGATCGCATGTACGCCTCGGATCTCGGTGGCCGTGTGTGGCGCTTCGACATCACCAACGGCGCGACGCCCGCCAGCCTCGCCGAGGGCGGCGTGTTCGCGAGCGTCGGGGCCGGCGACGGCTACAGCACCGTGAACCGCAAGTTCTTCTACGCGCCGGATGCCTCGCTCGTCCGCTACGAGGGTCGCAGCTGGATCAACATCGCGATCGGGTCGGGCGACCGGGAACGACCCGTGTCCGACAAGACGACGACCAACCGGTTCTTCAGTTTCCGCGACTACAACATCTTCCCGCCGATCGCGACGAACAAGTACCTGTCGGACTGCAGCACCGAAACCGTGCCGTGCCACCAGACCATCACCGCGGACGACTCGCGACTGGTCGACGTGACCAGCACGCTCACGCCGACCTTCGCGAGCGACACGTCCGGCTGGTACATAACGCTGACCGAGACGGGCGAGAAATCGCTGGCAGAGTCGCGCACGTTCAACAACGCCGTCTATTTCACCACCTACACGCCGCGCGAGAAGGATGGCGGTGCCGTCTGCGGCTTGTCCGTCGGCGTGAGCAAGCTGTACGTCGTCAACGCAGTCAATGCGAACCCGATGTACAACTACGACACGAGCGTGGACGGCGCCACGTCACTGGCGGACCGCACCAAGGAACTGGCCCAGGGCGCCATCGCGCCCGAAGTCGTGTTCGTCTTCCCGACGCCCGACCAGGACAAGCCGGGCGTAACGCCGCCCGCAGTGCCGCCAATCTGCCTGGTGGGCCTGGAGTCTTGCGGCGCCGGGGTCTCGAACCCGCCGGTGCGCACCTACTGGCGCCAGCACGGCGTCAACTGACCGACCGCGGGGCGCCGATCTACGGCGCCTCGCACGCCCCCAGGAGCACAGATGAATCGTTCGCAATCAAAAGGCTTCACCCTGATCGAACTGATGGTGGTAGTGCTCGTGGTGGGCATCCTGGCCGCGATCGCCGTGCCGAGCTACCGCACCTACCTGCTTCGCTCGCATCGCGTCGAAGCGACCGCGGCATTGCTGAAGCTGTCGGCCGCGCAGGAAAAGTTCTACCTGCAGAACAACACCTACACGACGGCACTCGACGACGCCCCGCCGGACGGGCTGGGGATGCCGGCGGTCACCGAGAACGGCTTCTACGACATCGCTATTGATTCCGCAGATGCCGCCGGCTTCCAGGCGACCGCGACTGCCAAGGGCAGCCAGGCCGACGACTCGCATTGCACGGAATTCACGATCGACCAGACAGGGACGAAAACAGCCACCAGCACGGACTGCTGGAAGCGCTGAAAGGAAATGCTTGCACTGCCGCGCGCGCGACGGCTCAGGGCGGAACGTCGCCCGATCCTGGCTGCGCCGCCCGCAATTCACGCGGCAGCGCGAACACGACGTGCTCCGAGCGCCCCTCGATCTCGGTCGCGCCCTGCCCGCCCCACTCCTTGAGACGCGCCACCACGCGCTGCACCAGCAGTTCGGGCGCTGACGCACCTGCGGTGACGCCCACGGCCTGCTTGCCCACAAACCACTCCGCACGCAGGTCCTCCGGGCCATCCACGAGGTAGCCCGGCATGCCCGCCTTCTCGGCGATCTCACGCAGGCGATTGGAATTCGAGCTCGTGGCCGATCCGACCACGACCATCACGTCGCAGTCCGCGACCAGCTTCTTCACGGCGTCCTGGCGGTTCTGCGTCGCATAGCAGATGTCTTCCTTGCGCGGCGTCGCCAGCGTCGGGAACTTGGCCTGCAGCGCCTCCAGCACGTCGGCCGTGTCGTCCACGGAGAGCGTCGTCTGCGTGACCACGCCTACCCGCGCAGGATCACGCACGTTCAGTTGTCGCACGTCTCCGACGTCCTCGACCAGGCAGATGCGCCCGCCCTGCGACGCGTCGAACTGGCCCATCGTGCCCTCGACTTCCGGGTGGCCTTCGTGGCCGATCAGGATCACGTCACGACCGTCGCGCCCGTAGCGTGAGACTTCCATGTGCACTTTGGTCACGAGCGGGCACGTGGCGTCGAAGACCCGCAGGTCGCGGCGCTTCGCCTCGGCCTGCACCGACTTCGAAACGCCGTGCGCACTGAAGATGACCGTGGCGCCGTCGGGCACCTCGTCGAGTTCCTCGACGAACACGGCACCCAGGCCGCGCAGCCGGTCGACGACGAACTTGTTGTGCACCACTTCGTGCCGCACGTGGATCGGTGCGCCGAAGAGATCGAGCGCGCGCTCGACGATGTCGATCGCCCGGTCGACGCCGGCGCAGAAACCGCGGGGATTGGCGAGCAGGATGCGCATCGGCTAGGCGTGCCGTTCGCGAAATGCATCCAGGATCAGCAGCGCCGCGCCAATGGTGATCGCGCTGTCGGCGATGTTGAACGCGGGAAAGTAGGAGCCGCCCCAGTGCGCATGGATGAAATCGATCACGTACCCGTGCATCACGCGGTCGATCACGTTGCCGAGCGCACCGCCGATGATCAGCGCGAGCGCCAGCGGCAGGAACTTCTCGCCGCGCGGCACCCGCCAGAGCCAGACGACGAGCGCGGCGCTCACGACGAATCCGAGCGTGACGAAGAATCCACGCTGCCAGCCCGACGCGTCGGCCAGGATGCTGAACGCTGCGCCCGTGTTGTGCAGCAGCGTGAAGTCCAGCACCGGCAGCACTTCGACCCGCTCGTAAAGCTCGAGGAAGCGATTGACCAGGAACTTCGTCGCCTGGTCGAAGGCGATGACGAACAACGACACCCACAGCCAGGCCGCTGGGTGCGTGCGCTGCATGCGCAGGCCCGTGAGCGTCGCGAGGCCGATCGCCACGGGCGTGCCCTTCCCGGGCGTTGGTGGCGGCGGAGCGGGTGTCGGCGGAGGGTTCATCGTGTCCTTGTCCGTTTCAGGCGTACCGGCGGGTCTCGCCCGGGCCGTCGAGGTTGACCACGCAACGCCCGCACAGCTCCGGATGGGCTGCCACGGTACCGACGTCGGAGCGCTTGTGCCAGCAGCGCGCGCACTTCGGCGCCTCCGAGCGTTTGACGTGCAGCCAGAGCCCGCTCTTGCCCTCACCATCCGTTGCCAGGGCCTCGGACGGCCGGGCGCCGGCGTCCGCCACCTGCGCCTCCGACGTGATCAGGACGAACCGCAATTCGTCGCCTAGCGGAGCCAATGCGTTGGTCCACGCGGGCGTTCCGTAGAGCGTCACCTCGGCATCGAGCGGCGCGCCAATCTGCTCGGCAACGCGCAGGCGCTCGAGCTCACGCAGGACGGCGGCACGCGCCTCCAGCACCTTCGGCCAGTCGATCGCCTGCACGGCGTCGCCCGTCGCGGGGATGTCGGCCCAGGCCGTGAAGAACACCGACTCCGGGCGCTCACCCGGCATGAAGCGCCAGATCTCTTCGGCCGTGAACGACATGATCGGCGCGAGCCAGCGCACCATCGCCTCGGCGATCCAGTACATCGCGGTCTGCGCCGAACGGCGCGGCAGGCCTGCGGCCGGCGTCGTGTACAGGCGATCCTTGAGCACGTCGAGGTAAAAACCGCCCATGTCCACGACGCAGAAATTGTGCAGCTTCTGGTAGATGACGTGAAAGTCGTAGCTGCGATAGGCGGCGACGACTTCGTGCTGCAGCTCGCGCGTGCGGGCAAGCGCCCAGCGGTCGAGCGCGAGCATCTGGTCCACCGGCAACGCATCGCGCTTGGGATCGAACCCGGCAAGATTGCCGAGCAGGAAGCGCACCGTGTTGCGGACGCGGCGGTACGAATCCGACGTGCGCTTCAGGATCTCGTCCGAGACGCTGATCTCGTTGGCGTAGTCGGTGGCTGCAACCCACAGGCGCAGCACGTCGGCGCCGAGCGTGCTCATCACTTTCTGCGGCAACACGACGTTGCCGAGCGACTTCGACATCTTGCGGCCCTTCTCGTCCACGGTGAAGCCGTGGGTGAGCACGCCCTTGTAGGGCGCGTGGCCTTTCTGCGCGACGGAGGTCAGCAGCGAGCTGTGGAACCAGCCGCGATGCTGGTCCGAGCCTTCGAGGTAGAGGTCGGCGGGTGAAAGGATTTCGGGCCGGCTCTGCGACACGCAATGATGCGAAACGCCCGAGTCGACCCAGACATCCATGATGTCGGTGACCTTCTCGTAGCTCGACGCATCCGAGCCGAGCAACGTGGCCGGGTCGAGATCGAACCAGGCATCGATGCCGTCCTTCGCGACGAGCCCGGCCACCTGCTCCACGAGTTCCGGCGTGCGCGGATGCAGCTCGCCGGTTTCCCTGTGCGTGAACAGCGACAGCGGCACACCCCACATGCGCTGGCGCGAGATGCACCAGTCGGGACGGCCCGCGATCATGCTGTAGATGCGCTGCTCGCCCCAGCCCGGCGTCCACTCGACCTTGCCGATCTCGGCGAGCGCCGCGGCGCGCAGGCCCGCCTGCTCCATGCTGATGAACCACTGCGGCGTGGCACGGAAGATCACCGGCGTCTTGTGGCGCCAGCAGTGCGGATAGCTGTGACGGAACGCTTCGTGATGCAGCAGCGCACCGCGCTCCGCGAGTACCTCGACGACGTGCTTGTTGGCGTCGAAGACTTTCTCGCCTGCAAAAATCGGCGTGGCCGGCAGGAAGCGCCCGTCACTGCCGACGGGGTTGTCGACCGCAAGGCCGTACTTCTTGCCGACGACGAAGTCTTCCTGGCCGTGACCAGGCGCAGTGTGGACGGCGCCGGTGCCGCTTTCGAGCGTCACGTGATCACCGAGAATCACGGGCACGATCCGCTCGTAGAACGGATGACGGAGCCTCAGGTGCTCGAGGGCTTCACCCTTCACGCGCACGAGTTCACGCGACGACGTGATTCCGGCGCGCTGCAGCACCGACGTTGCGAGTTCCGACGCGACGACCAGCAGTTCTTCCCCCGGGCCCGCATCGATGGCGAGCAGCGAGTAATCGAACTCCGCATGCACCGCGACAGCCTGGTTGGCCGGCAGCGTCCACGGCGTCGTGGTCCAGATCACGATGCTGGCGCGACCGGCCGGCAGGCGCACTCCCACGCGGCGCGCGAGATCGGCGCCATCGACGACTTCGAAGCGGACGTCGATCGACGGCGACGTGCGCTCTTCGTATTCGACTTCGGCCTCGGCGAGCGCCGAGCGGCAATCGATGCACCAGTGCACGGGCTTGTAACCCTTGTACAGGTGACCGTTGCGGATGATCTGTGCGAACGCACGCAGCTGTTCGGCTTCGTAGCCCGGCGCAAGCGTCAGGTACGGATTGAACCAGTCGCCCATGACGCCGAGACGGATGAAGTCCTTGCGCTGGACGTCGATCTGCTCGAGCGCGAACTCACGGCACGCCTGGCGGAACGCCCGGGCGTCGAGCTGCTTCATTTCGCGGCCGCGCACCTTCTCGACCGCGTGCTCGATCGGCAGGCCGTGGCAATCCCAACCCGGCACGTACGGCGCGTCGAAGCCGTCGAGCGTGCGCGACTTGACGATGATGTCCTTCAGGATCTTGTTGACCGCGTGGCCGATGTGGA